>OLPU01000068.1_pt1 | contig 92808 bp, 101 predicted proteins | sample 1673111 | NCBI WGS metagenome assembly OLPU01 (sample SAMEA3136755, study PRJEB25190) | human gut metagenome | reverse complement strand
TCCCGGAACTGGCGCAGAAATTCCGTCTCGTTGCTGCGATCGAAAAGCACCACGAAGAACGTTATCGTGCGCTGCTGCACAATGTTGAGATGGCAGAAGTTTTCGCCAAGAGCGAGGTCAAGGTCTGGGAATGCCGCAATTGCGGGCACATTGTCGTCGGCACGGAAGCGCCAGAAGTTTGCCCAACCTGCGCACACCCACAAAGCTATTTCGAAGTGAACTGCGAAAATTATTGATCGCCGGTTTTTGCGAAAAAGAAAACACCCTGCGACGGATGGTCGCAGGGTGTTTGTCGTGTGGATCAAAAATCGTCGTCGGAGCCTTCGATGCAGACAGCGTCTGGATCAGCGAGGTAGTCACTGAAGAGGCCATGGATGATGTCGTTGCGGGTGATGATGCCGACGAGCTTGTTGTCATCGTTCAGAACAGGCATGTGTTTCAGATGCTTCTTCTGCATCAGTTCAGCAGCTTTGCGCACTGGCTGATCTTCGTTGATCGTGACGACGCGATGGGTGGCGGCGTCATAAGCAGGCTGGTCAACGCAGTTTTTGATGAGCATGCTGAAATAGTTGGTGCACTTTGGATCCGGCAGAAGACGTCCGCCGTAAGCCGCAGCGCTGGTCTGCATGAGACGCAGATGATTGACAACGTAGTACACGATGTCACCGTCAGAGAGGAAGGCGGTGAGGTTGCCGTTTTCGTCTACCATTGGCAGGCAGCCGATCTCTTTTTCAGCGAAAATTTCGATGGCCTGGCCGATGGTTGCTTTGTCACTGAGGGTAACAATGTCTTTGATCATAACTTCTTTTACTAATACTGCCATTTTCAATCCCTCCTGTAGTTCAGATCCGTTGATAACGGATGATCTATTATCTATGTGAATAGTATATCACGTTTGTGGGCGAGCGTCTAGCAGAAGTGTTAGAATATTAAGAGATCAATAAGCGCTTTGCCAATGGAGCGCGCTGTGGTACACTGGAGAAAAACGCTGAGGAGGAAAAAATGGAATTCAAACGCTTGACGATGGAAGATGTGCCGCTGGTTGCAGCGGTCATCCGCGACGCTTTTGCCGGACCGCCATGGGGCGAGGACTGGAACGATGCACAGCGGCTGACGCAATATGTGCGCGAGGGCATGGACGGCGAAAATGCGCTGGCCTTTGGCCTTGCTGACGGCGAGGGATTGGCGGCGGTGGCGCTGGGCCATGTGCGGCACTGGCACAATCGCGTCGAATATATCCTCGAGGATTTCTGCGTCTGCCAGCGCTGTCAGGGACAGGGCAGCGGCGCAGAGCTGATGACGGCGGTGAAAAATGCCTGTCGCGATCTGGCGATCGATGAGATTGGTCTGCGCACGCGGCGCGACGCTGGCGCCTATCATTTCTATGAAAAACAGGGATTCACTGTGCAGGAAAAAGACGTGTATTTTACGCAGAAGCTGTGAGAGGAGGAAACGCGATGATCGCTTTGGTTTTAGGCGCCGTCTTTCTTTTGATGGCGCTTGTCGGCGGGCTTGATCAGTTTGCCGGAGTGGGTGTCTGCTTCCTTTTGCTTGGCTGGATCACCCGGCGCAAAAAATAATGCTTGTGGCGATGAGAACGGAGTGTGTTGAACATGAATGACAACAGTGCATTTATTCCGGTGGGGCTGTGCTTCATCGTGCTGGCGCTGACAGGGCTGAGTCCTGCTTTCGCTGGCGTGGGGCTGGTCTTTGTGATTTTGGGACTGAGCGGCAGGAAAAAATGAGCGCAAAAAAGCTGTATCGATGGAAGCTCGATACAGCTTTTGGCTTTTTGGGCGTCTATTTTTTCAGGCTTGTGACGAGCACGCTCGCGAGCACGAGCACGGCGCCGCAGATTGCCTGCAGCGACATCGTTTCGCTGAGGATGATCATGCTGAACACAGCGCCAAAGACTGGCTCCAGCGACAGAATGAGCGCAGTGTGTTCCGGCGAGGTGAAGCGCTGAGCGGCTGGCTGGGCGACAAAAGGGAAAGCGCCGCAGAGCAGCCCGAGGGCGATGAGGATGATCCAGTGCTCGCTGGTTTCCGGCAGCGACGGCGAAGCAAAGAGCAGGCTCATGATCCAGCCCCAGGCGCACATGGTCAGCTGCTGAATCACGCCGAGCAGGAGGGCGTCTTCGCGTTGCACAAGCTCACCGGTTGTGATCGTGTGGCTGGCGTAGAGAATGGCGCTGAGGATACAGAGCGCAGCGCCAGCGGTGAGCACAAGTCCGCCCTTGAGAGAAAGCATGGCGATGCCGATGCTGGCGCAGAGAATGCTCACGAGGAGCCGGGCTTCCGGCAGATGGCGTCTGCGCACAGATTGGATCAGCGGCACGAGAACGATGGCTGTGCTCGTGAGAAAACCAGCGGTGGAGGCTTCTGTGGTGAGTTCGCCGAAAATAAGCGCGCAGCTGCAGGCGAACATCAGCGTGCCGAGAATGGCGCCGTAGAGAACGGTGCGCATGCGAATATGCGTGAGACGCTGACGAAAGATGAGGATGCAGGCGAGCGAGGCGAAGCTGAAGCGCCAGGCCAACACCTCGAAGGGATGCATGGAGGATGCGCCCATTTTCAGGAGGACGTAGGACAGCCCCCAGGAGGCTGCCACCAAAAGCAGCAGGAGATTGGCGCCGTGACGCGTCATGCCGACGCGGCGCGCGCGGGTTTGCAGGATCGACATCGTGATTTCCTTCCTTATTAAAAACTTCTTATTATATGCACTATAGCACGGCGACGGCTCATCGCGCCAAAACGATTTTGCGATGCCGGATATAGGTAAAATCAACGGTCGGCGTTTGTGCCGTGGAGCGAGACGATGAACACACTCGCGAGCACAAGACAGGCGCCGAAAATTCCCTGCAGCGACAGCCATTCGCCGAGAATGAGAAAGGCGTAGAAGGAGCCAAACACAGGCTCCATCGAAAAGATCACCGCCGTATTTTCTGGCGTTGTGAAAGCCTGCGCGAAAGGCTGCGCAATGAACGCGAAGGCGCTGCAGAAAAGCGTCAGACAGAGGATGGCGCCCCACTCTGCAAAACCTTGCGGCATGACCGGATCGGCGAGAAGGATGGTGCAGAGGATGCCCATCACGCTCATGACGATGATCTGGATGACACCGAGCACGATGCCGTCCTCTTTGTGGGCGTAGTCGTCGGTGAGGATGATGAAGACAGCGTAGAGCACGCCGCCAGCCAGACAAAGCAGCGCGCCGGCTGAGAGATGGAGGCCGTCTTTCAGCGAGAGCAGCGCGATGCCGACAGCAGCCATGCCTGTGCAGAGCAGAATGACAGGCTCCGGCAGCTGACGATGACGCAGCGTTTGCAGGAGCGGCACGAAAACAAAGGCGGTGCTTGTGAGAAAAGCAGCCGTGGAGGCTTCTGTCACGAGGAGCCCGTAGAAAATGCCGAGGCTGCTGACAAAAGCGATGAGACCGAGAATGATGCCGTAGCGCCAGGTGCGCGCCGTGGCGCGAGCAAGTCGCCGGCGAAAAAGCGGCACGCAGAGCAGACCAGCCAGCGTGTAGCGAATGGCCATCACTTCCAGCGGCGGCACATCGGCACCGGCGATTTTGTTCATCACGTAGGACATGCCCCAGAACATGGTGCAGAGCGCCAGCAGCAGATTTGCGCTGCCGCGGCTCATGCCGACGCGCTGCAGACGTTTGCGCAGAAAACCCATGGCTGCTCCTCCTTTTTTGAAAATCATTTCGCGCCAAAAATATTTCTGTCCCTATCATAGCAAAGAGATTTTGCCGCGCGAAAGAGGGGAAAACATAAAGAGCAAGAAAATCTTTTTATCGATCGCGCGCGGGATTTGTCGGTTTATTTCTCCCAGCATTGCGGTACAATAGGGGCAATGAACAGAAGGAGGCGACAAAAATGAGTAAAGAAGCAGAGCGCGAGCAGGTGATCGTGCGGACGAGCATGATCGGCATTCTCGCGAATATTGTGCTGGTCATTTTCAAAGCGCTGGTGGGTTTTGCCTCCGGCTCCATCGCCATCATTCTCGATGCTGTCAACAATCTCACCGATGTGCTTTCGAGCGTGATCACCATTATCGGCACCAAGCTGGCAAACCGTGCGCCGGACAAAGGACATCCTGTCGGCCACGGGCGCATGGAATATCTGACGACGATGGTTGTCGCCGTCGTCATTCTCTACGCTGGTATCACAGCATTGATGGAATCGGCGAAGAAAATCCTCCATCCCGAAGCAGCGAGCTACAACGTTGTGACTCTGGTGGTGCTCGTCGGCGCCATCGTTATTAAGCTGACGCTCGGGCGCTACGTGCGCCGGAAAGGAAAAATGGTCGAGTCTGGCGCGCTCGAAGCCAGCGGCCTTGATGCCATGTACGACGCCGTCATTTCTCTCTCTGTGCTCGTCACCGCGCTGCTCTATATTGGCACCGGGCTCAGTCTTGAAGCCTGGGTCGGCGTGGTGATCGCGCTTTTCATCATCAAGAGCGGGTTTGAGATGATCGGCGAAGCGGTCAATTCTGTGATGGGCGCGCGCGTCAGCGGCAATCTTTCCAAAGCCGTCAAGGCCACCGTCGCCGAGGAGCCTGGCGTCATGGGCGCGTACGATCTTTTCCTCAACGACTACGGCCCCGGCAATTATTACGGCTCCGTGCATGTGGAAGTGCCGGAAACCATGACCGCCGACGAGATCGACCACATGAGCCATCACATTCAGGAGCGCGTGCTCAAAAAACATGGCATCGTCATCACCCCCGTCGGCGTCTACGCCTACAACACGACGAACGCTGAAGCCATCGATATGCGCGAAACCGTGCGCAAGCTCGTCATGGCGCACAAGGGCGTCATTCAGATGCACGGCTTTTACGCCAATCACGCTGAAAAACACATCCATTTTGATGTCATTATTTCGTTCAATATTCACGACCGCGAATCGCTCCGCCAGCACATCGTCGAGGATGTGCAGAAACGCTATCCCGGCTGGAGCGTGTTCACCAATCTCGATATCGACATGAGCGATTGACAGGTCAAAAGTGCTCGTAAAAAGTGCTCTTATAGCAGCTGCTGTAAGAGCACTTTTTTCTTGAAAAAACACTTGATGTACTATTGACAACAATAGTACTGTGTAGTACGATGTATATAGATCAAACGAGGGAGGGGTCGATATGAACCTGGACAAATGGAAAAGTCAGATCGTCCGCGGCACGCTGGAATACTGTGTGTTGCTGATGCTGGGCGACAGAACCCGCTACGGCTATGAGATCCTGCAGGAATTAGAGCGCTACCCGATCATCTCGTCTACAGAGAGCACGGTGTATCCGCTCTTGCGTCGGCTGCAGAAGGAAGGCTATTTGCAGTCGACCTGGCAGGAATCCGAGGAAGGCCTACCGCCGCGAAAATATTACGCGCTCACTGCAGAAGGTGAGGCTTATGTGGCGGCGATGGACGAGGAATGGAACAATCTGCTGCAAGCGATCACGGAATTGAGAGGAGAATAGATCATGGATGCAAAATTGGAAAAATATCTGGACACCGTCGATAAACATCTGAAACCGCTGCCAGTTTCGGAGCGCGTCGACATCGTCAAAGAGGTCAAGGCTTCGATGCAGGAAATGCAGGCCGAGGGACTTTCGAGCGAACAGATCCTCGCCCGGCTCGGCGACGCGAAAGATCTCGCCCGCGCCTATCTCGGCGATCTGCTGGCAGAATCGAACGGTTTCAGCTGGACGCGCGTGCTCACTGTCTGCGCATTTTACAGCCTCGTCGGATTTTCCGGCATGATCGTCATCCCATGTCTGGCGATCATGGCGCCGGTCTTCGTTCTCTGTGGCATTTTCTGCCCAATCGCCGGCACCGCCAAGCTGATCGACTATCTGCTCGATCTCGGCATTCCGTGGATGGACAACGTCGGCGTGTTTCTCGCCGGACCAGATCCCCTCGCTCCTGTGCCAACTTTCTTCTTTCTGCTCGTGCTCGGCGCATTGCTCATTCTCGCTGGCGTTTTCTGCTGGAAAGCGCTTGTTGGCTACTGCAAGAAGGTTGGACAGGTCAAACGACATCTCTCGATTTAATTCCTTCATTATAGATTGGAAGTGAGGATCATGCGTGCATTCACGCTGAATCGGGATCAGATCAAAGGCATTGCCATGATGACGATGCTCCTCAACCACATTTCGCAGATCTTTATGACGTCCGGCACATTCTGGGCGGAGCTATTTCTGGATGTTGGCTGGTTTACGGCGATCACGATGTGTTATTTTCTTGTCGAAGGCTATGCGTATACGCACGACAAGCGTCGTTACGCGCTGCGGCTGGCGATTTTCGCTGTGATCTCTCAGCCAGCATGTTTGTTGGCATTTCCAGACGTTGCGTTGTATCGGTTGAACATTCTTTTCACGCTGCTGCTGAGCTTTGTGATACTTGTGGTGCGCGAACAGATTACGCGCAAATGCTGGAGAAATCTGGCGATCGTCGGGCTGTTTCTGGTGTCGTTGGTATGCGACTGGGCGATTTTGGCACCGGCGTTCACGCTGCTCTTTGCCTGGGCGGGACGGGATGCGCACAAACGGCCACGCGCTTTTCTCGCGAGCATCCTGCTTTTCGGCGCGATGAATTTCCTTGGCGGGATCGGGCGCTTCTCGCTGGCGCAAAATCTCGGCTACGCCCTTGCGGCGATGAGCGGTCCGGCGCTGGCGGCGATCGCTCTCTGCTGTTTCTACAACGGCCAGCGCGCGACGCGTGGACGCACTGCTGCGAAATGGTTTTTCTATATTTTCTACCCGGCACATTTGGCTGTGTTGGGCGTGATCCGTATCATTCTTGCATAAATAAAGCAACCCCCGGACGAAATCGTTCGGGGGTTGCTGGCGTTTGTGATCAGTACAATTCGCGGTAGATGGCTTCGATCTGGTTGCGGGAGAGTGGCACGAAGTTGTTGACGAGCAGGCGCTGCTGACCGGTGTGGACGGCGTCGGCAAATTCGGTGATCTGCGCTTCGGTCATGCCGTATTCGTGGAGCGGTTTTTTCTGGACGAGGTGGTTCAGGAGATCTTCGAGCTTGTCGTAAACGTCTGCCACATCGCAGCCAAGGATATCTGCCATGCGCGCGTTCAGCACAGCGATCTCGCCATCCTGGCGGATCTTCATGTAGGCGCGCATGACGCCGGTGAACATGGCGTAGTTGGATTCGCCGTGTGGCACATGGAAGGTGCCGCCGAGGGGATAGCTCAGCGCATGCACAGCGGCACAGCCAGCGTTGGAGAAAGCAACGCCGGCGTAGGTGCTGGCGAAGAGAAAATCTTCGAGCAGCGGCTTGCGGGATTCTGGGCCGTCAGCGACGATGGTTTTGAATCCGTTCAGAATGAGATCGATGGCTTTGTAGCTGAGGAGTTTGCCGATCGGCGTGGCTTTTGGCGAGAGCGCAGATTCGACGGCGTGCACAAGGGCGTCGATGGCGCTGGTGGAAAATGGTTCCATTGGCAGGCTTTCGAGCAGCTCAGGAATGAGCACGGCGTTGTCCGGGAACATGGCTGGATTGCCGTAGCCGGCTTTGGTGCTGCGGCTGACGAGCGCGAGAGCGGCGACGCTGGTGACTTCGCTGCCGGTGCCGCAGGTGGTTGGCGCGAGCACGAGCTGGCGCACTTTCGTTGGCTGGCGTTTGCCGTCGTAGAGATCGAGCACCGGCGTTACCTGGTCGAGCACGAAAAATTTGGCAACGTCGAGCACGCTGCCGCCGCCGACGCCGATGATGCGCTTGTAATCTTTGGTGATGTCGCGGGCCATGGCTTCGATCATTTCGTCGGTCGGTTCGCCCTTGCCATAATCCTTCGGATAGATGAAATCACATTTCAGATCGAGCGCGGCGAAGAAATCATCGTAGAAATGGCGGCTGGTGAAAAGCAGATCCCCTTCGCCGATGGCGAATTCTTCGGCAAACTGTTTGACAGAATCGAGGCAGTGAAGCGTTGGTTTCATTAAAAATTGACTCATGAGAGAGCCTCCTTTACGAATAGTTGCTATCTGTATTGTAAAACTTTCGTCGGCGCTCCGCAACCGTGGCTTGATTCTTATGGCGCGAATGCGCTATGATACGGAGAGAAAGGGGAGAAGATCATGATCACATTTATCGTCAACGAGGCCAGCGGACGTGGGCGCGGCGGAAAGATCTGGCGCGCGCTGCGGCGGGAAATGCTCGAGCAGGAGCTGCCGTTTCGCGCCTGGTGCACGCGCAGTCCCGGCGAAGCGACGGCGCTGGCGCAGCTCGCCTGTCAGGATGCGCAGGAGCTGCAAAAGCTCGTGGTCGTTGGCGGCGATGGCACGGTGAACGAGGTGCTGAACGGCATCAGCGATTTTTCGCAGATCGCCCTCGGCGTCGTGCCGATCGGCAGCGGCAACGATTTTGTGCGCGGATTGGGCCTGCCGCGCGATCCCAGGGCGGCGCTGGAGCGCGTTTTCGCAGCCAGCGGCGACGCGCGCATCGATCTCGGGCAGCTGTGCGTTGACGGACAGGCACCGCGACGCTTTGGCATCAGCGCCGGCATCGGTATGGATGCGTGGGTCTGTGCGCAGGTAGATGCATCGCGCGCGAAAGCCGGGCTCAATCGCTTCGGCCTTGGCAGCCTCAGCTATGGACTCATGACCCTCTCCGCCGCTTGGAACATTGAAACCGCGCGCGGCAGCGTGCAGCTCACAACGCCGCAGGGCGTGCTCACGCGCGATCTGCGCGCGCTCATTTTTCTCGCCTGCATGAATTTTCCGTGGGAAGGCGGCGGCGTGCCGATCGCGCCAGGCGCGGATGCTGCAGATGGTTGTTTCTCCGTCTGCCTCGCCGACGATCTTTCGCGGGCGCAGGTTTTTCGCAAGCTGCCGCTTTTGGCCCTCGGCCGTCATACGCATACAGAGGGCGTCAGCCTGGTCTCCGCAACGCGCGTGGAGGTGCAGCTGGATACGCCGCTTTTCGTCCACGCCGACGGCGAGGTGCCGGGACGTGTGCGCAGCGCTGTGTTCGATGTGCTGCCGCAGCAATTGCGCGTGCTGGTGTGAGCCTTCGCTGAAAAATATCGTCCGGCATGTGGTATAATATAATCAGCAAAACAAACAGGGAGTGATCGACATGTATGGAGCGATTCTGGGCGATATGATCGGTGCGCCGTACGAATTTGACCGCGGCGCCAAGGTGAAGGATTTTCCGCTGTTCAGCGCGGGCTCACATTTTACCGACGATTCTGTGATGACAGTCGCAGTGGCAGAAGCGTTGATGGCCACTCTCGGCAAGGATGAAAAGGTTGTGAAGATGGTGCTCATCGACGCCATGCAGCGCTGGGGCAGAAAATATCCAGACGCCGGCTATGGCGCGCGTTTTCAGCTGTGGCTGGAGAAGATCAATCCGAATCCGTACGGCAGCTACGGCAATGGCTCGGCGATGCGCGTGTCGGCGGCAGGCTGGCTCTACGACAGCCTGGAGGAAACGCGGCGCGTCGCGCGCTGGACGGCGGAAGTCACCCACAACCATCCGGAAGGCGTGAAGGGCGCGGAGGCCGTCGCGAGCGCGATCTTTCTGGCGCGAAGCGGCGCTGAGAAAACGGCGATCCGCGACTACGTAGTGACAAATTTTGGCTACGATCTTTCGCGCAGCTGCGACGAGATCCGCCCGACCTACAGCCACGTCGAAAGCTGCCAGGAAACTGTGCCAGAAGCGCTCACCGCTTTTCTCGAGGGTGAGGATTTTGAGGACGTTGTTCGCACAGCCGTCAGCCTCGGCGGCGATTGTGATACCCTCACCTGCATCGCCGCCAGCATCGCCGAAGCCTTTTACGGCGTGCCGGAAAATCTCGTCAGCGAATGTCGCACGCGATTGCCGGAAGAGATGCTGGCCGTGGTCGACCGTTTTTGGAAAATCGTGGAGAATCAATAAACAGAAGCCTGACGACCATGCACGTGCATGATCGTCAGGCTTTTCTCGTCATTATTTCGTCGTTTCTCGTCATCTCGTCAAAAGTTGACGAGAAAGACGAGAAAGACTATAATATGATTAGAAGATTAGGTGCGAGGTGAGAGAAAATGTCTTTACAGGAAAGTGAAACAGTTGAGTTAAAAGCTCGGGTGGTTGACGAGATAAAAAACGAAGTGGTCGCTTTTGCGAACAGCCAGGGCGGGACGCTCTATGTTGGCGTGCTTGATGACGGAGAGTGGATTGGCGTAGAAGATGTTGACGCGGCGTTGCTGCAGATCAGCAATATGGTGCGTGACGCCATCAAACCGGATGTGACCATGTTTGTTCACTACGATGTGTTGGAGCGCGATGGAAAACGTGTGATTTCTGTCAGCGTACAGCGTGGAACGGATCGTCCATATTATCTGGCGAAAAAAGGTCTGCGGCCTGCTGGTGTGTATGTACGGCAAGGCGCGTCAGCTGCGCCGGCGTCGGACACGGCCATTCGCGAAATGATCAAGGAAACGGATGGTGATCGTTTTGAGGAGATGCGCGCGTTGGAGCAGGAGCTGACGTTTGTTGCGACAAGTCAGGAATTTGAGCGACGCGGCCTGGTTTTCGGTACAGAGCAGATGCGCACGCTGAAACTCATTAATAGTGATGGGCTCTATACCAATTTGGCGCTGCTGCTTTCGGAGCAATGTCCGCACACAATCAAGGTGGCAGTTTTTGAGGGCGAAGATCAAAGCGTGTTTAAGGATCGCCGAGAATTTTCAGGCTCGCTTTTACATCAGATGAACGAGGCGTATGATTATCTCGATCATTACAATCAGATCCATGCGACGTTTGATAAATTGCTGCGCATCGATAGGCGTGACTATCCGGAAGAGGCGTTGCGCGAAGCATTGATGAATCTGCTGGTGCACCGTGATTACGCGTTTCACGCAAGTGGACTTATTAGCGTCTACACAGATCGCATAGAATTTGTGTCGATTGGCGGACTTTTGCCGGGTATTCTACTGGAAGATGTGATGGCAGGTGTGTCTGTGTGCAGAAATCAAAATCTGGCCAATGTGTTTTATCGGCTGCGGCTCATCGAGGCATATGGAACAGGCATCAAAAAGATCCTAAATGCGTACAGCGGAACTGAGCTTACACCGCTTATTGAAACGACACATAATACCTTTAAGGTGATTCTGCCAAATGTGAATGCAAGAGTTATCACGGAAACTGTGTCCCATTATAATGATGTGGTGGATGATGAAACGCGCATTGCGTGCTTGGCAAAAGAATGCGGAGTGATCACGCGTGCTGAAGTGGAAGCGCGGCTTGGTATCAGTGCGTCGACGGCAACGCGGCTTTTACGCGAAATGACGCAGTCGGGACAACTGATGCGCATAGGAAAAGGAAGACAGACAAAATATCAATTGAAATAAATGAACGCGCGCTGAGCGACATTTTAGAATGTTGCTCAGCGCGCGTTTTGCTGGCTAGGCATGTCTCCGCACATAGCTCACCACGGCGAGGACGGCGAAGAGCACGAGCTCGACAGCGCCGGCGATGCTGGTGGCGATCGGTGTCCAGCAGATGAGATCGCCGAGATGGAGAATGTTGTAATACCGCGTGGCATAGAGGGTGCAGGCCTGCAGGGCGACGCCGGTCGACGGCAGGAAGGTGTTGACCCAGTCGACGACGATGGCGGGCAGTGTCATGTAGACGAGCACTGGCAGGAAGCAGAGCAGCAGCGCGCAGCCGGTGGCGGCGACGAGATTTTTCAACCGCGAGGAGAGGAGCAGGACCGCACAGACTGTGGCGAGGATCGTGAGCAGCGCGAGAACAGAAAACAGGATCTGAAGCCCGCCGAAATCAAAGGGCAGCGGCGTGAGCGGCCCGAAGAGGGCGAGCATCTGCGCTGAAGCGTCGGTGACTTCCCAGCCGTAGAGGCTGTTGGAGATGCACCAGTAAAGCGCGAGACAAACGCTCGTGAGCACACCGCAGATGAGCAGGCTGGCAAACACGCGCGTCCAGCCGAGACGGGCGCGCCCATTTTTCGTGCAACGCTGGATGTCGTCGGCGCCGGTCTGGTAATCGCTGGAAAACACCGGCGCGGTGATGAGGGCGCAGCAGAGGAGCAGCACGAACGAGAGCAGGATCAGATAGTCCAGCGTCGTGGCATCGGCGCCAGGCACATAGTTGAACGGCGTATCGACCTGGGCGTAGAGATCTACGAAATAATCGCCTACGCCGGACACGGCGGAATATTCCGCCTGCGAGATGGCTGCGACGCGCAGAGGGATCGTTTCATAATAGCTCGTGACCTCGTCGGGATCGATCTCGAGCCACGGCTGGGTCTGGCCATTTTTGTCCGGGTAGAGATCGCCAAGATCGAAGAGCAGCCCCTGCACGGCGTTGATCTCATCGTAGGCTTCGTCTGGCAGATCAAAGGTTGTCTCCGCGTTGTAGCGGGCGAAGACGTCCTGGTAGGTAATGAGCGCCTGCTGGACTTTTTCCGGCGTGACGGTTCCGGCGATGCCCTGCTCGAGATTTTTGTCGTAAGCGAGCGCATCGAGACCGGTGAGTGGATTCCCTGCGGTGTCGTGGCTCATGATGAAGCTTGTCGGCACCCAGGCCATGAAAATCGTGAAGGCGAGCATGAAGCAAACAACCGCAATACTGCGGCGATTTTTCAGCAGACGTTTCAGTTCGAGGAGAAAGAGACGCATGGGATCACATCCTTTCGTGGGATTCGTGAGGGAAGAGCCAGAGAAAGAGGTCTTCGAGCCGTGCCTCCGCTGGCGAGGAGCCAGGGATCTCCGTGCGCTCGGCGAGATAGCGCAGGCTGGCGCTGCCGTCAGGCTCGCTTTTGAGATTCACGATCGTCAGCGCCCGTTCCCAGCGTGGCAGATCCGCAGCCGGCACGCGCGCTGTCCAGACTTTGCCGGCGACTTCGGCGACGAGGTCCGTCGTCGTGCCGCAGCCGACGAGCCGCCCGTCTTTCATGATGGCATTTTGCATGGCGATGTATTCCACATCGGCGACGATGTGCGTCGAGATCAGCACGATGCGTCCCTGGGCAAATTCTGAGAGCAGATTGCGGAAGCGCACGCGCTCGCTCGGATCGAGCCCGCTCGTCGGCTCGTCGAGGATGAGGATCTCCGGCTCGTTCAACAGCGCCTGCGCGATGCCGACGCGCCGCTTCATGCCGCCGGAGAGCTTGGCGATGCGTTTTTTGCGCCCGTCCGCCAGTCCGAGCTGCTCCAGCAGCTCATTGATGCGGCGTCGCGCGTCGCGTTTGCCGATGCCCTTGAGTGCAGCCATGTAGTCGAGATAATCGCGCACCGTGAAGCTCGGATAGAAGCCAAATTCCTGCGGCAGATAGCCGAGACTGTCGCGATACGCCGCGCCGAGACGATCGATCGGGATGCCGTCGGCGCGGATCTCGCCGGCCGTTGGCTGCATGATGCCGCAGCACATGCGCATGAGCGTCGTTTTGCCAGCGCCGTTGGCGCCCAAGAGCCCCCAAACGCCCGGCGTGAGCGTGAGAGAAACATCGTCGACAGCGCTTTTGTCTTTGAAGCGTTTACTAACGCGGTCAATGGTCAGTTCCATAAAAATCTCCTTTCATCAGGAAAGCTGCAGCTCGCAGAAATGATCTGAGCGCAGAATGCGGCGCAGCGTCAACAAACAATAGCCGAGCAGGAAAACGCAGAGCCCAATTCCTGGCCAGACAAGCGCAGACAGCGCCAGTGTCTGGCGGCTGAAAACACTGAACCCGCAGCAGAGCAGCACACACCAGAGCACGCTGCCGCCGCAGAAATGCGCAGGCGTCAGCCGGCCCAGCAGCGTCAGACAGCCGCTCGCCGCCAAAAGAAATGGCAGGATCAGACAGAGCGGGAGCAGCCGAGCATCCAGCGGCGTCAGCCAGAGCGTGTAGCACCAGAGCGCAGCCAACATCGTCAGATCACCGACGCCGACGAGAATGAGCTTGGCCGCCAAGAGCCGCAGAGAGGAAAAATACGTCGCCGCTTCCATTTCGTGCATCCGGCAGCGCGCCGCTTCGTAAAGAACCGGCAGCGCCGTCAGCATCACCAGCACCGAGAGACAACAGAGACACTGCACCAGCAGCCGCGGATAGGTAAAATACGTCATGCCAAAAGTGTTGCTCAGTCCGACATTGGCTGCGAGCAGACAGAGCGCCTGCACAAGCCAGATCTTCCAGCCGATGAAGCGCACCTGCGTGCCCAGAAAAGCTGCAAATCCGATGCGTTTCACAGCGCCCTGCTGGCGAACCATTGAACGGACGCGGGCAGACGTCTGCTGTCTGCCGATGTCTGTTGCGCCAATTTCGTGGAGCGCAGCGCGCAGTTCGGTTTCAAAATCATGGTTGCTCATCGTTCGGCCTCCTTTTCATAGATCGTTCGCAAATTTTTCAGCGCCGCGCGCAAGCGCGACTGCACCGTGCGCAGCGGCAGCTCCGTGATCTCTGCGATCTCTCGCAGCGTCAGATCCTGGGCAAAACGCAGGAGCACGATCTCGCGCTGCGTTTCCGGCAGCGTGCGCACAAGCTCGCGCAGCGCTGCGCGCGACTGCGCCTCAGTGAAATGCGCATCTTCGCAGATTGGCTCCGGCGCATTTTCCAGCGGCACGTCGTCGAGCCAACGGCGGCGCGCCATATCGATGCAGGTGTGGCGTGTGATCTGATAAAGCAGCGCCCGCAGTTTGCCGCGTCCTTCGTAACGCCCTGCGTAGCGGATGAAGCGCAGAAAAGTTTCCTGCGTCGCATCCTCCGCCAGCGCCGCCGTTGGCGCGTGCCACCGGCAATAGCGCAGGATCTCCGCATAATAGCGCGCGACCAGCGCCTCCGCCGCATCTTCGTCGCCAGCCGCCATGCGCCGCACAAGCTTGTCTTCCTCGCGCACAGGCCACACCTCCTTTCAGTCGAAAAACGTTCTTCAACTATGATAGCGAATCAGCAGCGAAAAATGATCACCCGCCGATGAAATTTTTGCAAAAAAAATTGACCGCTCGCTGACGAGCGGTCAAAGGCCATTCCTACAAACTGCAGAAATGTGCAATTTTTAAGAATGACGAGCGGTGCATAATTGACAAGGCGCTGCGCTGGCTGCAAAATATAAGGAAGACAAATATCGTGAGGAGGTGACGGGATGCGAGGGATGATTGGATATTGCGGGCTGGATTGTGAAGCCTGCGATGCGTATCTGGCGACGATCCACGACGACCAGGCGCTGCGCGAAAAAACAGCGGCGCTTTGGGCCGAGCTCAACAACGCGCCGATCCTGCCGGAGCACATCAACTGCGAGGGCTGCCGCGTGGATGGCGTAAAGACGGTATTTTGCGAGCAGATGTGTGCGGTTCGTCGCTGCGCGCAGGAGAAGGGTGTGGAAACCTTCGGCAGCTGCGCAGAGATGGAGACTTGCGAAACTGTGGGCGCGATCTTTGCCAGCAGCCCTTGGGCGCGGGAAAATCTCCGTGGTTGAACATGCGAAAAAACAAGCCGAGAAATTGTAAGCAGCAATTTCTCGGCTTGTTGCTTTCCTTATAGATTTGTGAGCAGCGCTACGACATCCTCGATGTGCTGGATGCGGTGTTCGCAGTCGATGTTTGCGGCGCCTGTGCGGTCGAGGTAGATGGCGGTGAGGCCGGCGTTTCGTGCAAACAGCATGTCGTTTGCGCTGTCACCGACCATGGCGACTTCCTCTGGCGTGAGGCTGCAGCGGGCGCAGAAGACCATGGCCATATCTGGTGCTGGTTTTGGGCGGGCGACGCGGTCGGCGGTGAGGATGCAGTCAAATTTTTCGGCGACGCCCATTTTTTCCAGCGCGTGCATGGTGGAAGCGAAGCTGTCGGAGGTGGCGACGCCGGTGCGGATGTTTTGTGCGTGCAGGGCGTCGAGGACGTGCGCGAGATCGCCGGTTGGCTGGCAGACGCCGTCGCGCAGGCAGGCGATCTCGAGATAGGTTTCGGCGAGCCGGGCGAAAAGCGACTGGTCTATGACGTCGATGTTCTGCGCAGCGAGCACGTCCATGCAGGCGCGCACGACGTCGGCATTGGTGCCGGCGACGACGGGAGATTCTGCGATGAGCGCGTCGCCGTTGAATCCGGCGGCAGATTCGAGTGCGCGGCGCAGCGCCTGGTCATTTTCGCGCTTGAGCTCGCGCAGCATGAAATCCACTGTGCGCTGCACAGGCGCGCGCCAGAAGGTAGCGAGATCGAGCAGGGTGTCGTCTTTGTCAAAAAGTACGCCGCGGATCATTTTTGCTCATCCTCGAGAAAATGCGCGTTGGTCCAGGCGATCTTGCCAGCGTAGTCGACGCATTCGATGCGCACATAGGTTTCTGTACCGCGCAGAGAAAATTCTACATGCCGCAGGCCGTCGCGCGTCGGCGCGATGACGGTGCCGCCAGCGTTGATATAGCCACCACAGATAAAATTGACGCGCTCGCAGGCGCTGCAGTCGACCCAGACGGTATTATTTTCTTTGACGCCCCAGTTGTAGATGGTCGGACCGCTGGAGGAATAATACTCGCCGCGGAGCATGGCTTCCACGATCGCATCGTGGTCGAGACGCTCGGCCTTGACAGAGATCCAGCCGCCACAGGCGTCGTCGAAGAGGCCTTCGTTGTGGTTGTCGTCGCTGGCGAAGGCGAAAAGTTGACGGCCGCTGCGCAGGATCTTATCCCAGTAGGTGGTGTCGTAGCCGGTGTTTGATTCGTTGACGGTGCCGTAGTTGTAAATTTCCAGCGCCCAGATGCCGTCGAGGTCGCAGAAATCTTCGGCATCGACGCGACTCCAGATGGGATGGTTGTAGGTCACAAGGCAGCCACGGGCGGTGAGGGTGTCGCGCACCTGTTCTGCGACGGCGAGTCCATTCCACTGGCCTTCGCTGACAGGCACGGGGAGATATTCCTTGTGGCTGAAATGTTCGCTCGCTTTTTCCTGCATGGCTGTTGTGCCGAGGATGCCGTGCATGTGATGGGTTTTCAGCCGCTGCCCGCTTGCAGGATCGACGAGATTTGCCGAAGCTTCGAGCCCGGGCAGGATGATGAAGGCGTCGCTGTCAAATTCTGCGCGGTAATCGGTGTAGCGGTCGTGCTCGCTCAGACAGAGAAAGCTGTAGCCCTGGCTTTTGAAAAGGGCGACGGATTCTTCCGGCGAAAGATGGCCGTCAGAATTGGTGGTGTGGCTGTGGAGATTCCCTTTGTAGAAGCGTCCGCTTTCGGGAAAAATGGTTGCTGGCTTAAACATGGGCAGGCTCCTTTTCGACGCCGCGGATGGAGAGACAGTCGTGCTCCGGAATGGAGAGCCAGACCTGGCTGCCGATGTCGTAGATGTTGAAGCTGCGGAAGAGGGTGTCGACGTAGAGCTTCATTGTGTCGCACTGCACGGTGTAGCGCAGCACGTTGCCGCGGGGAACGCTCGCTGTGATGGTACCGCGGAGGGTGATGCTGCCGGTTTTGTCCGCTGGCTCTTCGGTGGAGATGGAGATCGTCTCCGGACGGATGGCGACGGTGTTTCCTGCTTCGATCGGCAGGCGCGTCGCCTGGTAGAAGGTGGTGCCGTCGATCTGGTTGTAGCTGCCGATAAAGCTGGCGGCGAAGGTGGAGACTGGTTTTGTGTAAACGCTCACAGGACTCCCCACCTGCTCAATGCGGCCAGCGTGGAAAAGCTCGATGACGTCGCTCATGACCATGGCTTCGTCCTGGTCGTGGGTGACGAAAACGGTGGTCAGCCCCAACTCGAGATGGATCTCGCGGATGCGCGTCTGCAACTCCTTGCGCAGCTTGGCGTCGATGGCTGAGAGCGGTTCGTCGAGGAGCAGCACCTTTGGCTCGGTGACGATGGAGCGCGCCAGCGCCACGCGCTGCTGCTGACCGCCGGAGAGATTGGCGGGATAGGATTTTTCCTTGCCCTTGAGATCAACGAGGGCGATGGCGTCGCGCACTTTTTTCTCGATCTCGTCGGCGGAGCGTTTCTGCATTTTCAGCCCGAAGGCGATGTTCTGCTCCACGTTCATATTTGGAAAGAGGGAATATTGCTGGAAAACCATGCCGATATTGCGCTGGCTGGCGGGCATATTTGTGATATCCTGCCCGTCGAGAATGATCTGGCCACTGGTGACGGTCTCCAGCCCGGAGAGACAGCGCAGGAGTGTGGATTTTCCGCAGCCGGAAGGCCCCAGCAGTGTGACGAGCTCGCCTTTGTTGATGTCGAGGTTGATTTCGTTCAAGACGGTGTTTTTGCCAAATTGTTTGACGACGTTTTTAAATTCGATGTAAGCCATTATTTCTGGCCCTCCCTGGAATCTTTTTTCTGAAGCTTGAGCATGAGCCCGGTGACGAGGAAAACGACAGCGAAAATGACGACGACGATGGCGCTCGCCAGCCCGCTGGAGGTGTACATGTTTTCGTTGAGATAGACGGAGACGTTTTCGTAGTTGTTGCCGGCGATGTTGTTCGCGAGAACGAAATCGCCGAAGACGATGCTTTCAGCGAGCAGCGAGGAAACGAGGATGCCGCTGAAAATATTTGGCAGGATGACCTGCACATAAGCGCGGAAGCGGCTGCAGCCCAGCACCTCCGCGGCCTGGATGAGGGTTTTGGCGTCGATGGCGTTGAGGCTGTTGCGAATGCCCTGGTAGATGTACGGCAGTACCAGGATCGAGTAGGCGCCGAAAAGCATGAACATGCGGTTCGAGAGGACGCCGTCCATACCAGCGTAGATTGAGATGATGGAGATCGAGAGAATGACGCCCTGCAGCGCGTACGGGATCATGCAGATGAACTGCATGTATTTGCCGAGCTTGCGGTTCATGACGGTGATCGGATACATGGCAAGCAGCAGCAGCACGATTGTGATCAGCACACTGACGGCGCAGAGGATGAGCGTGCGCCCGATCGCCAGCCAGAAATCTGTGTCGGCGAAAAGCTCCTGATAATTGCGCAGCGTGAAGCCGCGTGGCAGCACGCCGGTCCATTCGGTGAAAAGGGAATAAACGAAGGTCGCGAGAAATGGCGTGACCAGATAGATCGCGATGAGAATGAGCACGATCTTTGCAGCGAGACTCGTTTTTTTTCTTCATACCAGATCACGTCCTTTCGTGTTGCGTTTGGTGAAGTAGTTGTTGATCAGCGTCGCGGCGACCATCAGCAGGATCAGCACGACGGCCAGTGCGCCGCCAGTGGCGCGGTCGATCTCGACGTCGCCCTTGTACTTCGAGGTGATCTGCAGCGCCAGCAAGGCGTAGTTGTTGCTGACAAGGGCGTAGGCGCTGGCGTATGCTGCGAGGGCGTTGGCGAAAAGCACAGAGAGCGTGCCGAGAATGCTCGGCAGCAGATTTGGAATGGCGATACGGAACCAGTAATCCATCGGTCCGGCGTTCAGGAGCATCGCAGCCTGTCGCCACTCCGGACGGATGCCGGCGAAGGCCGGGATGAGCAGGAGCGTGGACAGCGGGATCTGGAAATAGATGTACAGGAGCATCAGGCCGTCGCCGCTGTAGAGATCGAAGCTCGAGAGAAATGGAATGCTGTTTTCACGTGCGAGCAGCGTCAGCACACCGGTGTTTCCCATCAGCACCATAAACGCGAACGCCAGCGGCACGCCGGAGAAATTTGACGTCATATTCAGCAGCATCGTGAACGCATTCTGCACGCGCGGCGTCGCTTCCGTGGCGAAGCGCGCGCCGATGAAGGCGACGATGATGCCGACGATCGCAGAGATCAGCGAGATTTTGACGCTGTTGATGATCGCCTGCTGATAGAGCGGCGTGGTGAAGATCTTGATGAAATTTTCCAGCCCGAAGGTTTCGCTTTCCTTGCCGATGAGACTCGAGTATACAAGCTGCAGGAGCGGCAGCAGCTCGTAGAGGATGACGACAACAGCGAAAGGAACCAGGGCGAGATAGCCAATGTATTTATTTTTCATTGTGTCCTCCTAAAAACAGGCACCCGTTTTTGCGGATGCCTGTGTCATCTGGTTGTGTGAAGTGAAGACTATTGGATCATTGGAATGATGTTTTCCTGCCAGTAGGTGATGACATCCTGGGTGACATCGGTCCACTTGTCGTAGTCGATGGTCTGCACCTGATCGCCATACTGAGAATCGTCGATCATTTTTGCTTTGACATCTTCAGGGATTTCCACGTCGTCGCGGATCGGCGTTGCATAGCCCTTGGCGAGATTGATCTGGCCTTCATCGCTGAGGATGTATTCGCGGGTCAGGCAGGCTGCCGCTGGATGTGGTGCATTTTTGTTGATGATCGTCGCGTAAGCGGAGCGCACAGATGCATCCTGAGGAATGTTGACGGTGAAGGAGGCGTCCGGATTATTTTCCACAGCGTTGTCGCGATAGTTCAGTGCGTTGTAGTCCCAGAGCAGCGCGCAGGCGATCTCGCCGCTTTCGATGCGGGCTACAGAAGTGTCGCCGATATCCAGACGGCCTTCTTCAGCGAGCTGGCTGAGGAAATCGTAGGCTGGCTGCATGTCGTCGATGCTGCCGCCCATTGCGTAAGCGATCGCGAGCACAGCGTGCTGCGCCTGAGCAGCTGCGGAAACGTCGCCGATCGTCACCTTGTAGTCGCCTTCGAGGATATCAGCGAAGCTCGTTGGCGCTTCTGGGATCTGTTCGTCGTTGGTGATGATGGAGATCGTGCCGTAGTAGCCGCTCACCCAGTCACCATCGTCGTCCTTGGCCCAGTCAGGAATGCTGTCCCAGTAGCTGGTCTTGTATTTGAGGGTGACGCCTTCTTCTTCAGCAACAGGTCCCCATTGCTGACCAACGTCGCCAATGTCCTTCGTGCCCTTTTCGCCTTCTTCTTTGAACATGGCGATCTCTTCAGAGCTGGACATATCCAGGTCGGTATGCTCAATGCCGTAGGTGTCGGTGATCTCTGTCCAGGTTTCGATCCAGTTTGCCCAGGTGTCCGGCATGCCGACAGAGGCCACTTCGCCTTCTTCCTTGGCCTGCGCTTCGAGATCCTCGAGGGACATGCTGTTGTAATCGACGGTGGTTTCTTCCGGTGCGGACGCTTTGTCGCCGCCACCGCCGCAGCCAGCGAGGCTGACGGTCAGCGTTGCAGCCAGGAGCATCGCGGTGATCGTTTTGATACCTTTTTTCATCTTGTTCGTTGTTCTCCTTTCAAATCTGTAAGATGATGTCATGGGTATTATCATACCTGCTCCTTGTAAAATGCCCAAGCGGCCCCGTGTTAAATGTAGGAAAATGATGACAGGCATACCAGCGGTGTATATTTTAACAGAAGCATCGGCGAAAAAATTTCAAAAAGAGCGCCAGCGCCGGCGTTCCGCCCGGAGTGGACAGCTCCCCTTTTTGTAAAACCTTGTTGCATGCGCAACAATGCTGCTTAACATCCCGCTCTGTCGGTGCAGCGCTGCGATGCGCCTGCCTGCGCATTGGCGGAGGCTTGCAAAAATATGAAGAAATGCGAAAAACATAATGCAATCTCGACGAAAATTTGGTATACTAGTAGATAGGCTAGAAAAAACAGGGAGGTGACTTTCCTTCATTATGATAGAGATCATTGCAGACAGCACCTGCGACATGACGCAGGAAGAATTAGAACGTTATCATGTGCATCTTTTGCCGCTGCACATTCTGCTCGGTGACGACGAATATCGCGACGGTCCTGGCTTTGATATGCAGAAAATGTACGCCTGGGCAGATGCCCACCAGTCGACACCGAAAACCTCAGCGCCATCCCTCGAGGATATGATCGCACTGCTTGAGCCGATCCTTGCGCGTGGTGGTGAGGTCATCGGTCTGCCGATCGCAGCGCCGCTCTCTTCGTCGGGAAATGTGATGCGCGTCGCTGCCGAAAGTCTCGGCGCCGCCGACCGCGTCCACGTTGTCGACACAAAAACCCTTTCCTACGGCATCGGCATCATGGCCATGAAAGCATCGGAAATGGCGGACGCCGGCGCGAGCGTGGACGAGATCATTGCGACGCTTGAAAGCATGGCTGAGCGTGTACACGTCAGCTTTGTTGTCGACACGCTCACCTACCTTTATCGCGGCGGCCGCTGCAGCGGTGTGGCTGCGCTCGCCGGCAATGTGCTGCGCATCCATCCGCGCATCGCTGTCACCGACGACGGCAGCCTGGCGCCGGATCACAAATACCGCGGCAAGCTGCATCATGTCATCGACGCGTACATGGATGACATCATGCCGCATCTGGAAAACGCCGATCCTGAATACGTCGCCATCGTTTATTCCGCCGGTCTTGATCAGAAGATCCTCGATGGCGTGCGTCAGCGCGTCGAGGAGATGCATCGCTTCAAAAAGATCATCGTCGGCCAGGCTGGCGGTGTCATCACCAGCCACTGTGGCCCGGGCACATTCGGCATGGGCTATTTTGACGCCAAATGAAAAGCAAACGTCTGAGCAGGAGCGCTCAGGCGTTTTTGTTTGCATAGCGCCGCGTATTCTCTTATAATAATAGAAAGCACCATCCACGAAAGAAGGAGTTCTCATGAAATATGTAGTTTTCGGCGCCGGTGGTACCGGCGGTATTCTCGGTGGCCAGCTCGCAAAGGGCGGCCAGGATGTGACGCTGATCGCTCGCGGCGCACATCTCGCAGCCATTCAGGAACAGGGCGGTCTGTTCATCGATCGTGTCTGGAATGGAACGAGCGAGACCATTCCGGTGAAAGCCTGCACCGCTGAGGAATATCAGGATACGCCGGACGTTGTCCTCGTCTGTGTCAAAGGCTATTCGCTGGACAGCGTTGTGGCATTTATCCAGCGCGTCGCCGGGCCGGAAACTGTTGTGCTGCCGATCCTCAATATCTACGGCACCGGCGGAAAAATGCAGGAGATGCTGCCGGAAGTGGATGTGCTCGACGGCTGTACCTATCTGTACGCCGAGATCCAGAAGCCTGGCACCATTCTCCAGAGCGGTCCGTACTGCCGCATCGTTTTTGGTCCGCGCGATCACAATCTGGACGATCCGCGCTATCAGCAGATCAAGCGTGACTTTGACGCCAGCGGCATCGTCGGCGAGCTCACCGCGCACATTCAGCGCGACGCTTTGCAGAAATTTTCCTACGTTTCGCCAGTTGGCGCCACCGGCCTTTATTACAACGCCGTCGCTGCCGATATGCAGAAGGACGGCGAAGCGCGCGATTGCTTCATCGCCATGGTCCGCGAGATCAGCGCGCTTGCCGACGCCATGGGCTGCCCGTTTGACCACGATGTTGTGCCCGATGACCTTGCCATTCTCGACGGCATCGCGCCAACGGCGACGACGTCCATGCAGCGCGATATCGCCGACGGCCACGCTTCCGAGATCGACGGGCTGATTTACGAAGTCGTTCGTCTTGGCGAAAAATATGGCGTTGCCGTGCCAACGTACACCAAAGTAGCAGAAGAAATGAAAAAACGCGGTCTCGCCTGACCGCATCCGAGAGAGAGGAGGCGCACCATGACCCCAGAAGAGATCAATGCCCTAGTTGCCAATCAGCGCGCCTATTTTAACAGCGGCGCAACCCTCGATGTGGAAGGCCGGCTGCGCGCGCTGCGCACCCTGCGTGCCGCCATCGTTACCTACGAAGATGTGATCGCCGCCGCGCTCGAGCGCGATCTCGGCAAGAGCGCCACAGAAAGCGCCATGACTGAAACCGGCATGGTCAAGAGCGCGCTGAACCACATGCTGCGGCACACCGCCCGTTACGCGCGCACCAAACACGTGCGCACGCCGCTGGCGCAGATGCCCGCTCGGAGCATGCGCAAACCGTCGCCCTTCGGCGTCGTGCTCGTCATGAGTCCGTGGAATTATCCGTTCCTGTTGACGATGGAACCACTCATCGAAGCCATCGCCGCTGGCAACACCGTCGTCCTCAAGCCGAGCGCCTACGCGCCAAACACCAGCGCGCTGCTCGAAAAGCTCATGAACCAGTATTTCGATCCGCGTCTCGTCAGTGTCGTCACCGGTGGCCGCGAGGAAAATCAGGCGCTGCTCGATGCGGCGTTTGACCATATTTTCTTCACCGGCAGTCAGCACGTTGGCAAGGAAGTCATGCGCAAAGCCGCCAGCCATCTCACGCCGGTGACCCTCGAGCTCGGCGGCAAAAGTCCGTGCATCGTTGAGCGCAGTGCCAACATTCCCCTTGCTGCTCGCCGCATCGTTTTCGGAAAATTCCTCAACTGCGGCCAGACCTGTGTGGCGCCGGATTATATTTACTGCGACGCCGCCGTCTACGACGATCTCATGCGCGCGCTCGTCGCCGAGATCCGCACCCAGTTTGGCGATGCGCCGCTGGAAAATCCAAACTACGGCCACATCGTCAACCGCAAGCATTTTGACCGACTCTGCAGCCTCATCGATCCGGAAAAGATCGCTTACGGTGGCAGAACCGCGCCGGAAAATCTGCAGATCGAGCCGACCATTTTGCGCGATGTGGAATGGGGCGATGCCATCATGCAGGAAGAGATCTTTGGACCAATCCTGCCGGTTCGTCGCTACGAAAATTTTGGCGACGCCATCGACCAGCTCAACGATATGCCGCGGCCCCTCGCCCTCTACATTTTCACCGAGGATAAGGCCATCGCCCGTCAGGTGATGACCCGCCTGCCGTTCGGCGGCGGCTGTGTCAACGACACCATCATCCATCTCGCATCCAACAATCTGCCGTTCGGCGGCGTCGGCGCCAGCGGCATGGGCGCGTACCATGGTGAGACCGGTTTCCGCACATTTTCTCACGAAAAGAGCATCGTCGACAAGGCTACCTGGTTCGATCTGCCTGTGCGCTATCAGCCATACGACCGCGTCAAGGATCGGCTGATCCGCTTGTTCATGCGCTGAAAACAAAAAAATCGACTGTCAGCAGGCAGTCGATTTTTTGTTGGGTCAATGCTGCTCGTTCGGGCAGGCGATGTCGATCATTTGCTCGATCATATGATGCAGAAGCTGCGCGCGGTCGTTGTCGGCGGCGTGGTAATACACTTCTTTTCCTTCGCGGCGGCTGGTGATGAGCTGCGCGCCTTTGAGCTGCTTGAGATGGTGGCTCACAGCCGGGCTGGACATGCCCACCATGGCAGAAAGATTGATCACACATTCTTCGCAATGGCAGAGCAGCCAGAAAATACGGATGCGGTTGCCGTCGGCCAGCTGTTTGAAGATCTCAGCGACCGTCTGAAAATCGCCGGTCTCGGGCATTTGCTCGAGGGCGCGGCTGGAAAACTGTCCGTGATCGTGGGGCAGGTTGATGTTGGTCATGAGGCATTCCTCCTATGGCCTTTATTTTAGCACATCCCTGTCTGTGGTGAAAGAGCGTTATTTTTCGCCGGGCGCGTCGTGCGTGTGGTCGAGGATGCGAATGTTTTCGCCGACGTCTTTTTTCACGATCTCCTGCATGCGTTTGGCAAATGGGCAGGGATAGCCGATCGGTGTGCCTTTGGTGATGCAGGACGCGAAAACAATGGTGTCGGCGCCGAGACTGACGAGATTTCTGGCGCGCAGCACGGATTTCTTCCCGGGACAGCCGCCGCAGTCGATGAAGCCGACGATGTCGAGCGGTTCGTCGGCAGGAACGTCGGCGAAAACGCCGCTGCGTTCGCGGATGGCTTTGAAATCCAGCACGCCTGGGCAATAATCTTTGGTCTGATAGCAACGGATGATGCCGATTTTCATAAATAACTACTCCTGATAATTTTAATCGTCCGCCGTCCAGTGGGCGGCTTTTTCGTGATAGCGCGAGAGAATGTCAGCGAGACTGATGCGCCGCATTTCGTCTTCGGCGCGCGCTTGCACCTGGTCGTAGCAATCGCGCAGCGCCAGCTGGATATTCACGCCGACGCCGCAGGCCGGATTGGTGTGCGTGTCCTGGTGGAGCAGCGGTTTTTCGCCCTCAACGGCGCGGTAGCAGTCAAGCAGATTGATCTCCGATGGCGGTCGCGTGAGCGTCGGGCGCGCGTGGCCGCGCACGCTCGTGAGCAGCTCGCCCCGGCGCAGAAGGCTCATGAGCTGGCGTACATAGCTGGCGTTGGTGGCGATGCTTTTGGCGATGGCGTCGCTTGTGAGCGGCTGGCCATCTTCGGCGAGGGCGATAAAGCAGAGAATGTGCACAGCGTCGCTGAGCTTGGTGGGATATTTCATAGCAAGCCTCCTTTTTGACTCTGATGTTAATTTTATTATAACAACATATTGACAGAATGGCAAGAGGGATGATAGGATGATGTTGAAATAAAAATAACAACAAGAAAGGGACGATCATCCATGAGTTTCTATGAAGAGCTGGTCATTGAGACCCAGCGCAGAAATTATTCGAGATATTACAGCGTTTATGCCCGCGGCGGCACGCCGTTTCAGCTCACCGATAAACCATCGCTGCCTTACGAAGAACAGATCGCAGCGTTTGCCCGCGAGGTAGCGTCGGCAGATGCGGTTCTCGTCGGTGGCGCGTCGGGACTTTCGGCGTCAGGCGGCGGAGATTTTTACTACGCAGATACCGCCTCGTTTCGCGCGCATTTCGGCAAGTTCGCTGAGAAATATCATTTCGTCGGCGCGTTTAATGGCATGCGCGCACCGTTTCAGAGTCGCGCGGAGTTTTGGGGATATCTTGCGACATTTTTACACACCACGCAGACAGCGCCGCTGCGCGCACCCTACAAGGATCTCGATGCGATCCTGGAGGGAAAAGATTTCCACATCCTCACGACGAACCAGGACACGCAGTTTGTCAAGCTTTATCCGGAAAGCAAAGTCAGTGAGATCCAGGGTGACCACCGATTTTTCCAGTGCAGCCGCTGCTGCACCGATGGAACCTGGGATGCGGTTGTGCCAGTTCGCGAAATGATCGCGTCCATGGGCGAGGGCACGGAGATCGATCCGGAATTGATCCCGCGCTGTCCGCATTGCGGCGCTGAAGCGTTTCCGTGGGTGCGCGGCTACGGGAATTTTCTTGAGGGCAGCAAGTATGAAGCAGAATATCAGAAAACGAGCGACTACATCGAAGCCCACGCCGACGAGCGGCTGCTTTTCATCGAGCTTGGCGTCGGTCGCCTGACGCCGATGTTTATCCAGGAGCCATTTTGGCAGCTCACGGCGAATCTGCCGCAGGCGCGCTACATCAGCGTCAACGACAAATACGATTTTCTGCCCCAGGGCATCGAGGACAAGGGCATGAGCATTGTCGGCGATATTGCTGCTGTGCTCAGCGATGTGCGCGCAGAAGTTGAAGGAGGTGCGCGGCGATGAAGGCTATTTACGAACGCATCGCTACAGAGATTCGCACGGCGGAGGCGATCATCGTCGGTGCGAGCAATGGGCTGTCGATCACAGAGGGCTTTCATCTTTTTGCGGACAATCTGTGGTTTCAGACAAATTTTGACGATTTTCGCGCGCGCTACGGCTGGCGACGCATTCTCGACGGGATGTTCCATTCTTTTGCGAAGGAAGAAGAAAAATGGGGATTCTGGAGCCGACTGGCCTATCTGGCCAGCTATCAGAAACCGGTGAGTAATGTGATGCGCCAGCTGCGCGCACTCACAGCCGACAAACCGACTTTCGTGCTGACGTCCAACGGCGAGGATCATTTTGTGCCGGCAGGATTTGCTGCAGAAAATGTGTTTGAAATGGAAGGAACGTTCACCCATAATCGCTGTGCTCGCGGCTGCTCGGAGGATGTTTGGTCCAATCGTGAGGAAGTGCTGCGGCTGGCGGCGGCTGAGCGCGATGGGCGCGTGCCGACGGAATTGCTGCCGCGCTGTCCGCATTGCGGTGGACCAGCAGAAGTGGATATGGCGTCGGGTCAGGACTATTTCCGCTCGCGCCGCTGGCAGGAAAAAGCGCAGGCTTTCGAGCAGTTTGTGCAGGATGCACAGGGAAAGCGGCTGCTCGTTTTCGAGCTCGGCATTGGCTGGCGCAATCAGCTGATCAAAGCACCATTGATGCGACTTGTGGAAGCGACGCCGAACGCGCGCTATGTCACCTTCAACAAGGGCGAGATCTATATCCCAGACGCCATCGCAGAAAAATCCATCGGCGTTGACGGCGATCTTGGCGAAGCGATCGCAGGCGTTTACGAGTGCTGGCGCGCGTAAGTGTCGCGGGGACAACAGTTTTCGCGGGAAAATACGTGGTGGTGAAGATTTTTGCACAAAAGCTATTGACGAAGCTGGAAAAAAGGCGTATGATAGAACCATCAAATAAAAGATTGTTTAATCGTTAATTCGTAGCGATTGAAAGGAGTCTATTATAATGAAGAAAACGTACAAAATTGATGTGGACTGCGCCAACTGCGCGAACAAAATGGAAGATGCAGCCAAGAAAACACCGGGCGTGAAGGATGCGACAGTTAATTTCATGACGCTGAAGATGATCGTGGAATTTGACGAAGGCGTAGATCCAAAAGAAATTATGCCTGTTGTGCGCGAAAACTGCAAAAAAGTGGAAGACGCCTGCGAAGTTTTCCTGAAATAAAGCAGAGCACCTCGCGGCGCGGCTGTGAGGTGCTTTTTCTTTGGTAAACGATTAAAAATATGTTTAATCGAAAAGAGGAGAGAAAGGATGAATAAAAAACAGAAAAAAATGCTGGCCCGCATCATCGTGGCTTTTGTGCTGCTTGTCGCCTTGCACTTTGTGCCGGTGGAGGGCGCGCTGCGGTTCTGCTGCTACATGGTGCCGTATCTCATTGTCGGCTATGATATTTTGCTGAAAGCGGCGAAAGGGATCAAAAATCGCCAGATGTTTGACGAATGTTTTCTCATGGCGGTGGCGACGGTCGGCGCTGTGGCGCTGGCGATATATTCTGGCAGCGGTGATTACACAGAAGCAGTCGCTGTTATGCTGTTCTACCAAATCGGCGAGCTCTTCCAGAGCGTTGCCGTCGGCAAGAGCCGCAGAAATATTTCTGAGCTCATGGACATCAGCCCAGACTATGCCAACATCGAGGTGGATGGTCAGCTGGAACAGGTCGATCCGGATGAGGTGGAAATCGGTAGCATCATCATTGTGCAGCCTGGCGAAAAAGTGCCGATCGACGGCGTTGTCCTCGAGGGCACATCGAGCCTGGACACCAGCGCGCTCACTGGCGAGAGTGTACCGCGGGACATCGCCCAGGGCGAGGAGGTCATCAGTGGCTGCATTAATATGACGGGCGTGCTGAAGATCCGCACGACGAAGGAATTTGGCGAATCGACGGTATCGAAGATCCTCGAGCTTGTGGAAAACGCCAGCTCGCGCAAATCCAAGTCGGAGAATTTCATTTCTAAATTCGCCCGCGTCTACACGCCGGCGGTCTGCTATGCGGCGCTTGCGCTGGCCTTTTTGCCGCCGCTTGTGCGCATGCTGGCGCTGGGCGTGGATGCAGATTGGGGCACGTGGATCTATCGCGCGCTCACATTCCTCGTCATCAGCTGTCCATGCGCGCTGGTGATCTCGATCCCGCTGAGCTTTTTCGCCGGGATCGGCGGCGCCAGCAATGCGGGCGTGCTCGTCAAGGGCTCGAACTATCTCGAGACGCTGTCGCAGGTACGCACCGTTGTGTTTGACAAAACCGGCACGCTGACGCGCGGCGTTTTCGAGGTGGTCGATATCCATCACAGCGAAATGGAGCGGGAAAAGCTGCTCGATCTCGCGGCGCATGCTGAGAGCGCGTCCTCTCATCCGATCGCTGGCAGCTTGCAACGCGCTTACGGGAAATCCATCGACCGCAGTCGCGTCACGAACATCCAGGAGATCAGCGGCGGCGGGGTGATCGCGCATGTGGACGGCGTGCCTGTCGCTTGCGGGAACGATAAGCTCATGGCAAAGGTCGGCGTGGAAGCTGTGGAATGTCACAGCATTGGCACGATCGTGCATGTCGCTGTGAATGGCGAATATGCCGGACACATCGTCGTCGCTGACGTGGAAAAACCACACGCAAAAGAAGCGATCGCTGCGCTGAAGCGCGCCGGCGTGACGCGAACGGTCATGCTCACCGGTGACCGCCAGGGCGTCGCGCAGAAAGTTGCCGCCGATCTCGGCGTCGATGAGGTGCACGCAGAACTTTTGCCAGCGGATAAGGTTGACCAGGTCGAGGCGCTGCTCGCTGCAAAATCTGAGAAAGAAAAGCTCGCCTTCGTCGGCGATGGCATCAACGACGCGCCAGTGCTGCGCCGTGCAGACGTCGGCATCGCCATGGGCGCGATGGGCTCGGATGCAGCGATCGAAGCAGCGGATATCGTGCTCATGGACGACGATCCGCTGAAGATCGCCAAGGCCATCAAAATCAGCCGCAAAACCCTGCGCATCGTTTATCAGAACATTGTTTTCGCCATCGGCATCAAGGGCATCTGTCTCGTGCTCGGCGCCGTCGGCCTCGCGAATATGTGGCTGGCGATCTTCGCCGATGTCGGCGTCATGGTCATCGCCGTGATCAATGCGATCCGCGCGCTGTTTGTGAAAAATCTCTAACCTCTATCATATTTCGCAACGCAGCGACCGTTCGCCGACAGAGATCTGTTGGTGAGCGGTCGCTGCGCTTGTGCAGAGAATAAATAGTGTCAAAATACTATTATTAGCAGGAGTTTTGGTGTATAATAGAAACACTAACAATCAGAGGAGGTCATCATTATGAAGATTGGAATCATCCGTTGCCGCATGACCGAGGATTATTGCCCAGGAACCTCGGATTTCAAAGCGATCCGTGAGCGCAGCGGCGTGTTCGCCGATGTGCCAGCTGACGAACCGATCGAGCTCGTTGGCTTCAACAACTGCGGCGGCTGCCCAGGGAAAAAAGCTGTGCTCCGCGCACGCGAGCTGGTGAAGCGCGGCGCCGACACGATCGTTTTTGCCTCCTGCATCCAGAAGGGAAATCCGATCGGCTATCCGTGCCCATTCGCGAAAAAGATGAAGGACATCATCGCCGCCGATCAGAAGGACGCCGTACAGTTTTTGGATTGGACGCACTAGTAGAGTTAGGAGTGCGGAATTAGGAGTTAGGAGTTTTTCGAAAAACAGCAGCCTGCACAACGCCACTGACTTTGATCGACGCGACGCCGACGCGTTCAAAGCCGAGATGCTTGAACATCAGCACAGCCGGCAGATTCTGACTGCCACATTCGCTGCGTAGCACAGTGCAGCCGTTTTCGCGGCCCCAGTCTTCCGCGAAGGCGATAAATTCGCGGGCGAGCCCTTTGCGATAGTGGCGCGGACGGGTGTTGACCATGTGGATCACAGCAGCGCCGTCGGCTGGCACTTTCGTCAGCCAGTCGATGTTATCAAATTCCGGTGGCTGCTGGTTGTCGAGAACGATCATCGCAGTGATCTCGCCGTCGTCCTCCCGCACATAGAGCACGCCGTTTTTGACAGCGTTCGTCAATCCCTCGGTGCTTGGGAAGATCCCGCGCTGGTTGATCGTGTAGGATTCGTACTTTTTCTGATACTGAAAATGCTCGTCGAATAAGGATTCGATCTGTGGCATATCGTCGAGTGTGCCCTTTCTGATCATGATGATGACCCCCTGTTTTTTTATGCTATCTATTATTTTATCATATGTATCCGATAAAATACAGACCTGCACGCAAAAAGACACGCCAATTTCCGGCGTGTCGAATTTTTTACAACGCTTTCAGCGCGAGACGGAAGTGTAGCGTCAGATGTTCGCCGTTCTGTTCGGCGCTGGCTGTGAGGGTTCCCTGCATTTCTTCGGCGAGGGCGCGGGCGACGGTGAGTCCGAGGCCGGTGCTGCCCTGGTGGCGCGAATCGTCTGGCGTGTAGAAGCGCTCGAAGAGCCGCGGCACATCGTCCAGCGCGAGGGTGTGGCTGTCGTTCGTGAAGCAGAGGATGAGACCTTCGTCTGTTGCTTCTGCGCTGAGGGCGAGCTTGCTTGAGGCGTAGCGGCTGGCGTTTTGCAGGAGATTTTGAAACACACGGGCGAGTGCTGCTTCGTCGCCGAGCACCCAGAGCGGATGCTCCGGTAGCGCCACGTCGACGGCGAGATCGCGCTCTGCCAAAAGCTGGTAATTTCCGACGAGGGCTTCGCGCAGAATGCGTCCGGCGTCGACGCGCGACAGCGAGAGGTGTATATCGTCGGCGGCCAGGCGCGAATAATCGTAGAACTGACTGACGAGGTTTTTCATCGTTTCCGTTTTCTGCTCAAGAATGGCCACTGTTTCCGCAAGCTCAGGATCGTGCACGATGGCAGCAGCATGGTTTCGCTTGAACAGCTTGAGCTGGCCGAGGATGACCGTCAGCGGCGTGCGCAGATCGTGGCTGATCGCTTCGATCTGTCGCTGGAAAGCGCGTTCGCGCTTGGCGTAGCTCTGGCGCTCGCGCTGAATGTCCGTAAGCAGCGTGTTGAAGTCGTCCAGGAGCGCGGAGAGTTCTGCGTCTGGCAGCGGCAGATGGAGCATCTGATTTTGGCTCAGATCCTGACGCACGAGGGCGAGCTCGGCGCGCGTCTGACGCAGCGCATTTCTGAGCGTGAACCAGCGGTAGGCGAAATAACCGCCTGCCGCTGCGAGGATGAGAATGATGATGGTGGATAGCATGGCGCGCCCCTCCCGATGGATGGTTTAGAGATCTTGCTTCCGTAATAATACCACGCCAAGCAGGCCGAAGACAAGAATGCCGACTACGCCGCTCGTGAGCGCTTTTTCGAGAATGTCCGGCTGTTCCCACCAGCGGATGATGCTGTCGGAGGTGAAGAAATTGCTTGGCAGCCAGCTGGCGATGTGCGCGAAGATCTCAAACTTTGCGCCAAGGATTCTGCAGATCGTCGGGAAAAAATTCCAGACGGCGATACAGGCGACGACAGCTGTCATCTCGCGTTGGAAGATGGCGATGAAAAATACTGTAGAAACAAGCCCGGCGATGGCCAGGAGATAGACGTAGGCGGTCGAAGAGAGAAAATCGCCGATCGTCCAGATCTCGGTGCGCGAAAGCAGAAGCTCAGCGCTGGCGAGCCAGACAGCGAGCACGACGACCATGATTGCCGTGGCGGCGAGCAGCGCTGAGATGCACTGGCCAATGAAGATCTGTGGGCGCGTGAGTCCGAAGGCGACGGTATTCTTGAGATTGCCGTTTTTGCGGCGGCTTTCGTAGAGCGCGAAGGCGATGACGGCGCCCATGATCACGTAGAGGAACGGCTCAGAAATATTCAGCGCGTAGCTGAAGGATGTGTGGCCGTAATAATTTACGCCGCCGCCCCAGAAATGGAGCACGAGATTGATGACGAGAATGCCGGCTGAGAGGATCGCAGCGGTCAAGAAAGCTGCGCGTGTGTGGGTGATGCGGTAGAGTTCGGAGCGAATGTAATTGAGCATGGGGAAAAGCTCCTTTCGGAGAAATTATTGAGTCACCAGATAGAGCATAAAGGCGACGGCGTAGATACTGAAAGTGAGATAGAGCGGGCGTTTTCGCGTGGCGATGCCGCGCAGTCCTTCCGAGAGCACCGCGCCCACTGCCATGAAGAGGCAGCAGGCGAAAGCGAGCATGGCGACGATGAAGCAGATGGTGGAAAACATGGCGCGCCTCCGTTACAGATCGCGGCGGCGCAGCAGGATCCAGCCGAGGACGGAGAAGAGTACGGTGCCGACGACGCCGCTGACGAGACATTTTTCCAATCCGCTGGCGGTGTACCAGAGGAAGGTGGTGTTCGTTTCTGCAACGCTCACACTGAACGTGCCGCCGAGGGCTTCGCCGCTGGCGATAGTGGTGGTCGTTGTTGGGATTTCCTGCAGGAAGCGGTAAGGCATCCAGTTCGCGATTTCAGCGAGCAGATCGAAGCGCATGCCGAGGGTGTTCAGCACTGTCGGCAGGATGCACCAGATGGCTGCCCAGGCGAGAGCGGTGAAAATGTCGCGTTCGATCAGCTCCATGAACAGCACGATGGTGATGGCATTGGCGCAGGCAATGAGATAGAGCACCGGCACCGACAGGAGCACATCCTTGATTGCCGGCCAGTCGCTGTGAGTGAGCAAGAGCTCGGCAGAGCCGATCCAGACAGCGAGCAGCACCGCGAGGACGAGGGTGGCGAGGAGGATGCTGACGATGCATTTCCCGGCGAAGATCTGCGCGCGGTTCACGCCAAAGGCGATGGTGTTTTTGAGATCGCCGTACTTGCGGGCGTTGGTGTAGAGAATGCCGGGAATGATCGCGCCCATGATCATGAAAAACTGAGCCGAAGACATCCAGCCAGCGTAGGAGATGCCGGTGAGGCCGTTGTCGGTGCCGTAGGCTTCCCAGTCGAAAAAGGCGAGAAAGCAGTTGAACGCGATCGGTGCAGCGCAGAGGACGAGCGTTGTGACGTAGAGCCCCGGGCGGCGGAAAAGGCGATACAATTCAGCGCGGATATAATTTAACATGAGGATCCCTTCCTTCTTGTGTGACGGTGGCGCAGGCGTTCAAGCGCAGCGAGCGCGGCGCGCGCCAGGCTGCTCAGCGCCAGCGCGAAAGCGAGCACCACGCCGATGGCGGTAAAGAGCAGCGTGCGGCGCAGGCTCAGTTGGCGGGTGGTGTCGGTTTTCATTGCGCACCTGCTTCCTGGCGCAGCGCCATGTAGTAATCTTCCAGCGAGCCCTGGACCGTCTGCATGCCGAGGATGGTGATGCCATTTTCCGTGGCGAGCTTGCTGTAGAAAGCGGCTGGGCGGCGCGGCGCGAAGATGCGGAGCACGCCGTCCGGCATGACCTGCAGCTGTTCGTCCGGGCAGGTGCGCGCGAAGAGCGCTGCGTATGCGTCGGTGTCGCTCACTGTCAGCGCGATGTAGTCGGCGCACTGGTCGTGCAGACTTTCGGCGCTGATTTCGCGGACGAGTTTTCCGTGGGCGAGAAAGCCATAGTGGGTGGCGACGTGCTCGAGTTCGGCGAGAATGTGGCTCGAGAGCACGATCGTCATGTTTTCTTCCTCGTTGAGATTTTGCAGAAGCGTGCGCACTTCGATGATGCCCGCTGGGTCCAGCCCGTTGATCGGCTCGTCCAGGATGAGCAGCTGTGGCTTGGCGAGCATCGCGATCGCCAGTCCCAGTCGCTGGCGCTGGCCCATCGACAGACTGCCGCATTTGGCCCGGCGTTTTTCGGCCAGGCCGACGAGGGCGAGCATTTCGTCGGCACGATGTTTGTCGGAAATGCCGCGCTGGATGCTGTAGTAGCGCAGCGTCTGGGCGACGGTCATATTTGGAAAACAGCCAGTATCTTCGATGAGACAGCCGATGTGTTTGCGCGCCAGTCGCAGATCGCGCTCGCTCGTCTGTCCGAGCAGACGGATCTCGCCCGAGGTCGCAAAGCTCTGCCCCGCGAGGATCTTGAGCAGCGTCGATTTGCCTGCGCCGTTGTCGCCGACGAGACCATAGATCGCGCCCTTCGGCACGTGCACGTTGACATTTTCCAGCGCGTGCAGACTGCCGTAATATTTGCAGAGCTGGGTGGTTTCGATGACGTTCGTGTTCATATATTTTCCCTCCAAATAAAAATACGTTTGTCCGGGTGTGTGTTCCTTACTGACAAACGTATTGTACGATATGGGTTATAAAGAAGTCATAAAGACGGCATAAAGAAGTCCTAAATTTGCTAAAAAAGTTGTAAAGATTGTCGGAAAAAGGAGAATGTGATATTATTTAATCGGTGCTTGCCACGACGGTAGGCGGTTCCTCGGTTTCGATCTCCTCGAAAGCGGGGTGGTGCATATGGATATTCAGGTTCTTATTGAGTTTGCGTCATTATTGATTGCAGCCGTAGGACTCGGTATTTATATAGAACGTAAAAAATAGCCGCCCCCCGACCAAGGATTGCGGCTATTAAACCAAAATATCCGAGGATACCGTCTACCGGCGGCACCATCTTTGTCTTTATTGTAGCATTGCATTCAGAAAAATACAATACCATGCAGCTGCCGGGGCTGCATTTTTTATTGCAGCTTAAAGCCGATGCCGTAGACGGTCTGGATATAGTCGGCGTCAGGATCGATGGCCTTGAGCTTTTTGCGGATGTTGGAAACGTGGACGTTGACGGTGTTGTTCTCGCCGTAGTAGCCGCCGTGCCAAACCTGTTCGTAGAGGCTTTCGCGGGTGTAGACTTTTTCCGGCTGGCGCATCAACAGCTCGAGGATGTCGAACTCGTGCGCTGTCAGCGCCAGTTCCTGACCGGCGAGCGTCGCTTTGCGTAAGCTGGGCGAAAGGGTGAGGGCGCGATGGGTGAGCGGTTTGTCGTTCGTGGCTTCTTTGCCGACGCGGCGCAGCGCAGCTTCGATGCGCGCCAGCACCTCCTCTGGTTCGAAGGGCTTGGTGATATAGTCGTCGGCACCGAGCTTGAGCAGCCCAACCTTGTCGCCGACGGCGGTTTTCGCCGAGAGAATGATCACCGGCGCGTCGCAGCTGAGTTCGCCGCGCAGTTTTTCCAGCAGCGCTTCGCCGCTCATTCCCGGCAGCATCAGATCCAGCAGGATCAGATCCGGCGATTCGTGCTCCAGTCGCAGCGCAGCTTCGCTGCCGGAATAGACCTGCGTCACCTGATAATCGGCCTGACGCAGCATTTTTGCGAGCAGATTGTTGATGTCGGCATCGTCCTCAACGACGAGAATCGTGTACAGCATGGAAAGCCCTCCTTTTTCATCTGGCTACATTATAAATCCTCGCGCAGGAGATGACAACTGCCAGCTGAGAGGGTAAAATGAGAGTAGCATTCAACAAGGAGGACATTCCAATGAAGATGACGATCGGACACTTTCTCTTTCGGCGTCTGCGCGAGATCGGCGTGAGCCATATTTTCGGCGTGCCGGGAGATTTTAATCTGCAGCTTCTGGAGCAGCTCAGCGAGATCGATGGGATTGATTTTGTCGGCACCTGCAACGAGCTCAATGCGTCCTACGCCGCCGACGGCTACGCGCGCGCCAATGGCATTGGCGCTATGCTGACGACGTACGGCGTCGGCGATCTCAGCGCGATCTGCGGGCTTGCCGGCGCTTGCGCGGAGCATGTGCCGGTGGTGCTGATCAGCGGCACGCCGCCACTTTACGCCATGGAAAGTCGTCTGCGCGTGCACCATTCTCTGGCGGAAGGAAATTTCGACAACATCAACAACTGCCTCAAGCAATTCACCGCGAACACCGTGCGCCTGACGCCGATGAACGTCGCTGACGAGCTCGACCGCGTGCTCACAAGCTGCTGGCGTGACAAATTGCCAGTGACGATCCAGGTGCCATCGAACATTTCCTATCTTGAAGTGGAAGTGCCGGACGCGCCGCTCGTGCTCAGCATGCCGCCAAGCGACAGCGAACGACTCGCCAGCGCCGTGGCGCGCATCAAGACCCTCATCGAGCGGGCGCAGCATCCGCTTTTGCTGATCGACGCCGATGCCGATCGCTGCGGACTGGCCGACGATCTCTATGCCCTCGCCGTAAAACGGCGCATTCCCTACGTCGCTTTTCGCACCGGCAAGGGCATCCTGCCAGAATCGGATCCTCTCTATCTCGGCATGTACAACGGCAAAGCCTCCGCACCGGAAGTGGCCGCTGCGCTCTGGCGCTCCGATTGCCTCATCGCCACAGCGCCATGCTTTGTCGAATCAAGCCCCATGGCAGCGCCGGGAAACAATCCTGTCTCCGCGCAGATCTACATTCGCGATGTCAACGTCACCATCGAGGGCGACGTTTACGAAGGCGTCGCTGCGCGTGAGCTCGTGGAGCAGATGAATCAGACGCTCGCACCGCGCACAGACGCTGCGCCAATCCTGCACGAAGCTGCGCCGCAGCGCGTCACGCCAAGCGCCGACGCACCACTCACGCAAGGCTATTTCTGGCGGCGCATGGCAGGATTTTTCCGCGAAAACGATCTCGTCTGCGTGGAAAATGGCACCTCCCTCACAGCGCTGCTGGAAAATCGCTTTCCCCGCGGCACGCGTTACATCGCGCAGCCAATTTGGGGCTCCATCGGCTATTCGCTGCCAGCGCTGCTCGGCGCCATGACCGCTGAACCAGAGCGTCGCGCTCTGCTTTTCATCGGTGATGGATCCTTTCAGCTCACCGCCCAGGAACTCTCGACCATCCTCGTGCGTGGACTGCGCCCCATCGTTTTTCTTCTGAACAATCGCGGCTACACCATTGAGCGTTACATCCTTGGCATGGACGCCAATTACAACGACGTCGCGCCGTGGCGCTACCACGCGCTGCCGCAGATCCTTGCGCCTGGTCAGGCTGTTTACAGCGTTGAAGTGCGCACAGAGGAAGAACTCGAGACCGCGCTCGCAGCAGCAGAAAAAGGTGAGCGCGCCGCCTTTATCGAGCTCCACCTTGATCCAGCCGACGCGCCCGACGCCATGAAACATTTCGGCGCTATGACCGCAGAGCTCGATTACGGACCACGCGGACCACAGCGCTAGAAGGATGGAGCGTTGTTCAGGCTTTCCTGTCCGAATTTATCATAAAAAGGAGAATTGAATGAGAATCATCGCAGGAGAACGTCGGGGCGCCAAGCTCGAAGCCGTCCCCGGCATGAATACCAGACCAACCGCCGATCGCGTCAAAGAAGGGCTCTTTAATATCATCCAGATGGAGATTGCAAGCGACACACGCGTGCTCGATGTGTTCGCCGGCACCGGCGCTCTCGGCCTTGAGGCGCTCAGCCGCGGCGCAAAGGAGGCCGTTTTCATCGAGCAAGCGCCGCAGGCGCTCGCCGTGCTCAAGCGCAACATCGCCAAATGTCGCTACGAAGATCGCGCGCGTGTGCTCAAGGGCGACGCGCTGAGCCTGTTGGCTACACTCCAGGGTCAGCAGTTTGATCTCATCCTGCTCGACCCACCCTATCAAAAAAATTTATACGCACCGGTCCTTTTTTCCGTTTTGAAATACCATTTGCTAAGCGATTATGGTATACTAGTATCAGAACACTCGAAAACTGTCCCCTTTTCCTGGGACGATGAACGATTGAACTTGTATAAATCGAGATCCTACGGAGAAACCGTCCTGAACTTTTTTCAGGCACAATGACAAGCTGGAGGGAAACGACATGGAAATTTTGGATTTAATCGACAAACTCGCCTTCATGGCAGAAAACGCAAAGCAGCCACTGCTCAATAAAGACCAGATCATCCTCGACGAAGGAGAAGTCTACGAACTCATCGATTCGCTGCGCGCAAGCATTCCAACTGCGATCCAGGATGCACAGTGGATCAAGAAAGACGAAGAGCGCATCATCGCTGCTGCGCAGGAAGAACACGACAAGATCATCCAGGCAGCCAAGGATCATGCCGATCTGCTCGTCAGCGAAGACGAAGTTGTCCGCCGCGCCAACGCCGAAGCGGAAAACATCGTTGCGCACGCAGAAGCTCAGGCGCATGAGATCATCGAAGGCGCATTCATCTACGCCCATGATCTGATGGACAAGCTGGAAAATCAGCTCACCGTTTATTACGAAGTGGTTCAGGAAGGACGTGCCGACATCCAGAAGTCCCTCGACTCCATGCAGCAGAACAAACCGGCCGCTTCCAACCTCGAAGTCCACACCGAAGAGTAACAAGCAGCGCGTTTTCTCCAGGATCCGCACCATGCAATCAACACCAGCGCGATTTTCGTCGCGGTGGTGTTTTTTTGACGAGCTTAAAGAGGTGTATGTAAAATGAAAAAGATTCTTTTTATCTGCCACGGCAATATAGCAAAAAGATTCTGAAGCCCGCTTGTACTAAGGGGTTGAGCGATGAATACAGTGCATATACACCACATTTACACCAATTTTTGAAATATAGGAAGAAATCATAGAAAGAGCCTTGATGTGATTGTATGAGAAATAATAACGTATGAAGTATGATTTGAGAACGCGGGAATAAATATGCAGTGTTGTGAATATGCTTTGTAGCGTTAAAACCTATGAAAAGATAAAATAGTTGCTAAAAAATAGCATCTAATCAGAAGTGTATGATAGGTTTTCGAAGAGGAGTAAATCATGATACCGAACGGTACGCACGGTGGTGTGAGAGGTCGGCCCCTAAAGGGGCCTCCTACTCGATTCGCATTATCGGTTGCTCATGCGCGTACAGGATGAAAAAGCACGGAACTTCTACACCGAAGAAGCCGTAAAGTCAGGTTGGAGCGTGCGCCAATTGCAGCGTCAGATCAACACAATGTACTATCAGCGGATGCTCGCCAGTCAGGATAAGCAGAGCGTCGTCGCAGAGATCGAGACGACCGTGCCAAAACCAGAGTATGAAAAGATCGTCAAAGACCCCTATGTGTTGGAATTCCTCGATCTGCCAAAGAACGAGCATTTCTATGAATCCAATCTTGAGCAAGCGCTTATCGATCATCTGCAAAAGTTCCTGCTTGAACTCGGCAGAGGCTTTTCTTTCGTTGCCCGGCAGAAACATTTCAACGTCGAAGGCCGCCATTTCTACATCGACCTCGTGTTTTACAACTACATTCTGAAATGTTTCGTCTTGATCGATCTCAAAACAGAAGATCTCACCCATCAGGACATTGGCCAGATGCAGATGTATGTCAATTACTACACACGCGAGCAGATGAACGAAGGCGACAATCCACCGATCGGCATTCTGCTCTGTGCCGACAAGAGCGACATGCTCGTGCGTTACACCCTGCCGGAAGGCAACACACAGATCTACGCTTCGAAGTATATGGCCTACATGCCATCCGAGGAAGAACTGAAGCGAGAATTGAATCTGGACGATTTTCAAAAATTGAATGAATAGTATCTTTGGAGTCCTCAATTTGCTCAGTAAAATGAAGTGGGCTAAGGGCTAAATGACTAAGCGCGAGTAAAATCAGTCGTAAAATAATACGATAGATTTTGCGCGCGTTTTTACATTACAATCGATGATCGTAATGCTAATGAGAGAGGAAACGCGCATCCAATGAAAATAGGGATCCAGGCACGTCAAAGTTGTCTGACGGCTCTCCTATTATTCCGATAGGCGTTTTGTACTATTCCGAAAGCCTTGCTATTATTCCGCTTGTCGGGTATAGTATGAGTGAAGCGAGGTGAGAGATGGATGTACATATCCGTAAAGCAAGTTGCAGAGAAATGGGGCATTTCTGATCGACGAGTGCGCACCTTGTGTGCTGAAGGAAAAATTCCCGGGGTTATTCGCGAAGGTCGCGCTTGGAAGATTCCTGAAAGTGCGGAAAAACCGCAGGATGGTAGATACAAATCTGCGGAAAGTCTCCTGGAAATGATTGACCGAAAGAAAGCAGAATTAGACACCAGATGGCCATTGACAGAAGGCGAAATAGAGCGTCTTACAGAAGAATTTGTGGTAGAGTATACCTACAATTCCAATGCGATTGAAGGCAATACGCTGACATTGCGGGAGACAGATCTCGTTCTGCGAGGGCTTACGATTGATCAAAAACCACTCAAGGACCATATGGAGGCAGTTGGTCATAAAGATGCTTTTTATTTTGTACAGGATCTGGTAAAAGAGCAGGAGCCGCTGTCAGAAAGCGTGATAAAACAGATCCATTATTTGGTGTTGGCAGATAAAAAAGAAGACTGTGGCGTTTATAGACAGGTTCCTGTGAGAATCATGGGCGCAAAATACGAGCCAGTACAGCCCTATCTTATTCAACCGAAGATGGAGCGATTGTTAGAAGATTACAGAAACAATACCGAGCATATCATTACCAAACTTGCACAGTTTCATATCGAATTCGAAGGTATTCATCCGTTTATAGATGGGAATGGTCGAACAGGGCGATTGCTTGTTAATTTGGAACTGATGAAAGCAGGCTACCCACCAATCGATATTAAATTCAAAGATCGGGTCGCCTATTATAACGCGTTCGATGACTATTACGAGAAACATCGTTTAGATGCTATGGAAAAACTATTCGCAGAGTATCTGAATGAACGACTAGAAAGTTATTTGATGATGTTAAAAGAATAAGAAATCCCAGCCGAAGGCTGGAAAAATTTTGAAGGGATACGCTCTATACGTGTGAGCATATCCCTTCGATTTTTATTACGTGAGCGCTAGGTGCTTATCTTTCTCCCGTTGTTTTGAGTCCTTGTGGATCTTCATGCTGGAATACATCCCGCGGATCTCGTCCATGGTGTATTCACCCTTTCCCCAGCGGCGGTAGCCGTCTGGCGATTTGTACCAACAACGCTTTTTCGAGTGCCAGCGGAAGCCAAGGGCTTTCAATCGTTCCTTGTGGGGCTTGGTATCGCCGGTGATCCATACAAAGCAACCTATGATCTCGATCTCTATGCCGTCCAGCTTCAAGAGCTCGGCGATCAACCATTGAAATTCCTGCGGCGTTTCGTATTCCGCATTGAGAATTTTCATTTCTTCATCGCTGCCGCCAACGTCCGGATGCAATTTCAAGCAAAGTCTGTGATAAGCTTTCTTCAATTCTTCCAATGTTTTAATATTTTCATTGAGATATCTCATATAAATTATTCTTTCGAATAAAAAATCGTTTTTGAAAGATCTTGAGCTTTAGTGGGGAAATAAAAAAATTCCACCATCTGGTGTTACTGCATCCGCCTCCTTTCCAGCTCGTACTCGTTTTTGATGAGTCTTTCGTTTATTGTGGGTTTGAGGTCGTTACAGCAAAAAAAAAGCCAAGGTTCTGACAAGGGACAAGGCACGAGACGCCGTAGGGCAGCCCTTGTAGGTTCTTGGTTGTTTTGCTTAACTCAGACCGAATGACCACTAAGTGAAAGACGCAGGAACGAATGAGCGAAGGAGAAGCGGCAGCAACACCAAAAAGATGGCGGAACACGGAAAAAGCAAGTGACCAACCGGACACCTGCTGACGACATAAAAGATGGTTCGATGAATTTAAAGAAAGAATTATGATATTATTGAACTTATATTGCTAGCGCATCTTTGTTATGATAGAATTTATATATAACTATTTTATGCTTAATAATAAAGGAGATGATGATTATGGGAGATCTGGTAGATAAATATATTTTGCTTGCAGCTTCTGCGAATGCACCGAAAGAAACAGGCGTACATAGTATGTACAATGTTGTCAGCTTGAGTTTGCTTGTGGAGCGAGATACGCATTGTATTTATAAAGCGAAGGTCAACATGCCGTCGGAACTGACGCAAGCGTATTTCGCCGATCTACTGGAAGGATTCTGCGTGCTCGATGCGCCAGACGCCCTTTACCAGGAGATTCGCAAGAATGTGTTGATTCCGTCAGCGGGTGCTGTGATCCAGGCGCTAAAGATGGCGTTTCAGCGCTATCGCGATAAGATTGAAGAAAAAAATGAATGATCTTTGTAAATTTGTGCTTGACATATAAATATGATTGTGGTTTACTATAAGTGTAACGAGATTATAGGAATATAAATCGTGGCGAAAGTTGCGATTGGAAACTTTTCATTGTTAAATACGATCATGCGTGACCCGTGTGGTTTTTCCCTTTAACAGTTTGAGAAAGTTAGGACCAAAATAATCGCGGAGAGAGGATCTCCATGCGATTGTTTTGGTCCTTTTTTCTGTTTCCCTATAATTGAAAGCTATTCTATATTTTTTAGGAGGAATTCAAAATGGGATGCTGTGAAGTATTAAGTCCACAAGAAGAACGTATTATCTACCACAAAATTGCCAATCCAAGAAAGAGAACCAATGCTTTGCTGAAAGGCTTTCGCGATCTGAAGCCGCGCATCGACCCTCAGCGTGCGGTGCTCTTCACCGAAGGAATGGCCGCTCATGAAGAACTGCCACTGAACTTGCGCTGGGCGAAAGCTTTTAAGCACGTCTGCGAAAATATCAGCGTGGTCATTCAGGATAATGAACTGATCGTTGGTACTTGCGGTGGCCCTGGCCGTTACTCGATCCTTTATCCTGAGCTGCGTGCTGGCTGGTATGAAAAAGGTCTGAAGGATACGCAGAAGAAGGATGCTTACGAAATCTCCGACGAGACCATTGATGTGCTGCTGGAAAAAGTTGTTCCTTATTGGAAGGGCCGCACCAGCCAGGAAATGTATCTGAATCTAATGGACCCTGAAACCCGCGATATCATCTATGGCGATGACGATTATGGTTCCACTGGCATGATTCAGGATAACTCCAATGTCAGCTCCACGCTGAACTGGCCAGGCAACTATGACTATGTCATGGAAAATGGCATGGCACCACTCAGAGAGGAAGCCAAACGTCGTATCGCTGAAATTCGTGAAAAGACTATCGCTGCAGATTACGATAAGCTGCCATTCCTGGAAGCTGTTGTTGAAGTTTGCGACGGTATGGAAACTCTTGCGTATCGCTACGCTGAAAAAGCACGCGAGATGGCTGCTGCTGAAACAGATCCACAGCGCAAAGCCGAACTGGAACAGATCGCAGAGAACTGCGAATGGGTACCAATGCATGCACCACGTTCTTTCTGGGAAGCTGTTCAGTGTCAGTGGTTCATCCAGATGGGTTACAAGCTCGAACAGCAGAACGCCGGCGGCATCGGTTCCGGCCGTATCGATCAGTATCTCTATCCAACCTACAAGCACGACAAAGAAGCTGGCATCATCGATGATGACCGCGCCTTGGAACTTCTCGACTGCCTGTGGATGAAGATCGCCAGCAATGTTATTTTCAATGCTACCAACGCCGGGAACTTCTGGGAAGGTTACGCGCATTTTGAAGTCGTCATGGTTGGCGGCCAGACCCCACACGGTCAGGATGCCACCAATGAACTGACCTACCTCGTCATTCGCTCCAAACGCGAACTGCCAATTCCTTATCCGGATCTCGCTGTTCGTCTCCATTCCGGTTCGCCAACAGAATTGCTCAGAGCCTGCGCAGAACTCGTCAAGGACGGCGCTGGTTTCCCTAAATTCTTCAACGACGAAGAAATCGTTCCGTGCATGCTGCAGAATGGCTGCACCATCGAGGAAGCGCGCAACTATTCGCCAGCTGGCTGCACCGAGATCCGCGTTCCTGAACGTGACTGCTACATGCCGCTCGGTGGCCATGTAAACCTTGCTGCCGCGCTTGAAATGGCAATGAGCGATGGCTGGGTGCATTTCGGTGGTAAGTATTATGAAAAGAAAACCGACGTGCCACATGCACCAGAAGACATCAAGTCCTTCGATGACCTCATGGAAAATATGTATGCAGCCATCGACTTCTACTTTAAACATTTCACCAAACGCCAGATCGCCATGGAACTCACCGATCCACAGCGTCTCGCTGCACCATTTATGTCCATGCTTCACCCAGTTACCCGCAAAGCCATGATGGACATCCATCAGCGTAATGTTACTGGGGCTGTTTATCACGACACAGGCAATGCCACCTTCAATGGTTTCGGTACCGTTGTTGAATCGCTGGCAGCTATCAAGAAAGTGGTATTCGACGACAAGAAGATCGATTTCATGACGCTGAAGGATGCCCTCAACAAAGACTTCGAAGGCTACGAAGTGCTGCAGCAACTTCTCCTGAACGCACCAAAATATGGCAACAATGATCCGTATGCTGACGGCGTCGCCCGTGACTTTGATGCGCTGATCATGGAAGTTTCCCAGCATTATCAGACCACCATTGGCATCCAGAAAGTAAAATACGTACCAATTACCGCACACGTTGGCATGGGCCACAAGACCATCGCTACCGCAAATGGTCGTCATGCCGGAGTTGCACTTTCCGAAGGCATCTCCCCAACCCAGGGCTCCGATATCGAAGGTCCTATCGCAACCCTTACTTCCATCCATAATGCAATGAGCCGTGCATATTCCAATACCGCCTCCCGTTTGCTCAATATGAAGTTGAGCCCACAGGCTGTTGCCGGTGAAAAGGGGACCGAAAACCTTGTCCGACTGCTCCGTACCTGGGTTGACCTCAAGCTCTGGCACATCCAGATTGCTGTCGTTAACAAAGAAACGCTCCTGGCTGCACGTGAAAATCCAGATGAATACAAAAATCTCATCGTTCGCGTTGCCGGTTACAGTGCATACTTCACTGAGCTGAGCCCAGGTCTCCAGGAAGAAATCATCAACAGAACAGAACACGAAATGGTAGGGTAAAGTCGCTCCGTATTGCCGGAAGCTGTCACTTTACGGCAGCTTCCGGCCTTTTTATAAATAGTGGGAATGTGATAACAATGGAACAATTAAAAGGTAGAATATTTAATATCCAACGCTTTTCCGTGCATGATGGGCCGGAGATTCGCGATCTCGTCTTTTTCAAAGGCTGTCCCTTACATTGCGCCTGGTGCTCGAATCCAGAGTCGCAACGCTTCGAGAAGCAGATTGCATACAAAGACAGCAAATGCATTGGCTGTGGCCGCTGTATAGCGAACTGCCCTCAGGGAGCGCTGAGCCGCAACAACGATGGCAGTGTGCATGTGGACAAGAGCAAGTGCGTCAACTGTGGGACCTGCGTGCGCGTATGCTGGGCAGAAGCCATGCATCTTTTTGGAAATGACTACACTGTCGATGAGCTTTACGCCAAAGTGCGCAATCAGGCGCTGACCTGGCGCAGCGACGGCGGCGTCACTCTTTCCGGTGGTGAAGTGCTCGCTCAGGCGGATTTTGCGTCAGCCTTTTTGAAAAAGCTGAAAGCCAACGGTGTCAATACCGCCATCGAGAGCTGCTTCTATGCACCATGGGAAAACGTGAAAAAAGTGGCGCAGTATTGTGATCTCGTGTTCGCCGACTGCAAATTTTTCACGAACGAATTGCATCAGCAGTGGACGGGCGTCGACAATGCGCTCATCAAGGAAAACATCCTTCGCTTCAAACAAGAATTGCCAGACGTTGATTTCATCGTGCGTACACCAGTCATTCCTGGCATCAACGACAGCGAAGAAGAGCTCGGCAAGATCGTGGAATTTTTGAAACAGGTGCCGGGACTGACAGACTATGAGCTCTTGCCATTCCATAATTATGGCAGTGTAAAATACATCCAGCTTGCCATGGATTATGCCTTGGCTGACAAGGAAGCACCGGATAAAGATGCAGTCCTTGCATTGAATAACCAATTCCGTCGAGAATTGGGGCTGTCAGAGCAGTGGTAAACGTTTTATCATAATGCGTAGATGGTGCGAATTAAGGTAAGGGGGAATAATCATGAGCACTGCGCAGAAAAAGATTAATCTCAATATTGTACACTATATCATCGTTTTGTTTTTGATGTTTGGTTTTCGCTATATCTCGCCGTTCGGCGGCTTGAATGAAATCAGCATGCAGGTTATCGGCGTCTTCGCTGGGATTATTTATGGTTGGATCACGCTAAGCATTGGCTGGCCGTCGATCCTTGGGCTGGGCGCGTTTGGGCTCACTGATTATACGAACATGACCGATCTTCTGGTGAGCGCGTTTGCCAGCCAGACCGTTGTAATGATCATGGGCCTTTTGCTTCTGGCGGCATTTATTCAGCAGGCAGGGCTGACGACAGTTATTGTCGATTTTCTGCTCTCACGCAAAAGCGCCAAGGGTCGGCCTTATATGGTATTATTCTATTTCCTCTTGGCTGGTTTTGTTGGTGCGATTTTGAGCCAGCCGCTAGCCGTCCTCGTCATCTTCATCGAGCTCTTTTTGGAGATTATGAAAAAGACAGACATCAAGCCATATAGCCGTGCTGTGCCAACATTTTTCGTTGGCAGTGCTTTTGCTATCGTTATCGGCGACGTGTCGCTGCCTTTCAAAGGCTGCGCCATTCTCGGGATCGGGGCGTATGAATCGATCACTGGTCAAACCTTCGATTTCTTCAAGTATACGCTGTTCATGTTTCCAATGTGCATTCTGATGATCGTGGCTTATTGTCTGTTCTGCAAGTACATTCTGCGCATCAGTCTTTCTGGCTTGGAAGGATATGTGCATGACCGTAGTAAAAATGGCACTGTGACGCATCGTCAGAAAATCTCGCTCATTGGCGTACTCATTGCGATGGCCATGCTTTTGGTGCCCAGCATTTTGCCTAATTCCTGGGCGATTACGCCGATCATCACCGGCCTCGGGCTGGGCGGCTTGACGCTGCTTCTGTGTGCCATTCTCATGATGGTTAAGGTAGAGGGGAAGCCACTCATGGATCTCGGCGAAATCGCTTCTCAATATCCATGGAATGTGTATTTTGTCATCGTTGTGTTACTGCCGGTTGCCGATGCGCTTTCTTCAGATGCCGTCGGTCTTAAACAAATTCTGAGCGCAGCGGCAACTTCTGCGCTGTCTGGGCTTCCAGGCGTGCTAGTGATCCTCCTCGTCGTGCTGATCTCGGCCGTCGTAACGAACTTTGCCAACAACATGGTTGTTTGTTCCGTGTTTGTGACGATCATTTGCTTTATGGGCGATGCTCTGCCGTTTGATCCGGCGGTTCTCAGCTGCCTGGTCATTCTGGGCACGAACCTGTCGATGTTTTTTCCAGCAGCCAATCCGATGAACGCCATCATTTTTTCGCAGAAAGACATCGTTACTTTCCGTCAGGAGTTTACACATGGTTTGATTTCCTGTGTTTTCCTGTGCGTGTTTATCTCCGTGGTCGGCTATCTTTATGGTTCGATCATTTTCTGATCATATTTGAAGAGGTGAATGACAATGAAGTGGGACATTATCCCGATCAACACCGGAGCGTTGCGCTCCCATCATGAAAATCTCGTTTATGGAGCCCCGGTAGAGACTGTTAAAATTCCTTGCATCGTTTGGATCTTGAAAAGCCGGGAAACCGGCGAAGTGATTTTGGTTGATGCTGGTCCGACGGACGATCAGGCCTGGGCCACCAAATATCATGTGCCATTAGAGCGTGAAGCTGGTCAAACTCTCGAAGAAGAATTGGTGCGTCACGGTCTCAAGCCAGACGATATCCGCACTGTGCTCGTCACCCACCTGCATTGGGATCATGCCTATGGCCTGCTCAAACTTCCGAACGCAGAAATCATCGTGCAGCGCCGCGAGATTCAGTACGCCGTAGCCGCAGAGCCGCTCGTCGAAGCCAAACGCTTTGAGACGGATATCAAAACCGTGTTGCCGTATTTTCTCCGTTGCTGGACACAGATGACTTTCATCGATGGCGACACTGAGATCCGACCGGGGCTGGAAGCCGTCTATCTTCCAGGCCATTCTCCAGGCTCCATGGGCTTTCTTGTCGATACAGAAAATGGTAAATACATCATGCCGGCAGATCTAGTTAATCTTGAAGAAAACTGGACCATGCGCAAGATCTGCGGCGCAGGTACCAATCTGGATGAAGCACGTGATTCTCTAGTTAAGGTTGAACGCATCGTCGCTGAGACCGGGGCCACCGTCTTGCCAAGTCACGATTACTGTTCCTTTGAGCTACTACAATGAGAGGTGAACGATCATGACGACACAAACCAAAACTGCGTCAGCGACAAAAATAAAAATTTCTCCAAAATACGTTTTCCACGTTGCTTTAACACTATTTTTCTTCTTCGGGTTTCAATATCTGCCACCAGTTCTCGGGTTGAATCAGCTCGGGATGGCTGTAGTCGGCATTTTTCTCGGAATGCTCTACGGCTGGATCGCATTGAGCACGTTCGTTTGGCCATGTCTCGTTGGCATGCTTGCGCTCTGCTCCTGCGGCTATGATTCGATGAACAATCTGTTCGCGATCAGCTTTGGGAATAATCTCATTCCATTCCTCATTTTTATCTTCGTTTACGTCACCTTTCTAGAAAGAGCCGGTGTCTGCAATCGCATCAGTAACTGGTTCCTCGGCCGCAAAATTGTTGCTGGCCATCCATGGGTGTTGATCTTCTTCATTTTCATGTCTGCCTATGTGATGGGCATTTGCACCTATTCCTATCCGGCTGCGCTGATTCCATGGGCCATTTCTTACTCTATTTGTGAAGAAGCAGGTTACAAAAAAGGCGACAAATTCCCAGCTATGCTCGTGCTCGGTATTTCCGTCGCTGCTTTCTGCGGTTATACCGCGCTACCGATCAAACCGACCGCTGCCCTCGGCCTGACATTGCTCGACACTACGACCAACGGTGAATACACCATCAGCTTTGTACAATATTGTGCATTCATGATTCCGATGACCATGATCGCCATCTTTATCTTCATGGCACTTATGCGCTTTGTCTTCAAGGTGGACGTTGCCAATCTCAAGAACATCGACAATCAGCGTTTCGCGGAAGCCAGTCGCGATCCAATGAGCCGTATGGAAAAAGTCGCATTCGGTTCCATGGTTGCTTTCATCATTATGATGTGCCTGCCAACGCTGCTCCCTGCTGACTGGGGCATTACGCAGCTCTTTGATGCCTGGGGAATGAACGGCCCGCTGTTCATCGTTTTTGTGGTACTTGCTATTTTCATGATCGATGGCAAAGAAATCCTCGATTTTTCCAATGTGGCCAACGCTGGAAAAATGAACTGGAATGTCATCATCATGACCGCTGCCTGCTTCGCTGTTGCTGAAGCCATTGGCGATGAAGAAGTTGGCATCATGAACATCGTCTTCGACGCTGTTGGCCCAGCCCTCGAAACTCTGTCGCCAGCTGTCTTCATCATCCTGTCTTTTGTGCTCATGAGCATCATGACTCAATTTCTGCACAATCTCGTGCTCTGCTCTGTGATGACACCGGTGCTTGTTCAGTTTGCCTTGATGATGGACATCAATCCAGCCTATTTCACTATCATCCTCATCTATGCTTTCAGTATTGCACTCTGCACGCCAGCCGCTTCCGGCATGGCCGCAATGACCCACTCTAATGAATGGACATGGAATAGTTTGAGCTATAAAGCACTATGCTTGCATTTTGTGATTTCACTTGTCGTGATCTCGGCAATTTTTGTTCCACTTGCGATCCTCTTGGCATAATATGATGATTTCTATAGCCAAAGTGGCGTCCGCTTTTTGTGCAAAGCACGAGATCGGACGAGCGACTCTTAATAATCTTTACAACAAAATCTATCTGTAGAGGAGAATCTATCAACAATGAAAGCTGCTGTTTATGAAAGAAATCATACGTTACAACTTCACGAAGGAACGGTTGTTAAACCGGGGCCTGGCCAGGTGCGTTTGGAGATTGCATACTGCGGCATCTGTGGGTCGGACTTGCATGTGTTGAGTGGGTCGGAGGATGCGCGCATGCATCTGCCATCGGTAATTGGGCACGAGTGCTCAGCGGTGGTGGCTGAGGTGGGCGAGGGCGTGACAGACTACAAGCCCGGCGATCATGTCGTGGTGATGCCGGTGGAAGCCTGTGGCGAGTGTGATGCCTGCAAGCGTGGCCTGGAGCATGTGTGCCAGCATCTGAAAGTGCGTGGCATCGAAACGCCAGGAGCTTTTCAGTATAGCTGGACAGTGGATGCGGATGCGCTCTTTAAAATTCCAGACGATCTCGATCTCAAACATGCAGCGCTGGCGGAACCGCTCTCTATCTGCTGCCATGTGGTCAAGCGTGGCCAGGTGAAGAAAGGCGATTACACGGTTGTCATCGGCGGCGGCCCGATCGGCCTGATGACGGCGCTCGTTGCCAAAGCCGAAGGCGCGCATGTGGTTGTTTCCGAGGTCAATGAAAATCGCGTGAATAAAGCGGCTTCCCTCGGTCTGGAAGTGGTTAATCCGATGCAGACTGATGTGGTTGCTTATGTCCAGGAACAGACCGATGGTGCCGGTGCCGACGTGGTTTTCGAGACGTCGGGCTCGCAGCCTGGGGTGGATACGATGGTGCTTCTGCCAAAGGTACACGGGCGTGTTGTCCTGGTTGCGATTTACGGCCATCCGATGACAGTGGATCTGAAACAGCTGTATTATTATGAAAAAGATCTAACCACTGCGCGTATGCAGGAGCCGGAAGATTTCGCCAAGGCTGTGCAGTTGTTGCACGACAAGGCGTTCGACGCCGACCAGATCATTACCGCAGTGCTGCCGTTGACAGACATTCAGAAAGGATTTGATCGTGCAGGCGATCGTGCTGGTCACGAGGTGAAGGTGGTCATCGATTGCCACGTTGATTGAATGCAAGTCGACGTTTACGGGCTATTGTGAAAAAAGGGGGGATCTGTATGAGCGCATCTGCTGCTATGTTGTTTTTTGCCATGGCTGCTGTGGGTTATACGGTGACAGGGATCGTGGGCTTCGGTGCCAATCTTCTGATGATGCCGATCTTGTCGATGGTTTTTCCGCTCGAGCAGTTGGTCTTGATCTTTTCCTTGATCTCTTTTGTCAATGCAATTTATCGTGTCTATGAGAACCGAAAAGGCATCATCGGGCATGTGTTACTCCCTACGATGGTCACCAGCCTTTTGGGGACTACTCTTGGTATGTGGATTTTTCAGATCCTTCCGGAAGTGAGACTCAAGTTGCTTCTGGGCGCTTTCGTTTTGATCATGGCTCTCTACAATCTTGCTGGTTATTGGCATACGTCTGACATCAAACGTTTGCGTCCTTCCAAAATGCGCCGACTCTTTTATGACGTCATTCTCTTTGGAGCAGGTTTCTTCCAAGGTTCTTTCGTTTGCGGGGGGCCCCTCTATGGGATCTACTGCAGCCATCATTATGGAAATGACAAGACCTGTTATCGAGGAATGAATTTTGCGCTTATCTCTACAAATAGTATTTTGCTGGTTATATTGAATGGGCAGCAAGGTCTCTATTCTTGTAATCTTATACTGCCGACAGCCCTCGGATTGTGTGGATTGATCATTGCCATTCTGGTGAGTCGCATTTTGATGCGCCACCTTAAAGAGCGCACGTTTTATTTCTTGATTCAGGTTGTGCTCCTGGTCAGCGGTGTCAATCTCATTATGCAGTCCCTGGATAAGTTTATCATCTGACGAATGTGAAGCTTGGAGGATTCTATCAATGATCAGAAAACCATTTGTGGAAGAAAAAGAACACGTGCAGAGCGGTGACGGCACCGTCACCTTCCGCCATATTTTGAAAAAAGAGGAGCTTTACGGCCACGGCCGTATGTTTGCGGAGATCGTCATCCCGACCGGCGCATCCATTGGGAAACACCGCCACATTGACGAAACAGAGCCGTATTACATCCTTTCCGGTGAAGGCATTTACCATGACTCTGACGGCAGCGAACACATCGTCACCGCTGGCGATGTCTGTGTGCTCGAAGTGGGCGCGGAGCACTGGATTGAAAATCGCGGCGCGGAACCGCTGCGTTTCATTGCGCTGATCTACAACGCAAAAGGAATTTTACGATAAAGAGGTAAGAAGATGTATCCAATAACGAGAATGAGAAGATATCGTCGTACAGAAAACATCCGTCGCATGCTGCAGGAATACCATTTGCACGCAGCGCAGCTGATCTATCCACTGTTTGTGGTGGAAGGCGAAAACAAAGTGGAAGCCGTCGACTCCATGTCCGGCGTCTATCGCTACAGCCTCGATCGTTTGCTCGACGAAGTGGCGCGTGCCACAGAGGCTGGTGTGCAAAATTTTATCCTATTTGGCATTCCAGCCGAAAAGGATGAAGTTGGCAGCGGCGCGTACGCCGACGACGGCATCGTGCAGAAAGCGCTGCGCCTGATCCGCGCGCATTATTCGGACGTTGTGCTGATCGCTGACTGCTGCCTTTGTGAATATACCAGCCACGGCCATTGCGGCCTCGTGCGCGACGGGCAGATTCTCAACGATCCAACCTTGGCTCTGCTGCAGAAGACAGCTGTTTCCCAGGCGGCCGCCGGCGCAGACATCATCGCGCCATCCGACATGATGGATGGTCGCATCGCTGCCTTGCGCAGTGCGCTCGACGAAGCGGGCTTTGAAGATGTCGCGATCATGAGCTATGCTGCCAAGTACGCGTCGGCGTTCTACGGGCCATTTCGCGATGCTGGCGGTTCAGCACCGCAATTTGGCGATCGCAAAACCTATCAGATGGACCCAGCCTGCGGCATTGGCCAGGCCGTGCAGGAAACGGCGCTTGATGTGGCGGAGGGCTGCGATTATATCATCGTCAAACCTGCGCTGGCCTATCTCGATATCATGCGCATGACCCGCGAACAGTTCGATCAGCCTATCGTTGCTTATCAGGTTAGCGGTGAATATGCCATGATCAAAGCCGCCGCACAGAATGGCTGGATCGATGAGCGCAAGATCGTGGAGGAAATGATGACCAGTTTCCTACGCGCCGGCGCTCAGATGATCATTACGTACCACGCCATCGATCTGGCCAACTGGCTGAAGGAGGAAAAATAATCCATGGAACCGATTCAAGTCAAGATCCTCGATCTTGGATATATGACATTTTATAAGAAGGAACTTGTTCGCACCGATGATCTGCAGGAAATGATCCAGTCACCGGCGCTTGCCATTTTGATCAAGCATCCGACCGCCGGATACATTCTCTATGACACCGGCAACGACGACAACTGGCAGAACACCTACTCGGATCACATCAAAGAAGTGTATCCGATCACCGAATGCATCACCATCAAAGAAGCATTGGCCAAGGAAGGCCTGGCGCCGGAGGATATTGATGTGCTCGTGCTCTCTCACCTGCATTTCGATCACGCCGGCGGTATGAAATATTTCGCGAACACCAAAGCCGGCGCGCATACCCTCGTCGCCGCTGCTGAGTGGGACGAGGTCGCGCACGCAGTGCCACAGGCTAAAAACCAGCAGCAGGGCGCTTATCTCGGTGAGCTGTTCCTCGATCTGCCGGGTGTCGCTTACGAGCCGGTCGCAGACGAAAACATCGAGCTGGCAGAGGGCGTGACCCTGTTCACCCAGCACTGTCATACCGCTGGGCTTCTCGGCCTGTGCGTTCGTCTTGTAGATCGCACCGTGATTTTCACTGGCGATACCGTATACACGCGCGAATCCTATGAACAGGAGCTTCCTCCTGGTGGTAGCATCAACAAAACCGACAGCGAGTTTACGGAGAATATCGCAGCGTTGAAAGTCATGCAAAAAACTTACGACGCCGAAATGTTTTTCGGCCACGACTATGCCCAGGCCCGTGCTTGGGAGAAAAAAGGTTGGATCGAATGATTGTTCTGGCTTCATAGCAGAGGCTGTCGCTTTGCGGCAGCTTTTTTATATTATGATGTCAAGGAGGTTATCATTGAAGAGATTTTGTCGCAGCCCTGCAGGCTCAGGGCTTGAGTGATCTTGATGCCGATTTCCTCGAAACTTACGATTGGGAGATTATGTACATTGTCAAAGTAGCTGACATTTATTGGAGGTCGTTCTATTGCAGAAAAGGAAATGGCTGAAAATGAAGAGCTGAACCGCTTGGTGAAGAACGGTCGTGTTGTGTATTTAAGTAGCATGTTTATTTTCAACCGTCCACGTTATGTAGAGGTTAACTCGAAAGGGGGAATTGAAACCTACCGAATATGCGTTGGAACACGCTGACAAATGTTGCTTTGTTATGACAGTACAGCAAACATGGAATCAAGATGATAGCGAGTATTCTTATATGACCTATTTTCTTAATCGGCCAGCAAATCCGGGTAAGAATAGTAAAGCCTCTATCATTCTGGATGATTCACACAATAGTTATTTGACTCAGAAGATGGAAGAGCCTGAAAAGATAAGGAATGGAATCGATGAGATGATTGAATTGCTTGAGCAAAGAGTAAGTGGCGTATTTCTGGATAAAGTCGAAGAGAAGGAACTATGGATGATAGAAGGTTTTTTACTTACAATTTTGTACATTTTTTGGATATTGCACGATGTCCTGAAGGTGTTTGCAGAGAAACAGTAGGAATTTCGGAAGGAAGTAACGAGTTTTATTGCGTCATATATAAGAAAAACACCTCAAAAATGATCATGCATTCATGTGATTTTGAAAGGAGATAATGCTGATTATGAAAAAACAACCAGTATGTCGTCAGTCGGGACTCATGCCCCTGCTTTATAAGGTAGAAACCATCTGGGGGACAGAAGCCCTGACAGAATATTGGGAGCGCGTTCTGCGTTACTACAGACAGTTTTACCGTCAAAAAGCTGTTGCCAATTACCGCCTCATGAAGTGGTTGCACGAAAACGCCGCATCTCTGAAAAAACAGCCACTGGAAAACTGCTTCAAAGATTTGGAAGAGGACATTAAACAAGGATTCATCTACAAAAAAACACTGTGCGAGCCTAAGTCTAAATAGTTGGTTCGAGATTCATCAAAGGAGACTGAAGAAGAAAACTATGAAGAACAGGGTGTTTTCTGGTGACAACAAGATTATTCAACTAGACAGCATGATTATTCTCTCAGAAGACACCGTGCCGATCTGGGAAAAATCAAATCTGACGCTCAAAGAAGCTGCGGCCTACTCGGGTGTTGGCGTGAACAAGCTGCGTGAACTCAGCAATGACGAGCGCTGTTCCTTTGTGCTGTGGGTAGGTGGCAAGCGCCTCATCAAGCGACGTTTGTTGGATGAATTCATAGAGCAGACGTACTCTATTTGATAATCAGTGATAAAGGGGCCTTGGTATGATACAATGAAAGTGTCTTATCAAGGCTCTTTCCATTACGGAAAGGAGTTTGAAAATGTTTGGACGAAGAAAAGACCATAATGGGCGTGTCCTCAAGACAGGAGAGAGCCAACGCAAAGATCTTACATATCAATTTCGCTATAAAGACGTTAATGGAAAACGACAGACCGTTTATGCCAACGATCTGAAAACGCTACGTGAAAAAGAGAAGGTCGTTCAAAAAACGTTGGATGCAGAGGTCGATTATCCTGCCGGAAAGATCACTGTCATTGAGCTGTTGGAACGTTACATTCGTTTGAAACAGGGCGTTCGCTATAATACCAAGGTGGGTTATAATTTTGTGCTGAACCTGGTGAAGCAAGAAGACTTTGGCTATAGGTACGTTCGTGACATTAAGATGTCGGATGTGCAGTTGTGGGTCATCAAGCTTCACGAGGACGGCAGAGGATATAGTACCATCACCAGTGTGCGTGGCGTGCTCAAGCCTGCTTTTCAGATGGCGTGCAACGAGGATGTGATCCGGAAGAATCCGTTCGCGTTCAAGCTGACGGATTATGTACCGAATGATTCAAAATCCGAGAAGATCGGACATATTCCAAGTATTACGATGAGTTTGTCGTGCTTTTGGGAACCGGAATGCGCGTCAGTGAATTCTGTGGGCTCACCAAGAGTGATCTGGATTTTGAACAGCGGCGGATCCGAGTAGATCACCAGCTTGTTCGCGACCGAAACGGCAGATATTACGTCGAGAAAACAAAAACGGAAGCTGGGTGTCGATTCATTCCGATGACGGAAGACGTTTATCAGAGCCTGCAGAAGATCGTTTCCCGACGAAAGCAGCTCAAAACGGAGATGGTTGTGGATGGGTACAGCGGATTTATCTTGCTGGATAAGAATGATCGGCCAAAAGTAGCGCTACATATTGAAAACGCGTGCCGTTGGGCGTTGAAGAAGTACAAGAAGCTGCATCCTGAGCAACCACTCCCACATATCACTCCGCATGTGTTCCGGCATACATTCTGCACGAATATGGCAAATGCAGGGATGAGCATCAAAAATCTGCAATATTTGATGGGCCATTCTGACGTTGGCGTGACAATGAATGTTTACACTCATATGAGTTATATCCGGGCGGAGGCGCAAATGGCAGAAATTCTAGCGTTTCCAACCGAAGAGACACGAGCGATTTCGGGGTGAAAATCGTGGTGCGGTTTACACCAGATTTACACCATTCTAGGGAATTTTGGCGTAGATTTACGGAGATTTATGTACGATCTGTATTTTAGGAAGATGTCAGATAAAACGCCGCAAAGCCTGTCGTATCAAGGGCTTGAAGGCTTATGAAGGGTTGTATGCAAAATGAGAAAAATCCTATTTGTATGCCACGGCAATATCTGCCGGTCGGCGATGGCGGAGGCGATGTGTCGGGAAATGCTGCGGGAACGCGGGATTTCGGATGTTGTGGTGGATTCGGCGGCGACGTCGCGGGAAGAGATCGGCAATCGGATGTATCCGCCGGCGCAGGCGAAGCTGCGCGAAAAGGGTGTGCCGATCGGTGAGCATCGGGCGCGACAGTTGACGCGAGCGGATTATGACGACTGTGACTGGCTGATCGGAATGGATGCTGCGAATATGCGCAATATGGCACGCATCTGCGGCGGTGATCCGGCGCGGAAGATGCACCGTTTGCTGGAGCTTTGCGGCGAAGCGCGAGACATTGCGGATCCGTGGTACACGGGCGATTTTGAGCAGACGTACGAGGATTTGTCGCTGGGGCTGGAAGCGTTGTTGGCGCAGCTTGAGAAGGATAAATGAAACGTGGTGATAGCCATAGTGATTAGCTATGATTACTGACATTTTTTGTCCAACATTTTGCTGGTGAAATTGTATATAATTCTACTTTAGAAAATGATAATAAAATGAAGGAGTAGAAGAAATGAATTTGACAACACCATTTCGTTATGATTATGTTGGCAGTTTTTTGCGCCCAGAAGAGTTGAAGCAAGCGCGCGCGGATCACGAAGCGGGGCACATTGATGATGCAGCGCTGAAAGCTATGGAAGATGCAGCAATTACGGAGCTTATCGCCAAGCAGAAAGCGGCTGGCTATCACGTGATCACTGATGGCGAGTTCCGTCGCTCCACCTGGCACTTGGATTTCATGTGGGGTTTCGAGGGCGTTGGTCATAAGGCGACGGAGCGTGGGCTGCAGTTTCAAGGAGAGGCGGCGAAGATTGACGACACGTTTCTGACTGGGAAAATTTCGCTGAAAGAGCATCCTTTTGTGGAGCATTTTAAATTTGTTAAGCAATTTGAGGATGAAAATACTGTAGCCAAACAAACGATTCCGGCGCCAGCGCAATTTCTGGAACAGTTTATCATGCCAATGAATGCGGAGAGTACGTACCAGATCTATGACAGCGAAGAAGAACTGGTGGCAGATATTGTGGCGGGCTATAAGCAAGTGATTCGTGCACTCTACGATGCTGGCTGCCGCAATTTGCAGCTTGATGACTGCACCTGGGGGCTGTTGGTGGATGATCGCAATACGCAGTTTTTTGCGACGGATGAAGCTGGGCTGGAACGTATCAAGAAGCTGTTCCTGGAGATTAACAACCTGGCGATCGCAGATAAGCCGGAGGATATGATTATCAATACGCACATTTGTCGCGGGAATTTCCATTCCACCTGGGCCTGCAGTGGTCCTTACGATGCGATTGCGGAGCTTGTGTTCGCAAAAGAAAATGTCGACGCGCTCTATCTCGAATTTGATGATGCGCGCTCCGGCAGTTTTGATTGTTTGCGCGAATTGAGTCCGGATAAAAAGGTAGTGCTCGGTTTGGTGACGACGAAGTCGCCGGTGCTCGAAGACAAGGAGAAGGTGATCGCGCGTATTCGCGAAGCGGCGGAGATTGTGCCGCTGGAGCGTCTCTATCTGAGTCCGCAGTGTGGGTTTGCGTCCTGCGAAATTGGCAATAAACTGACAGAAGAGGAACAGTGGGCAAAGCTTGCGCTTGTCAAGGAAATTGCCGAAGAAGTTTGGGGTTAATCTGGATACAACAAAAACGGCATGGCGCGCCATGCCGTTTTTGTTATGTGATTTAACGTCTGGTGAAGATGACGCTTTCTGTGAGGCCGTTTGCGCCGCTGATGGCCTGCACATCATAGCCCATCACTTCTGCGACGAAGCGGATCGGCACCATGGTGCGACCGTCGCTGTTGATGTACGGCGCGGCGTCCATCTGATAGACGGTGCCGTTGACGGCGTAGTGGTTGTAGCCGATGGTCATGGTGAGCACGGTGTCGTCGAAGGTGGTGGTGATGGTGCGGACGTGGCTGTCGTAGGCGACTTCTGCACCGAGCAGTTCACCGATGGCGCGATATGGCACGTAGGTGCGGCCATTCTGGACGACGGCGGCGGTGTCGATCTCGACGGTGCGGCCGTCGACGTCGATGATGTTGGCGCCGATATCAAAACGCATGTGCTCTGGTTTGTATTCGTACTCGGCGAGCGGGATCACAACGGGCGCGTCGTTTGGATCGAGGCGCAGCTGCAGGGTGCTGCCGGTAGAGAGCAGGCCGCTGACGCTGAAGCGAGCGATGCCGTTGGCGTCGGTGAGGGCGAGCACGTTGGAAACGGTGACGTTGTTGGAGGTGGTGTTGATATAGACTGGCACGCCTTCGCCGACGGAGAGCCCGTTGTCACGCAGGAGCGCGAGCTGCACGTCGGTAGCGCTGGAGCCGCTGTCGACGGAGATGGCGGTGGACAGGGTCTGGTTGCGTGGATCAAAAATAAGGAAGGAATCCACGCCGATGCCGCGGATCTTGGTCGAGACGACCATCATGGCGACGTCGTTTGCCGGGGTGGCGTCGACGGTGACGGTGCGATCGCTGACGGTATTACCGCTGAGCTCGTATGGCCAGTAGTTGGTGACGGCGTTCGGATCGATGGTGCCGGTCGGCATGTAGAGCGCGTGGAGCTCGTAGGTGCCCTTGGTGTCAAGGGTGAGATTGAAGCGCTGTGATTGGATGAGCGCTGCGGCGTCCATGATCAGCACGCCCTGGCGGCTGGTCTGGTGCATGTAGACATTGCTGCCGAGGGAGAGCTCGATGACGTCGAGTCCGTCAGAAACGCGGTCGTTTTCATCGGTGGCCCAGATGTAAACTTTTCCGGTCGGGTTGGTCGTGAGGGCGTTTCCATTGGCATCGCGCAGGGTGATGGTCGTGGAAAAGCTCTGGTAAGGATCTACGCTGACACCGCCGGTGCTGATCGTGGAACGGCTCGCGGCGGCGTCGGCGGCAAATGCGTCACTTTCCATGCAGACGCTCGCGGCAAAGCAGATCAGCACGAGTGCAAAAAGCTGCAGTATGCGTTTATACATGATCGTTCCTCCTTTGTTTTTCGCTACCTTTTATTTTAGCAAATATTTGCGCAAAGGTCATGACAATAAAATGACAAACAGACCATTTCCGCTATGGGAAATGGTCTGTCGTGTTAGCTGATCTGTTGGATGAAGAGAATGGTTTTGTCCGGTGCCAGCGCGCTGTTGCCGTAGCCGCTGATGTAGAAGGAATGATCGCCGTAGGCATAGGTGCCGGCAAAATAGCCTTCGTCCATGCCGTAGAAGGAAAATCCGCTGTCGTTGGCCGGCGCTGTGCCGACTTCCAACGCGATCCCCAGCACGGCCGAGAGATCTTCAACGGTCATGGTGTCCGGTGCATTATTGATGACAAAACCGAGATCGGCCCAGACGACGCCGGTCGCCACCGCAGAGGTGGACGGGAAGGTTGGCATATCTGGAATTTCGACGGTGTATTCCGTTTCTTCTTCCTCGTCGTTGGTGGTCGTGTTGTTATCGGTCGTCGTGCTTGGCGGTGTTGTGGTGGTGCCGCCGTTTGTGGTGCTCTCACCGCTGGTACCGCTGCCGCTGGTATCACCACCGGTCGATGGGTCCGACGTGCCGTTTGGTGTGGTGTCGACGACTGGTGTGGTATTGTCGTAGCTCATTGGCACGACGCTGTAGCTCTGGCTGCCGGACAGGAGCGGCGTCAGATCATAATCTTTTTGCGCCTGAGCAGACAGTGGGACAGTTTCGCCCTGGAACTGCACGGCGAAATTGCCGCCTTCGCCGCGGAAGACGATGTATTGATCGTCGCCGATGACGGAAAGGGAGCCTGGTCCGTAGGTGCCGGCGAGCTCGGCGTAGGTCTTGCCGACGATGTTGAAGGCGTCACCGTTGACGCTCATGCTTTCAGCCATGGTGCCGTCCTGGCCGACGCGGCCAGCGATGTAGTTGGATTCAAACGCCGGATTTGTGATCAGTCCGCCGGATTTGTCGCTCGATGCGGCGAGCTGGATGTGGTCGGCGTCGGTGAGCACAAAGATGTAGGTGTTGCCGTTTTCATCTTCGTAGGTGTATTTGTTGTCGGCAAAATCAAGCGGGTAAACCTTGTCGCCGATGGTCCAGCGATACTGGGCGGTGCCGATTTTTTCGATGACGCTGCCTTCGTTGTAGTGGCGCCAGTGACCAACGATGGTATCTTCTGCCAGGCTGGTGTCCGGCGCGATGGTGTCGGCGTTTTTGACTTGCTCCGCTGGATCGGTCTGCGGTGTGGTGTCGAAGAAATCGGTGAAGAGATACACAGCAGCGATCGCTGCGAGCAGGATACCGATGATCAGCGCGGTCGCTGTCAGAAGTTTTTTGCGGCGCTCCTGCATTGGATCTTCTGAAAGATCGTCGCTGTCGCCGTCTTCTTCGAGCAGGAAAGCGGGCAGCTGTGGTTTGTTTGCGGCCTCATTTTCTTCTGACGATTCTTCGGCGTCTTCTGAAGATTCTTCGCCAGCGTCGTCGGTTTCTGCGGCTTCTCCATCATGCGCTTCGCTGTCCTCTGACGATTTCTCGTCAGAGGCTTCGTCGTTTTCCAGCGATCCTTCGTCGGTCGCATCTGTATCTGCAGCAACTGCATCTGGCGCGGTTGCGGTTTGTTCTTCTCCGGCTTCTGCTTCGTCCAGCGCTTCCGTCAGAGCATCTGCAGCTGCCTGTGCTTCGTCATCCGGTGCGGTTTCTGTTGGCTTTTCGTGCAGCGCTTCCAGCGGCGGCATCACGCGCGTCATATCGCTGGCGTCCTGGTCGAGGGGCTTGCCGCATTTTTTGCAGAAACGTCCGTCCTGGCCGTCGGCGTGACAATGTGGACATTGCATGGGATCATCTCCTTTGCTGAAGGAAATTGTTAAAGATCTATTATGTTCATTATCACAAAAAATTTCCTGTGGTGCAAGGCTTTCGTGTCTGGATATGGTAAAAACGATCGCGTTTGTGCTCGCGGACAGTGCGTGCTATACTGGTAACAAGTTCAATGAGAAGGAAGGAATCTGTAATGGAAGAAAAAGACATCACCCGCTCCTGCATCGACTGCCATGTCGTCAACTGTCGCCGTGGCGAAGAAGGAAAATATCCTGATTTTTGTCTCACCACCAATGTTCCCGATGAGATCCAGAACCGCGCCATGGATCTTCTGCGCGAGCCGGAGAACAATCGCATCGCTGTTTCTGCTGCCGAAGTGGAATATGAAGGCTACGGCAAGCGCACGCGCGTGGAAGAGGTCATCCAGTTTGCCCGCAAGATCGGCGCGCACAAGCTTGGCATCGCCACCTGCGCCGGGCTGCTCGACGAATCGCGCACGCTGGCAAAGATCCTGCGCACCAACGGTTTCGAGGTCTACGGCGCTGTCTGCAAAATGGGCGCCAATCCAAAGGTTTCCATCGGCATTCCGAAAGAATGTGAAGCCGTCGGTGTGAATATGTGCAACCCGATCATGCAGGCGCTCGCCCTCAACGAAGCCCACACCGATCTCAATCTCATCATGGGCCTGTGCGTTGGTCACGACAGTCTCTTCATTAAATATTCCGACGCCCTCGTCACTTCTGTCGTGACGAAGGACCGCGTGCTCGGCCACAATCCATGTGTCGCGCTTTATCAGTACGACAAATATTACAAGCGTCTCCAGGAACCGCAGGATTGAGGAGGCGCACAATGACATTCCGAAACGCCACGATGGACGATTTTGACATCGCCTTTGATTTCATCGAAAAACTCTGGACCTACAACACCTACGACCGCGACGAAATCCGCCGCGTTTACGCAGAGGTTCTCGCCGACGAGAACAGCTTTGCATTTTTCCTCACAGACGACGACCGCGTGCTGGGATTTTGTCACGGCGCATTTTTCAATACTTTCTGGCTCAGCGGCCAAACCTGCTATCTTTCGAGCCTCATCGTCGACGAGCGTGAGCGCGGCAAAGGCTACGGCCGAGCGCTCATGGACCACGCTCGCGATCTCGCCAGCCGACGCGGCTGCAAGGGCATCGTTCTCGACAGCGGCCTGCCGCGCACAGACGCCCATGCGTTCTACGAACACTACGGCTTCGAGAAAAGCTGCTATGGCTTCGATTATTATCTTGAGGTGTGAGTGCTTGATGGATATTGCATAGAAAAATAGAGCGCTTCGCAATCGTTGCGGAGCGCTCTTGTGCGTTCGTAGAAAATTTACGCCAGCTTGGCGTCGAGACGCTGGGCGATGGCGTCGAGGAATTCTTCGCTGTTGACGGCGTGCTTGTTTTCGATGGTGGAAAGGCTCATGAGGTCCTTGGTCATGGTGCCGCTTTCGATGGTTTCGATGGTGGCAGCTTCGAGCGCGTCGGCGTATTTCTGCAGGGCGTCGTTGCCGTCCATTTCGCCGCGCTTGCGCAGCGCGCCGCTCCAGGCAAAGATGGTGGCCACGGAGTTGGTGGAGGTCTGCTCGCCGTTCAGATGTTTGTAATAGTGACGCTGTACGGTGCCGTGGGCGGCTTCGTATTCGTAGTAGCCCTGTGGGCTGACGAGCACGGAGGTCATCATTGCCAGGCTGCCGAAAGCGGTGGCCACGAGATCGCTCATGACGTCGCCGTCGTAGTTTTTGCAAGCCCAGATGAATCCGCCTTCGCTGCGCACAACGCGGGCAACGGCGTCATCGATGAGGGTGTAGAAGTAGGTGATGCCGGCTTCTTCAAAACGATCCTTGTAATCGCGGTCAAAGATTTCCTGGAAAATATCTTTGAAGCGGTGGTCGTAGATCTTGGAGATGGTGTCCTTGGTTGCAAACCAAACATCCTGCTTGGTGTCGAGGGCGTAGGTGAAGACGGCGTTGGCGAAGCTGGCGATGGATGCATCGCGGTTGTGCATGCCCTGGATGACGCCAGGCTCGGTGAAGGTGAAGATTTCTTTTTCTTCCGTGCGGCCGTCTGTGTAGTCAACCTTCAGGCTGGCAGTCGCTGGACCGTCAACGCGCAGCTCGCTGTTTTTGTAAACGTCGCCGTAAGCGTGACGAGCGACGGTGATCGGTGCTTTCCAGGTGCGCACGAATGGGTGGATGCCGTCGACGAGAATCGGCGCGCGGAAAACGGTGCCGTCGAGGAGGGCGCGGATGGTGCCGTTCGGGCTCTTCCACATTTCCTTGAGGTTGTACTCTTCAACGCGGGCGGCGTTTGGCGTGATCGTTGCGCACTTGACGCCGACGCCATATTTTTTGATCGCTTCTGCAGCGTCCACGGTCACCTGGTCGTTTGTTTTGTCGCGATATTCAAGACCGAGATCGTAGTATTCGGTTTTCAGATCCACGTATGGCAGGATCAGTTTGTCTTTGATCCAGGCCCAGAGGATGCGTGTCATTTCGTCGCCGTCCATTTCGACGAGCGGCGTGGTCATTTTGATTTTTTCCATCGATAGAGACTCCTTTGCTGATTTTCAAGATTTCCTTATTATTTTACTTTAATTGCGTCTGTGTGTGCAACAAGTCTTTCATTATTTTTGAAAGGTGTTATAATCAGAGTAGGAAAGAAGGACATTTTGCCTCAGTTTTTTAAGGAGGATTCCATATGAAAAACCATCCGAAAATTCTCGCTGTCTGTCTTTCGGCGGCGCTTTTGACAATGAGCATTCCGCCAGGCTTCGCTGCAGAAAATGCTGGCCCGGTCGATCCGCCGACGGTCACCGATCCGTCAGATCCTGCAGAGCCGGAAACGCCGACCGATCCATCTGAGCCAGCAGATCCATCCGAGCCGGAAGAACCGGAGCAGCCATCTGAATCAGAGGATCCGGACGATGGGGAAACGTCGCAGCCGCCGAGCGTCACAACGACGGAGCCTGCTTTTGACGACAGCCATCAGCAAGCCGACGGCACCACCGTTGTCAGCGGCATTCTCCTCGTCAACAAAAACCATCCGCTGCCGGCAGATTACGCGCCATCCTACACTGGCGGCGCTGGTCAGAGCACCAGTCTGCAAGGCGAAGCGGACGCAGCCGCCAAAGCATTTCTGGCTGCCTGCAACGCGCAGGGCAACAGCATGTACCTCCTCTCCGGCTACCGCAGCTATGATGTACAGGCAAATCTTTTCGCAAACTACGCCGCCATGCATGGCGAAGCGCAGGCCAACACTTTTTCGGCGCGCGCTGGTCAGAGCGAGCACCAGACAGGCCTCGCTTTTGACGTCGGCGACGCTTACCACAGCGGCTACAATCTGCAGACCTCCATCGACCAGTTCCCAGGTGTGCAGTGGATGATGAAGCATTGCGCCGAGTATGGGTTCATCCTGCGCTATCCAGAAGGAAAGCAGAACATCACCGGCTATCAGTACGAGCCATGGCATTTCCGCTATGTTGGCGTGGAAGCCGCTAAGGACATCATGGCCAGCGGGCTCACGCTGGAAGAATATCTCGGCGATGTCCAGACAACAGCCTCGAACGGTCGACAGATCGCCATTGGTCGAAGCGACAACAACCTCACCATCGACGGAAAAATGACCACCGTTTCCAGCTACAACATCGAAGGGCTCAATTATTTCCGCCTGCGCGATCTGGCGACGATCCTTGCCGGCACCAACGCGGAGTTTAATGTCGGTTACGACGACAGCCAGCGTCTTATCACCGTTGAGAGCGGTACGCCGCTTGATGGCGGTGGCACTTTGATCCAGCTTGACCGCAGCGATATCGCCGTGAAAAATAATATGACCGTCATGGTTGACGGGCGCTATGTGACGCCGACTGCTTACAACATCGACGGCTTCACTTATTTCAAACTGCGCGATCTGGGCGAGATCCTGAATTTTGGCGTGGCCTGGGACGAAGCATCCTGGAGTATGGTCATCACCACTGAAGAAGCAGAAAATCATTCTGTGATCGACAGCCTCCTGCCGGAAACGACAGAAAACGCATGAACAACAGAGCCGGACAAGCGTCCGGCTTTTTGAGCAGTTACTAATGATGGAACAGAAAGGACGGATTCCCATGTTTGAGATTGAAAATATCGCTCAGGAACTCAGCACCATCCTCGACGAAATGGTCGAGCGTCAGGCACCACAGGATGACGACATCTTTGTCATCGGCTGCAGCACCAGCGAGGTCTGCGGCAAACGCATCGGCAAAGCCGGCAGCCCAGCTGTCGCCGACGCGCTTTTCCCAGTGCTGCGCCGTTTTGCGCAGGAGCACAATCTGCACCTCGCTTTTCAGTGCTGTGAGCATTTGAACCGCAGCCTCGTTGTTGAGCGTGAGACCATGCGCCGTTTCGGGCTCACCGAAGTCAGCGCCGTGCCACACGTTCACGCCGGCGGTTCGATGGCCAGCCACGCTTATCGCCATTTCACCAATCCTGTGCTCGTCGAAGGCATCCAGGCTGGCTACGGACTGGACATCGGCGAGACCATGATCGGCATGCACATGCGCCCAGTCGCTGTGCCAATGCGTCTCGCGCATCGTAGCATCGGCGAGGCCCGCGCCAACCCAAGCTTCTCCCGCCCACGCCTCATTGGCGGCGTCCGCGCTCGCTACACGCTGGAAGATGCGGATGATTTCGGGAAAGAAGAGTGACCCGCAAATAACGAAGGAGGAAAACCATGTCTTTCCAACCAAATTTTTCAAATTTCTACCCGCCGAATGTGCTGCCGCGCGTTGAGCTGAAATATAAAGCCAAGGATCTTCTGCGTGGCAACTGGCCGGTGCTCATCGGTGTGACGCTGCTCTTTTTGCTGCTCACTGGTTTTCAGGTGAACTATTCCTACGGCGTCGATGACGGCACGCTTCTGACGACGCCGGAAGACGCCAACATGGCGCAGATCCTTGCGTCGTACTTTAGCACCACGCTCTCAGCGCTCAGCAGCGCCATCGCCAGCATCGGTGTCGGGCGTATCGTGCTCGCCGTGATCGTTGGGATCATCTCGGCGCTTCTCATCGATGGTGTGCTCACCTATTGCTACACCGCCTGGTTTATCAAACTCGCCGAGATCGGCCACAGCCGTCCGCTCACCTTCAGTGATTTCGTCGAAGGCTTTTCCAGTGGCGTGACAGCGATGCTCGCTTATATCTGGCAGCAGCTCTGGCTCACCATCTGGAGCCTGATCGGTCTGCCGGGATTTTTGCTGATGACGCTGCAATTGCTGCAGGTCAGCGGCAATGACACCGCGCTTTATGCGAGCGTCGCCACCGGCGCGTCCAGCTTTGCGGTGCTCATTGGTAGCCTGCTCTATCTCGCCGGGATGGTCATCGTTCTCATCATCACCATTCGCTACGGCTTTATCTTCCAGTTCATCGCCGACGGTCGCGGCAAAGTTGGTCCGCGTCAGGCGCTGCGTTACTCCTGCGCCATCACCAAGGGCCATCTCAAGGAACTCGTCGTGCTGGAGCTTTCCTGGATTCCATGGTATCTTGCTGTCGCGTTTTCATTTGGCATCGCAGCGTTTTATTTCATCCCGTACGCCAACGCTACGCAGGCCCTCGCTTATCGCTGGCTGCGCGATCAGGCGTTCCAGGATGGACGGCTCGATCCGGCAGCCCTCGGCTATAAAAAAGCAGGCGCGCAGACAGAAGCGCCTGTTCCTGCCGACGGTCCCGTCATCGACGTGTGAGGTGCAGCCATGAGTGAACAACAGCCGCTCTACGAGCGCGACGAAACCCCGCAGCCAGAGACCGCTGCACAGACAGAGAAGAGGCAGCCGAAGAATAAATGGACAGCGTTTTTTGTCGCCATCGGCATACTCGCCGTCATTTTCTTCATCGCATTTTTCGGCTTCGACGGCACAGGCGGCGTTGCCAGCCAGCGCAACGCCAACAACGTCGAAGTCATCGACATCGCCGGCGAGATCGCCGAATCTGGCAGCACCTACAACCAGGCCTTTATTGAAAAACGCATCACCATCGCGCAGAACGATCCGAACAACGTCGCCATCATGCTGCTCATCAATTCACCAGGCGGCGCCGTTTATGAGAGCGACGAAACGTACCTGGCGCTGATGGATTATAAGGAAGAAACTGGTCGCCCCGTCTACGCATACTGCGAAGACTACTGCGCGTCCGGCGGATATTACATTGCGTCCGCTGCCGATGAGATCGTCGCCAATCGCAACAGCTTCGTTGGTTCCATCGGCGTCATCTGCGGACAGTTTGTCGACGCCACTGAGCTTCTCGAAAAACTTGGCATCGATATCACAACCGTGCACAGCGGCGCCAACAAGCTCATGGGCAGTTCCTACGAATCGCCGACTGAAGAGCAGATCGCCATTTATCAGGAGCTCTCTGATGAAATCTACGATCGTTTCGTCGGCATCGTCGCCGACAGCCGCGATATGAGCGACGCTGACGTGCGCGCGCTCGCCGATGGCCGCATCTACAGCGCTCAGCAGGGCGTGGACAACGGTCTCGTCGACGACATCATGACCCAGGAAGAATTCGACGATCATCTGCGCGAGCTCCTTGGCGACGACATCAGCTTTTACCACCAAACCTACGAGCAGGAGACCACCAGCCTCATCTGGGAATTTCTGAATAACGCCGTCAGCGCCATCCGCGCCAACGGCGACGAAGTGACTGCCAGCCTCCAGGCCATCGACGAAATGACCTACGACGAGCCAATGCTCATCTACGAGCCGTAGGCAGAAAAATCGATCCATGCGGAGCGCTTGTTCTTTCTTACGAGCGCTCCGCGTTTTTATTTCGAAAGGGTGATCGCTATGAAAAAACTCATGCCTTTTGTTTTGACGATTGTCTGTATCGTAGCGCTGGCAGTGTGCGCCAGTCAGCTGCTTCCAGAAAAAACGGCGACGGTGCTTGAGGAACCACCGGCTTTGACGGTGAGTGCTGGGGAGCGAACGGTAGCAGCCAGATTGGGCACTTACAGTTGGCAAAGCGAGAGGGCACGCGGCGGAAGTCTCGGCGTCACATCGGACAGTATACATCCGCTGGCTGCTAAAGCATGGATGACGCCTTTGGAGGTGGCGGGCACAGAGACCGTCTCGCTGGATTTTGCTGTCGCGCCGGATGCGGTCACGGTGCGCGCATGGGACGCTGGGCTGCTCGTGCAGGATGTGCAAAAGACTGACGAAACGCCAGCTGACATCAGCCCGGAAGATGATGCGCAGGCTGTGAGCCTGACGGTTTCGGGCAGTGCGCAGGATGGCTGGACGCTCATATTGTTGCCGCAGCCGGCTGTTTATGAAATCAGCGCCGAATGGACGCGCAACAGCGACTATGGCGGCGAAGCATTTTACAGCTTTTACACACAATCGCAGCCGTAACGCTTGACATCCCTGTCCATGGATTATAAAATTAAAGATAGCTATGAAAGGGCTTGTCAGTGCGCGATCTGTTCAGAGAGCCGGTGGTTGGTGCGAACCGGTGAAAGCGAGCTGACTGTCCACCCTGGAGCATTGGCGTAATGGCCACGGCTGGCAGCCGTTATCCTGCTTTTGAGTGATGACCATTTGTCATAATCTGGGTGGTACCGCGGAAATTCTCCGTCCCTGTCTTGTGCAGGGACGGTTTTTTGTTTTCGGAGAGGAGGAATGTCGGTGAACATCATTTTGGAGGAACGTCTTTGCGATGAGGCCATGGAACGACTGGCTGATGCTGGCGCAGAGATAACGGTGGACGCCACGCTCGCTGATGCAGCGGCGGCAGATGCTGTGATCCTGAGCGGCAAGGCGTCGCTTGCTGACGCGCTTTACGCGGAGGATGCAGCGGTGCGTGTGCTTGGGTGTCTGGGACCGGAGAACACAAACTTTGACCGGGCGCGCGCCACCCGCGCCGGGATCATGGTGCTGGAGCCGCGCTACGGCGAGGCGGCATCTGTGGCTGATGATGCGTTGTATCTGATGCTCTCTATGGCGCGCGAGCGCAAGGAGGGCGTGGCGATCGAGCTGCGGAACAAAACGCTGGGCTTTCTCGGATTCCCGCCGTTGGCGGCGGAGATCGCCGGACGTGCCCGCGGCTTTGGCATGGAGCTGCTCTGCTACGATCAGGATCTCAACCGCGGCCGCGCGGCGCTCTATCATTGTGAGCGCACCAGTCTGGTGGATCTTTTCGTGCGCAGCGACTTTGTTGTGCTTTTGGCAGCGCCAGCAGAATGGAATGCGGCGCTCGTCGGCAAGGATGAGATCCAGCTCATGAAAAAGGGCGCGGGGCTCATCTGTCTCACAGATCCGCAGATCTTTCGCTGGGAAGAGCTGGTGAGGGCGCTGGACTGGGGCTATCTCGAATATTTTGCCATCGATCTGCCGCGCAATCAGGCGGCGTTGGCCAGGGATGTCTCAGCCTACGGACGCGTGACAGTCGCTGAAGCGGCGAACACGCGTGAGGCGCGCATCGAGGGCCAGGTGGAGCTGGCGCAGGATGTGGTCGCGGCGCTTTCTGGCGCGCAGGTGGACACGGCGACGAACATCGCGCGAGTGCACACGACGAATCTCAGAGAAGGGAGCCGCTGGTGCGCGCTGGGACGTTTGCTCGGCGTTTTTATGGGCCAGCGTCTGGAAATGCTGCCAGATGTGCTCGAGATCGAGGAAAGCGGCGCGCTGCCGGTGACGGAGAGCGACGCTGTCGTGGCGTCGGTGCTCGCCGGATTTGCCGAAGGCCTCGGCGAAAAGAAGATCAATTTTGTCAACAGCCGCCTTTGGGCGGAGGATAAGGGGCTGACTGTTGCGCTCAAACAAAACGCGTCGGCTCTGAAGGCGCAGCTGCGCCTGTCGGTGGAAACGCCGACGCGCCATCTGCAGGTGGCCGGTGATCGCGCCGGCGACGAGGACAACATCGTTCAGGTGGACGATTATTTCCTGCAGGGGCATCCGCACGAGCACATTCTGCTCGTGCCGCATGTCAACCGGCCTGGTGTGATCGGGCAGGTGGGCACGCTGATGGGCGAGAAGGATGTGAACATCGCGGAAATGGTGCTGGGCTACAAGCAGCAGGACCGCACCACGGCGCTCATGTGGATCCAGGTGGAAAAACCACTGGATCGCTCGATCAGCGAGGAAAGCCGCAAGCTTGCAAGTGTGTTGAGTATGGAGTATATTCATTTACCTGTTGTTGAATAAATTTATTTTGGGAGGAAACCATCAATGTTAGATATCAAACTTATGCGCAAAGAACCAGAACGCGTCGCTCAGGCTGTTGGCCGTCGCGGCAAAGAAATTGACATGCAGCCATTTTTGACCGCAGATGAAAAGCATCGCGAAGTCATCGCGCAGATCGAAGAGCTGCAGAGCCAGCGCAACGCGAAGAGCAAAGAAGTTGGTCAGCGCAAGCGCAACGGCGAAAGCGCCGACGATCTGATGGCGGAAGTTTCTGCGATCAACGAAAAGATCAAAGTCCTCGACGAAAGCAAGGATGCCCTTGAAAAAGAAGTGCGTGATTTCGTTGTCAGCATTCCAAACATGCCAGCCGACGACATTCCAGACGGCGGCGAAGACGACTATCGCGTTGAACGCGTCTGGGGCGAACCACGCAAATTTGATTTTGAACCAAAAGCACACTGGGATCTCGGCGTCGACCTCGACATTCTCGATTTCGACCGTGCTGCAAAAGTTACCGGCAGCCGTTTCACCTTCTACAAAGGTCTGGCTGCCCGTCTCGAACGCGCGATCATTTCTTTCATGATCGATATGCACACCGACAAGCATGGCTATACCGAGCTCATCCCTCCATACATGACCAACAGCGCGTCTGATTTCGGCACCGGCCAGCTGCCAAAATTCGCAGAAGATATGTTCCATCTTGAGAACACCGACTACTATCTGATCCCAACTGCAGAGGTTCCTGTCACCAACTATCATCGCGACGAGATCCTCAGCGAAAAAGATCTGCCAGTGAAATACTGTGCGTTCAGCCCATGCTTCCGTAGCGAAGCAGGCTCCGCTGGTCGTGACACCCGCGGCATCATCCGCCAGCATCAGTTCCACAAAGTTGAAATGGTTAAGCTCGCGCATCCAGATCACAGCTGGGAAGAGCTCGAAAGCCTCACGCAGAATGCCGAAGATATTCTCCAGGCGCTCGAACTGCCATACCGCGTCATCTGCCTGTCTGCCGGCGACATCGGTTTCAGCTCCGCCAAGACCTACGACCTCGAAGTCTGGCTGCCAAGCTACGGCAAATATCGTGAGATCTCCAGCTGCTCCAACTTCCTCGATTTCCAGAGCCGCCGTGCCAACCTGCGTTTCCGTGACGCCGACGGCAAAGTGCGCTTCGTGCACACGCTGAACGGCTCCGGTCTGGCTGTTGGCCGTACGCTGGCTGCGATCCTCGAAAACTACCAGAACGAAGACGGCAGCGTCACGATCCCTAAAGCCCTCGTTCCTTACATGCACGGCTACACCGAAATTCGCTAAGGTGAGAAGCGCAAATGACAAGAGACTTAGATTTTTCACGCATTCACCGATTCGTTTTTGACGACCTGCATCTGATGCTCGATGTGAACAGCGGTTCCATCCACGTCACCGACGAAACCGTCGACGCCTTCCTCGATGCCCTCGAGGAAGGTCAGACGTGGGAGGACGCCATTCGCACCACGGCTGCCACCCATGGCGAAGAGGATGCACGCGATGTCGCCGATGGGATCGCAGAATTGATCGACGAAGGCATGCTCTTTTCGGACATCGATTTCAGCGAGTTTACGCCGCACACCGAGCCAATCGTCAAAGCCCTCTGCCTGCACATGGCCCACGACTGCAACCTGCGCTGCGGCTACTGCTTCGCCGACAGCGGCTCTTACGGTGGCGGTCGCTCGCTGATGAGCGCAGAGGTTGGCAAGAAAGCCATCGATTTTCTCATGGAAGCGTCGAAGCATCGCACCCATGTTGAGGTCGATCTTTTTGGTGGCGAGCCGCTGCTCAATCTGCCAGTCTGCAAAGAAGTGGTGGAATATGGCCACAAGCGCGCAGCTGAGCTCGGCAAGGTTCTGAAGATCACCCTCACCACCAACGGTGTGCTCTTAGACGACGAAGTTGGAAAATGGGTCAACGACGAACACATGGACGCCGTTCTTTCCCTCGATGGTCGCCAAGAGATCCACGACAACATGCGTCGCTTCGTCGGCGGTCAGCCAAGCTACCAGACCTGCGTCGATCATTTCAAAAAATTTGTCGAGACCCGCGGCCAACAGTGGTATTATGTGCGCGGCACCTACACCCACTACAACCCGGATTTCGCAGCAGACGTCATCCATCTCGCCGACGATCTCGGCTTCAAGGAAATTTCCATGGAGCCGGTTGTTGCGCCGGCAGATATGCCGTACGCCCTCACCGAGGACGACAAACCGATCATCCTCGAAAACTACAACATCCTCGCGCGCCACTATCTCCAGCGTTGGCGCGAAGGAAAAGGCTACAATTTCTTCCATTTTAATGTGGATTTCGCTGGCGGCCCATGTCTGCCAAAACGTCTTTCCGGCTGCGGCAGCGGTCACGATTATCTCGCTGTGAGCCCGGAAGGGGATCTCTATCCTTGCCATCAGTTTGTCGGCGAGGAAGACTATAAAATGGGGACCGTTTTCACCGGCATCCAGAAACCGGAGATCGCCGAACGTTTCCAGAAAGCCAACGTTCTCACCAAGCCAACTTGCATGGATTGCTGGGCGCGCTTTTTCTGCAGCGGCGGCTGCCATGCGAACAACATCCGCTACGGCGGCAGCATCAACGAGCCGTACGCTTACGGCTGCGACTTGCAGCGCAAGCGCATCGAAGCGGCCATCTATGTGCAGACAGTGAAGCTGCTTGAAGGGAGCGAAGACTGATGGACGCGCTTTTGCCACCATTCGCTGAACCGATCGCGCAGCCACACATCGCTTTCCAGGGCATCGAAGGCTCTTTCAGCGACGGCGCTTGCGCCAAGGTTTTTGGCGCAGATGTCGACCGCGTCGGCCTGTCACATTTCCAGTATGTCGTCGATGGCGTCGTCAACGGAGAATACGACTACGGCGTGCTGCCGATCGAAAATTCTTCCACCGGCAGCATCAACGAAGTCTACGATCTGCTTTACGCCAAGCCATGCTACATCGTCGGCGAAACGGCGCTGGAGATCACGCAGAATCTCATGGCCGTGCCCGGCACAAAGCTGGAGGATGTGAAATTTGTTTATTCCCATCCACAGGGACTCGGCCAGAGCCAGCGCTTTCTGCTGCAGCATGGCATTGAGCCGCGCCCATACGCCGACACAGCCATGAGCGCGCGCTACATCGCCGAGACCAAACCGGAAGGCGGCGCCGCCATCGCTTCCAAGCAGGCGGCAGAAGTTTATGGGCTGGAAATCCTCGTGCCGCACGTCAATTTCAACTACTCAAACATCACCCGTTTTGTCGTCATCCGTCGCGAGCCAGAGCTTTCTGCTGGACAGAACAAGGTCAGCATCGTTTTCAAAACGGCGCACCGTCCAGGCGCGCTGTTGGAAGCGCTGCGCTTTTTCGCCGACGGCCACTACGACATGAGCCGCATCGAATCGCGACCTGTCATCGGCAAACCGTGGGAATACAGCTTCTACATCGATCTGCTCGGCCGCTGGGACGACGAGAATTTCATCGAATGTCTGCGTCAGGTGCGCGAAACGACCGTCGATTTCCGCGTCCTCGGCACCTACGAAGCTGCTGAGCAGCATTATCTCTAAGAGAAAGGAGACCGAGCCATGAAAGATCTCTTTTCAAATATCTCAGGCGTGGCAGAGGTGCGCGAAAACGAGCCGCTCGCCAGCCACACCACCTTCCAGATCGGCGGACCATGCGACCTCATGGTCTTTCCTGAAACGCCAGAGGCTTTCGCCGAGGTGCTCCGTGTCTGCCGTACAAACGACATCGACGCGCTCGTGCTCGGCAAAGGCAGCAACATGCTCGTCAGCGACAAAGGGATTCGCGGCGTTGTCATTGCGACCGAACGCCTGCAGCATCTCGTTGTCGACGGCTGCAGCGTTACGGCGTCTGCGGGCCTGTCGCTGATCAATGTCAGCAAAGCGACCGCTGAGCTTGGGCTCACTGGCCTCGAATTTGCCAGCGGGATCCCTGGCAGCATCGGCGGCGCCTGCTATATGAACGCTGGCGCGTACGACGGCGAGATGAAAGATGTCATCACATCCGTCACAGTGCTCGACGAAAACAGCGAGATCCGCGAGATCCCTGCCGACGAGATGCGTTTCAGCTATCGCCACAGCCGTCTCAAGGATGAACCGCTCATCTGTCTGGCTGTGACCATGCAACTGGCGCACGGCGAGAAGACAGAGATCCTCGCAAAGATCGCTGATCTCAGCGCGCGTCGTGCCGACAAACAGCCGCTGGAAATGGCTAGCGCTGGCAGCACGTTCAAGCGTCCGCCGGGACATTTCGCCGGACCGCTCATCATCGACAGCGGCATGCAGGGCTATCGCGTCGGCGGCGCTCAGGTTTCGACAAAACACGCCGGATTTCTCGTCAACACCGGCGGCGCCACCGCTGACGACGTGATCACGCTGATCCACGACGTTCAGGCGGCGGTGCTGAGAAAATTTGACGTTCGTCTCGAGACAGAAGTCCGCTTCATCGGCGAGTGGAACGAGCACCCGCTTTACCACGAGATTTTAAAAGTAGAATAATGCAAGATCACCGTCACCGGGAACAAGCGTCCGGGACGGTGATCTTTTTTTGCGGAAAAAGCGTCTCCATGCAATGTATAAAAAATAGAAAAGCGCGCACCTTCAAAATATTGAAATTATTTCAATAAGAGTGTTGACATAGCACAATGGTGGGATTAATATATTGACAACGCTTCAATATCGTGAATAATCGGAAAGACATTGAAGTGCGAAAAAACGTCCGGACTGTGCACAACGTTTTTTCGAGGGGAAGGAAACGATCGTTTGGATCGTGTTTGGCGGCATGCGATGCGCGCCGCCAAAACAAGAAAGGAGATTACATATGGGAACAACATTAATCAGTGCCGACAACACATGGGCGCTCATGGCGATCACCTGCGGCTGGGTTGCGTTTTCGATCTGGGCAGAGCAGCGCTTTGTCTGGGCGTCGAAGCTCTCAGGCGCGATCATTGCGCTGATCGGTGCGCTGGCTTTGACGAATTTTGGCATTATTCCAACACACGCACCATGGTTCGACGACATCATCTGGGGCTACGTGGTGCCGCTGGCGATTCCGCTGCTGTTGATGCAGTGCGACCTGCGCAAGATCTGGCGAGAATCCGGCAAGCTGCTGGTCCTGTTTTTGCTCGGCTCCTGCGGCACGGCGATCGGCGCGATGGTCGGCTACACGCTGCTCAAGGGCCACATTCCGTATCTCGAAGGGATCGCCGGCATGATGACTGGATCGTACATCGGCGGTGGCGTCAATTTCGCGACGCTCTCCAATGCGTTCGACATTCCTGGTGAAATGGTCGCGGCGACGACGGTCGCTGACAACTGTCTGATGGCATTCTATTTCTTTGTGCTCGTGGCGATTCCGAGCATTGGATTTTTTCGCAAGCATTTCTCACATCCGTACGTGGATCTGGTGGAAAATGTCGGCGTCAGCGACGAAGCGAAAACGCTGGCGGCGTCGTACTGGGACCGCAAGCCGATCTCGCTGCGCGACATTGCTGTGGATGTGGCGATCAGCGCCATCATTGTCTGGGTGTCGAAGATCATCGCTGGTTTTCTGGCAGATGTCATTCCGACGAGTAACGCTGTGCTGAAAATGATCAACGGACTCTTCGGCAACGAATATCTGATCATGACGACCATCGCGATGATCGTGGCGACGGTTTTCTCCAAGCAGATTGAGGAAACAGCCGGCACGCAGGAGATCGGCACCTATTTGATCTATCTCTTCTTTTTCGTCATCGGCGTGCCAGCGTCGATCCCACAGATCCTGCGCGAAGCGCCGCTGCTCTTTGTGCTCTGCGCGATCATGGTCATCATCAACATGCTGGTCTGCTTCATTTTCGGCAAGCTGCTCAAGTTCAATCTTGAGGACATCATCCTCGCTTCCAATGCCAACATTGGTGGACCGACGACAGCTGCAGCCATGGCGATCTCCAAGGGCTGGATCAATCTCGTTGGCCCGATCATGCTCATCGGCACGCTGGGCTATATTATAGGAACCTACGCCGGGACGTTCATCGGCCAGTTTTTGGGCGCGTGACGTTTCCCTCCATATATACACACTGTCTCAATCATGAAAGAAGGAAATGACATTGATTTTTGATGGACATACCGATGTTTTCACAGGCGTGCTCCAGCGTCGCCTGAATGGTGAGCGGGACGTCCTGGCGCAGGAATTTTTGCCCAAACTCCGCTGCGGCGGTGTCGAAGGCGGGTGCTTCGTTTTCTGGGCGGATCCGCCCTACGACAAGGAGCCGGCAGCGCGCATTGCGCAGATGATGCAGGCCGCCAGCGAGGAGCTGGCAGAATGCGCGGATGCTGTGCTCGTGCACAGTCTTGCAGAGATCGAAGCAGCGAAAGCAGCCGGTAAATTTTACATTCTCGCTGGCGCTGAAGGACTGTCGGCGATCGGCGACAGCCTCGAAAGACTTGATCGGTTCTACGATTTTGGCGTGCGCCATGCGATGCTCACCTGGAACGAAGAAAATCTCCTCGCCAGCGGTGCCAAAGGCGACCCTACGCATGGGCTCACGGCGTTTGGCCGTCAGGTCGTGCAGAGAATGGAAGAAAAGCGCATGATCGTCGACGTTTCTCATCTCAACGACCGCTCGTTCTGGGATGTGATGGATGTCGTCACCAAACCGGTCATCGCGTCGCACTCCAATGCCCGCGCGCTGGCGGCGGTGCCGCGCAATCTCGCGGACGATCAGCTGCGAGCGATCGCCGAAAGCGGCGGCTTTGTCGGGCTAAATGCGTTCAACGAATTTGTCAGCACAGATCCAGCGCAGCAGAATATGGATGGCTTTGTGCGCCAGGCGGTTTACATCGCTGAGACGATCGGCGTGGAGCACATGGCCTTCGGCTTCGATTTCAGCGGATTCATTTCTGAAGCGGCGATGCGCAGCTTCAGCAGCCAGGATTCTCCAGCCACTGAAGGGCTCGAGGACTGGACAAAACTGCCCTCTTTTCTCGACAAACTGTGCAGCGCAGGATTCAGCGCAGACGATCTCAAAAAGATCGCGCACGGAAACTGGCTGCGCGTGATCGGCGAGATCCTTGGATAAATGAAAAAGGAACGTTTTCCTGTCAGTGGAAAGCGTTCCTTTTGTCTTGCTCAGAAAAATGCCGGCGTCATCGCCCAGATCGAGATGCAGTCTTCGTCGCCGCGGTTGATGTATTTATGCGGCACGGTGCTGTTGAAATAAATGCTGTCGCCTTCCTCGAGTACGTATTCCTTGCCGCCTAGGAGAACGACGAGCTCGCCTTTGAGCACATACCCGCATTCCTCGCCGTCGTGGGTGAGGGGATTTTGCTCGTACGCGCAGCCGCTTTTCAGCGTGATCTCTGTCATATCCAGCAGGCGCTCCGGGGAAGCGGGACTGAGCAGCTTGTAGTAGCTGCTATTACTGTGGAGGATGACGGTGCGGTGATCGTTTTTGCGGATGATGACCTTGTCATCGACGTCGTCTTCGTCGAAAAAATAGTTGATGTTCGTATCCAACGCCTGCGCCAGCCGCCAGATGCTGACGACCGACGGGATCACCATCTCGCGCTCGATCTGGCTGATCAGCCCGGTGCTGACATCCGACAGCTTCGAGAGCTCGGCGATGCTGATGTTTTTATTTTTGCGCAGCTCGCGCAAACGGCTGCCGTGAAAAAGAGCCATGAAAATCCCTCCGCTCATCAATAAGATCGATCATTTGAATTTATCATAACACGATTTATTCTTCCGGGGCAAGCCCCTCTTGCTCAGTTTGGCGTGCGCCCTGTATAATGGTAAGCAGAAAATCTGGAGGTGAGCGCGCGATGATCTTTGACGGACATTGTGATATTTTTACAGATGTGCTGCGGCGTCGGCTCTGCGGAGAAACGCAGGTGCTGGCGCGTCATCATCTGCCAAAGCTGCGCGCTGGCGGCATTCGCGGCGGCTGTTTTGTGCTCTGGGTCGATCCGCCGTTTACGGACGATCCGGCAGCGCGGATGGCGCAGCTCTTGTCGGCAGTTGCAGCAGAAATGGCGGAATGCAGCGAAGCTGCACTGGTGACAAGTGCGGCGGAGATCGAGGGCGTCGCTGCGGCGGAGCGCTTTCCGATCCTGCTCGGCGTCGAAGGCTTGTCGGCGATTGGCGAGGATGTGGACGCGATCGACCGGCTCCACGCATTTGGCGCGCGCCACGCCATGCTCACCTGGAACGAAGCGAATGCGCTGGCCACCGGCGCCAAAGCAGATCCGTCCCGCGGGCTCACGGAGCTCGGCCGACGGGCGCTGGCGCGGCTGGAGGATTTGCACATGCTCGTGGATGTGTCGCATCTGAACGATCGCTCGTTCTGGGATGTGCTCGCTGTTGTGCATGGGCCGATCGTCGCCAGCCATTCCAACGCGCGGGCGCTGGCGGAGCATCCGCGCGATCTCACAGACGACCAGCTGCGCGCCATCGCTGAGACCGGCGGACTCGTCGGGCTCAATGCCAACAAAAATCTCGTCAGCCCCGATCCGGCGCAGCAGACCGTCGATCAATTTGTGCGCCACGCCGTGCACATTGCGGAACTGGTTGGCGTGCGTCATCTCGCGTTCGGCTTCGATTTCAACGAGTACCTTGCCGACGACGCCACAACCAGCTACAACGACGGTGGCAATCCGAATGTGCCCGGCCTCGAGGACGCGAGCCGCACGCCGGTTTACGTCGAAGCGCTGCGCCGCGCCGGATTCAGCGAAAGGGAGCTGGCGCAGATCAGCTGGCAGAACTGGCTGCGCGTGATCGGCGAGGTTGTGGGCTGACGATTTTGAACAAGGGTGTTTTGCGAAAGGAGAACAAGATGACGAAAATATTTCTTCACGGCTCCGGCCATCAGGCGGCGAGCTGGCGCGAAACCATTGCGCAGATGCCAGAGGGCGCAGAAATCCTGCGGCCAAATCTCGTCGCGCTTCTCGAGGGAAGACCGGCGTGCTTTGACAATCTCTGCGCCGCCTTTGCGGAGTATTGCGCGCAGGCGCGCGAACCGCTCGATCTCTGCGGGCTGTCTCTCGGCGGGATTGTGGCGCTCGCTTACGCGCTGGACCATCCGCAGAAGGTGCGCTCGCTGGTGCTGATCGGCACGCCCCACAAGGTACCGAAGGTAGCGTTCGCGCTGCAAAATCTCGTGTTCCGCTTTCTGCCAGAGGCTGCTTTCCGCGCGATGGCGTTTGACAAAGCGGACACCTTCGCCCTCGGAAATTCGATGAGCGCTCTGGATTTCAGCGCACGCGCGCACGAGATCGGCTGCCCGACGCTCATTCTCTGCGGCGAAAAGGACCGCGCCAATCTCGCATCGGCGCGATTTTTCGCCGCGCATATTCCGCAGGCAGAATTTGAGGTGATCCCAGGCGTCGGCCACATTGTCAATGAAGAAGCGCCGGCGCAGCTGGCGCGAATCCTGACGAATTTTTACGCAGCGCTCGACTGAGCAAAAAATACCGCTCCGTGGAAAAATCGCGGAGCGGTTTGCATTTATTGGGTCCTTTCTCTGGCGTCGGCGAGGAGCTGCTGAAACTCCGGCTCGTTGCGAAGAAAATCATATTCCGGCTGGGTTTCCAGCTCGCGCAGGAAAACGTCAATGAACGCCGGCTCAGTTTGCGGCAGTTTGCCGGCCTCGCCGAGACGATAGAAGAGCGGCGAATCGTCGCCGTTCCACGGCGTGCGCAGCACGTCAAAAATGCTGCGGATGTGGCTGAGCGCCGCTGGCGCGTCTTCGCGGTGGAGGGCGGCGACGAGCTGCGGCGAGATTTGATCGACCGGCCAGAGCGCGAAGAGGGCGTAAAGCTGGCTGGAAACGTCGGCGATGGCCTGGGCTTTGTCGGCGTGGCCGGTTTTCGTCTCAAATTCGATGAGCTGCTGCAGATGGCCGTGGAGCATCACGATCTTTGCGAGCACCTGCGCTTCTGTTTGCAGCGCTGCGCCATCGTGATCGCCGCGGTGGGCGAGCAGCCGTATCTGGAGCATGTCCTTGTCGAAAGTCGCGTCTGGCAGCCGGGCGACGAGTTCCTCGGCGCGGTCGTAGTTGCCCTCGGTGATCTCCAGCATCGCCAGCTGGTAGCAGGCCGCTGTGCGGTAGTTCGCGTCGTCGCTTTCGCTGGCGCGGGTGAACCAGTCGCGGATGCGCGCGTTGTATTTCTCGCGCCCTTCCGGCGGAACGGCAGAGAGCGTGAGACTGGCCGAGAGCAGCGTCGCGCAGGTGTAGAGCAGCGGCGTGCAGTGTGGATAATCGCGGATCTTTTCCTGCGCATCTGCGAACGCTTCGGCGATCTCGCCAGACATGGCGCGCTCGTAAAGGGCGTTGACAAAGTTTGCGATCTCGATCTCCGTGAGCTCTTCGTGGAAGGAAAAGAGCGTGTTCATGTCGATCTCCAACAGCCGCGCCAGCGCCGGCAGGAGTGTGATGTCTGGAAATGAGCCAGCGCGCTCCCATTTATTGACAGCCGGCGCTGTCACGCCCAGTGCGTCAGCGACCTGCTCCTGCGTGAGGTTGTGGGATTTGCGGTAAGTGCGGATCTGTTCACCAATGTTCATGATGATGACCTCCTGTGAATTTTTCAGGATCCTGTTGTGTTCATTATACAGGAGCGCCGCCGGAAAAACCATTGAGCCGTCGTCAGGATCGCGGTTAAAAATTTTAACCAGCGCTCAAAAAAAGACGCCCCGCGAGGGACGTCTGAGTGGTCAGCCGATGCCAATGAGCGCCAGACAGAGCTTGAGAACGCCGGCGAGGACCATCACCGGTACAGCGCCGATCTTGGTCTTGCGCAGGAGCACGACGGAGAGCACGAAGAGCGCGATCATGAGTCCGTTCGTGCGGGCAAAATCGATGGCGCCGATGACGGCGTCGCTGCCCCAGAAAGCGGTGACGAGGATTGACACGCCGGCGGAGCCGATGAGGGCGACGGTGGCCGGGCGCAGCGTGGCGAGAATGCTCTTGAGGCCGCTGGCATTTTTGTATTTGAGATAGAGAATGGCGAGGATCGTCACGATGATGCAGCTTGGTGCCACACAACCAGCAGTCGCGACGATGGAGCCGGGAATGCCTGCGACTTTCGTGCCGACGAAGGTGGCAGCATTGAGGGCGATTGGCCCCGGTGTCATCTGGGAGATCGTGACAAGATGGGTGAACTCGTTCATCGAGAGCCAGGCGTTTTCGCTGATGACCTGTTCCTGGATCAGCGGCAGCGCTGCATAGCCGCCGCCGAACGCGAAGAGCCCGACCTTGAAAAAGCTCACGAAAAGCTGGAGATAGATCATCGTTCCGCCTCCTTTCGCAGGAGCAGCGTGCGGATGATGCCGAGCACGATGCAGACGAGGACGACGTCGATGACGCTGACGCCGAAGAAACAGGTGACGATGAAGGAAACGACCATAATCAGATCGGCGAAGGGCGAATGACCTTTGACAACGCCGGCGGCCATGTCGTAGACGACGGACGCGATGACCGCGCCGACGCCAGCCTGCATCCCTTCGAGCAGCTGGGCGACAACGAAATTATCGGCGAAAGCGTCGTAGAAAAAGGAAATGATCGTGATGATGAGAAAGGGCGGCAGGGCCGTGCCGACGACCGCCGCCAGTACGCCGGCGAGACCGCGCAGCTTGTAGCCGGTGATGACCGAGCCGTTGACAGCGATCGGCCCCGGCGCCGACTGAGCGATCGAGACCATGTCGAGCATTTCATTTTCTTCGAGCCAGTGATATTTATCGACGAAGCGGTCCTTCATCAGCGTGATGATGACGTAACCGCCGCCAAAAGTGAACGCGCTCAGCGTGAACGTGGCGCAGAACAGCTTGAACAGCGAAACTTTTTCTTCCATAGAACTCCTCCTTTGTGCAGTCTATTCAGTATAGACCTTTTCGCGTATATTGTACACCAAAGGATTTTTTATCGTCGTAAAATGAACACAGCCGCACGTGTGAGTACGTGCGGCTGTGACGAAGTGAAGTTTGCGCGTTTCCGAAAAACTCCTCACTCCTCACTCCTAATTTCTAACTCCTAACTAAAAAACCGCCACTCTGCCAAGTGACGGTTTTGCTAGCTTTTGCTGCAATTTTAACTGAATCTTGAAGGAACAAACCGCTTATCGGCAGTGCCCTTTCTGTTTATAGTTTACCATCCGCCAAAATTTCTGTCAATGTCGGCAGAAGATTTGTAGCGGATTTTTTGCGCCAGAGATCTTTCTGCGCGAGCGCAACGCGCTTTCACATTTTACAAAAAACAACTTCTCACTCCTCACTCCGAACAAGCGAAGCGCGTTCGGCCCGAAGGGCTCACTCCTCACTCTTCTCACCGTACCTGGCTTTTGCGGTAGACGCGGTAGAGCAGCGGCAAAAGCGCCAGGGAAAGTGCGCCATAGAGCACAAAGAGCAGCGGCACAGAACCGGTGACGTGGCCGAAGATCGTGTAGAGGTTGAAATCGTCGAGTACCACGCTAAGCTGCAGAAGCTGGTCCGGCAGCAGGCCGAGAATGCTTGGCAGCACTTCCCAGCTGGAGAGGATGCTTTGGGCAAAATTCGCAGCGAGCACGAGCACGTACGGCACGATGACGGCTACCACCTGCGAGCGGGTGAGCGCGCTCACGATCATGGCCAAGAGCGCGAGAAAGAGCGTGCCCACATAGCCGCCGAGCACGGAGAGGGCGTAGGCCTGGCCGATCGTCAGGTTGTAGAAGGCCTTCCACTTCAACAGTTGAAAAGCGCCGCCTGCGCCGTCAGCGCCGAGGAGTGCAAGCCCCACAACGGTGTAGATGGCAATCGCTGCCCAGTAAATCGCTGTGGTGGTGACGAGGCCGGAGAGCAGTTTTGCGCGCACGGCCTTGCCGCGGCCGAGCTTGGTGGAGAAGAAGATGGCGTTCGCTTTCAAACGGTGCTCACTCGGGAAGATGCCGCTGACGAGGAAGATGATGACGAAGAGAAGAAACATCACCAGCGTTGGTGCGTAATAAATCAGGGTATCCCAGCCGTCGTTGTACTCGTAGTAGAGGGGCGTCTCCATAGCCTCGTATTGGCTGATGAGAAAATTTTCTTCAGCCGGAGAGAAGCTGATATCCGGACGCGCCAGCCATTCTTTGAGATTCTGCACGCGAAGCTCATAAAGCTGACCGGTTTCACCGGGCGTCAGGGTGTCGATGCGGTAGTAATTGTACTCATTGAAACCGTCATAGGTTTGAGCGATGAGACTGCGTATTGTTTCGTAGCCCTGGCTCTCATGGTAGGCCATGTTTTGACGCTGGATGTCATCAGAATTGTAATCAGCGGAAGTGATGATGCGTTGATTTTCGTTGATCGCACGGGTGAGGGCTTCCGCATCGATCGGTCCGGCCCATTCGTTTTTCGCGTCGCGCAGGTCGCGCGCAGCGGTCGGACCGGTATGAGAGTCGCCATTTTCGTCGGTGTAGCTCACTTGCAGCGTGGCGCTGTAGCAAATCACCGCCAGGCCGATGGCGAGGATGATGAGAGCGATCTTACCGCCGGTGCGGCCGAAAATTTTCTTCAGTTCATAGCGCAGCATCCTGCTCACCTCCTGTTTCTCCGAAATGATAGAGGAAAACATCTTCCAGTGTAGGTGTTTCAAGCACAGCGTCGGGCGTCGGACGCACTGGCGCGACAATGCGCAGCTCGGCGCCGTCGTGACCAGCCTTGATGTTGGCGACTTTGAACTGCGCCACATAGCGGCTGACCTCGGCGCGTGGCACCTGACAGCGCCAGACCTGGTCGCGCATGTTACGGATGAGCGCTTCGGCGCTGCCCTGATCGGCGATGCGCCCGCCGTTCATGAGCCAGATTTCGCTGGCGATGTATTCCACGTCGCTGACGATGTGCGTCGACAAGAGCACCAGCCGATCTTCCGAGAGCTCGCTGATGAGATTGCGGAAGCGGATGCGCTCGTTGGGGTCGAGGCCTGCTGTCGGCTCGTCGAGAATGAGGATGTGCGGATCGTTGAGCATCGCCTGAGCGATGCCGGCGCGGCGCTTCATGCCGCCGGAGAGGCGCTTCATCTTGCGCGTCGCAACTTTTTCCAGGCCGACCTGGCGGATCAGGCGTTCCACGCGGTCGCGGGCGACAACGGGACGCACGCCCTTGATCGCAGCGATGTAGAGCAGATAGTCGCGAACGCTGAAATCCGGGTAAAAACCGAAATCCTGCGGCAGATAGCCCAAGAGATCGCGGTAGTCGGCGTCCATGGCGAAAATATCCCGGCCGTCGTAGGTGATCGTGCCAGCGCTCGGCGCCAGCAGTGTGCAGAGCATGCGCATGAGCGTCGTCTTGCCGGCGCCGTTGACGCCGAGCAGGCCATAGACGCCGTGGGTCATCGCAAGCGTCACGTTGTCGACGGCGGTGAAATGGCCGAAGCGTTTTGTGAGATCAGTCATACAGAGTTCCATGTGGTTGTCCCTCCCATTGTTCGGTAGCGTGTTTGAGATAACGGCGCGCGAAGATCGCCAGCGCGAGCAGGCTCAGAGCAAAGAGCACAAGCCAGAGCGGCAGCGCGATCTGGCTGTAGAGACCGTCGTTTGCGACGATGAGCCACCACACGCCGCTCCAGAAGAGACAGGCGCAGATCGCCACCGTTCCCTGGGCAGCGCGCGGGCTGGAAAGCACGGCGAAGCAGAGACAGGCCGTCGTCACCAGCGGCAGCAGGAACTGCGTCACCAGCGTGGCGAGAGAAAGCTGCAGCGCCAGCGTCAGCGCGCCGCAGAAGCCTGTGAGGATGACGAGATCGACGCCGCCGAAGAGCACCAGCCGCGCTGCGTAGATGTGGCGCAGGGTGTAGTGGGTCGTGCCCTCGATCTCCATGGCGTTTGCGCTGCTGTTTCTGGCAAATTCCGGGATCACGAGGATGACGAAGAGCGCCGCTGTAACGCCGAGCCCGCGCGCCATGAGTTCGATCTCGGCCAATCCCGGTAGCGCCAGCGCCACCAGCACGAGCAAGAGCGCCTGCGCCAGCCACCAGCGTTTTTGGATGAGCGCCAGCTGCGCGCCGAGAAATGCTGTGCGCGAGAGCGGCATCTCGCTTTCTGCGCGCAGGAAGCTGGCGCGGGCAGCGGCCACCGTTGCGCAGATGTGTTCCTCGCGCGGCGCGATGATGGCGCTGTCGTTTTGTAGCAATTCGTCCAATGTCATGGCGTTTCCTCCTTCCCAATGAGCTCGCCGAGCCGCAGCTTCGCCTGGCGCAGCCGATATTTCACCAGCGGCAGGCCGATCTCGAGGATCTCCGCAATCTCGCGCAGCTTCAGCCCCTGATAATAATGCAGAACGACCACCTCGCGTTGCTCCGGCGGCAGCTGGCCCAGCGCCCATTCCAAAAGCAGATGGGTCGTCGCCGCCTCCTCCTGATCGGCCAGCGTCAAAGTGGCAGCCAGCTGCTCGGCCTCCGTCGGCAGCGGCTCCTGCTTCTTCCACTGATTGCAGCAGAGATTGGCGGCGATGGTGTAGAGATAGTTCTTCGTTTTTCCCTGATAGCGATATTCCGACAGCTTCGCAAAGAAACGCACAAAGGTCTCCTGTGTCAGATCCTCCGCTTCCTTGCGGTCTGCGCAGTGAAAGGTGCAGTACTTGAGAATGTCGCCATAATATTTGCGGACGAACGCGTCAAACGCCGCGTCGTCGCCCTGCTTCATTTTTCGAATTGTGAAAAGATCTGCGTCCACGACATCCTCCTTTCCTGCATGAGATTGCAAAACGTTTTGCCCGCCATTTTGGCGGCTCTACATACTATAACAACTTTGAGAGAAAAAAAGATAGCTACCGCAGAAAAATTTTCCGCGCGCATGAAAAAAGAGACCTGCGTGTGCAGGTCCCTGAAAATAAGCGGCGCTTACTTGCTGTGCTTGATCGAGGTCAGCAGGCCGCCTTCGAGGAGGAGGCGTTCCTGGCGTTCACCGAGTTCGAGGTTGAGCTCGTAGGTTTTGCCGGTGGTTTCGTTTTTCACGGTCACCTTGCGCGCCTTGATCTGCGCTGGCAGGTCGTTGAAGCTGAGCACGTCGCCGAGGTTGAAATCGTCGTAGTCGGCAGGATCTGCGAAGGTCATTGGGATGATCGCGTTGTTGATCAGGTTGGCCTTGTGGATACGTGCGAAGCTCTTGGCGATGACGGCCTTGACGCCGAGATAAAGTGGCGCGAGGGCTGCGTGTTCACGGCTGGAGCCCTGGCCGTAGTTGTCGCCGGCGACGATGATCGGCGCGTATTCCGTGCCCTGCATTTCCTGGCAGCGGCTTGGGAAGTCGGCGTCGGATGGCGTCAGGCAGAAGTTGGCCAGATGCGGAATGTTGGAGCGGAATGGCAAGAGCGATGCGTTGGAAGGCATGATGTGGTCGGTGGTGATGTTGTCTTCCAGATACGCAGCGACTTTGCCGCTGAGGGTTTCAGCAACTGGTTCGCCCAGTGGCACGCCCTTGATGTTTGGCCCTTTGACGAGTGGCGTGTGGCCGATCTTTTCGTCGCTAGGGAAGATGAAGAGGTGGTCGTCGCGGTCGTAGCGTTCTGGCACCGTCACGCCAGCGAGACGTTCGTCGCCGGCTGGGCTCGTGAGCACGCCGGTGATGGCAGAGATCGCTGCCGTTTCAGGGCTGACGAGATAAACCTGAGCGCTCCTGGTGCCGCTGCGTCCGAAGAAGTTGCGGTTGAAGGTGCGCAGGCTGACGCCGTCGGTGTTTGGCGCCTGGCCCATGCCGATGCAAGGGCCGCAGCCGCATTCGAGGATGCGGGCGCCGGCTTCGAGGAAGATGGAGAGAATGCCGTCGGAAGCCATCTGCTTGAGGATCGTGCGGGAGCCTGGGGAGATGACGAGGCTGACATTTTCAGCAACCTTCTGGCCCTTGAGGATGGCAGCGCAGCGTGCCAGATCGAGATAAGACGAGTTCGTGCAGCTGCCGATGGCGACCTGGTTGATCTTCATGCCGGAGAGGCTTTCCACGGTGACAACCTTGTCCGGGCTGTGTGGGCAGGCGGTCATTGGTTCGAGAGCGCTGAGATCGACGTGGATCGTTTTCAGGTACTGAGCGTCGTCGTCAGCAGCCAGTGGGATCCACTGATCGCCGCGGCCCATGCTGTCCATGTAGACCTTGGTGTTTTCGTCGCTAGGGAAGATCGAGCAGGTGGCGCCGAGCTCTGCGCCCATGTTCGTGATCGTGGCGCGTTCTGGAACGCTGAGGGTTTTCACGCCGTCGCCGGTGTATTCGTAGACTTTGTTGACGCCGCCCTTGACGGTTTCCTGCTGCAGCACATAGAGAATGATGTCCTTCGCAGAAACGCCGGTGCGGAGCTTGCCGGTCAGGCGCACTTCGATGACTTCCGGGCAGGTGATGTAGTAGCTGCGGCCAGCCATAGCTGCGGCTACGTCAACGCCGCCGGCGCCGATAGCGATCATGCCGAGGCCGCCGCCAGTTGGCGTGTGGCTGTCGGAACCGATGAGGGTTTTGCCTGGGATGCCGAAGTTTTCCAGATGCACCTGGTGGCAGATGCCGTTGCCTGGGCGGCTGTAGGTGATGCCGAAGTTTTCGGCAGCGCTCTGGATGAAGAGATGGTCGTCAAAATTTTCCGGGCCGCTCTGCAGCATGTTGTGGTCGATGTAGGCCACGGAGCGTTCGGTTTTTACACGGTCGATGCCCATGGCTTCCAGCTCGAGATACGCCATTGTACCGGTGGAATCCTGGGTGAGGGTCTGGTCAATGCGGAGACCGATCTCGTTGCCTGGCTTCATTTCACCGTCGGTGAGATGGGCAGCGAGGATTTTTTCAGTTAATGTAGGCATGTGTTTCCTCCTTGAATCCTATAGAATAAAATAATTATACGCTTTCTTGAATTTCCTTGCAAGATGGCGAATGGTGGTTTACGCTAAATGCAAACGTTCTGACAATAAGGAGGCTGTGCTCATGTGGCAACAACTCATCGCGCTGCTCTTTCCCAATCCGAGCATGTGTGTGCTCTGTGAAGATTGCGCCGAGGCGCTGACGATCTGCGGCGACTGTCTGGCGCGCTGGGAAAATTTCGCCGCCCACGAGGGTCAGTGTCGGCGCTGTGGACATTTTGGCTCACGCGCACCAGTCTGCGACACCTGCCGCGACTGGCCGAATTATTTCACCGGCAACACCGCTTTCCTTCCTTATACAGAGACGGTGCGCGAAGCGATCCTGCGCTTCAAATATCACAATGAGCCCTGGCGTGCCGAAGGATTCGCAGCGCTCGCTGCCACGCGACCAGCGCCGGTGGTTGATGTCATCGTTCCTGTGCCGCTGCACAAAGCGCGCCTGCGCGAGCGTGGCTACAACCAAAGCTGGCTGTTCGCGCGGGAGATCGCTGCGCGTTGGCAGCTTCCGGCACGTGACGATCTGCTTTTGCGCGTCGTCAACACGCGCCACCAGGTTGGCCTTTCAAAAGCGGAGCGCGTGCAGAATGTGAGCGGCGCCTTCGCTGTGCCTGAGCGCGCGCTGGCAGAGCTTCGCGGCAAGCGTGTGCTCCTCGTCGACGACGTCATGACCACCGGCAGCACGCTCCTTTCCTGCGCGCGCACGCTGCACAAAGCCGGCGTGCGCGAAGTGCAGAGCCTGACGATCGCCAGCGCCATTCGCTGATATGCAGCGTATGCAGCGGATTATGCATCGTCGCTGTATGATTTTTGCGCGCAGATAGATGGAATTAATGGATTTCTTCGCATTTTTTATTAAGAATGGTCAGAAAGTGATTGCAAAAATATACACACCGCCCTATAATAACGGTATATTATTTTTTCATTAAAACACAGAGGAGAAGAGATATCATGAAAAACAAAAAATGGATCGCAATGTTATGCACTGCCGCTCTGGCAGTGACCATGTTGGCTGGCTGCGGTGGCGGCAGCAACGACAGCGCTTCTTCCGGCAGCGCAGCTGCTGAAGGCAGTGCTTCTGGCGAAAGCTCCAGCGTCGTTGTCGTCGGCACCAACCCAACCTTCGCCCCATTCGAATATCAGGATGACGAAGGCAACATGACCGGTTTCGACCTCGACCTGATGACCGCCATCGGCGAAGACCAGGGCTTCGATGTTGAATTCCAGTCTCTGGAATTTGACGCCCTCACCGGCGCGCTGACCACCGGCCAGATCGACGCCGTTGCTGCCGGCATGAGCATCACGCCTGAACGTCTCGAAAGCGTAGCATTCTCCGACCCATACATCGACGCCAGCCTCTCCATCATGGTCGCTGCTGACAACAACGACATCAACAACGCCGATGACCTCGCTGGCAAGACCGTCGCTGCGCAGATCGGTACCACCGGTGCTGACGAAGTCACCGCTCTGCAGGAAGCAGGCACCATCGCTGAAGGCAAGATCCTGGACAACTACAACACCTGCTTGCAGGAACTCATCAATGGTGGCTGTGACGCAGTCATCGTCGACCTGCCAGTTGGTGAAGAATATGTTGATCAGCGTCCAGACGATGTGAAGCTCGTCGGCGAACCATACCAGGCAGTCTTCTACGGCATCGCTGTTGACCCTGAAAACACCGAGCTGCTCGACAAGATCAACGCTGGTCTCGCAGCTGTTATCGAAGATGGCACCTATGATGAACTCTGCGAAAAATATGAACTGACCGTTCCACAGTCCATCAAAGATGGCAGCGCCAAGGAAGAAGTTGCTGCTCTTTCCAGCGAATCTGCTGAATAATCGTTAATGAAAGCATATGAATGAGATGCAGAATCCCTGCATCTCATTCTTTGCGTTTATTCCACAAAGGAGGAAGACCATTGGGTAACTTTTTTACGAACTTTTTCGATGTGCTGCCTAAGCTCATTCCCGGCGCAGGGACCACCCTTGGTTTGACTGTCTGCGGCGTCGGCATCGGGATCATCATCGGCCTCTTGATGTCGCTGATGAAAATGAGCAACAATCGCGTGCTCAAAGTCATCGCCAATGTATATATTGAAGCTTTTCGCGGCACACCACTCTACGTACAGATCTTTTTATTCCATTATGGTGTGGCCAGCGTTGTCGGCACGCTGTTTTTCGACGGTAAATTCAGCTTCCCGATCCTCGTCACCGGTGTTGTCGTGCTCTCGATGAACAGCGGCGCGTACGTGGCGGAAATTTTCCGCGCCGGTATCCAGGGCGTGGATAAGGGCCAGGTGGAAGCGGCGCGCTCCCTCGGCATGACGCAGAAGCAGGCGATGCGCATGGTCATTCTGCCACAGGCGTTCAAGCTCGTCATCCCACCGCTGGGCAACGAGTTCGTCATGCTGCTGAAGGATACATCGCTGTTGGCGGCGATCGGGCTGACCGAGATCATGAAGCGTGGCCAGATCTACACGTCCGTCCACATTCAGCCATTCCCAACCTACATCGCCGTGGCGCTCGTCTATCTCGTGCTGACGCTCACCTTCACCCGCATCATCAACTGGTACGAACGTCGTCTGCAGACAGAAAAACGCTGATCATTCAGGAGGTTTTCAACTATGATCGAAATCAAAGACTTACATAAATCCTTCGGCGACCTCGAAGTGCTCAAAGGCATCACCGAAACCATCAAGGACGGCGAGATCGTCTCCATCATCGGCCCATCCGGCTCCGGGAAGAGTACCTTCCTGCGCTGCATCAATCTGCTCGAAGAGCCAACCAGCGGCCACATCATCATCGACGGCACCGAGATCACCGATCCAAAGACCGACATCAACAAGGTGCGCGAAAATCTCGGCATGGTGTTCCAGCGCTTCAATCTCTTCCCTCATAAAACTGTGCTGGAAAACATCACCCTCGCGCCGATCAATGTCAAGGGCATCGCGCAGGAAGAAGCCGACAAAACCGCGCGCGAACTCTTAAAGCGCGTCGGTCTGCTCGACAAGGCAGACGTTTATCCAGCGTCTCTCTCCGGCGGTCAGCAGCAGCGCGTGGCGATCGCGCGTGCGCTGGCTATGAGTCCGGACATCATGCTTTTTGACGAACCAACCTCCGCCCTCGACCCGGAAATGGTCGGCGAGGTACTGGCTGTTATCCGTCAGCTTACTGAAACAGGGATGACCATGCTCATCGTCACCCACGAGATGCAGTTCGCCCGGCAGGTGGCCGACAACGTGCTGTTCATGGACGGCGGCGTGATCGTCGAATACGGCAAGGCGGAAGACGTCATCGGCAACCCGCGCGAGGAGCGCACGCGCAGGTTTTTGGAGCGATACTCCAACGAGCGCTATTCCTCCAACGGTTAAAGGGCAAAATAACAGGCGGCGGAAGGCGTTCGTACCTTCCGCCGC
>OLPU01000067.1_pt1 | contig 92880 bp, 90 predicted proteins | sample 1673111 | NCBI WGS metagenome assembly OLPU01 (sample SAMEA3136755, study PRJEB25190) | human gut metagenome | reverse complement strand
GGCAGTTCTGCTGGGAATTCTGCTGAGAATTGCGCTGCTGGGAGTTCTGCTGCGAGCCGTGGCAGTTCTGCTGGGAATTCTGCTGAGAATTGCGCTGCTGGGAGTTCTGCTGCGAGCCGTGGCAGTTCTGCTGGGAATTCTGCTGAGAATTGCGCTGCTGGGAGTTCTGCTGCGAACCGTGGCAGTTCTGCTGAGAGTTCTGCTTCTGCGAATTGCGGCAGTTCTGACCGCTCTGCTCGCCGGGCGCGCCGAATGTGGACTGACTATTTTGACTGTTCATATCAAACAATCTCCTTTCTTTTGCTTTACAGCCATAGTATGTGCATCGAGGGTCGAAATATTCCGGATATAGAATGGCAAAAATATATTTGGCATTTTTTATGAAATTTACACTCAAATGCGGTATAATACTCATACGCTGGTGCGTAATACGGGATTTGGAGCATGATTTATGCAATCTAAGAGAAAATATATTTTTTTATCGGCGCTGATATTAGCAATGCTGCTCTGTGCGGCAGGATGCAAATCCAGCGAGACGGACAAAATACAAACGCTGGAGACTGACTTCGCCGTTGCTGTCAGCAATATGAAATTTGACAAAGCATATGAATGCATAGCTGCGTATGGAGATGCGCCGGATAAAGAGCAATTCGTAGAGGATTATCAGTACATAATAGATGCTTTGGAGATCTCATCTATAAGCATCTCTGATATTCATACATCAGTGGTGGCGGGCACAAGTTATTTCGCTTATACCGTGACGTACAAATCGGAAAAAATAGGCGATATAACTTTTGATTGTAATCCGCGCATAGTACTTAACGGAGATAAATACTATCTGCAGTACGATCCGGAAATGATACTGGAGAATTATGAAAGCGGAGACAAAATTAAATACATAACTCTGCCGGGCCAGCGCGGCGAGATATTTACTTCGGATGGAACTCTGATAGCGCAAAATACATATGCAGATACTGTCTGCATATCTCTCGTCGAGGCGGGAGACAATTTGGACATAGATACTACAGTTTCCAGCCTTGCGTCTATATTAAGCCTGAGCGATACAGAGCAGGAGAAAATAAAAACAGCATATGCCTCTGCCGTGGAGAACAACTACGCTGTAGTTTCTGTAAAAGCGTTTTCGCACGGGAGCATTTCAGACGAGCTTGAAGCTCAGCTTACAGCTATAAAAGGCGTTACTATAGATACTGACAGCGTGACGTATCAGCGATATTACCCATACGGGACTATATATGCTCATGTCACGGGATATACAGGTCAGCCCGACGAGGAAACGCTTAAAAAGCTGACGGATGAGGGATACTCTTCTTCCAGCGTAGTTGGAAAAACGGGAATAGAGAGCGCGTATAATGATAAGATGCTGGCGAAAGACGGAATGCGCGTTGTGCTGATAAACTCTGACGGCGGAGTTAAATCCGTGCTTTATGAAAAGGCGGCAGAAGACGGTCAGGATGTAGTTCTGACGATAGATGACGAGCTGCAGCAGCGTGCCTACTATCAGATGGAAACACAGCTCAAAGACACTCAGACAGGCGTGGTGATAGTCATGAATAAAAACACGGGAGAGGTACTCTCTCAGGTCAGCTATCCGTCCTATAATGTAAACGATATGTTTTTCGGAGTGTCGGAAGAAAAGTGGAAGGAACTCTCGGATGAAGACGGAAAACTCCCGATATACAACCGCGTGACTCAAGGGCTGTACATTCCCGGATCTCTTCTCAAGCCTTTTACGGCCTCTATATGTATAGAGAAAGGTGCGATAACTAAGGACAGTGTTTTTCCATATGAAAGCGAACTGGTAAACGACAAACTTTCGTGGACCAGAGGCGGGACTTGGACTAATTATCCAATAACACGAAACGAAGTTACTTACGGCGGCATGGATATGATAAACTGTCTTGCGAACTCTGACAATATCTATTTTGCATGGGCTGCACTGAAGCTTTCGGATGAACAGGGAGCGAGTGTGTTCAAAGACTTTCTGTCCGGCATAGGCACGGGCGAAGCGGTGCCGTATGATTTGAGCACGGCGACGTCTCAGCTGTTGAACGAGGACACAACTCTTTCTGACAGACTGCTGGCCGATATGGCATTTGGTCAGGGCGAGCTGCTGTATACTCCGCTTCAGATCATAACTATGTACACAATGTTTTCAAACGACGGAGATATATTACAGCCCCGTCTTGTGGATTCCATCTATCAGGGAGACGCCCAGAATTATGAGCAGACGTACAAATCCCAAAGGACGGTCTGGAAGCAATCGGGTATATCTTTAAGTACGATGGAGGATGTGATGGAAGGCTTGAGAGAGGTGGTGTACGGCTCAGACAACAGCACGGCTAAGGCCCTGCGGATAGACGGACAGAAGATAGTGGCCAAAACAGGTACGGCTCTCAAGGGCAGCGATAAAACAGAGACAAACTCGTGGGTTGTTGCATTCCAGGAGGACGGTGATAAGCTGGTTCTTGTGCTCATAGAGGGTCCGAGAGAGACAGGAAACCCTGCTAAATTTGACATTGCGCGCGAGATGCTGCTGGGTACATATGAGCAGCAGGATGAAACCTCGGATAATTCTGAGGAAAGCGCGTCTCCGAGCGAGAGCGCATCTCCGAGCGAGAGCGCAGCGCCTAGCGCAAGCGCATCGCCGAGCGCGAGTGCAGCGTCCGGCGCAAGCGCGTCAGCGAGCGCAAGTTCAGGCGCCTCTGCCGTTCGCATACAGTAAAAATAAATTAAAATATTTAGCATAATAAAAACCGACCTTATACCTATATAAAAAGGTGTAAGGCCGATTTGTTTTTTATATTTAAGATATAGATGATTTGAGCTTGTCTATGCTTAGGCGAAGTCTGCGGAGTGTTTCATCTTTGCCGAGCAGGGCAGCTGCCTCAAAAGCGCCGCCCGGTGTGACCTTTGTGCCTGTTATGGCGATTCTGAGCGGCCAGAGTATTTTACCGTTTTTCTCACCTGTTGTTTTAATGTAATCCATTACAGCGTCGTGCAGAGCGGCTGCGCTGTAATCCTCCTGCGATTCCATAACGGGGAGAAGCCCTTCGAGTATGGGAAGGGAGATTTCAGGATTAGTTTTCATCTTTTTATGAGTATAGAGCTCTATGTCGTAGTCCGGCATTTCGCTTAAAAAAGAGATCTTTTCCGGAATTTGCGCGAGAGTTTCCAGCCTGGGCTGGAGCAGCTCAGCGATAAATCTGCGGTCGAACTCTCCTTTTAGAGCTTCGTCAAAATAGGGCTTAGCTCTCTCGAGGAATTCGTCGGTGTCCATTCGGCTGATATACTGTGCGTTCATCCACGTCAGCTTTTCGTTATCGAATATAGACGGGGACTTGCTTATTCCGTCAAGGTCAAAAGCCTCTGCCAGCTCGGACAGAGAGAATATCTCCTGTTCGCCGCCGGGGCTCCAGCCGAGAAGCGCGATGTAGTTTATTATTGCCTCTTTGAGATAGCCTTTTTTTATGAAGTCCTCATAGGAGGCGTCTCCGTTTCTCTTGGAGAGCTTGTGCTGCTTGTCCTTCATAACGGGGGGGAGGTGTATGTACTTGGGTCTTTCCCATCCGAATGCGTCGTATAGGAGATTGTATTTGGGAGTAGAGCTGAGATACTCTATTCCGCGTATGACGTGCGTTATACCCATCAGATGGTCGTCTATTACGTTGGCGAGATTGTATGTGGGCCAGCCGTCGCTTTTTATTAGTATGTTGTCCTCCATATCGCTCATGGGTACGGAGATAGTGCCGTAAACCATGTCGTCATAGCTGCTTTCGCCATCTGTCGGGATATTCTGACGTATGACGTAGCTTTCTCCGGCGGCGACTCGGCGTTTAGCCTCCTCGAGCGGGATATGAGAGCAATGCTTGTCGTATTTTGCTACTTCGCCCTTTTTGCCGGCCTCGTCCTTCAGCTCTTGCAGACGCTCCTTGGTGCAGAAGCAATAGTATGCGTCGCCCTGCTCGACGAGCTGCTCGGCATATTTTAGGTATATGTCCTTACGGTCGCTCTGTATATAAGGGCCGAAATCCCCGCCGACGTCCGGACCTTCGTCATATGTGAGACCGCAGTCCTTGAGGGTGGAGTATATTATGTCGCATGCGCTCTCGACGAGTCTTTCTCTGTCTGTATCTTCTATGCGAAGTATGAAATCCCCGCCGTTTTTCTTGGCGTAGAGCCATGCGTAAAGCGCTGTGCGCACGCCGCCGATGTGCAGGTATCCTGTCGGGCTGGGTGCGAATCTTGTTCTTACTTTCATTCTCTTCTGTTTCCTCTGTTTACTAATTATATATGTCTATATGTCAAGTTTCACAAAAAGCGGAGTTGATTATTTCTTCATCGCTTTAGCGAAGCTGTCTTTGAGCGAGACGATTTTATTGAAGGTGGGCTGCTCTGCGGAATGCTCTTTGGAGTCGGCGCAAAAATAGCCCATGCGCATGAACTGGAAGCGGTCCCCCGGCTTTGCGCTGAGAAGGTGAGGTTCAATTTTGGCGCTGAGCACTTCTATCGAGTTGGGGTTCAGCCTCTCCATGAAGTCGCCCTCTGTTTCCTCCGTGAGCAGATAATCGTACATACGAACGGTGGCGTCCGCTGCCTTGGAAGCGTCTACCCAGTGCAGCGTGCCTTTTATCTTGCGCTTGGAGTTTACGTCTCCCGTCTTGGACAAGGGATCGTATGTGCAGTATACGGCGGTTATATTGCCGTTTTCATCCTTATCGACGCGCTCGCCTTTTATGATATAGGCGTTTTTCAGGCGGACTTCCTTGCCCAGAGCCAGGCGGAAATATTTGCTGTTGGGAGCCTGCTCCATGAAGTCCTCCTGCTCGATATACAGCTCGCGGGAGAAGGGCATTTCGTGCGATGTATCGCTGCCGGGGAGATCCTCGCAGCTCATGTATTCCGTCTTGCCTTCGGGGTAGTTTTCAATTATGAGCTTGAGCGGGCGCAGGACTGCCATGACGCGCGGAGCGGTGTTGCCGAGGCCTTCGCGGACGCAGTGCTCGAGAAGCTTCACGTCCACCTCGCTGTTTGCTTTTGCCACGCCTATGCGCTCGCAGAAGTCGCGGATAGACTCCGGCGTGTAGCCTCTGCGGCGCAGGCCGCTTATGGTAGGCATTCTCGGATCGTCCCAGCCGTCCACAATGCCTTCGTCAACGAGCTTTCTGAGGTAACGCTTGCTCATTATCGTGCGTGTGAGATTCAGACGTGCAAACTCGTACTGATGAGGAACATTTTCACATTCGCAATTTTCTATTACCCAGTCATATATGGGGCGATGGTCCTCAAATTCCATAGTGCAGATGGAGTGAGTTATGCCTTCGTATGCGTCCTCGAGAGGGTGGGCGAAGTCGTACATGGGGTAGATGCACCAGTCGTCGCCTGTGCGATGGTGAGCTGAATGTACGATGCGGTATATTACGGGATCGCGCATATTCATGTTGGGGCTGGACATATCCACCTTGGCGCGGAGGACTCTTTCGCCGTCCTTAAATTCGCCGGCGCGCATGCGTGCGAAAAGGTCGAGGTTTTCTTCTATCGGACGGTTGCGGTAGGGGCTTTCCTTTCCCGGCTCGGTTAGAGTGCCGCGGTATTCACGTATCTCGTCTGCGGAGAGCTCGCATACGTATGCGAGACCTTTCTTTATGAGTATTACAGCGCGTTCGTACATGTATTCGAAATAGTCGGAGGCATAGAGCTTGTCCTTCCATTCGAAACCCAGCCATTTTATGTCCTGCTCGATGGAGCGGACGTATTCCTCGTCCTCTTTGGCGGGGTTTGTGTCATCGTAGCGGAGGTTACATGCGCCGCCGTATTGCTGCGCCAGTCCAAAGTTTAAGCATATCGACTTTGCGTGTCCGATGTGCAGATAGCCGTTTGGCTCCGGAGGGAAGCGAGTGAGCACGGAGGTGTGCAGACCGCTTTCCAAGTCTCTGTCGATGATTTCCTGTAAGAAGTTGCGTGATTTGCTTTCGTTAGACATGGCGAGATCCTTTCGTGTTGCCGGCCAGAAGCCGAGCCTGAGTAGTATCAAAAAAATAAAAGAGCTTCGACTGCTGATGCCTTAATTATTTATGATAAGTTTTGTTGTTTATAATAGTCAGAGAGCGATTTATCTGCTCAAGCAGGACTATTCGTGCCAATCTGTGCGGCAGAGTGAGCAGAGAGAGGGACATGAGCTCGTCGGCGCGCGCTTTGACCTCGGGAGAGAGGCCGAGAGACCCGCCGATGACAAAGCAGAGTTTTTGCGAAGAGAGAGCCGAGGAGCGGATTTTCTTCGAGAGCGCAATTGTGTCGGGCTGCTTTCCTTCTATTGCGAGAGCGATAACTCTTTCGTCGGGTCTGATAGCGGCGAGAATGCGCTCGCCCTCTTTTTTCATGACCTGAATTTCTTCTGCTGCGGAGAGAGACTCCGAGGCGCGCTCGTCCTTCAGCTCTGTCAGCTCCAGATCTGCGTAGCGCTTTATGCGTTTGGCGTATTCCGATTCCAGAGGCTGCTCCTCCCGCTTGCTCTTCCCGACGTATATTATGCGTATTTTCTGCATGTTTTCAAACCCCGAATACTCCTGTCACTGCGAGTTTCTGAGTGAGCGCGAGGGCTATATCCACGCCGACGCGCACGCCCTCCTCCGCCAGACCGTCGCAGACAGTCCTGTACGCCAGCGGCTCGGTGTTGTTGTGCTCGGAGAGATGCGCGAGGAGAACTCCGCGCACTCCGCGTTCTGCCAAAGCCTTCGCCGCTCGGCATGAAGCTATATTGGACAGATGACCGTGAGCGGAGAGTATACGCTGCTTCAGACTGTACGGGTACGGCCCGTTTTTGAGCATTGTCTCATCGTGGTTGGATTCCAGCAGGACTATGCTGGAGTCTGCGAGCGTATCCAGCATATCGCGCGTTACTTTTCCGGTGTCCGTGAGTATTCCGACCTGCTTTCCTCCGGCGCAGAGCGCGTATCCGGTAGGATCGGCCGCATCGTGCATCAGAGGGATAGGCCGGGCGCATATATCGCCGATGTAAAATTCTCCGCGGTCTATTACGCATTCGTTTTTAGCCTTGATGCGCCCTATGTCGCTTTGCATGGCTTCCCATGTCAAGGCGTTGGCGAAGATGGGAATGTCGTATCTGCGGGAGAGCACGCCCACGCCGCGGATATGGTCTGTATGCTCATGCGTGACGAGAATGCCGGAGAGCTCGGCGGGCGAGGCTTCTATCTGCGCCAGAGCTTTTTCAATTGCGCTGCCTGACATCCCTGCATCTACGAGCAGAGAGGTCTTGTCCGTGCTTATATATGTGCTGTTTCCCTTGGAGCCGCTGAAGAGCGGCGCGATAGTCAGTTTCACCTGCGTCCTCCATTTCCTGATACTTTATTATAGGCGTATTTTTGCAAGTTTGCAAGTATTCTTACGGCTGTTGCGGTGTTTTTGAGTATAATTGAGCCGAAAAAAGGCGATGTACAACAAGATAAGGTACATCGCACAAAGAGTTACTCAGGACGCTCCCAGCAGGAGACCTATGCTTCTTACTATGAAAGCGACTATCCACGCCACGGCGCATTGCCCGACGGCGACGCCCGCGGCCCATTTGCCGCCGAGCTCGCGCTTTACAGACGCGACGGCTGCGACGCAGGGAGTATACAGCAGGCAGAACACGAGCAGACTCAGAGCTGAGAGAGGAGTCATAGCTGTGGAGATACTCGCTGCGCTGCCGTACAGCACGGTAAAGGTCGAGACTACGCTCTCTTTTGCCATAAAGCCGGATATGAGAGCCGTGGAGGCGCGCCAGTCTGCAAAGCCAAGAGGGGCGAATATCGGTGCGATAACGCCGGCGACGAGCGCCAGTATGCTGTTATGAGAATCGCTGACTATGTTGAGATGTGTGTCGAAGGTTTGCAGGAACCATATGACTATAGTCGCGATGAAAATCACAGTGAAGGCTCTTTGCAGAAAATCCTTGGCCTTTTCCCAGAGGAGCTGACCCACGTTTTTAGCTCCCGGCATTCTGTAGTTGGGCAGCTCCATAACGAACGGAACGGCCTCGCCTTTGAAAACGGCCTTGCGCATGAGCATCGCCATGAGGATCCCCGTGACTATGCCGAGGGCATAAAGTCCTATCATGACGATTGCGCCTCTCCCCGGGAAAAAAGCTGCTATGAAGAAGCTGTATACGGGAAGCTTGGCGGAGCAGCTCATGAAGGGTGTGAGCAGTATAGTCATTTTTCTGTCGCGTTCGGAGGGTAGCGTTCGGCTCGCCATAACTCCGGGCACTGTGCAGCCGAAGCCGACCAGCATGGGTACGATGCTGCGTCCCGAGAGCCCTATCTTGCGCAGGAGCTTATCCATTACAAAAGCGACTCGAGCCATATAGCCGCTGTCCTCCAGCAGAGACAGGAAGAAAAACAGAGTGACTACGACAGGCAAAAAGCTGAGAACGCTGCCTATGCCGGTGAATATGCCGTCTATGACGAGAGAGTGCAGCGTTTCGTTTACATTCCATGCGGAGAGAGCGGCGTCTGCCGTGTCGGTCAGCCATGATATGGCTATTTCCAGCAGATCGGAAAGCCATTTGCCTATTACGTTGAACGTGAGGAAAAATACAAGACCCATTATGCCGATGAACGCGGGGATTGCGGTATATTTGCCGGTCAGTATTCTGTCGATTTTTGTGCTTCTGATATGCTCCTTGCTCTCTCTTGGCTTGGTCACTGTTTCCGAGCATATTTTTTCTATAAAGCTGAAGCGCATGTCTGCTATCGCGGCGGCTCTGTCCATGCCTCGCTCTTTTTCCATCTGCTGTATTATGTGTTCGAGGGCTTCTTTTTCGTTGTCGTCCAGATCCAGTTTATCCAGTATGAGAGTGTCGCCCTCGGCTAACTTGCTCGCGGCGAATCTTACCGGGATTTCTGCGCGCTCGGCGTGATCTTCTATAAGGTGCATTATGCTGTGCAGACATCGGTGCACTGCGCCGCCGTGAAGCTGAGGGTCACAAAAATCCTGCCGCCCGGGGCGCTCCTGATATTTCGCGACGTGCATGGCATGGCTGATAAGCTCGTCTATGCCTTCGTTTTTCGCTGCTGCGATTGGAATTACGGGTATCCCGAGCATGGCTTCCATTTCGTTTACGCGAATGGAGCCGCCGTTGCTGTGAACCTCGTCCATCATGTTGAGCGCGAGAACCATGGGAATATCCAGCTCCATCAGCTGTAGTGTGAGATAGAGATTTCGTTCTATATTTGTGGCGTCGGCTATATTGATTATGCCTTTGGGATGCTCGTCCAAAACAAACTGACGTGTGACTATCTCTTCGCTGGAATATGGCGACATGGAGTAAATCCCGGGCAGGTCGGTGACGAGTGTTTCGTCGTGCCCTTTTATGCTTCCGTCTTTGCGGTCTACGGTGACTCCGGGGAAATTACCTACTCGTTGGCTGGAGCCCGTGAGCTGATTAAAAAGAGTGGTCTTTCCGCAGTTTTGATTGCCGGCGAGCGCAAAGGTCACTGTCGTGCCTTCGGGCAGAGGTGTTTCAGAAGCTTTCACGTGGTATTTTCCGCCTTCGCCCAGCCCGGGGTGAGGTATCTGGCGTTTTTTCAGCTCTGCGGGAGGCCGTTTGGTGTTGTCGCGTATGTCCTGAATTTCAATTTGCTCAGCGTCTGCGAGACGGAGCGTCAGTTCATAGCTGTGTATTCTTATTTCTATAGGATCGCCCATAGGCGCGTATTTCACCATAGTTACGTCAGCGTGAGGTATTATGCCCATATCCAGAAGGTGCTGACGGAGAGAACCGTCTCCGCCGACAGCTCGGACGGTGGCGGTTTTGCCTATGGGGAGGTCTTTTAGTGTCATGCCATACTCCTTTTAGTAAAAAATACTTTTTGAGAAAAAAGCTCAATACAGAAAAAACTATTATAAGAATATTCTGCGAATAGAAGATAAAATAATAAAAAAATAACGTATTATGTCGTCTGCAAAAAAAATTATTCAGAAAATTTGACAGCTTTTTTCAAAATACGCACCGCTGCCAGCGCATCTTCCTCTCCGAGTGATTCCAGAAATTTCTCATAGTAATCTATTGCGTCGTCGTATGTTTTTATAATGCTGTGTTCGCCGTCTTGTGTGAGATACACAAAGACCTGCCTTCTGTCTAAAAGGTCAGTCTCTCTGCGAATAAAGCCTTTTTTCTCTAAGCTGCTGAGTATATTTGCCATTCTTCCGGAAGAGAGACCGGTCTTTTTTGCCAGCTCGCCGGATAGGGCAGGGCCGGAGCGGCGAAGAAGGCAGAGCATGACGCCTGTTTCGCCGCGGGAGGGAAAACATCCGCGAAGTTCGTCCAGTTTTTTTGCGGAGTAAAATTGTACGTCGCAAAACTGTTCTGCTAATTCTCGATATGACATACTATTCCCTCCGTTACATGCGATTTTATACGAGGTTATTATAGTCTAACTCGACTGCATTGTCAACGAATTTTCGACAAAATAGCGCAAAAAAAGAGACAGGCTGTGCTGTCTCTTTGCGTTTTAAGTTTATTTTCTTTCGTATTTGGTGTGTTCGTTTATCATTTTCTGCTTTAACTCGTACAGTCCGTCCGAGAGATCGACCTTGTAGAGATGCGGATACACCAATCTGCGGTATTCGTCCCAGAAGGTATTCAAATCTGCTTTGCAATATTCTTGAATTTCACTTACGCTCGGAGATTCGTAGACCTGTTTTCCGTCTATGAATACGGGAATCAGCAGCTCTTTCATTTTGAACTTGGAAAGGTGTGTCTTTTTCCAGGGCTCCAGCGGGTCGAAAATAGTGAGAGGTTTAGTTTCATCTATCGTTTCGTCGTCTAGCATTATGAGATCCGCGATGGCCATGCCTGTCGTATAGCCATAGAGGCGGACGACTTTTTTATATCCCGGATTCGTTACCTTCCAGAAGTTTTCGCTGATTTTGATTTTAGGCTCAAGCGGAGCTCCGGGCTTCATTTCCATAGCGGCCAGCTTGTAAACTCCGCCGAGTGCGGGGCAGTCTTTGCTCGTTATCAGCTTAGTGCCGACGCCCCAACTGTTTATGCATGCTCCCTGAGCTTTCATCTCGTGTATCAGGTTTTCGTCCAGATCGGAAGAAGCGCATATTATGGCGTCGGGGAAACCTGCTTCGTCCAGCATTCTGCGGCAGACCTTGGAAAGATACGCCAGATCGCCGCTGTCCAGTCGGATGCCCAGGGGCTTGTGCCCTGCGGCGGCGAGTTCTTTAAAGACCGTGATAGCGTTGGGAACGCCGCTGCCGATTGTATCGTATGTATCGACGAGCAGAAGGCAGGCGTCGGGGAAGGTGCGCGCGTATGCGCGGAACGCATCCAGCTCGGAGTCGAAGCTCATTATCCAACTGTGCGCATGAGTGCCGGATACGGGAATGTCGAACATTTCGCCTGTCAGTACATTAGAGGTGGAATTGCATCCGCCTATGACCGCTGCTCTCGCGCCGTATATGCCTGCGTCGGGCCCCTGGGCTCTGCGCAGACCAAATTCCATTACAATGTCGCCTTTGGCGGCGTATACGACTCTGGAAGCCTTGGAGGCGATCAGGGTCTGATGGTTTATTATAGTGAGCATGGCGGTTTCTATGAGCTGCGCCTGCGCTATAGGAGCTTTGACGCGGACGAGCGGTTCGTAAGGGAAGACTACAGTACCTTCCGGCATTGCATATATCTCGCCTGTGAACTTGAAATCGCGCAGATAGTCGAAGAATTTCTCATCGTCAAAGAGACCGAGAGTTTTTAGATACGCGATGTCTTCGGCGGAGAAGTGCAGATCGCGTATAAATTCGATTAGCTGTTCGAGACCGGCCATAATTGCGTAGCCGCCGAAGCCTTCCGTGCGGCGGTAAAATACGTCGTATACCGCCTCGCGCTCGTGGACGTTCTCTTTAAAATAGCCGTACATCATGGTAAGCTGATAAAGATCCGTCATCATAGTCAAGTTTCTCATTTTTAGTGCTCAGACGTGTCTGCGTCTGAATCCTCCTTGTCTTGCTCTGCGTTTGCAGAAATTTTCTCTTCCGGACGGGCGGATGAATCGCTCGCCGCGGTAGTCTTATCCTTCTTGTGCTGTTCGCTGTTCGTGAGGCTGTATCTGCCGGAGTAAGCGAATGGCGCGAGGGGCTTTATTCTTCGGAATATCAGGTATGCCGCGCCGAGTATGACCAAAGCTATGGATAGAGCCTGACTGACGCGCACCACCCCCGGAATGAGCCAGAGACTGTCCGTGCGCATTCCTTCGATGACAGCGCGGCCTGCGCCGTAAAGCACGAGATAGAGCGCGAACACGCTGCCGCGGCTCTTTGTCTTTTTGCGCAGCAGCATGAGTATGACGAAGACGAGCAGATTCCACATGCTCTCGTAGAAGAATGTGGCTTGATGCCAAGGCTGCGTACATATCTCCCAAGTTGCTGTATCCGGATTGAATACCGAGTGAACTTTGTCTATGTATACGCTGAGAGGGACCCACTGCTTAGATACGTCCGTAACTGCCGCGCCGAAAGCTTCCTGATTGACGAAGTTTCCCCACCGGCCTATAGCCTGACCAAGGATGAGAGGAGCCGCGCCTATGTCGAGAACATCTCCCAGCTTTACTTTGCGCCATTTGCAGAAAATTATTGCGCCGATCACCGCGCCGATTACGCCGCCGAATATCGCCAGACCGCCCTTCCAGATGGCGATCATAGATAAGAAGTCGCCTGCGTAAGACTCCCATTCAAACGCGACGTAATACACCCGCGCGCCTATTATAGCCATAGGCAGGGCAATGGTCAGCAGGTCGATGACCAATTCAAAATTGTAGCCTTTCTCTTTGGCGAGGAAGCGCCCTACGATTATGCCGGCGGCGATGCCAGTGATTATTATAACGGCATACCAATGTATGTTCAGTCCTTCAATTCCAAAGACGTTTTCTAATGCTATGTTATTAATAGACTATTTCCTCCTGATTTTTAAACAGGTTCGATGTTAAAGCTCTGCAAAATGCAGAGAAAAATACTTTTTATCGAACGGGGTTTTGCTTTCAACTGTTATTATAAAGTGCTGAGTGTCTATAGTCAAGTTACGTGATTTTTTGGTCAAAGTTAGAATGTGTCGGAGAAGAACAAAGCGAACGGGAAATCGTGGTTAAGAGTGATAGAGAAAGAGCAGGCGGCGGATATGCGGATATAAAAAATCGACTCCTCAAAAGAGGAGCCGACTGTTGACTATAAAATTTTTACTTACGCTGCTGCAGATTCTGTTGCTGCTGCTGTATCAGCGGGAGCTGCTGTATCAACTGCTGCTGTATCAGCGGGAGCTGCTGTATCAACTGCTGCTGTGTCAGCGGGAGCTGCTGTATCAACTGCTTCAGTTGTCTCGGCTGTAGCCGGAGTAGACGCTTCAGCAGAAGCGGAAGAATCATCGCTGCCGCAAGCTGCGAGGCTGAAGCATACTGCCAGGCATGCGATAGCTGCTACAATTGTTGCAAAAATCTTTTTCATTTTCTTTAACCTGCTTTCTTTTTTGAATGGGCTGTTGTTCCCGAAAAATACTTCCGGGAGAACCGCTCGTGGTCTGTCCGACCGTTCGCAACTTATTATAGCACTATAAATGTAAAAATCAAGTCCTTATAGTGCGGATTACAAAAATGTAATATGGGATTAACAAAATGTATCTTGTGTATAATATTATGGAGTAAATGAGCAAAAAAACGCTCAATTGCCTGAATAAATCGACAAAAAAACCGAGAAAAATGTTTCAGAAAAGTAAATATTCCCCAAACTTTTCACTAACATTTCATTTTATTTTTTATGTTTTGGTGATTTGTACGCATTGTTTATTGTAGAAACGCATATTCAGATATATTAAGTCAATTATCGCGCGGAGCTGCAAAAAGATTGAAAAATAAAACGGCGGAGAGTTCTCCGCCGGGTTTCGCTTAATCTGTTGATTTATGCCTGATGTTTAAATACAGCCGTAATTCCCTTATAGTCTACTGAAAGTGTGTCGTTGGCAGCGTCATAGGCGTACTGCATAGAAGCGCCGTTAGCTGTAAGAGAGACTGTCGTGCCGTCGAATGTGTATGTACCGGAGATAGTCTTGGAAGATGTCGCCGCGGTGAAAGAGCCGTCCGCCGAGAAAGTAGCAGTTATAGCTGCGTCCTTAATCGCCTGCGCCTTCTGAGTCTCAGAGAGAGAGGATACGTTCTTGCCTGTAGCCGCGAGGTAAGCGTCGTCTACATCAAGCGCGTATGTACCTGAAAGTGTTTGGGAAACAGCAGAGGATGCAGCGGCAGAGGCTGTAGCTTCTGTTGTTGCAGGCGCGCTGACGACAGGAACGGATGCTGTTGCGTCGTTCGCTGCGGATGCGATGGGGGCAGAAGAAGTTGAATCGCTGCTGCCACAAGCAGCAATGGATAAGCAGAGGGCGGCAGATGCTGCTACGACTGCAATTTTGGTGAAAATTCTCTTCATGATAGTAAAAACCTTCTTTCCTTATTTCCTGTGCGCTCGTGCGCATATTCTACTGTCAATAAGTATATCATGCTTTTATGAAAATAACATGATTTTATGTCGTAATTTACAATTATTTTATGAATCTGGAATGTCGGGCGGATGTTTATTTGTGCTTATTTGTGCTTATAAGGAGCCTTTTTTCCGCTGACGGGAACATAGAACGTATCAGTCTCCGCATCGTAAGGGCATGTGAGTATGTCGTCGTCTACGACGGCGTCTTCTTTTGCCTGCTTGCCGAGAAGGGTTATGATGATGTTGCCGTCTTTCATTTCGTAAATAAAGTCAACGCTTCCGTCGCTCTCGCTTTCCATTATTCCTGTACCGTCGCCGTTAAAGGTGAGGTTGGAGCCGTATTCGTTCAGCATTTCCTGAGCTTCTTCTTTTGCATGCTCGGCGTCTTCTTCGCTTACGGCGGAGATATCTATGCCCGATTCGGAAATTACGGCGTCGAGATCCATTACGTATTCGCCGCTGGGCGCATCGCCTGTGGGAGCTGTGGCTTCAACTGCAGATGCTGCAGCGGTTTCTGTGGAAGAAGCTGATGTTGAGCAGGCTGCTAAGCTTAGGCAAATTGCCGCAGCGCCTGCAATGGCAATGATTTTCTTTGCTTTCATGTCGATTGTAAATCCTCTCTAAAAATAAAGTATATGTGCGCGGGAGGCAAATAAAATGACGCCTATGCGCATTTAACCCTAGTCTAAATATAATAACACATTCTGAGCAAAAATGACATGACAATTTTGAGTTTTATAAGATTTTAATTACAGTAAAATATTGGAAAATAACTATTTGATGAAACAGCAAGATATTATTGCATTAAAAACCGGCTCGTTTGAACCGGGCCGGAGAAGTGAGTTATTAGTAATTTGGTCAGAGAACTGTTTTTCAAGTCAAAGTGTTTATTTTCGTTATATCCGCTCCGCTATAATAATGGGATAGTATTTCTTCGTATGTTTTGCCTTCTTCAGCCAGATAATCCGCGCCCATTTGACTCATGCCTACGCCGTGTCCGTAGCCGTGCGTAGTGACAGAAACTCTTGCGTCGGAAAAGTTAAGCCAGAATATAGCGGAACGAAGAGAGAGTGCCTTGCGGAATTGCTTGCCGGAGAGTATCGCTGAGCCGACCTGTACTTTTTCTACACGCCCGCTGTCGTAACGAGAAATCACTTTTACGCTGTCGGCGTTATCGGCCGTTATCCCTGAGGAAGGCGCGGCTTCGGAGAGGAGTTTTGCAAACTGCTCGAGAGTGAAGGAGACGGTGTGTTCGTCCTCGTCTCCGCTGCTGCTCACGCTTTTCAAATAAGGCTGAGATTCTGAATATACGTTCTTTACGTCCTCCGTCTGTCCGCCGCTGCTGGCGTGATAAAATGCCTCTATAGCTTTTCCGTCGTAGGTGAGTATCTCGCCGCTTGTTTCAGATACGGCCCTGCGCAGCTTTTCGGAATACTCGTCGTAATTGTCGCCCCAATTTTTTTTGAGTTTTTCGTCGTCAGAGAAGGCTTGGCAGTGTTCGGAATTTGTGCAGATATCCGCGCCTTCTTTCGCGCTGCATCCGTCCGGCATTTTCCGTATCAAATATGTTCGTGCGGCGACCGCCTGCGCCTTCAGCGCCTCTATATCGTATCGCGCGGGCATTTCGCCTGCGACGACGTGATATATATAATCTTCAAGCTGCATGGTCTGGAGTTTTCCGGTCTCGTCGTTATAGACGTTTATGGTGCGGCTGTCGCTCTCCGAAGAAGACTGCTGTTCGATTCGGCTTATGTCTGTGTCGCTTATCCTCTCTATTATTGCGGTCTGATTATGCTGTCCGTTGGCTAATATAGACAATACGATCAGGGCGCCAAGCGCCGCCGCTGTTTTTTTTAATCTATTCATTGATATTTCCTTTCGGCTTATCCACTTTATACTGATAACTGGATTTTTTACAGTACGAAATTATGAGACGCGAGATAAAAATATGAATATTTGCGAATTGCACACGCATTTTTTTTGTTAATGTTCGGATTTTTAAAAATCAGATAAACAGCATTTATTGTGCGATTGCGATTAAATAAGCAAAAAAGCTGATTCCCGTATTTTGATGAAAAATAGTTTGACATTGTATAACTATCGTATTTCTGTTAACATAATTGTGAAAAAAGGTTGTATATTTCGCCAATTTTGGCAGAGTTGTAAACAGTATCAACAGGTTATCCACAATTCCGGAGGATAAAGCAAGGCGTTTATGCACAGTTATCCACACGAAAAGGGTATAGAATGTGGATAAAATCAAGCGATTTTGCACTGTTGATGTGGACAACCGAGACGGCAGGCATGGGACTTGTATATACGACGAGCCTGAATATAAGAGAAAGCGGCATTTTTTCACACATGAAGATTCGCTTATGGTCAAACGATTTTGCCATGTCATACAAAAATATACGTAAAAAAGACTCATGCAGTATTGCATGAGTCTGTATATGGCAGCGGAACTAGGATTCGAACCTAGACAATACGAGTCAGAGTCGTAGGTGCTACCGTTACACAATTCCGCTATTCTTTTGTACGCTCTCAGCTTTGGACGCCGGTTCATTAGTAAGCCCCAAAGTGCCGTCTGCCCTGTAATGCAACCCGCCAAACATGGCAGGTGGGTTATCTGCTCCCGATTTTGCGTTTCCTACTGCATTCGCGTAAGCCTACGTACCCATCGTGAGACTCGAAATCCCGTTTTAAAGCTGTGGGTCAATATACAAAGCATGACGCAACACCCCAGGAATGGTGGGACTAACTGGATTCGAACCAGTGGCCTCTACGATGTCAACGTAGCGCTCTAACCAGCTGAGCTATAACCCCGCGTCCTTAATATATTATACTCATTTCTGATAAAATATCAAGCGTTTTGTGAAAAAAAATTTAGTTTTTTTTGACTTTTTTCTCCAAAAACAGAGTACGTATGCGCGATATATCGCCGAACGGGCGAGGCGCGGCCTAAATGATTAATGCGTTATTTTAGAGAGGCGGGCATGATGGGCATAACGCCCGCCTTTGCAGACAAACTTAGCCGAAATATTTTTCCGGATCGACGTATTTTCCGTTTACAATATACTCGAAATGCAGATGTGCGCCGCTGTCTGCTTCGAAAGCAGGCGTACCTGCCGTGCCGATTTTGTCGCCGGCGTTGAGCTTGTCTCCTTCTTTGACGTCGCAGGCGGAAAGCCCCGCGTATACGGTTTTAGAATCGCTGTGCTTCAGAGTCACGACTATCCCCATGCTGCTGTCGTTTGTGACGCTCTCGACTTCGCCTGCCAGAGCGGCGGATACGTCGGTGTTCTTTTCTGCGGAGAGATCCACTCCGTTGTGCGCCATCCACATATCCAAAGTCTTATTGTGGATAAGCTCTTCGCCGGAAAAGGCGAGTATTATTTCGCCGTCGAGAGGCTTCTTCAGCGTTACGGCCGCTTTGGTTTTGGAAGAGGCGTCCTTGGCTGCGCTTGCGCTGGGCGAAGGAGTCGGTTCAACTGAGACGCTGGCCTGCGCATCCTGCAATGTCTCGTCTTCCGCTTTGTTTACATCCTGCGCCTGCTCTATGGGCGTGTTTTCGTTAGCAGGGCTTTGGAGCGCGGCGATGACGGTTACGGCGCCTACGGCAATTATACACACTGCCAATGCGATATAAAATGCGTACTTCTTCATAAAGGTGTTTTTGTTTTGCATTTGATCTCCCTTTCTTTCTTACTGTAACTTAACTGATATGCCTATGTTTTCCGCTGCGGAGAGTATTTATACTTCGATGTGAAAAAAAGCGAGAAAAAATAAAAAAGTCATGCGTTTTACACATGACTTTAAAATTCAAAAAGAAGTCTCAAGCTTCAGAATGCTTTAGCTTGACCAAAGCTTTTGCGAGCTGATCGGGACAGCTGGTACCTTTGTGACCGCATTGTACGCCGCTGAGCCGGTCTATTACGTCGTCTATTTTCATACCTTTTACGAGAGAAGAGATGCCGATGAGATTTCCCATACAGCCGCCGTAAAATTTGACGTTTTTTATTGTATCTCCCTCGGTTTCAATATCTATTGCGCGGGAGCATGTTCCTTTAGTAGTGTATGTAAACTTACTCATGCCGTTCTCCTTTTTAATTCAGCAGAATCTTATTCAAAAATAGACCTCTTGCGTATCTGAGGCAAGAGGCATATTTTTCCGCTCAGGAGGCGGACGGCTTCCTGAGCGGACGTTTATAAGAAATTTGAGAATTAGCCGAAATATCTCTTGAGCAGACCGTCGAATCCGCGGCCGTGGCGAGCTTCGTCCTTAGCCATCTCGTGAACTGTGTCGTGGATAGCGTCGTAGTTCAGCTCTTTAGCTCTCTTAGCAAGAGCGAGCTTGCCTGCGCATGCGCCGTGCTCAGCGTCAGCGCGCATCTCGAGGTTCTTCTTTGTAGAATCTGTTACAACTTCGCCGAGAAGCTCTGCGAATTTAGCAGCGTGCTCAGCCTCTTCGAAAGCATAACGCTTGAAAGCCTCGGCGATTTCAGGATAACCCTCGCGCTCAGCGACGCGGCTCATAGCCAGATACATACCGACCTCGGAGCACTCGCCGTTGAAGTTCTCGCGCAGACCTTCTACTACGTCAGCTTCGATGCCTTCGATGTTGCCTACTACGTGCTCGCAAGCGTATTCCTTTTCGCCTTCTTTTACTTCCATGAATTTAGAAGCGCCTGCTTTGCATACGGGGCACTGAGCCGGAGCTTCGTCAGCCATAACTGTGTAACCGCAGATTGTACATACAAATTTCTTCATTAATAGTATCCTCCATGTTTTACTTATGTTTGTATTTGTCTGCCGCGTATTCGGCGGCATTAGTATTTCCTCGAGATATATATAACGCCGTAGAGTCGTCTCTAAACAGTTTTTCAAAAAAAATTTGAGACTCAACAGCTTACGATTGAATATTATATCATTACAGGCGGAGTTCTTTCAATACAAAAAACAAAAACTGCAGAAAAATGTCTTTATCGACAAAATATGCAGTAATAACACCGGTATGCGCGCGCATATATATAATGATGAACTGTGCAAATCAGTGAAATTTTAAAAATGAGGAAGTGAAAATATGGAACATACCGTTACTTATGTATGCGAGAAAAACCGCAGTTTGGCAGCGATAGCGGAGGACATGAACGTAAGCGAAGATGAATTGAGAAAGCTGAATCCTTATGCGTCAGAGGGCGAAATACGTCGCGGGACAGCTCTTACGCTGCCTGCGTGCGGGGGATGCCCAAAGGGGAGTTTTTATAAAATGCGAAGCGGGGACACGCTGCCCGATGTCGCGGCGCGTTTTGGAGTCAGCCTGAGCAGATTGCTGAAAGCTAATCCGTATTTGGACGCAAGGGAATGCGTGGCGGGGCAAATGATAATAATACCGAGCGGAGTCAGAGTGTATACCGTAAAAGTAGGGCAGAGGCAGAGGCTTTCGGATATATTGAGAATATATGATATGAGCGTTAAAGAGCTAAGGGAGCTGAACCCGGGGCTCGATGTGTTTTCTTTAAAACCGGGGGAAAGACTTCGCGTATTGGACGGCAGACGGGTTACGCGCGGATATCTCATATCGGAAGGGGAGAACTTGAGCACTATTGCCGGAAAGTTCGGCGTGAGCATGGCTGAGCTCCTGCGCGCGAATCAGGATCTCAGACCGCAGGAATTTTCCGCCGGCGTTCGCATATCTATACCAAAAAGCTGAAACGACGGTAAAAACGCAGCTAACTATATATTAGTACTATTAAAAAATACTCTTGTATCGCCGCGTCAAATGATTTATTATATTAACTAATAAAAGTTTAGATCGCAAAAGCGACGATATGGAGGCTGAACAGAATATGATTAAAGTTAACGATAATTACGGAAAACTCCAGGGAAGCTATCTTTTCTCTGAGATTGCCCGCCGAGTAGATGCGTATACAGCGCAGAACCCCGACAAGGAACTGATCCGCCTCGGCATCGGCGACGTCACACGTCCTCTCGCGCCGGCCGTTATCAAGGCTATGGAAGCGGCTGTTGAGGAAATGAGCGTGCGCGCCGGCTTCCGCGGGTACGGCCCGGAGCAGGGATATGATTTCCTCAGAAATGCCATCGCGGGCGAATATGCAGAGCGAGGCGTAAAAATAGACGCTGACGAAGTGTTCGTATCGGACGGCTCGAAGTGCGACACCGGAAACATAGGTGACATACTCGGAAGCGACAATAAGGTTGCGATCACCGATCCTGTATATCCTGTTTATGTAGATACTAACGTAATGGCAGGCCGCACGGGAGAGTTCAACCCCGGTACGGGCAGATTTGACGGTTTGACATATCTCGTCACAGATGCTGCGAACGGCTTTGTGCCTGACGTTCCTTCCGACGATGTAGACGTATTGTATCTCTGCTGCCCGAACAACCCGACAGGTACGACTTTGACAAAATCTCAGCTCAAAGTGTATGTCGATTGGGCGAATAAAAACGGCTCTCTTATACTTTTTGACGGAGCGTATGAGAGATTCATCACGAGTCCGGATGTGCCGCACAGCATATATGAGGTGGACGGAGCGCGTACATGCGCGATTGAGTTCCGTTCATTCTCTAAGACGGCCGGATTCACGGGGACGCGCTGCGCGTATACTATAGTGCCCAAAGAGCTGGAGGGCAGAGATTCTTCCGGAAAGCCCGTAAAGCTCGCCCCTCTCTGGAACCGCAGACATACGACGAAGTTCAACGGAGTGTCCTATATCGTGCAGCGTGCGGCAGAAGCCGTATTTTCCCCCGAGGGCAAGGCGCAGGTAGACGAGACTATAGCATATTATCTAAACAACGCAAAGATAATTAAAGAAGGTCTGGCTAATCTGGGGCTGGAGGCTTACGGCGGCGTAGATTCTCCGTACATCTGGCTCAAGACTCCTGTCGCAAGCTCATGGGATTTCTTCGACAAGCTGCTGAGCGAGGCCGGCGTGGTCGGCACTCCCGGCGCAGGGTTTGGCGTCGCAGGCGAGGGGTATTTCCGCCTTACGGCTTTCAATACCGAAGAAAACACAAGAGCTGCCATTCAGAAGCTTGCCGATCTTAAACTCTAAACAAAAATTAACAAAAAAATTTCAGACGCCCTCCCGTTCGAGGGCGTCTCTTTATATGCGAAATTATTTGAGTTTGATTTCAGACGCGAGCTATGCACGCTGTTTCAAAATCAAGGAATAGACCAGCGGAGAGATAGCCGAGAGCAAAAGAGCTGCGAGCGCAATATATGGCAGATGCAGCAGAGCGAATAATATCATGAGAAGCCCGCCAGCCACGAATGCAAATCCGCCGAAGCGGTTTATTTTACGCCGGTTTTCTGAACTGCAGCGTGAACGGAGCGTGAGGATGCCGAAGGAGGGATTGGCTTTTACTTTTGGGAGGTAATTACCTATCGCTACGAGAAGTATCCCTACTATTACAGGTACGACAACTTCTATCTTAATTCCGAATCCAAGAGCGTAGTATATTGTCGTTGTGTAGAGTATTATCGTCATCACGGGAAGTACCCAGCCGAGAATTGCGCGCATAGAGGCGGGGCAGCCCCTGCGGCAGTCCGTCAGCGCATTTAGAATAATGTTAAAAACCGTCATCGCAGCGGGGATTCCGTATACGACAAAGGGCTTCGCGGCGAAATTGTCAGGAGATCCGGAGACGTCCCAGTGTATCGGCATGTTTTCAGGCAGAGCGGAGTAGTGGAGAACACCGAGCAGAATAGGCATAAGACATACTAAGCTGCTGAGCACATAATAAGATTTGCGTGACATGTGAAGCCTCCTTTTGTCATTGTTTGTCGATGAGCTCAGAAAGCCAGAGCATAGCTTCCTGGACTACGCTGGCGTTCAGCTCATAGTAGACGAAGTTCTTTTCTTTGTTCTCAAATATGAGGTCAGCTTTTTTCAGCTGAGAGAGATGATAGGATATCGTCGCGGAAGTCAGGTCGAAATGAGCGGCTATGTCTCCGGCGGACATGCGGCCTTGCTTTCGCAGAAGTACGAGTATGTCGCGTCGGACGTGGTCGGACAACGCTTTGAAGGTTTTGGCAAAACTCAAAATGCACCTCCGGCAATCTATTTAGAATTTTTTCTAAATAGATTATATGTGATGAAGCATCAAATGTCAAGAACTATTTAGATTTTTTTCTAAATAGTTCTTTATGCCAATTTACCGTAAAAACATTGTTTTTCTTGCAAAATACATACTCATTTGTTATTATTAAAATCAAGAAGGCATATGTGAGGAGACGGAATGAGCGTAAAAGCAGTTATATTTGATCTGGATGGAACTCTGGCGGATACAATATCTGATATTTCAAAAAGCTGCCGCGAATTTATGTCGAAATACGGAGATTTTGACGTCACTGACGATGTTGTTCGCAGATGCGTCGGAGGCGGGGCGAGGAAGCTGCTGTCGCGGCTGTACGATCTGTACGGCATAGAAGCGGATGCGTCTGAAGATGAGGCAGAGTATCGTGCGATATACGTGCGGGAGACGGGCGGCTCCAGCGGCCTTTATCCCGGAGCGGCGGAACTGCTGCCGGAATTGCGCAAGGCCGGAGTTTATACTGCTGTGGCTACGATGAAACCGCGGGATGTAACAAAAGTCTTCGCAGAAAAGACCGGTCTGGCGGATATGACGGATTGCATATATGCTTTTGAAGACATGCTGCGTCCCAAGCCGGACGGATGGGTAGTGCAGGATGTGGCTGACAGAATAGGAATCTCCGCGTGGGAGACCGTAATGGTCGGGGACAGCGCGGGAGACGTCCTTACGGGAAAAAATGCAGGCGGCGCCTCGATAGGAGTCTTGTGGGGCTATGGCGACCGCGCGGAGCTGCTTGAAGCAGAGGCAGATGCGTATGTAAGCGATATGAAAGAGCTCATGCGCGAGCTGCTCGCGAGAACGAAAATCTGACAGGGAGGGACTAACTATGCTGAAAGATAAGTCATTCGCCGATGGGAAATGGACGCTGGCTCTGGAAGGCGACATAGACATCTACAATATATCTCAGTTCAAACAGACTATGATGGGTCTTGAGGGAGCGGAAGTTGACGTGGATTTCTCGTCTGTTTCTTTTATTGATTCCACAGGAATAGGCACGCTGGTCTCGACGCTGTGCGAGAATGCGAAAGCGGGATATAAAGTGCGCTTTTTGAATTTGCCGCCGTATATATTCCGCGTGTTTAAATTGACTAATTTAGACTTGATATTTGAACTCAAGGAGGCTGAGTGAAGATGGACAGCATGAGTCTTACTCTTCCGGCGAAAAGCGATTATGTGCTGGCGCTTCGGCTTTTTATATCCGGCGTGGCGGCTCGGACTGATATGCATGTGGAGGATATAGAGGACGTCAAAAGCGCGATAAACGAAGCGTGCGTGCTGTTGCTCTCCGGCGTAGAAAGCGGAAAGCTGAAGGTGGACGTGTATATTCATGAGCACGGAATGGATGTGGAGATAACGGCTGAGGACTGCGAATACGGCAGTGAGAGGCTGGATGAAATCACATTTGAAATATCCCGGATGATGATCGCAGGAATGACGGTTAACAGTGGGATAGCTAGAGATGCAAAGGGATTATTCAAAAGTGTAAGCATGAGCTTTGCGGCGCTGACATGACGGCGGAAGATACAAAGGATAAGAAATATGACTGACCGGCAGATAGATTCTCTGTTTGAAAAATATATGCAAACGCACTCGCCGGAGCTGCGCAATGCAATAGTGGATCATTATCTTTACCTCGCCAAGATAATCGCGAAGAAATTCGTAGGGCGAGGGGAGGATTTTGACGACCTCGTGCAGGTTGCGTCTATGGCGCTTGTAGGTGCGGTAGAACGATTTTCGCCGGAAAAGAAAGTGAAATTCGTGAGCTATGCCGCGCCGTGCATGATAGGCGAGATTAAGAACCATTTTAGAGATAAATCGCGTTTGGTTAAGCTTTCGCGTAAGGATTCTGACGAGCTGATAAAGCTGAAAACTCTGCGGAAGGAAATGAGCGGCGGAGATCCGACCGCTGCGGAACTCGCGGAGGCTATGGACGTGAGCGAAGAACGCGTGCTGGAGCTTTTGGAAATATCGCGCAGCTCGTCTGTAGTATCTTTGGATTTGGAAACGAATGAGGACGGAATGTCTATTAGAGATACTCTCGGAAGAGATGACGACGAGTTTATAAAATTTGAAAACCGCGATTTTTTAAACAAGGCAATAGCCGATTTGCCGGAGAACGAGCGCATGATTATATATTATAGATACGTGCGCGGCATGTCGCAGCGCGACGTAGCGGAAAAAATGGGCGTTTCTCAAATGTCGGTATCTCGCAGCGAGAGAAAAATCCTTGGGAAGCTGAGAGAAAAAATTCAGGCAGGATGATGTATTTTGCGAAAAAAGATAATATTTTTATTGACAAGCCGAAGCCTATGATGATATAATAACAACTGCGTCAGACATTCGGCGTAAAATGCGTCTGTAGCTCAGCTGGATAGAGCAACGGCCTTCTAAGCCGTAGGTCCTGGGTTCGAATCCCCGCAGACGCGCCAATATGGTGGGTGTAGCTCAGTTGGTTAGAGTGCCAGGTTGTGGCCCTGGAGGTCGTGGGTTCGACTCCCACTACTCACCCCATTAAAAAAGCGGTTTGCTGTTTATGCAAACCGCTTTCTTTTGTTGTCTTTACGAAAGTAAAAGCGTTAGGACAGGGATAGTGACCATAGATAGCAGCGTAGTGAAGAAAATTCCCTTCGCTGCGAGCTTTTGGTCTCCGCCATACTCAATGGATACCATAGTTGTGTTTGTAGCGGTAGGCATTCCGGAGAGAACGGCGAACACGGCGACCACAGATGCGCCAAGAGAGGTCAGCCCTTCGAGAAGCAGGAATATGACTGCGGGCAGCACGATGAGCTTGACCGCGGTGTATGCGTATATGCGCCAGCTGTCGAAGAGCTCGCGGAACGGCATGGAAGCTATCGTAGCGCCGAGAAGTATCATGGCGACGGGCGTGGTCACATTCCCCAGAGTGTCCAGTGTATTCATAAGAAGCTCGGGCATTTTAAAATCCAGGAAAAACAGTATTATAGACAATACGGCCGAGATGAGCGGGATGTTGAGCAAAAGGCGGGGGTTGAACTTCCCCGTGCCGCCTGACATCATGCGTATGCCTATGGAAAATACGAGAAGGTAGAACGGAACATTGAATATAACGGCGTATATCAAATATTCGCTGCCGAAAATCGCATCGATGACAGGGAAACCCATAAAGCCGACGTTGCCAAACATCATCATGAATATGTAAGTGCCCTTTTCTTTTTTCGGGACGCGCAGCGCGTGTACGAATATGAAACCTATGATTCCGTATATGAAATAAATCGCTACGGACAGAAGCAGCATATTAAAGACGTCTCCTTTGGAGATTATGCCGCTGCTTCCGAGAAATGACGATAATATCTGAGCAGGCAGAGATATGTTGAGCACCAGCTTGGTGAAGCGGACGTTGGCTGCGTCGTCTAAAATATGTACGCGGTACATTATATATCCTACCGCCATCATCAAAAACAAAGAGAGCATCTGCTGTATAATATACGAAAAATCCAAAATTAAAAGCACCTCCGACACATAATGCAGCTATATATAAAAATATAACAGAAACAGGCCGAAGTTGAAAGATAAAATATAGTTTTTTCAGGAAATACGAAAATAAAACTGCCCGCCGTTATCAGGTCGGGCGTTTTGTGCTGCGCCAGAGCTTGTGCGCCGGAGTGGTTTTCTTGACTTTATAATACAATTTATAGCTGCGAAATTCTACCTGAGTTGCGTTATATTGCTGTTAAATTCAAAAAAAGTAAACGCCGAATTGCGTTCCGATATGATTTATGCCATAACAAAACTGCTGACATCTGTGAAAAGCTGTGATATAATTTAAATATACAGTGAACATAATCGCTCATAAGCATTCCCGTCGTCGTGTACGGTTTTTTGTCTGCGCTGAGCGAAAGGATAAAAGCTTTTTTGGAGGATGAAATGAGCTACATTTACACGAAGGAACAACAGGAGTTCAAGGATAAGATCCGCGAATTCGCGCTCAAGGAAGTTGCGCCTGATATGGACAGAATAGACCGCGAGGCGGAATACCCTCTGCGTACGGTAAAAATGCTGGGGGAGCTGGGCTATCTGGGAATGCCCTTTCCTAAAGAATACGGCGGAGGCGAAATAGACTATCTCAGATATGTAATGGCAGTTGAGGAAATGTCTAAGATATGTCCTTCTCACGGAGTAATAATACAGACGCATAACGCGCTCTGCTGCTGGCCTATATTTACATACGGAACGGAAGAACAGAAGCGTAAGTATCTGCCTAAGCTGCTGAGAGGCGAGCACATAGGCTGCTTTGGTCTGACAGAGCCGAACGCGGGGACGGACGCGGCTATGCAGCAGACTATAGCAGTGGACTGCGGAGATCATTGGGTGCTGAACGGCTCGAAGATGTTCATATCGGGCGGAGCGGTTGCAGACGTTGCCGTGGTCATGGCTATGACGGATAAATCCAAAGGAACAAAGGGCATAAGCGCATTCATAGTGGAAAAGACCTTCCCCGGTTTCTACACAGGCAAGACAGAAGACAAAATGGGAATACGCGGTTCGACAGTCACGGAGCTGGTCTTCGACGACTGCATAGTTCCAAAGGAGAATCTGCTCGGCGAGCAGGGCAAGGGCTTTAAAGTGGCTATGAGCTCGCTGGACGTAGGCCGTCTCGGAATTGCGGCCCAGGCGTTGGGTATAGCGCAGGGCGCGTTCGACATGACGGTAGAATACATGAAGATGCGCGAGCAGTTTGGAAAGAACCTCAGCAAGTATCAGGCTCTGGCGTTTGAAATGGCGACTTTAAAAACTAAAATAGAGGGCGCGCGCCTGCTGCTTTATAACGCGGCGGAAATTCGTGAGAAGGGACTGCCGAACACGACGGAGACAGCGGCGATGGCTAAGCTCGCATGCTCTGAGGTCGCTATGGAGGTGACGACAAAGGCCGTTCAGTTCCACGGCGGATACGGATATATAAAAGATCTGCCTATAGAGAGATTCATGCGCGACGCGAAGATTACGCAGATATACGAGGGCACATCGCAGGTAATGAAGCTCGTAATCTCCGGCAACATATTCGCAGGCAAAAAGAAAGAAGCTAAAGAGCCTTGCAAATTTGTAACTCCCGCTGAGCTGGCGGCCGTACTCAAGGCGGAGAAGGGCGAGGTCATTTGCTCCGGCGGCAGAGGCCTGCGCAAGACGGGTAACTTCGAGATAATAGAGCAGCTCGCAAAGGCGCTCTCGGGCAGCGTGGGTGCTTCTCGCGGAGCTGTAGCGGAGGGCTGGATAGAAGAAGCGAAGCAGGTCGGCATGACAGGGCGGAAGGTCGCTCCTCACGTGTATGTCGCATGCGGAATATCCGGAATGATGCAGCATCTGGCCGGCATTGCAGAGGCAGATATAGTGGTTGCGATTAACAAAAACGCCGAGGCGCCTATCTTTGCCGCGGCGGATTATGGAATCGTAGGCGATCTGTACGAAATCATACCGCAGATAATAGAAAATCTATAATTTTATAAATCAAGAGTGAGGATATTGCAGCGGCTTCCTCACTCTTTACGTCTGAATCATATCGGAAAAAACTGTACTTTTTTACTGAATTGTGATAATATATTAAAACAGCGGAAGATATTTTTCACACTATAACAAACAATTAATTGAAGGAGCTGATTTTATGAGCATTAAAGTGGGCGTAAACGGCATGGGCAGAATTTCGAGACTCGTTATCAGAGAGGCGTTTTCTCGTGACGATATCGAAATAGTAGGAATAAACAATCCGCAGTCTAACGACTACGTGGTATACAAACTGAAATACGACTCTGCGCAGGGGCTTTTCGACGCAGAGATGAGCTATGATGATAATTCTATTACAGTAAACGGACAGAAGATAGCAAGCTTCCATGAGTCTAAGCCTGAGGATATAGATTGGGCCTCCTGCGGCGCAGAGTACGTGCTGGAGACTACAGGCAAGTTCAAAAAAATAGCTGATGCAAGCGGTCATATAAAAGGCGGCGCCAAGAAGGTAATTATCTCTGCGCCCTCCGACGATGCGCCTATGTTCGTTGTAGGCGTAAACGAAGATACGTATACGTCAGATATGGATGTAGTTTCCAATGCGTCCTGTACGACAAACTGCCTCGCGCCTCTCGCGAAGGTAATTAACGACAAGTTCGGCATTGAGAAAGGTCTTATGACTACAGTTCACGCTATGACAGCGACTCAAAAGACGGTAGACGGCAGCTCCAAGAAGAACTGGCGCCTCGGCAGAGCGGGCAGCGCGAACATCATTCCGTCTTCTACAGGCGCGGCTAAGGCAGTAGGCAAGGTAATTCCCGACCTCAACGGCAAGCTCACGGGCATGTCCTTCCGCGTTCCGACTATCGACGTATCTGTAGTAGACCTCACGGTACAGCTTAAAAAGCCCACCACATATGATGAGATATGCGCAGCGGTAAAAGAAGCTTCCGAGACATACATGAAGGGCATCCTCGGTTATACGGAGGATATGGTCGTAAGCTCTGATTTCCTCGGAGACAAGCGCACGAGCATATTTGACGCAAAAGCAGGTATCGCTCTGACAGATGATTTTGTAAAGCTTGTGACATGGTACGATAACGAAGCAGGCTATGCAAGCAAGTGCCTCGACCTTCTGGTTCACATGGCAGAGGTTGATGCAGCGAAGTAAGAGATGTTTTTCCGGCCTCCCTTTCGAGCAGAGGGAGGTCTTTATTTTGTTTGCGGCTGATTTGATTATCGGCGGATTAGGTCTGTATGCCTCGCGGCTCGGTTGCGGGACGGAGGCAAGTGCGGTATAATTAAAAAAACTCGGGAGGGAAGTATGGCGGATTTTTCAAGGACAGAGCTGCTTTTAGGCGGAGAGGCTATGTCCAAACTCAATCGTGCGAGAGTGGCGGTTTTCGGCCTGGGCGGCGTAGGCTCTTATGTAGTCGAGGCGCTGGTGCGCTCGGGCGTGGGGGAGCTTTTTCTCGCTGACGGAGATACGGTATCCCCGTCTAATGTAAACAGGCAGATAATAGCTACGCAAAGGACTATAGGTATGCAAAAAACAAAAGCGGCGGAAAAGAGAGCGAAGGAGATAAATCCCGATGTAAAAATAGTGACCTTCGGAGAGTATTTTACTCGAGAGAATGCAGGCGCAATAGATTTTTCTGAATTTGATTATACGGCAGACGCGATAGATATGGTCTCGTCTAAGCTGCTTTTGGTCAAGCTGTGCGCTGATGCGTGTACGCCTATAATATCCAGTATGGGAACGGGCGGGAAGCTGAGTCCCGCAAAGCTCGAGGTCGCTGATATATACAGCACGGATACGTGTCCTTTAGCCAGAGTGATGCGCCGAGAATTGAGAAAAATGGGCATAAAGAAGCTAAAGACTGTATTTTCGCGCGAGACGCCGTTCTCTCCGGGGGGATATGTCTCGGCGGACGGAAGGCATACTCCGGGGAGCTGCGCGTTTGTCCCGGCGGCGGCGGGCTTGATGATTGCGTCTGAGATAGTAAAGGATATAGCGGGGGTTTAGAAAATGAAAAAAATTTTGCTGCATACGTGCTGCGCTCCGTGCAGTGTCTCATGTGTGGACAGTCTCCGCGCCGAGGGGATAGAGCCGGTATCGTACTGGTTCAATCCGAATATACACCCTTATAAAGAATATCAGGCGCGAAAGCAGACGCTGGAAGCATACGCAAAGAGCATAGACATGAAGCTGATAATAGGCGGGCGGTACGACGTTCGCGGATTTCTAAGCGCGCTGGACGGAGAGCTTGGCGGAGGAAGATGTGCCGTATGTTATAGAATGAGATTTGAACAGACTGCGAAGTACGCCGCGGAGAACGGGTATTCGTCGTTTTCGTCCACTTTGTTTATAAGTCCGTATCAAAACCACGAGCTAATGCTGAAAACGGCTGAGGAATGTGCCAAAGAGTACGGCGTGAGCTTTCTGCACAGAGATTTCCGTCCTCTTTTTCGAGAGGGACAGGACAGAGCGCGTGAGCTTGGGCTTTATATGCAGAAATACTGCGGCTGTATACTCAGCGAGGCGGACAGGTACGAAAAGAGACCGAAAAAGCAGAGCGGCGAAAAAGACCGGGCCTGCGTGGGAAAAGCAAAATAAAAAAGGGCTGGAAACGCCCTTGGAACTCTGCGAGTAATTTATTTGCGAGTAATTTATTGATTATTCAGCGCTCCGCGCAAAGCCTGTTTGGCATTTATGCTGACTCTGCGCGAATCAAAACATTTGCGCATGGCCATCTTCCGCGTGCTTTCGTCAATATCCGCGCTGAGAAGCAGAGGGAGAGCCTTGTCCTCGAATTTGGCTATACACTCGCATATTGCCCATGCCGTACCCATGCGGGCGTAATACGCTTCGCTGCGGCAAGAGGGAAGCAGCATTATTACGCGGTCGATGTATTCTTGATTTATAAAATAGTCTTTCAGCATAACGACGCCGAAACGCGCGTGAAACTCTATTGTAGACTCAACGTATGGCGCTATAAAGCTGAAAACCTGAGGTTGAAATTTAGATGAGAACTTGAGCGAGGAGCAGAAAGCGTCGCATACATTCCAGTTGTCTATTTCGCGTACAAAGTTAGAGATAAGCTCGAGTTTTTCTTCAAGCTCAGACTGAGCGCAGCCTATTATCATACCTTTGAGCATGTCCTGTTCGAAAAAATCACTGCGAGCGGATAAGAGACTGCGCCAATCCTCTCTAGCGGCGAGCTCTTTTGCCAAAGAGCGAAGGGCGGGTATGCGCACGCCCAGTATGGGTTTGCTGGTGGGAGTCAGAGTTTTTGTAAAGTCTCGGTATTCTGCATCGCTGAGCTGTATAAGTCTTTCTAATATTTTTTGCATATTTTCCTCCACAATTGGAATAAAATCATTGCGGCGAACGGCGGAAGCTGACCATGCGGACAAGGTTTCTGAAACTCCTGCCGAACAGTACGGAGGCGCGGTAAAGTACTTTTTTTCCGTAGTTAGAAGCTATGAGCGTGTCGCCGGAATGGCCGAAAAGAGTGATCCAATGCCATGTGTCATCGTCCAGCTCTTTCGCCTTGTGAAAGAGTATCAGAACGGCAACGGGGCTGTCGTTTTCTATGCTGCTGCGGACGAAGGATGTTCCGTGTTCTGCGCTGCGAACTCTGCCGGAGTAGACCGGATGGAGCTCCTCTCCGAAGTCTTTTGCATATATAGAAAAGGACTTTCCGAATTTCAAGGCATAAGGGTAGCCCGCTACGCCGGGGGTCATGCGAAGATACAGCTCGGACATCATCGCAAGAAACTCGGACTGACTGTTCGGAGTTGAAGGAATGCCGTAATATGCCGCTATATTGGCGGCGGCGACGCTGGCGCATCCGGCGTATTGCTGACGCTGCTCGGGGAACCAATCCTGACTCCCGCCGTATGCGAATGAACCGTCTGGCAAAGGTATCATGGGAAAAAACAGTTCGTTCATTTTTATGCCTCCATCTATATTTTAACCAAAATGACCATGGCGTGCAATAGATAAAAAACAAATTTGATAATTTTTTCTCAATTTAAATTTAGAGCTGCTGTACAAATTAGACGCAAAGCGATATAATGTGTGTAATAATTTTAAGAACGGAGGTGGCGGCGGTGAAGCTTTGGCAGCAAAGACTGCTTTTTGCGCTGCCCATTTTAGGAGCAGCGGCTTATTTGCTGATAATATCATATACATAAAGGGATTAAAAAGGGATTAAAAATCGAAAATGAAAATAAATATAAAGAAAGCTGCGGCAGCGGCGCTGCTTGTGCTTTTTGCGGCGTCGGGATGCAGCGGAACGGGCAATGAAGGCGTGGGCAGACGTACTTTTGCACTCGGCACGGTTTGCGAGCAGAAGATATACGATGGCTCAGAATCGGCAGCGGCGGATTTGCTCAAAGAGGGCGAGAATGAGATTAACCGAATGGATGCGCTTATATCGACGAGCAGAGATTCGAGCGAGATAAATAAAATTGCGCAGGCGGCAGGGGACAGCGTCGAGTGCGATGAAAGCGTCGTGGAGCTTGTCGCACGCGCGAAGCAGCTTTCTGAGCAGACTGAAGGCGCGTTTGAGCCTACATTGGGAGCTTTGATTGCGGCTTGGGATTTCAACGGTACTCCAAGAGTTCCGTCAGAAGAAGAAATAAAAACTCTGTTAAAGACCGTAGACAGCAGCAAGATAAAAATAGACGAAGATGCGGACACGATAGCAGTAGAGAAAGGACAGCAGATAGATCTCGGCGGCATTGCAAAGGGATATATTGCGGATGTTCTGACAGAGCTGTACCGGAAGAACGGCGTGGAGCGCGCGCTGATAAATCTGGGCGGAAATATACGCGCTATCGGCGAATTCACATTGGGGATAAGAGACCCGCAGGGAGAATCGGATGATTACGTCTGTACGATAACTCTGAAGGATTCTTCTATAGTGACTTCAGGAGCGTATATACGCAATTTTGAGCAGGATGGAGTAGTTTATCATCATATTTTGGATCCGAAAACGGGAAAGCCGGCGGAAAGCGACTTGCTTAGCGTGAGCATCGTCTGTACGGAGTCCGCGGTTGCGGATGCGTACTCTACAGCAGTATACGTGCTCGGGGAAAAAGAGGGTTTGGCTCTTGTAGAGAGGACGGAGGGTGCGGAATGCCTGCTCGTTACTGAGGACAATAGAGTAGTAATGAGCAGCGGATTTAAAGCGCAGTGCGCGCCGCAGTTTGCGGACGGAACCTCTTATACATGGGAATAGCTCACTGTAACCGTGAACAGACGTCCCCGATTCGAAAGACGAAGCGGCGTTTGGCGGACGTCCGTAAAATATTTAAAGGTCGTGTATCTTTCTTGATACACGATCTTTTTTGAGGGGAAAATGCACGCTGAACGATGCTTCTAAGCTGCCAGATAAATTGGCATTTACAGCTTTGTAATTATCGGCGTTCCGTCTTTGTTAAGTAATGGTGTAATAGCTGAACCGTATCCGGCTTTCCAAAGCAAGTATGTGACGCCTGTTTCCTTATCAACTAATAACTGCCTGAAACCGGAATCTTTTAATTGACTGCCTTCTTTATGAATGACGACAAATCTTTCGTCCTTCTTCATACATCCTCCGCAAATATGAATTTATAGCTGTGTTTGATGTTAGTTTATCACATAGTAATAATACCCGCAAGAACAGGTAAGGCAAACTGTTCGATATGCCTGTTAATTTTTTGCGAAGGACGCACGCCGCTGCGTCGTCTTTATTTTTCACTTATATTGCTTATTTTTCCGTTTTCTGTTTCGGCGTAAAGCATACGCACGTCGAAAACTCCGTCGCCTCTGGAGAAGCAGAGAGCTACGCCCTCTCCGCTCAGCTCGGGAGCGACACGCGCGAAGCTGCCGAAGAACTCCGAAAGATCGGCGGATGAAAGACCGGAAAAAGCGGGCGAGAGCAGAGACAGCGCAGGAGAATAGCGTGAGGTGACGGCGAGAGCTGCCAGCGCAGATTGCGCTGTGGGGGCGGAAATTACGGAGCAGTCTGATACGGAGAGAGAGGGGGAGCCGGAGTATTTGAATTCTATAGCAGCGCCGAGTATGTTTTTTTGCAGAACTATTGCATCTCCGGTGAAGCCGAAGGAAACAGCGCTTTCGCTCAGTACGAGCTTCATTTCCATCATGTCCGCGATGTGTACGCTTTGATTCGGAATTTCCGCTGCGAGATACGTCCTCGAGGCAATGCTGCGTACCATTAGCCGAACTGACGGTGCGCTGTCGGCTATGCTGACGGCGAGTACGGCGCCTTTGCCCGCTTGCTCTACGGCGAGATTAACTTTTCTGTCGAAATACGCCGTGGCGGTGAGCGAGCGTCCTGCGGCGGAAAAACCGAGCTGAGCCAGACTGTACGGAAGGATTTCTACATTTCCTATACAGGGCGGGCGGAGGATTATCGCCGCGCGTCCGTCAGAAAACAAGTACAGTTCGGCGCGTCCATCCGCCGGCTCCACGGCGCCTTTCGCTAAATCTATCATGCGAGCGAAGGGCAGAGCCGTCCCTTCGGAATCGTCCGTAGGCTGGAAGCTGAGCAGAAACTTGCGCGACGGCAGATAGGTAGACGTATCGCAGGAAGTATCCAGCGCAAACACGCCGTCTATGAAAACGGCGCCCGGCCGGCATACGAAACTTGTGAGAACTGCAGCGTTCATATTACACCTCCGTTTATCAGCATATGCTGCGGCGGGTCCGCATATGCGGCTAAGATACAGAATGCAAAGCTTCATATCCGCATAAAAATTACTATATTCGCGCAGAGTGCATATTACTGTGAAAGAAAGAGAGAAATTACAGCAATAGATGTATATATACAGCGTGAGTTGTCAAGACTTGAGGTAGCGGCGTTCGTGCCGGAGAAAGAAACTGAAAGTGAGGTAAATTTATGAGCAGGATACGCGCTGCAGGCGGATGGACGGAAGAAGAGACTGAGCAGCTTTTTGAAGAAGCGCGCAAGGCGGGAGAACAGGGCAGACCGGTGAAAAGCGTTTTTGCGCAGATAGCAGCTCTCACAGGACGCAAGCCGAACAGCATACGAAATTACTACTATCTCAAGCTAAAGGAGAACAGCTCTCTGGCGAAGGCGGCGTTTGTACCTTTTGAGGAAGAAGAAGTGGAGATGCTTCTGAGAAAGATGCTCACGGCTCAGGCTCAGGGCAGAAGCGTAAGAAGCGTGGCGAGCGAGATGGGAGATGGAGATGAAAAGGCAATGCTGCGATATCAGAATAAGTACCGCAGCACTCTCAGAAATAATCCCGAGATGGTGCGCAAGGTGCTTATGCAGCTGCGCAGCGAGGGAGCGGAGGCTTTTGACCCATTTGAGAAAAAGATGTCCGATTCCAAAGAGCTGGCGGCGGCGCTGGGGAGAGCCGGCGTGGACGGAAACGCCATTGTGAGCAATCTGCTGAAACTGTCCCGAAAGGCCGTGCGTCAGGCGGACAGCACGCGCACGGCGGAGCTGGAAGAGAAGCTCGCGAGGCTGACGGAGATAAACAACAGATTTCTCGCTATGTCCAGATTGGAGAGAATAAGCGCGATGGGCGAATATGTATTCGAATTGAGAGCGGCGCTCTCCGGCGCGGAGGGCAAATGAGAGAATAAAAAAGCACCGGCAAGATGAACCGACCCAAAAAAATTAGACAATATTTTGAAGTAAAAACTGTTCAAGCGACCGAAAGGGCTTGTTGTCTGTGGAGAGCAGGCGGCGAGCCCTTTAGTTTTGCCTTGATATGACGGGAACTGTATCTGTCTTTTGTATTTTATGCTGAAAAATCCCCCGTCCGTTATTCAGCATGTCATACTGTCTAACAAATGGGGGGAAGTTCAAAGAACGGTGGTTTTGATTTTAATTGAAATAACTACAGCGTGTGGAATATGGGATTCATATCGCTGAAGGTGCAGACGTATTTGAAACCGAGGGAGCGGAGCAGCTCCTTTGCATCATGTATTTTTTCACCGACGCGGGAGGGGTAGTGTGAGTCGGAGCCAAGCGTGATTATCTCTCCGCCGAGTTCGAGATAACGGCTGAGTATACAATTTGCAGGGACGAATTCGCCGAGAACGGAGAAGGAGCTTGTGTTTAACTCTATGCCTTTTCCGTCGTATATAATTTTTTTGAATATGGCGTCCAGCAGATCGGGATTTTCAGAATGACGCATTACCTGACCGCAGTATTTTCCGGGATAGCCTATATGCCCGACGACGCTGTATTTGTCAAAGGAGGATATACTGCTGAGGATAGCGGCGAGATAATCCGTCTTCCATTCGGAATACATATCAAAAAAACCGTCGTCGTAGGGGTCTTCTCCGTGTATAAAATGCTGAGAGCATATTACAAAATCGCAGGGGAACTCGTCGGCGATTTTTTTGAATTGAGGCAAAAGCTCTGTCGTCACGCCCAGCTCTATGCCCATTTTTACTCTGACGGATGAATTTTGTTTGCGCAAAAGCTGTATATTTTTTTTGTACTGTTCTAAGTCGGGAGGCTGAATCTCGTTCGGGCGCAGAGGATGTATGTCGTAGTGTTCCGTGAAGCATATTTCTTCGAGCCCGGCGGCCTCCGCCGCGCGGAGCATTGCTATGGGGTCTGCGTCGGAATCAAAAGATATTCTGGTGTGCATATGATAGTCAAACATGGTAAAAATCCTCCTACAATTTTATTATACAACAAATATCAGAGGATTTCAGCCCTGTTGGCGGGTATGCAATTTAGAATATAGACAAAAACGCAGGCAAATGATATATTATTTTTTGTGTTATTGACCGGAAGCGGCGGACTTAGGCTTCGTCTTGCGAAAGAGCTTTGGTTGGTGTATACTATCTTAGAAAAGCCCGACTAACTCGGGCGTATTTTGCACAGGAGAGAAGAAATGAACATTTGTTTATACGGGGCGTCCTCCGCCGACACCGATCAGAAGTATATATCTGAGATAGAGAAGCTGGGCGAGACTATGGCGGCGCGAGGTCATTCTCTGGTTTTCGGCGGCGGCGCGACAGGTCTCATGGGAGCGGCGGCGCGCGGAGTGCATAGCAAAGGCGGAGAAATAACCGGGATAGCTCCCGGATTTTTCAATGTGGACGGCGTTTTGTTTGAGCATTGCACAGAGCTTATAATAACAGAAGGAATGCGCGACAGGAAGCAGACGATGGAGGACAAATCGGATGCGTTTATCGCCGCGCCCGGCGGGATAGGCACATTTGAAGAATTGCTCGAGATACTCACGCTCAAGCAGCTTGGCAGACATGACAAGCCCATAGTTATATACAATATATTCGGATATTACGATGCTTTGCAAAGCATGATAGAGCATGCGATAAGCCAGAACTTCGTGCGGGAGAAATGCAGAGAGCTTTACAAGTTCTGTTCTGCGCCTGAGGAAGCGATGGAGTATATTGAAAATTATGCAGGCGCGCAGAGAGACGTCAGAGAATACAAGGCGCTGAAGCTGGAGAGCTGAGAAGCGCCGGGCAGTAAAAAAACAGCGCAGAATTTAATTAATTTATTTTAAATAAAGAGATAAGCGGAGAGAAAGAGCGCTGTCTTTGCTCCGGGCTTATGTAATTGGAGGTTTTATGAAAGCGATAGTAACTGTTTTGGGTGCGGATACAAAGGGAATAATAGCGAAGGTGAGCGGCGCACTTTTCGAATGCGGAGTTAATATATTGGACATCAGCCAGACTGTATTCCGCGAAGAAATATTCAGCATGGTAATGCTTACGGATATGAGCGAAATGACAGTAGACTTCAGCGCGCTGAAGGAAAGACTGGACGAAGTGGCTCAGGATTTGGGTATGGATATTCAAATTCAGCGCGAAGAGATTTTCAACTCGATGCACAGGGTTTAAACAGGTGGCAGCGGTATGATAGATCATAATGAAATTTTGCAGACGCTTGAGATGATAAAGCGTCAGTGTCTGGATGTGCGTACAATCACGATGGGCATCTCGCTCAGAGATTGCGTATGCGACTCTCAGGAGAGAATGATCCGTAAGATTAAGGATAAAATATCCCGTAAGGCGGAGCATCTCGTGGAGACAGGCGACAGAATAGGCGAAGAATACGGAATTCCGATAGTCAATAAGCGCATATCCGTTACTCCCGTATCTCTGGTTACGGAGGCGATAGCGGACAGCGTGACTGACTTCACGCCTTTCGCCGTTGCTCTGGACGAAGTGGCTAAGGATATGGGCGTAGACTTTATCGGCGGTTTTACGGCGCTGGTACATAAAGGCATGACCATGGGAGAACGCAACTTTATCCGCAGCATTCCCAGCGCTTTGGCTCAGACTGATTTGGTATGCTCCAGCGTCAACGTGGGCAGCACCAAGGCCGGCATCAACATGGACGCGGTGGCCCGTATGGGCCGCATCATCAAGGAGACGGCCCATCTGACGCGAGACAAGGACGGTCTGGGCTGCGCCAAGCTGGTGGTGTTCTGCAACGCTGTGGAGGACAACCCCTTTATGGCGGGCGCTTTCCACGGAGTTGGGGAGAGCGACTGCGTGATAAACGTAGGCGTAAGCGGCCCCGGCGTCGTCAGCGCGGCGATAAAGAACATGCAGGGCGCGACCTTCGATGAGCTGGCGGAGACGATAAAAAAGACGGCGTTCAGGATTACCCGCGTAGGCGAGCTGGTCGCGAGAGAAGCGTCTCGCAGGCTGGGCGCTGAATTTGGAATCGTAGACCTGTCGCTCGCTCCGACTCCCGCAAAAGGCGACAGCGTAGCGCGCATTTTGGAAGGAATGGGGCTGGAGGTCTGCGGCACTCACGGCACGACGGCGGCTCTCGCTCTGCTGAACGACGCGGTGAAGAAGGGCGGCGTAATGGCAAGCTCACATGTGGGCGGGCTTTCCGGCGCGTTTATCCCTGTCAGCGAGGACGAAGGCATGATAGCGGCGGCGCGTTCCGGAGCGCTCGCTCTGGATAAGCTGGAGGCGATGACGTGCGTATGCTCCGTAGGCTTGGATATGATTGCAGTCCCGGGAGATACTACAAGCGATACGCTGAGCGCGATAATCGCGGACGAAGCGGCTATAGGCATGGTGAACAATAAGACGACGGCAGTCAGGATTATACCCGTTCCCGGAGCGAAGGTGGGAGATGAGGTGGACTTCGGCGGCCTGCTCGGCACGGCGCCTGTTATGCCCGTTCACGAAGGGTCTGCGGAAGTGTTTATTGCGCGCGGAGGAAGAATACCCTCGCCTATTCACGCGCAAAAGAACTAAAAATAATATAATATTCTGTTATGCGGAGTGCGGGAAATATGCAGCTCCGTGACGAAAGGGACGGTGATTTGATGAGCAAGAAACTAACGCGGGATATGGTGGAACAGAAGTATAAGTGGAAGCTCGAGGATATCTATCCTTCGCGTGCAGATTGGGAAAGCGACTTTAAAAGCGCATCTGAAAGCGCGGAGGAAATAAAAAAGCTGTCAGAGAGCATGACGCAAAGCTCAGAGAAGCTGGCTCAGGGGCTTGAGAAGCTGGATGAGGTGAGCTATAAGCTGGAGAAGCTCTACACCTATGCAAAAATGCACCGCGACCTCGACAATGCAGACCCGGAGGCGCAGGCTTTGACAGATCGTGCGGGTACTCTGCTCGTCAAGGTATCGTCCGCGGCGTCGTTCATAAATCCTCTGCTGCTCTCCATGGACGAAGAAAAGCTGACTCAGTGGAAAGAAAAGCCCGAGCTTGAGAATTATAAGTTTTATATTGAAGATCTGCTGCGCTCTAAGCAGCACATACTCCCCGCGGAGCAGGAAAAGCTGCTCAGCATGGCGGGGGATTTTTCGGGCGGAGCGCGAGATATTTTCACGATGCTCAACAATGCGGATTTGAAATTTGACAGCGTGGAGCACAACGGAGAGACGCATACTCTTTCCCACAGCAACTATATACTGTATATGCAGAATCCTGACAGAGAGCTTCGCAAAAAAGTTTATCAGACGTTCTACGAGGGGTTTAAATCGCACATAAATACGATAGCCGCTACATATGCGACTTCGGTGAAAAAGGACGTATTTTATGCAGACGTCCGCGGGTATGAATCTGCGCTGGCAAAGCCGCTTTTCGGGGACAATGTTCCGCTGAAGGTGTACGATGATCTTATAGATACGGTACATAAGCATCTGCCCACGATGTATGAATACTTGTCGCTGAGGAAGAAGCTGCTCGGTGTGGAAAAACTGGCGATGTACGACGTGTACGTTCCTCTTTCGAATGCAGGCGAGGACAGCTATTCCTATGAAGAAGCAAAGGATATGGTTCTGGCGGCGACGGCGCCTCTGGGAGAGGATTACACCGAGACGCTGAAGGAGGCGTTCGATAACAGATGGATAGACGTATGCGCAACGGAGAATAAGACTACGGGCGCATATTCCTGGGGAGTGTACGGAGTTCATCCGTATGTCCTGCTGAACCATCGAGGAGATTTGGACAGTGTGTTTACCCTTGCTCACGAGCTGGGTCATGCGATGCACAGCTATTATTCAAACAAAACTCAGCCATATCCGCTGGCGAGCTATGTGATATTCGTGGCGGAGGTTGCGTCCACCGTAAATGAAATACTTCTCACTAAGTATCTGCTGAAGATAGTAACCGACAAGGAGCTGAGAAAGCACATTCTCTGTCATTATCTCGATCAGTTCAGAACGACGGTATTCCGTCAGACTATGTTCGCTGAGTTTGAGAAAAAAGCGCATGAGATGGCAGCGGCAGGCGAACCGCTCACGCCGGAGACGTTTGGCAGCGTGTATCAGGAGCTAAACGACTTGTACTATGGCGAAGGTGTGGAAAAGGACGACGTAATTCGATATGAATGGGCGAGAATACCTCACTTTTACAATGCCTTTTACGTGTATAAATATGCGACGGGCTTCTCCTGCGCATCTGCGATAGTAGCGGGGCTGGACGATCCGGAAAATCTCAGGAAATACCGTGAATTTCTTTGCAGCGGAGGTACGGATTATCCGATAGCTCTGCTGGAGAAGGCGGGTGTGAATTTTGACACAGCGGTAGAAACCTGCATGCAGGAGTTTGCAAAGGCTCTCGAGGAATTCCGTGAACTGACAGAAGAAAAATAGCAAGCGTAAGAAATTAAGACCTTCCTAAAAAACAGGAGGTCTTTTTTTGATGCGATGAAGCATGGTTAAAATAGGGCGAAGGCGGGCAAACTAAACGCAGAATTGAAAACGAGGAGGGGAAAAGATGAATCAAAACAACGTGCGCCCGCAGGTGCAGACAATAAGGTGCCAAATAGAGACGTGCGTGTACAATACGCCCGATCATTATTGCGCTCTGCCGTCTATTTGCATAAAGGCGTGCCGCCCGAGCAATTGTCTCAATGTGTCGAACAGAAGCGACAGTATGTGCGAAAATTTTGTCAGAAGAGAACGCTCTATTCTGGAGCAAAAGCGATGAGAACAAATATTGCGAAAGTAAAGAAGAAGCTGGACGAAATTTTCCAAGGCTGTTTCGACGTGGGCCGGCGCGAAATAACGACGCTGGACGGAAGATCTGCGATAGTAATGTTTATAGACGGGCTGGTGAACAAAGAGACTATTCAGAACGATGTGATACGCCCGCTGCTTGGCTTCAGCTTTGATTCTCAGATAAGACCGAGCGCCGATAATTTAAACGAACTGAAGGCGGCGCTGCTCTCGCCCGTAGATGTGAGGATGCAGAAGGATTTCGATTCTGCGGTTATGGCGTGTCTGAGCGGGGATACGGTACTGTTTGTAGACGGCATGGAGGGCAGCCTTGTAATACAGACGCGCGGATGGAATTCCCGCGGAATTTCCTCGCCGGAGACGGAGCAGACAGTGCGCGGACCGAAAGAAGGCTTTACGGAAACTATGCTCTTTAATGTGGCGATGGTGCGCAGAAAGCTGAGAAGTCCGCAGCTTAAAACTCAGATTCTGCAAATGGGCGAACAGACGGGGACGGACGTATGCGTGATGTATCTGGAGGGAACGGCGCCGAAGGAGCTGGTGGCTCGCGTCCTCAGTAGGCTGCGCAGCGACGACGCCAGATATATTTTAGAATCAGGGCATATAGAGCAGTTTATAGAGGACGATCCGCATACGCTTTTTGCGACGATAGGAAATCATGAAAGACCTGATACGGTAGCGGCGAAACTGCTCAAAGGGCGCGTTGCAATAATAGTAGACGGCACGCCGTTTGTGCTTACGCTGCCAATGCTGTTCGTAGAAAATTTTCATTCTGCCGAGGATTTTTACAGTCGCCCGTATTATGCGGTATTTCTGAGAATATTGAGGATATTCGCGTATGTAGTCGGCCTGACGCTGCCTGCGGTATACATATGTATTGTTATGTTTACACGTGAGATAGTGCCGGATCCGCTTCTCGTCACGCTGATAGAAGCGAGCGAGGGAGCGGCGTTTTCTCCTATAACAGAAATAACCCTAATGCTTCTCATGTATGAGCTGCTTCGCGAGGCCATGATACGCCTGCCCGTGCAGATAGGAAGCTCGGTAAGCATAGCCGGAGTTTTCATAATAGGAGAGGCGGCGGTGGGAGTTCATCTGATAACAGCCCCCTCTATCGTCGTGGCGGCGATGACGTTTATAGCGTCTGCGGTGGTGAACAGTACGGCGGACAGCTCTGTGCTGATTCGCTTTTTGCTGCTTATATTAGCAGGGATATTCGGTATATATGGAATAATGGCGGGAGCGTTTTTGATAATAGTGCATCTCTGCTCGCTGACGAGTTTCGGAGAGCCGTATCTATATCCGTTTTCGCCGTTTAAGGCAGGGGCTGCGAAAAGAAGTATTTTCAGGACAAGGAATCGGTGCGGAGAATGAAAAGATTGATAGCGACAGCGATGATAGCGGCGACAGTTCTCTGCGGATGCTCGCGAGGGATAGACGGAGAGTACATAGCAAAGGCGGCGGGATTCAGCTCGTCGGACAGATATGGCTTTGAACTGACGCTTGCGCCTGCGGTGGGAGAAGGGATTAGCGTCGAGGCCTCGACGCTTGACGGCGCGCGCCGTGAAGTAATGGAGCTGAGCGGGAAAAAGCTCTACACAGGGCAGACAGAGCTGATACTTCTGCAAAGACGGCTGGCCGAGGAGGACACGGCGGGGATAACGGATGCGCTTTTTGAACAGAGTGAGCGTCAGAATATGGAGAGAATTGTGATTTGCGAAGGAGAGACGGCGGAGCTTTTGAAGGAGACGCCTAAAGAGATAATAAACGCGCTGGAAAACTTGAAAAAAACATCTTATATAGCTCCTGCGACAGTTCGAAGTGTATACATGGCGAGCAGGGCGGTTGACGGATGCGCTCTGATACCGTATATAGGCAGAGACAGGATTATAAACAGATATGCTCTGATTCAGGATGGGCGCATGACGGAGCTGCTGGATGAGGACGAGTCTCGGGGAGCAGGCTTTATGAACGGTCAGAGCAGAGACTTTTTCACTATTGACGTTGGCGGAGATCTGCGGGATGCCGAAATATCTGATGCAGACTGCGAAGTGAGGTTTTCTGACGACGGAGAGTACAGATTTGAGATAATTGTAAGTCTGAAATGCAGTGAAGATATGCAGGAGGCAGCGGAGAAATATATCTGCGAATGCGTGGAAAAAGCAGCGGCGGCGGCAAAACGCAGCGGAGCTGACTTTCTCGGTCTGGCGGCGCGCGTGCTCAATTCCGACAATGTGCTCAGAGATAAGTATTCCGGCAAATGGAATGAGGTAATAAAATCGGCTGTGTATACAGTGGAGACCGGGGAGAGCGTATGATTCAAGGTAAACTGCACAAATATCAGTATTTTTTGATGATGGCGGCGACAGGGCTGAGCGGCATAGTGACGTATCAGATGCTGAGCAGGCAGATAGGCAGCGGCGCGTGGATAGCGGCCGCGGTATCCGCGGCAGCGTCGTCGTTTATGGCAGGCGGAGCGGCGAGATTGCTGCATGGCAGACGAATGTATACGGCGTCTCTTCCGGTGTTTATTGCGCTGGGGGTGCTGCTGATAACGCTGTACGCGGGCGGAAGGAGCTTTTGGGAATTGCTTCCTGTCATTGTTCCGGCGGTTTATACCGCGCTGAAGGGAGAGCGAGTCGCCGGACGCGCAGCGACTGTGTTTTGCGCGGTCATACTGCTGATATATGCGGTTGTGCTTTGCGTAATGGCGGCGTATGCGGAGTGGGGTGCTTTGAGCCCCTCGATGCTGCTGCCGAGCGGAACGCTCTGGCCGTCGGTGATTAAAGCGGTATTGATAAATTTTGCGATATTGCTCCCGGCGGCGATGCACTCGTCCTGTCTGGAGGATAGGCGCGGCGCGGCATGGCTGACGGTCGGAGGCGCGGCTCTGGGCCTCGGCACTGCGGCGATAGTAGCGCTGGGGAATGCGGTCACGCTGGGTCAGGATTATTCGCTGATAAGCGCCGGATATGTGCGCACGGGGATGAACATACCGTACACGTTGGCAGGCTCTCTCGCCTTGGCAGGGGAGACGGCGGTGTATCTTTCAGTCACTATAGGCGCGGCGTCCGCGTTTACGATGGCGTATAGAATAGGCAGACAAAAAAAGTAACAGCCGGATTATTCTCTCCGGCTGATTTTTTCAATAAGGGGCACAGCCCCGTCATTATATTTGAAGTTTAGGTTTTAAAAACTGTCCCGTATAGCTTTCAGGTATTTCTGCGATCTGTTCGGGAGTGCCTGCGGCGATTACCGTGCCGCCGGCGGCGCCTCCCTCGGGTCCCATGTCTATTACGTAGTCCGCGCATTTTATAACGTCGAGATTGTGCTCGATAACGACAACTGAGTTGCCGCTTTGAGCCAGTCTGTCCAGCATAACTACGAGACGGGATACGTCGTGAGTATGAAGTCCTGTAGTCGGCTCGTCGAGTATGAAAAGAGTGCGGCCTGTCTGCCTGCGGGATAGATACGTAGCCAGCTTTATGCGCTGTGCTTCGCCGCCCGAGAGCTGAGTGGAAGGCTGACCAAGACGGATATATCCCAGACCGACGTCGTAAAGCGTCTGGAGTACGCCGGATATGCGCGTTATGGAGCTGAAAAAGTCCAAAGCCTCCTCAACTGTCATATCGAGAACTTCGTATATGTTTTTTCCTTTATATCGCACTTCAAGAGTCTCAGCGGTGTAGCGCTTGCCTCCGCATACCTCGCAGGGGACATAAACATCGGGGAGAAAGTGCATTTCTATTCGGATTATTCCATCGCCCTTGCAAGCTTCGCATCGTCCGCCTTTGACATTAAAAGAGAAGCGGCCCTTTGAATATCCGCGCGCTTTGGCGTCGGGAGTCATGGCGAAAAGCTCGCGTATGTGATCGAAAACACCGGTGTATGTCGCCGGGTTGGAACGAGGAGTACGGCCGATAGGGGATTGGTCTATGTTTATTATTTTGTCCAGCTTGTCCAGCCCGAGTATCTCTTTGCAGCCTTCTGCGCGAACCTTAGAGCCGTAGACTGCCTTCGCGGCATATTTATAAAGAACTTCGCTGACCAGACTGGATTTTCCGCTGCCCGAGACTCCGGTTATCGCCGTTATAACGCCTATGGGTATGTCCACGTCTATGTTTTTAAGGTTGTTTACGCTCGCGCCGCGTATAGATATGAAGCCTCGCTCAGGCTTGCGTCTTTGCTCTGGGACGGGGATGCTGAGCTCGCCGGAGAGGTATTTGCCCGTTATGGATACGGGGTTGGCGGCCAATTCTTCGGCCGTACCCATAGCGGTGACCTCGCCTCCGTGTTCTCCGGCGCCGGGACCGATGTCGATGACCATATCTGCCTCGCGCATGGTATCCTCGTCGTGTTCTACTACAATAAGCGTATTGCCTATATCGCGCAGCCCTTTAAGAGTGGAGATGAGCTTTGTGTTGTCTCTTTGATGAAGACCTATGCTTGGCTCGTCAAGTATATAGAGAACTCCGGCGAGTCCGGAGCCTATCTGGGTTGCCAGGCGGATTCTCTGCGCTTCGCCGCCGGAGAGCGTAACGGCGCTTCTGCTCAGCGTCAGGTATTCCAGACCGACGTCCATGAGAAATTGCAGACGTGCCCCCAGCTCTTTCATAACTCTGCTTGCAACTGCCTGCTGACGTGGAGTCAGCTCTACGCTGTCGAGGAAGGACTTTATTTCGTTGATTGGCATATCTGAGAGCTCTGCTATGTTAAGCCCGCCGATTTTCACGGCGAGGGCGGCTTTGTTGTATCTGGCGCCGCCGCATTCGTCGCAGGGGACTTCGTACATATACTGACGTATTTCAGATTTTACGCTTTCGCTGTTCGATTCGCGGAAACGGCGTTCTAAATTGGGGATAACACCTTCAAAGGGCTTGTCTATCGAGTGTTCGCCTGCGGCGGATTTCCAAATGCTGTGGACTATTTCATCGCCTGAGCCGTAGAGCACGATTTTTTTAGCCTCGTCGCTCAGCTCGCAGAAGGGGACGTCCAGAGAGAAGCCGAAATGCTGAGCCGCGGCGGCGATACGGCCGAAATTCCATTTTTCCCATGCGCTCAAATTCCAGCCGGACGCGCGGACGGCGCCTTCTCTCAGAGAAAGTTTAGGATCGCGCACGACCAGGTTTTCATCTATCTTGAGCAGAACTCCAAGACCCGTACACGCAGGGCATGCGCCGAAAGGGCTGTTGAAAGAGAACATTCTGGGAGCCAGCTCGCCGATGGATATTCCGCAGTCGGGGCAGGCGTAGCTTTCGCTCATCATCCATTCTGTCCCGTCGTCCATATTATGCACGAGAAGCAGCCCCTCCGAGAGCTTGAGCGCGGTTTCGATTGAGTCTGCCAGTCTGCCGTGGGAATCGGACTTGAGCTTTATGCGGTCTATGACGGCTTCTATCGTGTGGCGTTTGGTTTTAGCGAGCTTTATTTCCTCTTCCAGCTCACGCATTTCGCCGTCTATTCTTGCGCGTGCAAAGCCTGCTTTAGCCAGTCCGTCCAGAATTTTTATGTGTTCACCTTTTTTCGCTCGGATTACGGGAGCGAGCAGTATCACTTTTGTGCCTTCGCCGAGGCGCATTATCTGCTCGACCATCTGATCTACGCTTTGACGTTCGATAGGCTTTCCGCATTTTGTGCAGTGCGGTATGCCTGCGCGTGCGTACAGAATGCGCAGATAGTCGTGTATCTCGGTTACGGTGCCGACGGTGGAGCGCGGGTTGCGGCTTGTCGTTTTTTGATCTATAGAAATGGCGGGGGAAAGCCCTGTGATGGAGTCTACGTCCGGCTTCTCCATCTGACCCAAGAATTGACGCGCGTATGACGACAACGATTCTACATATCTGCGCTGTCCCTCGGCGTACAGCGTGTCGAACGCGAGGCTGGATTTTCCGCTGCCGGATAAACCTGTTATTACGGTGAGCTTGTCGCGCGGTATGCTGAGAGATATGTTTTTTAAATTGTGCTCCCGCGCACCGCGTATTACGATATTGTTTTCTTTCATTGCTGTATTTTACTTCCTTCCGGTCAGGTCTCATGCAAGCGCAGAGGCGTGGAGAATATCAGCGCTTGCGGGATGTTCTTTTCTTTTTGACTGGCTTAGGCGCGGTGACGGCGGGCGCGTCGCCTTGGAGACGTTTTATCTCGTCTCTCAGCTTGGCGGCGATTTCAAATTCCAGCTCGGCAGCGGCCTGTTTCATTTGCTCTGTGAGGAGAGCTATGCGCTCGGCGTCTGAGGATTCCTCGGAGGCGGTTTCATCCGTAGACATAGTCAGCGCTTCGGCGACGTTCTTTTTGATGGTTTGCGGAATTATGCCGTGTTTTTCGTTATAAGCCTTTTGAAGAGCGCGGCGTCTGTTCGTCTCGCTGACCGCTTTGTCTATGGATTTAGTGACGACGTCCGCGTAAAGTATTACTCTGCCGTCGGCGTTTCGTGCGGCTCTGCCGATGGTCTGCACCAGGCTGGTCTCGTTGCGGAGAAAGCCCTCTTTGTCTGCGTCCAATATGGCGACGAGAGCGACCTCCGGTATATCGAGACCTTCGCGGAGCAAGTTGATGCCGACGAGCACATCATATTCTCCGAGCCTGAGCTTGCGCACGATTTCTATTCGTTCGAGAGTTTCTATGTCGGAATGCATATAGCAGACCTTGACTCCGAGCTCGGTGTAGTAATCCGTGAGCCGCTCTGCTAATTTTTTGGTCAAGGTAGTCACGAGCACGCGCTCTTTGCGAGCTGTGACCTTATTTATTTCGCCGAGAAGATCGTCGAGCTGATTTGCGACGGGGCGAATTTCTATGGGCGGGTCGAGCAGACCCGTGGGGCGGACGATTTGCTCCACTACCTCTCCGCCTGCCAGCTCGCGCTCATATTCCGCAGGGGTTGCAGAAACGTATACGGCCTGATGAATTTTAGATTCAAATTCATGGAACATGAGCGGTCTGTTGTCTCTCGCCGCGGGCAGACGAAAGCCGTAATTTATAAGCATGTCTTTTCTGGCTTTGTCTCCGTTGTACATAGCGCGGACCTGCGGAAGCGTGGCGTGGGACTCGTCCACAAACAATATAAAATCCTCGGGGAAAAAGTCCAGCAGAGTATACGGAGGTTCTCCGGCGGAGCGTCCGTCAAAGTATCGCGAGTAATTTTCAACGCCTGTGCAGGTGCCTACCTCGCGGAGCATTTCCATGTCGTAGCGCGTTCGCTGGACTATGCGCTCCGCTTCCAGGAATTTCTTTTCATTCAGGAACATTTTCTCCTGTGCGAGCATATCGGCGTTAATCTCGCTGAGCTTGGAGAGCACGGTCTCTCTATCCATGGCGTAATGCGTCGCGGGGAATATCATAGCATATGACGTGCTGAAAAGCGGCCGGCCTGTGAGCGCGTCTACCTCTCTTATGCTGTCTACTTCGTCTCCGAAGAATTCTACTCGAATAGCGCGATCGCTGCGCGACATGGGAAAGACCTCTACGATGTCTCCGCGGACTCGGAATGTGCCTCGTGTAAATTCATAATCGTTCCGAACGAAACCAATCGCAACCAATCTGTCTATGAAATCGGAGCGATCCATTTCTGCGCCGACTCTGACGGTTGCCGTGGCGTCGCGGTATGTCTCCGGGGCGCCGATGCCGTATATGCAGCTGACAGAAGCGACGACAATTACATCGCGGCGTTCGAGCAGAGCGCTGGTCGCGCTGTGTCTCATGCGGTCGATTTCGGAGTTTACGCTGGCGTCTTTTTCTATGTAGATGTCTCTGCTGGCGATGTACGCCTCCGGCTGATAGTAGTCGTAGTAACTGACGAAAAATTCCACTGCGTTCTCGGGGAAGTATTCTTTAAACTCGCTGCAAAGCTGAGCCGCGAGAGTTTTGTTGTGCGCGAGAACCAGGGCGGGGCGCTGGACCCGTTCTATGACATTGGCCATGGTGAAGGTTTTGCCGGAGCCTGTCACGCCGAGCAGAACCTGCGCGCTTTTGCCCTGTTGTATTCCGGAGGCCAGCTCGTCGATGGCGCGAGGCTGATCGCCTGAGGGCTTGTATTTAGAGTGAAGAATAAATCTATCCATAACTGTCTCCGTAGCCGTGCTGCAATGCGGAGCTATTATACACCGAAAAACAGGACGGCTTTATGTCATGTTTGACGCTTTACGCGCCGTTGCTATAGAACTGATTATATCACAATAATAAATTTTCTGCTGTATCTTTGGAATTTTTTCTCGGAGGAATAAAAAGGGATAGAAAAGATTAAAGATTTGAGACCTTTTTCGCCTTCGGTTGCGCCGGGAGAGCTTTTGAGGTAAAATAGTCAGTAATACGAAGGGGGATATAATATATGTGGAATACAGTACAGCTCATTGGAGCAATACTCGGCGTGCTCGCTCTGATAGGGTCTATATGCTATTCTCGAGTACAGCTTAAAAGAAATTACAGAACAAGGCTGATAACGAGGATTGTGACGGGAGTGCTGATTATAGCTATGGCTGCGGTCTCCATGGCGAAGGGCGGAACGCTTGCTTTTCTGCTCGCGTCGATATGGATCGCTCTGGGAGACATAATGCTGGCAATGTGCGACAATACTATAGACAGAGGTCAGATGCACATAGGTCTTTTCAGATGGGCGTTGATTTGCTTCGTATGGCAGTATGTTTTCACGTCCATAGGTTTGATAAGCGAGCTGTTTAACTTCTATTCGCTGGCTGCGACCTTAGTGTTTACGCTTATAATGTTTGTAATGTGGTCTTTGGCCGGAGTTAAAGTGCGCGATGCTGTGGTACACTCGATTTTGTATGCAGTTTTGCTCAGCTTTATGTTGTCGTGCGGAATAGTGATAATGATAGCGAACAGCAGCGCGGGAAATATAATGTTTGTCGTGGGCTCAGCTATTACATATCTGTCAGCGGCGGCTCTGCTCCCGGGGTATATAAGCAAAAAAGAGAACAGGCTCGCAACATTGATACGTCCGCCGATGCACATGCTGGGATGTGTAATAATGACAGGCGCATATCTAGTGGGAGTAGGCGTATGATGAGAAAGGCGCTCAGGGCTCTGGCTGCTGCAGTATTGCTGATTACGCTTGCGGTATCAGGCTGCGCGGGGAGCGCGACGGAGTCTGTTTCTCCGGAAGCGGAGCTTCTGAAGGCGGATGGAGAGGTGCTGCTGGACGGCGAGGAATTCATACGATCGCGCAAAGCTGCCGATTTGCAGAGTGAAATAATGGGCGTAAGCCGAAAATCAGACGAGCAGCTTTTTACTGAGCTGGCGGAGCTGGCGCTGCTCGATTCTCTGGCGAAAAAACTGGGTGTGCAGTCTGACGCCGGGAGATCTGAGTTAAAATCCAATTATGACACATATATGCAGAATGCGGCTTCGGGGATGACGGATGCTGAAGAATTGAATACTTATCTGGAGAGGCTGCAGGAGGAGCTGGGCATGTCGGACGACGAATTTCAGGAGTGGAATCTTGACAATTATGAAAAAGAAATAAACGCAGAGCAGGTGTATCTGTATGCGGCAGAGAGCTATACTCATATTTCCGATCCTGATTATCTAAAAGAGAGCATACAGCATGAGGTGCAGGGATTGGCTCAGCTTATGGAAGTGGAGTGCGGCTTCCCGGGCATGGAGAATCACGAGTTTACATACGATACGTTTATATCGTAGTCGGAAAGGAGAGCTATGCGGAAAATCATGGCGGCTGCTCTGGCGGCGCTGCTGCTGTTTGTCGGGTGTGCGTCAAATGCTGTTCTTTTTGAAAACGACTTTGATGAGCTCGACATATTGGGCAGGACGAATGAGGCGGCGGCGAAGGTATTTGAAGGGAAAAACATTTGGCTTGAAGGCGAACTCTACGCTCTCAGAGAGGACGTAGAGGGTATAAACACCCATGGCAGCGACGGCGTTGAAGAAGTGAAGCGTGATTTTATTAATTGTATGCGTCTGCTGAGTCGTGCATATGAAAAATCGCTCAGCGGAGACAGCGAAGGCGCAGAGATAGATTATCAGAATGCGAGGATATTTTATATAGTCGGAGACAGACGGCTGAATAAGCTGAAAAGCGGCGGATATGTTGAGAATGAAGAATGACGAGTATTTTATGCGCCGAGCCATAATGCAGGCGGAGGCGGCGAAACGCAGAGACGAGGTGCCCGTGGGCGCTGTGGTTGTGCGGGAAGGAGAAATAATAGCGCGGGGATTCAACACGCGTGAGTCATCGGGGAACCCTACGGCCCACGCCGAGCTGCTCGCAATGACCAGAGCGGCGAAAAAGCTGGGCGGATGGCGTTTGATAGGATGTACGCTGTATGTCACGTTGGAGCCGTGCGCTATGTGCGCCGGAGCGATAGTAAACTCAAGAGTGGAGAGAGTGGTGTTCGGCACGCGCGATCCGAAGGCAGGCGGAATGGGCAGTGTGTACAACATAACCGAAGGGAAACTCAATCACAAACCGGAGGTTACGGAGGGCGTGCTCAAAGAGGAATGCTCAGCCCTGCTAAAGAGCTATTTTGCCGAAAAACGGGAAAAAAAGAAGATAGAAAGGCGAAAAGCTAAACAAAGCTGAGGCTGTAAAAAAAGACGCATACCAAAAGGTTGGTATGCGTCTTTAACTTTGAAGCGGCGTCTTTTAGACTACTTTAAATTCATCTTCTCTGACGGTCACTGTGCCTGCGCTGGTAGTGACGATTATGGCGAATTTCTTCGTGCCCGTGGTGAGCGTACCGAACTTGACCAGCCCGTTCAGCTTGCTGAGAGATTGAGATGTGACGCTGGATGCGGTATGACTGACGTCTATCTCTGTTTTTCCTGTGGATACATCGGTTACTACACCGCGCACTTTAGTCATAGGCGATCCGGATTTAAGAGTACCTGAGAAGGAGTAACTCTTGCCCATTGTTATGCTTGTCGGGGGCGTGTATCCGGTCAGAGTCACTGCGGCCGCAGAGACAACGGTAAATGCGGATGTTTTTACTGTTGCGGCGTCCTCTCCTGAGGCCGTTGCAGTTATGTACATTATATAGCTGCCTTCGTCCAAATTGTCCAGCTTGAACTTGCTCGCGAGATTTGAGAGAGAGTAGCTTGTGCTGTTGATGTTGGTCGCGGAGGCGCTCGCTACTGTGTCGTAATCGGTTGTGTCCTTAGCATAAACTTTTACCGATTCGAGATTTTTTGTACACTTTATAGTGCCCGTAAGGCTGTAAGAAGAGCCTTTTGTCAACGTGCCCGGAGCGGAAAAACTCGACAGCGTGTACGTAGCGGCGGAACTTGTCCCCGAATCTGTGACTTCAAAATCGGCATGAGATACTGTATACACAACTCCGGAGGTAGTAGTCACGATGATAGAAATAGTCTTTTTACCTGAAGTTAGAGTTCCGAATTTTACAGAACCGTCTATGTTTGAGAGAGAATATGTCTTAACGCTTCCCGCCGATTTACTGACGTCTATCTCGCTGTTTGAAGATGCGTCTTTTATCAGGACTCTCACCGTCTTGATAGCTTTGTTAGAGGTGAGGGTGCCTTTCAGGCTGTAGCTTGCTCCGCGCTTTAGCGTGGTCGGAGGCGTGTATCCGGAAATCGAGACGTTTAGTGTAGAGTTGGTTACGGTAAAATTGTGTGTTTTTACGATTCCCTCGGAAATTACTTTAAAAACATAGGAACCGACGGGGAGCTTGTCGCCGGAGCTCAGGCCGAGCTCGTTGTCTGCTGTGACTCCCATGCCCCATGCGAGAGAATAGGTTTTAGCGGAGCAGCTGTTATTCTTTCCGTAAAAAGCCAGCTTTCCGTCTTGTGTTTCTACTATGAGGTAAACCTTAGTCTTTTTCCCTATTTTGACTTTCCAGTTTATCGTTTCACCGTATTCGGCGGTGGTATCGCCGGAGATAGTGATGCTTTGTTTTGTGCTGGAGGTGACGGAGAACTCTGTGGGGCTTACTACGTTAGTGTAGCTGCTGCTTCCCGAGAGCTTAACCTGTATGTATATGCGCTTTGTGCCCGCGGCGAGCGTAGAGAATTTTACGGAGCCGTCTATTTTGGACATGCTGTATGAAGTGGTGCTGCTGACGCTCTTCTTTACGTCTATCTCATAGTCGCCGCTGGTGACGTCCTCGATTGCAACGCGAACGCTCGTGAAAGCTTCGGTGGATTTTATAGTACCCTTGAGGCTGAATACGCCGCCCTGCTTTACGGAAGAAGGCGCTGTGTAGCCTGTGAGTGTGAGCGTGGCAGCGCGCGATGAATATACTGCGGGCGATGCGTCAGATTCTTCTGCATCGGCGGAAGCTTCTGCCGAAGGCGACGCCGTTTCGGATTCAGCCGGTGTTTCAGAATCTACGGGAACGGTCTCTTCCGAGGGAAGCGGAGCTATGCTCTCGAGAGCGACAGAGGGAGAAGCGGAGGGCGCCTCCGAGACTGCCGATGCTTCTGCCGGTTTGTTCTCTATACTGATAGGAATGAGAGCTTCGATTGTGCCGCTCGCTGCATGTACGGTATACTCGCCGATTTGTTCGGGCGCGGTGAGAGCGACTTCGTTTTCTCCGGATTTCAGAGACACGGGTTCTTCGCTTTGATATATGATGTTGTCATTTGCGTCTGTTATGGAGATATCCGCGCTGGAATCTTCTATGGCGTTGAGAATGAGTGTGATCTCATCGCCGGCGTAGTAATGCGCGTTCTCCTGCTCGATAAACTCGAGCGGGGACGCCTGAGCTTCTTCCGCCATAGCAGGCGCAGAAAAGCAGAACACGAATAAAAAGGTCGATAAAAATAATAAGGACTTGTATAACGGTCTGTGTTTCATCCGTACCTCCTGTGAAATAAAGTATTTAATTTATTATATCTTCTAAAATTTCTTCCTTAAATTTGTAATACAGTATATCATTTTTTATAAAAAATTTCTTCACACAAAGCTCATTGTTTACAAAATGTTGACACTAATTCTGATGTTAAATAAAAAAAGAGTGGTATAATCGCCTTGTTTTTTTGTAAAAACGAGGGAAAGTATACACGAAACTTTCATAATACAATGTAATGTTGTGAAATGTGTATACACATGCTATTGACAAATGTATTTAAAAACGATATGGTATTTACGGCTGTAAACATCTGTGTTTATAGCTAGGAAATTCAGAATTTATACAATTTAAAATTTTTAAGGAGAAAAATATGTCTGAAACACTATCGCCCAACAAGCGGTCTGTCAAATATTGGCTGAATCGCTATTTTGTGCAAGGCATGAGCGCTATGGCGCTCGGTCTGTTTTCCTCTCTGATAATCGGATTGATAATCAGTCAGATAGGTAAAATCCCCGGACTGAACTTCTTGACAGAGATTACAGAAGTCCTGTCTGCCAGCTCGCCCGTCGTCGGAGCGGCTATAGGCGTGGCAATATCATGGGGCTTGAAGGCTAAGCCTCTGGTTATATTCGCCAGTGCGGCAACAGGCGCTTACGGCTATGCGCTCGGCGGCCCTGTCGGCGCGTTTGTCGGCGCGACTGTAGGCTCGGAGATAGGACAACTGGTCGCGGGGAAAACGCCGGTAGATATAATAGTAACCCCGTTTGTTACTATAATCTCCGGAGGGATAATTTCTCTGCTGATAGGCGGATATGTGAACGACTTTATGACATGGCTTGGCGGTGTAATAAACAGTGCAACTGCGTTGGCGCCGCTGCCTATGGGAATAGTCGTGTCCGTGATAGTAGGCATGGCTCTGACAGCGCCGATAAGCTCGGCGGCTCTCTGTATAATGCTGGGCCTGGACGGCCTCGCGGCGGGCGCTGCGGTAGCGGGCTGCTGCGCGAACATGATAGGAATAGCAGTAATGGGTATAAAGGACAACGGCTGGGGTTCGTTTATAGCGGTCGGCATAGGAACGTCTATGCTCCAATTCGGCAATATAATGCGCCGTCCGCAGCTGTGGATACCGCCTGTGGTCGCATCTGCCGTCTGCGGTCCGATATCGACGTGCGTATTCGCGATGACAAACACGCCTACCGGAGCCGGAATGGGCACGAGCGGCCTGGTCGGTCAGTTCGGCGCGTTTGCGGCTATGGGAGATCAGCCTTTTATGACAGTATTCTTACAGGTGGCGCTTGTGCATTTCATACTTCCTGCGGCGATTACTTTTGCGGTATATCTTCTGCTTTGCAAGCTTAACTGGATAAAGCCGGGGGATCTCAAGCTGGAGAAGCTGTAAAAAATATTTGAGCAAAAACGGTGTGCAGAGAAGCGCGCCGTTTTTTTATCTAAGCGGAATGCGCCTTCAGGGGCAGCGCGATCTCGGCAAATATCGTTGATAAAATCCGCCGCCTTTGGTATAATAGACTGCATAGAATGCTAATTCACTTTTTAGACTAAAGATAATTTTTTGGAGGCAAGATAAAATGCGCCATGGTTTTTTAAAGATAGCCGCAGCTACGCCTGATATTCAGGTTGCGGATTGTGAGTATAATGCTGAACAGATAATCTCCCGTATGCGTGAAGCGCGCGCGGAGGGCGCGAAGATACTTGCGCTCAGCGAGCTTTGCGTGACGGCGTACACGTGTCAGGATTTGTTTTTGCAGCGCGCTATGCTGGATGGAGCGAAGCTGGCGTCGGAGAAAATAATAGCCGCCACGGCAGGCAGCGATATGATTACGATTTTCGGCGCACCTATGGAATATCAAGGCAAGCTGTACAACTGCGCGATAGTAGCTCAGCAGGGGAAGGCTCTGGGAGTTGTGCCAAAGACCTTTCTGCCGAACTACAACGAATTTTATGAGAAGCGGCACTTTGCAGCTGCTCCGGCAGAGACGGGAGAGATAAAGCTCGCGGGCGGGACATGCCCCTTTGGCACTAAGCTCGTCTTCCAGTGTCAGGAAATGAACTGCTTTAGCTTTTCGGTAGAGATATGCGAGGATTTGTGGTCGCCTAATCCGCCGTCTGTAGCTCATGCCTGCGCAGGCGCGATGCTCATTGTGAATCTCTCTGCGAGCGATGAAAACATAGGCAAAGAGGAGTATCGTCGCAGCCTGATAAAAAATCAATCGGCGAGACTCGTCTGCGGATATGTGTACGCGGACGCGGGGGACGGTGAATCGACTACCGATATGGTTTTTGCAGGTCACAATATAATAGCAGAAAACGGCGCTGTATTAGCGGAAAGCCCGATGTATCAGAACGGCATGGCGCTGTCTGAGATAGATTTTCAGCGTCTTGAAAGTGAACGCCGCAGGCTGACGACGTTTCCCGCGGATGCGAGAGAGGGATATACGTTCGTGCCGTTCAGCTTTGAGATAGTCGAGACGCAGCTGACGAGAAAATTCCCGGAGCGCCCGTTTATACCTTCTGATAAAACAGACAGAGAACGCCGCTGCGAAAGCATACTGGCTATACAGTCTTTGGGTCTTAAAAAACGCCTTGCTCATGCTCATGCGAAAACGGCAGTTATAGGCGTATCGGGCGGGCTTGATTCCACTCTTGCGCTGCTCGTCGCCGCCAGGGCGATGGACAAGCTGGGCAGACCGAGGACGGATATAGTCGCGGTGACCATGCCTTGCTTCGGCACGACTAAGAGGACGAAGTCCAATGCGGAACAGCTCGCAGAAAGGCTTGGAGTTACGCTGCTTCACGTGGACATAACAGATGCGGTAAACCAGCATTTCTCAGACATAGGGCACAACAGTGATATACACGACGTTACCTATGAGAACTCTCAGGCGCGCGAACGTACGCAGGTCATAATGGATATTGCGAATAAGACGAGCGGTATAGTCGTCGGCACGGGCGATTTGTCCGAGCTGGCTTTGGGCTGGGCGACGTACAACGGAGATCACATGAGCATGTACGGCGTGAACGCATCCGTTCCCAAAACGCTTATAAGACATATAGTTTTGTACGAAGCGGATTACACTCAGGATGAGGCGCTGAGGAATGTCCTGCTTGACATACTGGATACTCCGGTCAGCCCTGAGCTGCTGCCCGCCAAGGATGGAGAAATATCTCAAAAGACAGAGGAGCTTGTCGGACCGTATGATCTGCACGATTTCTACCTGTATTATGCCGTAAGATGGGGCTTTACACCGCAGAAGGTTTATCGTCTGGCGGTTTATACCTTGGGTAAGGACTACGACAAAGAAGTGCTGCTCAAGTGGCTCAAGAATTTCTATCGCCGTTTCTTCCAGCAGCAGTTTAAGCGCTCTTGCCTTCCGGATGGTCCCAAGGTCGGTTCGGTCACGCTGTCTCCGCGCGGAGATTGGAGAATGCCGAGCGATGCGTGCGCGGATTTGTGGCTAAAGCAGGTTGAACAAATAGAGGTATAAGTAAATGAAAAGATGGAGGAAGATTATAGCCGCTGGGGCGATGCTTGCGATTGCGTTCGCGCTGGCGGCGTGCAGCTCGGGAAATGAGCAAATAGCTGACGGCGAGCCGCTTAGCTATGATGAATTTACTCCCGCTGTAGGTATAATGGCGGAGTACACTCTGAGAAATAAGGATACTGCGAATTACACTGTTGTTTCCAAGCATTTCATGAAGCGTTATGAGAAATACACGACGCAGGATGACGCGCAAAAACAGGAGAATTTCGACAGGTATCTGAAAATAATGGAAAAGCGCAAGACAAACGGCGTTTATTTTACCGAGAACAACCAAGAGGAGATCAGCGAGGTTGTATCCAGCAGCCGCACCTCCATATACGCTTATGAGGCTACGGATATCTTGAAAAACTGCGCGGAGAAGCTGGACGCTCATGCGGAGCAGCTGGGCATGAGCAGAGATACTTACTTCGCTAATGTATACAAAAAAGTAGTGTTTGCCGACTATGCAGATCAGCAGCTGCAAAACTGGTATATTCAAAATGTATACGAAGGTAAAAACTACTACGCCATTACGAGCGATGAATATGAAACCATGAAGAAAGAAAAGGGAGAAGAACAGGCGGATGCTGAAATTACGGCGGGGCTCGAGGATGTAGACGCGCAGTATGAGGCATGGCTCCTGTCGTAAATCTAAATATTGTTTTTTCAAAAAGTCTGTCTTAGGGCAGGCTTTTTTCTGCGCTTGCTGATATAGAGGAAAAGATTGCTTGTTTTTATTTTGACGTTACGAGCAATATAGTTTTAGACAGATGTCAGCTTTGTGACTAAAGATGAAAAGTATGGGAAATTCTCAGCGCTCTTATTGCTTTTGAACGCAAATAGTAGTATTATTCTCTTTGAAATTAAATTAATTAGCGGATAAGAGGTATTGGAATGTTGAGAAATAAATTCATGCAGTTCATGTACGGCAGGAGCGGGAGCGATCAGCTTGGGCTGTTCTGTCTCATTACGGCAATGGTGCTGAATCTCGCAGGTTCGCTGCTCGCGCATCTGAGCGCGGCGTTGTATGCAATACTGACTGTGCTGAGTTTGGTGCTGCTGGCGTGGACGATATATCGTATGTTCTCGCGCAACGTGGCGAAGCGCAGAGCGGAAAATGCGTCTTTTATGAGAACGTGGAATAAAGTAAAGAGCGTCTTCAAGCCTCGCCCCGACGCTAAAACACACGCGCGTTTTAAATGTCCCAAATGCAAACAGGCAGTCCGCGTCCCCAAAGGCAAAGGGAAGATAATGATTACCTGCCCTAAATGCGGAGAAAAATTTGCGAAAAAGACTTGAATTACAGAGCGATATAATGTAAAGTGTAACTAAGCGAAAGCTAAAAAGTTTACAATTTTTGAAGGAGATTAAAACAATGAAGATAACAAAAGATATGACCATAATGGAAGTTCTGATGATGGACAGAGGCGTAGCGCCCATATTCTTTGATCTCGGTATGCACTGCCTCGGATGCCCTTCTTCTTCCGGCGAATCTCTGGAGCAGGCCGCTCTCGTTCACGGCAAGGATCCTGATAAGCTCGTAGCAGATCTCAACAAGTATTTTGACGAGCATCCGCTCACAGCGCGCGCATAATTTTAGAAAATACAGTATAGACGTCAGTCCCCTGCTTTTATGCGGGGGATTTTTTTATTCAAACAAATCCGAAACAAAACACAATCAATTTGCAAAAGGCGCGGGGCTATAATGAGCACACGATAAAAAACACGGAGGTGTGCGATATGGAAAAGAAAAATACTATTAGACTCGCGCTGTTTACATTGAGCGGACTGGCTTTTGCTTTAGGTATGTGCATGTGCCTTATCAGGGAATGGGGAATGTTCATTCCGGGAGTTGTGCTGGCGGCTATAGGTGCGATAGTGCTGATTGTGCTGTCCGGGATAAGGCTTAAAAAGAAGAATATGCGGACGATAGCCATGGGCGTTTTGGGCGTTCTGCTTTTGGGGATAGGGATGTGCATGGTCACTGTTTATCAGAACATGATAGTATTCGGCATAATAATCGGAGCGGTTGGAATATTCCTTCTTGTAATGATGATACCGCTGATTAAAAACTCAGTAAGAAGAGGAAATGTGTAAAATGACAATAAGAGAAGCGATGAGCAAAGTTTCGGCAGATATTAAAGAGAGCGCAAAAGCTCAGCACGAGATAGACAAAGAGAATTTCAGGAAGGTCAAAGAGCAATCTGCGGAAAATTTCCGAGAGGCGACTAAGCCTGATCCGCGTTTCCGGGAGTTTATGGCAGCTGAAGGAATTAAGGAAAAGGCGAAAACAGTTGCGCGGCACTTGAAAGAGGACTCTGACTCAATCAGGAGAGAAAAGCTGCAGCTCGGCAGGAGAACAAGATAAAAAGCATCCGAACTTTATCAAAGAAGCTATCCGTAAAACAAAACGTTAACAAATCTGTGTTATAATTAAAACGAAATAGCGGAGAGAAGGAGGTTCGGTGATGTTTAAGATTCTGGTTTTGGAGGATGACGGAGAGCAGAATAGGGTGGTTTGCGCCTTTCTCAGCATGAACGGCTATGACGTCACGGGATGTGCGGATGCGAATGAAGCGTATGACGCGCTGTATGAGAACGTGTACGATATTATAATATCTGACATAATGCTGCCGGGAGCGGACGGCTTTGATTTTGCGCAAAGCGTTCGTGAGATGAACAGAGAAATTCCGATACTCTTTATGACGGCGAGGGACGATATGCCGTCTAAGAGAAAAGGCTTTGGCATCGGGATAGACGATTATATGGTAAAGCCTGTGGAGCTGGACGAGCTTCTTTTGAGAGTGGAGGCGCTGCTTCGCAGAGCGAGAATAGCGAGCAGCAAAAAGCTCGTGGTAGGAAATCTCGTGTTAGACGCAGAGGAGCACGGCGCGTACCTGGGAGGAGAGGAGATAACGCTGACAGTTCGGGAATTTGATCTGCTTTATAAGCTGCTTTCTTATCCGAGAAAGACCTTTACCCGGGCGCAGCTTATGGAAGAATTCTGGGATGCGGACAGCTCCTCCGGGAGGCGCGCCGTCGATGTATATATGACCAAGCTCAGAGATAAATTCTCAGAATGCGATGATTTCGAAATAGTCACTGTACACGGTCTGGGCTACAAGGCGGTGACGAAATGAAAATAGACAGCAGAGTAAGCAGGAGTCTGTTTTCAGTTAAATCATATATTTCTATGTTTTTAATAATAGGCTTCTCAGTTACAGTAAGTTTTTCGCTGCTTCTGCACGGCGCCGGAATTACATACGAAGATGTTCGAGGCGGCGCGCTGATAACGTTTTTGAATATATTGTTTTTAAGTGCGCTTTGCTGTATTATAGACGTGGTACGCAGAAAGCTGACAATTGAAGGACCGGTACGCGCTATTCTCAAAGGGATGAGAGAGCTCACGCAGGGGAATTTCGATACGCGTCTCACGTCGGGCAGCAAGCTGTACGGCGAAAATGAGTTTGATATTTTAATAGAAGATTTTAATAAAATGGCAGAGAAGCTCTCCGGCGTAGAAACGCTGAGGAATGACTTTATATCTAACGTATCTCATGAACTGAAAACGCCTATTGCGGTTATCCAAAATTACTCTAATATGCTCAGCATTCCAAATATTCCCGAGGAAGAACGACTGCGGTATGCTGCTTCGATATCCTCTGCGTCTCGCAGGCTTTCGGATCTGATAACTAATATATTGAAGCTGAGCAAGCTGGAAAATAATCAGATAGCGCCTAAAACGCAAATATACAACCTCGGCGATCAGCTTTGTGAATGTCTGCTTATGTTTGAAGAAGCATGGGAGAAAAAGGATATAGACATAGAGACGGACATTGCCGACGGTGTGATGCTCAACGCTGATCCGGAGCTGATGACTTTAGTCTGGAACAATCTGATTTCAAACGCGATAAAATTCACTCCGGAGAAAGGCAGAGTAGGAGTTGAATTAAAAGAAGAAAGCGATAAAATATCCGTATGCGTTTGGGATACGGGCTGCGGAATGAATGAAGAAGTGGGACGCCGTATATTTGAGAAGTTTTATCAGGGAGACAGCTCTCATGCTACGCAGGGAAACGGACTGGGGCTGGCGCTGGTGCGCAGAGTTATAGACATAGTAGGCGCAGAGATAACGGTAAAAAGCGAAAAGGGACGCGGGAGTGCGTTTACGATAAGCTTGACGCGGAGGATGGAATGAGCGCATTAAAAAAACTGTTATATAAGCTGCTGCATCCGGGCGGAAAGGCAGCCGTCCTGCTGACGATATGCGGTGCAGCTGCTTCGGCAGCGGTTTTTTTGCTTGACGCAGACGGTGCGGCTGCGTATTTGCTGTATCTAATATCGGCATATGCTTTGGCGGTCATATGTGCGTACTCCGCGCGGCTGCTTGTGAAATTGAAAAAGCTGATAATGTCTGTAGAGCCGGGCAGGAGGTATTTTGAGGACATAGCTTTTAGAAGAAAAGCGGCGCTGTACGTATCGTGCGGCATAAACTCGCTGTACGCATTGTTCAAAATGGCGGCGGCTCTGATATATAAATCTATATGGTGGGGCGCGGTAGCCATGTATTATCTGATATTGTCTCAGATATATTTCTGGTTAATAAAATGTATGAAACAGAGCAAAAGCATAGAGAATGAGATATATGAAGAACGTATCTACAGACTATGCGGATGCAGCATATTTCTGCTGAGCGCGGCGCTGTCTGTTGTAACGATATGTATGGTTGATTACGGAATGGCGCAGTCATACCCCGGAGTCATGATATTCGCCGCTGCGGCTTACACTTTTTACAGCGCTGCGGTTGCGGTTATGAACGTGCTGCGCAGCGCCAGATACAACAGTCCGATTCTTTCTGCGTCAGTGAATGTAAATTTAGTTCGAGCCATAGTATCCATGTTTTCACTGCAAACCGCCATGACGGCTCGCTTCGCCTCGGATGGGGGCGGCAGCTTTATGAGCGTGGCGGCGGGCGGAGCCTTGGCGGGCATGGGAGTGCTTGCTATAGCGATAGTTATGATAGTAAAATCCAGCAGCAGAATCAGAAAATTGCTTATTTTAGACAGAGAGGGAGAGAGCTGTGACCAGACATACAGATAAAGAGAGCGAGATGTTCAGCTATACATATTCGGCTGCTCAAAGAGATGAAATAGAGAATATAAGAAAAAAGTATATCCGAAGTGACAATCAGGCCGGCAAAATGGAAGAGCTGCGCAAATTGGATAAAGGTGCGGTTAAATATGCGAAAATCCCGAGCCTCACGGTCGGCGTGTGCGGAATTCTCACGATGGGCGGAGGAATGAGCGCGGTTATGGTATGGAATAACTTCGTGCTGGGAATTCCGCTGGGCTTGGCGGGGGTGTGCCTCATGGCTGCTGCTCCGCTGCTGTACAGATATTTATTAAAAAAACGGCGCGAAAAAATCGCACCGAGAATCTTGGAGCTGACGGAGGAATTGCTGAAAGGAAAACAAAGCTAAAACGTCAGTCTCATGTCGTACCATACTGCTCCGCCGTGGACGGACGCAGAGATTCCTTCGCTGATGAAACCGAATTTGGAATAGTAATGCAGGAGCTTGTCCTTACACGTGAGGACAAGCCCTTTGCGATTCTGCGACTTTGCGTCGGCTATTGCACGGCGGAGCAGAAGCTCGGCGCAGCCGCGTCTGCGGTAGGAAGGGATAGTATTTACGCCGAGTATCATCTGCCAATTGCCGTTCTTATCGTGCAGCGAGGCGTCCCGGAACATTTCGTCGCGCAGGGTGCGTTCGTTCGTGACTAATCCGTCTGCGAAGCCAACGAGTACGCCGCCATCCCAGAGCAGCCAAAAATGCTCGGGATATACGGAGAGCCTTTGGGCAAGGGCGTCCGCTGTGGCCGCTTCTCCCGCGGGGAAGCATTCCGCTTCTACAGCCGCGAGAGCATGAAGGTCTGTCATGAGTGCAGATCTTATTTCCATAAATCAATTGTCCTTTCTTAAAATTTTATACCAGAATGCCTTGCCCTTCGCGTATCAGATAGAGATATTTTGCGCTGACGGGTTTTTTTGTTATTATGCGCAGGGCTTTCTCATATAGATCAAGCTGCTTTTTGTAGTGAATGCAGAAGGCGGTGAACTCATCCGGTAGGATATGATTCGTCTTGTAATCGACGATTATGAGTCTGCCGTTTTCTTCAAAGGCGAGGTCTATAATACCCTGAACGAGAGTCTGCTCGCTGCTGTCCGATATTCCCAGCTCGTTTGCATTCACGGCGAGAGTGAACGGTATTTCGCGCATTACGCTGCCGGAATTTCGGATGCGGTATGCCAGCTCGCTGTTCAGATAGCGAGCTATTTCATTTGCAAATCGCATGACTCTGCCTGCTTCCGACTTTGAGAATATCTGCTTTGAGACAAGAGCGTCCATCTGAGCGCGGACGTCGTATGCGGTGCGCGCCTTATAATCCAGATGCAGCATAAACAGATGAACGAGAGTGCCCAGCTCGGCGCCGCCGTCTTTTTTGCGTCTGTCGGCGGCGGGAGCGGGGATAAGCTCCGTGTCGTACAGAGAACCGAGCAGAGTAGATACGCCTACCTTTGACGGAACGGAGGCGCGGGGCATCACGGGCAGAGGCGTCACGCTCATGCCTATAGCAGTTTCGAGGCACTGCTCCAGAGTTCGTCCGCTGTGCTGTGAGGAGTCGATGCAGGCGCCCGCGCATATTCTGTGCGGTATGCTTATTTCAGGAGATTCGCACGCCGATTCGTTCCAATCTGAAAAGCAGGACAGACGCAGCAGAGAGGCCAGAACCCAGTCAAGGTGAGAGGATAGCGCGGGCATGTCGTCTCTCTGCATGGAGGAGAGAGAGCGGAAGAGAGAATCGGGGTCGGAGCAGGTTCCGGAAAATATGAGCATATTTGCTGCTCGTGTCATGGCGACATACAGTATTCTCAGCTCTTCGCTCTTGTTTTTGGCTTTCAGATCTTCCGCCAGCAGCAGCTTTATTTTGGACTTATCCTCTGTCTTGCGTTCGGGGTCGATTATGTCGCAGGCGGCGCCGAGCTCAGGATGAAAGAGCAGCTTGGCGGAGAGATCGCGCTGGTTGAAGGATTTGTTCATCTGCGCCAGTATGACCACGGGGAACTCCAGACCTTTGCTCTTGTGTATGCTCATTATGCGTACTCTGTCGTCGTTCAGCTCGCCGGGAAGGTCGAAATACGCGCCTTTTTCGCGTTTCAGTCTGTCCAGATCTTCTACCAGCTCGAAAAGACAGGTGCATTCGTCCGCGAGCGAATTGAGCTTTTCAAAGAATTTCTCAAGCAGAGTGAGACGGCGCGCGCCGCCGGGCAGAGCGCGCACGAATGCGTCGTAGTCCGTCTCGGACCGCAGAGCGGCGATGAGGCGTCGTGCGGGCATTCCGTGCGACATGAGCCGCCATCTGTTCAGCCTCTCGCTGAAGGAGGTTATTTTATCTTTGAGAGGGGAGGGCTCTGATTCGAGGTATTCAGCGAGGCAGTCGGAGAAACGCTCGGAATCAGAGTACGCGCGTATCTGTGCAATCTCTTCGTCTGAGAACGCGCCTATGTGGCTTTTTAAAACGCTGAGCAGAGCTATATCCGAGCGCGCGCCGTCTATTATGCGCAGGAGGTTGACGAAAACCTCAGGTTCGAAAAGTCCGTTTGCACTGCCCGTTTGGACACTCGCGGGTATGCCGCATTCCTCAAAAACCTGATAGAAGGTGCGCGAGTGCGTTTTTGGCGAGCGCATGAGAACCGCAAAATCTCCAAATTGCAGCACGCGCGGCTCTCCGCGGTATGTCACAATGCTGCCTACAAGCTCGAGTATGCGCGCGGCTATTGTTTTTGCCTCGGCGGCTGCGCTCTCCTCTCCGTTTGGCTGAGTAAGCAGAAGCTCCGCTCCGCCTGAGAAATCTCCGCGTGCGCGCAGATGCTGCTCGTCGGTGTATTCCATTTCGCCCAGCTCCATGCTCATTATACAGCTCATGACATGATTGACCGCGGCGATAACGCCGGCGTTGCTGCGGAAGTTTTCGTTCATATGAATGACTTTTCCCGCGCCGCGTCTGCTTTTTTCCAGGAATATCTCGGGTGCGGCGAGGCGAAAGCGGTATATCGCCTGCTTCACGTCCCCGACCATGAAGGCGTTTGACGCGCCTATCTTTCCCAAAAGGCTCTCCTGCAACGGGTTGGTATCCTGGTATTCGTCTATAAAGACGTGCTCGTAACGGTCGGCATATTGCGAGGCTATCTCGGGGCGGGAAAGAGCGTCGGAGGCTATATACAATATGTCGTCGAAATCCACCGCGCTTTTTTCGCGTTTAGCCTTGGCATAATGAGTATCAAACGCTTTTAGAACGCTGCGCAGTGCGTCTGTTGTGCGTCCGGTGTAAGTCAGCTCGCCGGATATGTCCGAGACGGAAAGCGCAGCTGCTGATTTAATCAGCGCCCGCGCGTCCTTTTTTCTGTCCTGAATGCTCTTTTTCAACTCGTCGGAAGGGAATTTTTTGCGCGATATGCTTTGTACCTTTCCGGAGGCGGCGACGCTTTGCAACTCTCTTACATCGGCGCGGAGCAGCAATTCGATATAATTCAGATCGTCGTCATCTCTTGGGAGCTGGTCGAGTATCATGTTTTTTTCGCTCAGCTCGCGGCAAACCTTGAGTGTGTTTTGTGCGCGCAGAAGCAGCGAGCGTATTTGACGAGAGAGGAGAACGTCCAGGTCGCTCTTTTTGGGGGAGCGCAGCCAGTCCAGACCTTCTTCCTTGCTGCGCAGGGCGTTGTATACGGTCAGGAACATATTGCGCAGAGCTTCGTCGTCTCTCCCTGAGAAGCGCTCTCGAAGAAAGAGAAGATCGGGGTCGTCTTTTTCGTACAGCTCTTCCATTGCGTCGTCCAGAGCGGACAGGCGGATGAGCTCTGTCCGTTCGCCCAAAACGCGAATATCCGAAGGCAGACCCAGAGGCACGGCCTGTTCTTTTATGAGTTTAAGCGCAAAGCGATGTATTGTGCATATGTCGGAGAACTGCGCCGTCTCTGCCTGCGCCGCCAGCCTGCGGTCGTTCCGCTCGTCTGCGAGGGAGAAGAGCTGTGCGGATATTCTGGAACGCATCTCTGCGGCGGCTGGAGAGGTAAAGGTGCAGATGAGCATACGCGATACGTCGGCGCCTTCCGCGGCGAGAGCCGCGACGCGCTGAGCCAATACGCTAGTTTTGCCCGAGCCTGCGCCTGCGCTGATGAGTATGCTGTCGGAGCGGTCGTATATTGCGTCGAATTGCGACTTAGTCAGCTTGAATGCCATTTAATTCCTTTCAGTATTGTTCTTTATGTTATTGAGTATTTCTGTTTGGCTCAGCTTCGGGAGGCTGCGTCCGGAGTCCTCCCGTCGGCAGACTGCGAAATACTCGCAGTAGTCACAGGGGATGGTTCCGCCGTATTCCGCCGGGTTAACCTCCAGCTTTCCGGAGAGTATGGAGCTGACGGCATTCTGAGCCAATTTTTCGCAATGCCGCATCAGGCTGTCCAGCTCGGCGCGGGAGAAGGCGCTGCTTCCGTAAGGTATGCCGTCGGGGTTGAGCGTAAGCTTTATAGTAGTGAGCTTTCCGACTGTTTTTTCCATGCTGGCGGCGGCGTCTGCGTCTGCGAGAGCGAAGCCGTTCATGCGCAGCTCCTTCATGCGGTCGCTTTCCGTTTTGTCGGAAGGGATGAAGGGCAGAGATACGTTCATGTAGAAGCCGCCTGCGGGAGTGCATCCGGGGACGATTTCCATTGCGGCTATGAGGTATATCATTAGCTGTATACTCAGTCCGTAATAGAGACGGCAGAGATCGAAGCTGCTGTTTCCGCTTTTGTAATCGACTACTCTCAGGAAGCCGTCGTCCGAGAGGTCTATTCTGTCTATTCGTCCCGTGAGGGTTATACTGCCCAGCTCATGTCGGAAGCCGACCTCGCTGCCCGCTATGTGCATGCCTGTCAGGCTGGCGCGGACGGCGCGCGTTGCGAGGAGGACTTCTTCTTTAAGCCGCTTTTCCGTGAAGGCGAAGCGCTTGCTGTTGAAAATGCCTTTGTTGTGTTCGGAACGCATTTTATCGGCGGCGCTGTCGATTATTTCGCTTACGGTGTTGTCGTCTGCGTTCTGCCAGCTCAGGCGCCTGCGCTCCAGCGTGTGCGTCACGTTTTCGAGCAGGGAATGTATATAGCTGCCTGCGCTCATCGCATCCTCGCGGAGCTCTTTCAGCTCTACGGGCTTTATTCCGTAATCCATAAAATGCTTGTAGCTGCATCTGTAGAAATCTTCTATTAAGCTTGTGCTTCCGCGGAGCTTTCCGTATAGTTTTTTTGAAGTGTCGGGGGATATGCGCACGGGGCGGGGCTGCATGTATGCGGCGAGACGCGATACCGCTTCAGGCTCCGACTTCATGAAAAGCGCAAGGTCGGCAGGCGGCAGATCTGCGCCGTCCGCAAGAGAGCGAAGTTCAGCTGCCGCGCAGGAAAAGGTTTCCGAACGGGAGAGCAGCGGCGGCGGGGCCAATTCAACGGCTCCGGAGATGCGTTTAACTCTGTCGATAATATAAGACGGCCCTGCGCTTGTGTTGTAGGTCAGATCCAGAGAGGCGCCTGCGGAAAAGGCGCGCATTATCAGAGCCTTCTGCTCGGAAGGACTGAGCGCGGAAGGGAAAAATGTGAGCGCGTCTGCCAGCGACTCAGCTTCGCTGTTGGTGATAATTCCGCCGTCGTCAACGGTGTGCGGGACGAGAGAATCGCATATGCCCACGGCTATCATTCTGGATACGCGGGGAAATACGGAGTGAGTCAGCTCTCCTACGGTTATCTGCCCCTCGAGAGGAGGAGTTACTGCTATCGAACTGCTTTCAAAGCCGGCGGAGATTGCCGAATACAGAGAGTGTACGTCTGCGTTCGGCAGGTATGTTCCTGCCTGCTCCAATATAGATATTGTGCGCTCGAAGGTCTGCCTGGTGAACGCGGCTTCCTCGGCGAGGCCTGCCTCTGCGAGCTTATCAGCGAGAGTCTCCAGCTTTTCTTCCGTGTTCAAAGCGTCAAGGTATGTGAGAAGGCGTTCTGTGACAGAGCCTTCCGAATTGCAAAGCTCGTCGAGCGGAGAAAAAGCTCTGCCGCGTATATCCTCCATTTTTTCGTCTTTGAGCGTTCGCCGCAGCATCCTGCCTTTTATGCCATGTTCTTTTACAAAGCGGATAAGCTCGTCGGCTTCTTCCGGCTCGACGGGGAGCAGGCCGGTTTTTAGATGAAGCAGCAGGTCTTTTAAACGCCAGCCTTCGTTTATTATTCTGAGCGCGGATAAAATCAGCACTGCTATGTCTGAATGTATGAGCGGGCGCTTGTTCTCTATGAAAAACGGAAGCTGAGATGAAGAAAATACCTCGTCGAGTATGTTCGAATATATGTTCATATCGCTTACGCATATGGCTATATCGTTCGGCTTTGTGCCCTCCTGTATGTATTTTATCGCGAGGGCTGCGGCTGCCTTAGCTTCTGCTCTCGGATCGGTGCATTTGTAAACTGTAATGCTGTCTGTCGGAGTGCGAAACTTGCGATAAGGATAGCGGAAGAGCTCTCGAGCAAGAAGGGCGGTATCGTCATTTCTCTCGTCGGGAATTTTGCGCTGAGTTCCGCCGAGTATTTGAGCCAATCTGTTTCCGGAAGAAAATATGTCGTTCTCAGAGTCGGCGAGAAGGTATACAGATAAGCTGTCGGCGATAGTGTCAAGAGCCTTGAGCGCGTCTATCCTGACGTGAGAGAGCGAGTCAAAGCCGTGGACGATTATGTGAGAGCCTTTTAAGAACTCAGCTTGGGATATTCCGGAATATGCGAATTGCTCCAAAGCGGCTTCATCCATACCGGCCGAGGAGTTTTCTATTCTGGAGAGCAGTTTGGCTAAATCAGAAAGCTTGCCCTTTAGGACGCCATCCGTGCATTCTGCGCTTTTGAGCTGTTCGGAGGTGATGCCCTCGGAACGGAGCGCTTTTACCAGAGCGGCGAGGCGCAGGTGCAGAGTATCGTCGGCGTGAGGGTCGAGTATGTCCAGATCCCCTTCGAGCGAAAGCAGAGCTTCCTTTGCCAGCATGGTCATGCCTGTGCTGTCTATGGCGGGGAGAGCGCGGCCGGCGACTCGTTCGAGAAGCATACGCGCCAGCTTTTCAAAGCTGACGACCTCTATAGAATAGAAGCCGTCAGAGTCTGTGTGATATATTATTCGTCTTTCTGTGTTGAAGCCCATCTGTGCGGGTACGATAATGTATGTGTGATCTAATGTCTCAAGCGCGCGGGATATTCTGTGATTTACAGCGGAATCCAGAGCGTACTGAGAGTCGGAACAGTATACGTTCATCTGCGCTCCTTTAATTCTATGCTATACAGAGGTATATAGGTTAGAACGCCGCGTATGCGTCTGCTTTCAAAAAGCGTCGCGCGATGCAGCTCAAAATTCATCTCGTCTATCTCCGGGAGAGGCGTCTGCGTGAGGTCGGCGCGTCTTGCGAGAGTGATATGCGGCTTGAATTTTTTGCTGTCGAAGGGTACGCCGCGCTTTGTCAGCTCTGCGGATAGCTTGTCCGCGTATTCTGAAAGCGGGGGCGTGCTTTCCGCGGCGGCATACACGTGAGCGTCGCGCAAGTCTCCGAAGTGCCCCAGCCGACGCACGCGCACCTTCACGGGCGGCATATCCGCTATAGCCGACATGGCATATTGTGCATCGCGATAAGAGGGTTGTTCTCCTATGAATCTAAGTGTCAAATGCAGATTTTCTATACGGGAGGGTCTGCCTCCGATGTGGGCTGATATGCCGCGCAGGCTGCGTCTTATGGGTTCGTCTATTTCAAAAGCGATAAAAAGTCTCATAATAAACTCCGTTGTTTAAAATACGAAATAAGTAATAAAAAAGACCGCAGAACATCGCGGTCAGGTGAGAGCGTCAGTCTTCAGCGGTGGAGAGGAAGCTAATGAGCGTATTTATGTCGTCGGGTTCAGAGAGGATCAGTTCGACATCGCCCATGCTGCCTTCGTTGAACATCTGTGTGAGCGCGATATACTGGCATAAGGTGGAGCGCATATTTAAGCGATCGCCTTCGCCGGTGAGCAGCTCTACAGAGCCTTTACAAGACTTTACGGCTTCAAAGAACCTCTGCGGCTCGGTAATGCCCCTGATTTTCATACTCGCAACCTCCAGCTAATTGTAACAAATTATAAATCTAAACTCATCTTAGCATTTTTTTACGTGAATGTCAATCATCTGTCGGCGAATATGCGTAATATGCATGTAAAGATGAAAGAATATCAGAATTACAGCGCCTGTTTTTGACAAAAGCGCTCATATAAAGTATAATCTACTTAACACTGATAAGAGAGTGCTCTATGAGAAAATACGGATGCATTCTGGACGAGGATTTTAAGCGCGAGCTGAAAGCCTTGGACAACCAGAAGAAAAATACTTTTGCAAAAAAGCTATATTACCCTGTTTTCAAAAGACTTGCGGACATAACATGTTCGCTGGTCGCTCTTGTCGTACTTTTAGTGCTGCTTCCGTTTATTGCAGTGGCGATAAAAATAGATTCGCCGGGGCCTGTGTTTTTTTCGCAGATTCGCGTAGGGCATTTGGGGAATCTGTTCAAGATATACAAGTTTAGGACAATGCGTGTGGACGCTGAAAAGATGGTGGACAAGAGTGTGTTCAGAAATCGGGAGAATCCCTTCGTGCAGCATGAGAACGACCCTCGTGTTACTCGCGTGGGCGCGTTCCTCAGGAAGTTTTCCATAGATGAATTGCCTCAGCTTTTTTGTGTCTTGGGCGGGAAAATGAGCTTCATAGGGCCGCGTCCGTTTATAGTGGAGGAGACGAAGGTGCTGACCAAAGAGCAGCTCTACAGATTGACGGTTAAGCCCGGGCTTACAGGTCTGGCGCAGATAAACGGGAGGAGCGCTCTCAATCTGGAAAGCAGAATAAGTAAAGATTTAGAATATATAGAGAAAATGTCAGCGTGGCTGGATATTAAAATTCTCTGGGTAACACTGGTAAAAATAATAGAGCACGAAAATGTCGCGTAGAACGGCGATTTTGTTGTGATACCGGAAGTTAAAACAGAATATCAAATGAAGAACCGGATAGGGCAGGCGGCTTGTGGTACCGTCTGTTTTTTAAAATAAAAAAAGCTGCGCATATGGCGCAGCCAGGCTGTATTGTCAAAGAGGTTTTTCTAAAGAAATCCGTCCTATTTTTGAAGATTTGTATTCGTCCAGAAGCATAGCCGCGGTTCGCTCTTCGTTGACTTCCGCCCCTCGCATGAGGAAGCCGCGCTTTCTGCCTATTTCGAGCATTAGCTCATAGGCGTCGTCCGGAAGGCTCTCCAGCTTGTAGCGTTCCATCAGCTGTTCGGGAGCTGTTTTGCTAAGCAGACGCAGCAGATAGAAGGCGAGTTGTTCTTCGTCTAATACTTCGGTGCGTATGCTGCCTATCAGAGCGAGGGCAGCGCCCTGCTCTTCGGTCTCGATTTTTGGCCAGAGCAGACCGGGAGAGTCCATGACCTCCAGATAGTCGCCCAGCTTGACCCACGTGAGGCCTCGCGTAACTCCGGGCTTGTTGCCTTCTTTTACGCGCTTGCTGCCGGCGAGTCGGTTTATCATGGCGGATTTACCGACGTTGGGTATGCCGCAGACTAAGCAGCGCACAGTTTTTTTCATACCTTTCTGTCGGTAGCGTTCGTATATGTCGGCGGCGGAGCTTTCTATCGCCGCGCGGAGCGGAGCGGCGGGCGAGCGGGTGGAATAGCTGACGGCGGGAATACCCTGCCTGTTGAAGTATGCCAGCCATTCGCGCGTCACCGCAGGATCTGCCAAATCCGACTTACATAAGACTTTGATTCGAGTTTTGCCCTGCATCAAGTCGTCGAAGTCTGGGTTTATGCTGCTTTGCGGTGCTCGGGAATCCAGCGCCTCTATTACTATGTCTATGAGCTTGAGCTTAGGAGCGATCGCGCGGCGCGCTTTTGTCATGTGCCCGGGGTACCAATTTATATTCATGCTAAATCTCCGTTGGAGTAATTAAAAGTCGGTAAAAAAACTGCGCGGAAGCATAACGCCCGCGCAGATGGCTTGACAGCCTTATCTTTCTTTGATTCTAGCAGCCTTGCCCATTCTGTCACGCAGATAGTAGAGCTTAGCACGGCGAACCTTACCGCTTCTGACCTTTTCGATGTGGTCGATCTTGGGGGAGTTGAGCGGGAGAACTCTCTCTACGCCGATACCATAGGATACGCGGCGAACTGTGATAGTTTCTCTTACGCCGCCGCCCTGACGAGCGATGAGGTAGCCTTCGAAAAGCTGAAGTCTTTCGCGCTGACCTTCCTTGACTTTCAGGTAAACCTTGATCAGGTCGCCGATCTCAAGCTCGGGCAGGTCTGTGCGGATCTGGGACTGTTCTACGAATTTGATAAGTTCGTGCATTGTGTTTTTTCTCCTTTATATTCAGGCGTTCTTGCAGCATGTGCAGCGGACCGTCTGTAGTCATACATCCCGCATTATATCATAGCAAGCCTGATTTTGCAATAGGGACGGCGGCTAAAAATAGTGTATGTGCTGAATGCAGGCGTGAAGGCAAAGATAGAATGGCAGTGGGACGGGCCGCGCTGCGTCTGAGATACTCATTCTATATTCGATACAATATCAGAATAGTTAAATTTTATTTTTATTGATTTTTATAATTTTACGAAAAACAATGCAGCCAATCATCATTCCCGCTGCATTGAGAAATACATCATCAATATCAGAAGCGCGCGGAGTAAATAATTGAAAGATTTCAATAAATAAAGATAAGCTCACACCTAATATCAGATTTGCTTTTATAGATTTGTTATATAGCATAGAAAAAAGAAACCCGAAAGGGATGAACAGGATGATGTTTCCTAAAATGTTTATCAAAAAAGACATTCCTCCATTATATTGAAAAGAATGAGCTGCACTGCAGAAAATATTTCCGGGTGTGATTATAGCAGTTATGTATTCCCATGTGATTTTTTCTGTCCCAAAGGTGCCGTCAGGATAGTATAATTTCAGGCTTTCTGAAAAATGAGGTAGTATAGTTATTGATAGTAAAAACACTATATATAAGCAAAAAACCAGAAGTAAGGCTTCTCTCCTGCAAAAAATGCCGGAAATAGTTTTGGCTGAGCGCTTTATTAATATAATTCTTGCAATCAAATATATAGGAAGCACTATAAGCTCCCATTGTATCACTTGTGATAATTGCAATCCAACCAATTCAATCAAATTTGATAACATATAAACGCATCTCCATTTCAAATATTTCGACCTATGCCGGTTGAGAGCTATTGTTTTGTATAATTGCTGGCGTATAATACCAGCTTAGGAAATATAACCGCGAACAGATGTCTCCCCGCCTCTATAGGCGGCGGGTTCCATCTAAGTCTTCAGTGGCGGTACAATCCGCCACTGAAGCCCTAAGAGGTTTCGCCTCTCGTTCACTTGTTGAATGACGGGGCGGCGCCCCTTATTGAAAAATATCTCCTTAAGCTGGTAAAGATACTGAAATAATCTTATCAAAAGCCCCTTGAACAATAAGCGCCGTTATTTCACGATGCTTGAAGCGGAATTGACAGTTGTGCTTTCAACAAATTTATTGTTGGAATCAAATACACTCACATAGAGACTCGTCCTATATGTTCCCGAAGACAGCGAGTTTTTTGTTTTGTTTAATCTTGCACCCGTAAGCCCTGATCCCGTGCCGGTCCATGTCGAAATTGTGTTCCAGCTTGTCCCCGACTTTTGCTGCAATCTCATGGTGATATTAATTTTAAAGCTGCTGTCCTGTGCTTTTGCAAGACCTGTGCATGTTGCTGTTTTGTTGTTAATACTAATTCCTGCTTTGGCCTCGCTAAGCTTGACAAAACGCTCAGTAATAATCAAGCCTGCATCCTCGCCCGACGTGATTTCAGCCGCCAAAGTCGGAATAGCTATGCACGTCATAACCATGGCAAGCAAAATATATAATAATTTTTTCATATAAAAAGCCCTCCTTGTTTTATGCTTCTAATACATATAACGACTAAGTAGGGCAATGTGCAACACTGTTTTTGATATTTTTTTAATTTATTTTTCTTTTACGACGCTTTTAGCTATTTTTATCGTTTCCTCTTTGCTGAGCTGGCTCATAAGCACGAAATAATGATTGCCGGCCGACCAAATAACAGTGGTGAGCCCTTCTTTTTCCACAAGCAGTCCTTTGCTGCCTGAAATATCGATCGTTTCGATATTATCGGCATTTTCTGTGTCGACCTGTGTAACAGAAGTGCCGGACGCTGAGGTAAAGGAAATTTGCTCTCCCTTGTCGTTTTGGTATACTATATCAGATTCGGAGTTATACGTATTCATTGATATAATCTCAAAGCCGGCCGGAATATAAGATGGTACATAAACATCCTTCATTTTTATAGGCTGCCCGCCTTCGAGTACATTCCCGTTTTCATCATATTCTTGCAACTGTAACTCTGTATATCTCGGTGTAAACGTCATGAGAAAGCTGACGAAACGTGATCTGAGGGCTTCCACAGACATAGTAACGGTAAAGCTTACTGTTACGATTGCCATAATGACAACAACAGCGCGCATCGCTGTTTTGCGTGCTTTTTTGCCGAATTTTTTTGTTCGGCTCTTTTTTAATTCAGTAGTCATCATATTGTGAACTCGCTTATCTAAAAGCTCTGAAGGCGCCTCGGCTTCTTGGAGATTCATTTTGTCCACGAGTACCTTGCTCTCATCTTTAGCCATCTCATAAATCGCCGCCTTAAATAGAGCGTCTTCATATTCCCTAATGTGTTCAGTCATTTCCATCCTCCTGATACAGAGCATAAACCGCTCTGCGGGCGCGGGTAAGATATTGCCTTACGCTATCCTTCTTGATTCCGATGAGTTCCGCGATTTCTGTATCTGTCAACTCTAAGAGATATTTGTAATTCAATAAATCTCTATATTTGTCAGGCAGCTGCACCAAAAGACCTTTCAGCTTTTCTACATCGAGCTTCAGCAAAACAGAATTTTCAACATTAAAGTCCGCGTCTTCGTATTCAAAATTAAGTCGTTCATCATTAATGCTATGAGCCGTATGTTTGTTTTCGACCTTTTTATGTTTTAAATAATCAAAGCATATTCTCTTAACATATATGACGAGATAAGCGGGTAAAACGCAGCATTCTATTTGTCTTGTTTTTTCAATATTTTCAATTAGTTTTACAAGAGTATTTTGAACTATCTCCTCTGCAATATATTTATCACGTACAATGCTCTGAGCTGTATAATATATCAGTTTTTTATTTTTTTCGTACAAACGAATCATGAACTCTCTGTCATTTTCGTTTTCAATAGCCATTATAATTATCGGAATCACAGATTATACCTCCTTGGCATATTTTTCATTATATCACAGCTCATCCGGATAATAGAAGGCCTCTCCAATAAACTAAGTGATTATGGAGGAGCTATGTATTGGCGTTTATTTTTTGCACTTTCTGCTTTATGCTTTATTCTGGGAAATGCTGAAATATATAACAAATCCGAACCCATTAGCATCGGGTTCGGATTTGATTGCTTTGGTGGAGCATACCGGATTCGAACCGGTGACTTCCACACTGCCAGTGTGGCACTCTAGCCAGCTGAGCTAATGCCCAATACAGCATCATTGTATAGCATGATGTATGGGATTGTCAAGGTTTTTTTATTTGCTTAGGCGAGCTTCTTTTTGCCTTTTACACTGAAAATAGCGACTATAATTCCGACTACGCTCATAGCGCAAAGAATGATGTAAGTGAATGACATGCCGCTCATCTGAGCTTCTGCAGAGCCGGAGGATGTCATGCCGGAGGCAACCAGTGACATGATTACGACGCACAGAGCTGAACCCATTGCGCCGAAGATGTTCCGCAGAGTGGAAAGGATGGCAGAGCCGTGAACTCTGTCGTCGTTGCTGAGTCTGCTGAGGCCGAAGGTGGTAGCGGGCATCATTATGCATGCGGAGCCGCAGTTTGTCAGAGCATAGGAGAAGCCTATTGTAAACATGGATGTAGCTGCGTTGGAACCAAAGCGCATTGCACTTCCGATTATCATGAGAGCGAATCCGAAGCTCAGCGGTATTTTAGCTCCGAGCTTGTCGAATAGTTTTCCTGCTGCGAGTGAAGTCACAGCGGAAATTATAGACCCGGGCAGAGTTATAAAAGCGTAATCTACTGCGGAGAAGCCGCGGAGATCCTGTATAAACAGAGGCAGCAGCACCGAGTTGCCCATGAGTATAAAATATACCAGTGCGTTCAGAATAACTGAGATAGTAAAAGTAGGTATCTTGAACACGCGCAGGTTCAGCAGTATTTTCTTGGATTTAAGCTGCTTGAAAGTGAAGGCTACAAGTGAAATTGCGCCTACGAGTATCAGCAATCCGCAGTTGACGCTGAAGAAAGGATAGGAAGACATATTGCTCAAACCCATTATTATTGCAACGAAGCCTATTGCGGCAAGAATCATGGAGATTGTGTCGAATTGTTCTTTTACGGTATCTGTAATATTTTTGACGAATATAAATGCAAGTACTATGTCTATCGCTGCGATTGCGGCGAACAGTATAAATACCATATGCCATCCCATGGAATCTATTATGAATCCTGTGAGAGTAGGCGCGATAACAGGAGCGACCATACCTGCGAGACCGTATATTCCCATTATGAAGCCGTGTCTTTCGGGCGGATAAATGCCGAGAAGGAGAACCTGTATGAACGACAGCATTATGCCATAGCCGCAGGCCTGCAAAACTCTGCCCGCGAGCAGCATAACGAAGTTAAAAGAAACGCCGGATATTAAAGACCCGCCGGCGAAAAGTATAATAGACGCGAGATACAGTGTTTTGTTTTTAAATCTCTTAATTAAAAAAGCAGTCGCCGGGATCATGATACCGGAGACCAGATTGTATGCGCTGACGAGCCATTGTGCAGTGGCTGCGTTTACGCTGAAATCTGACATGATGCTGGGCAGGGCGTTGTTGACTGCTGACGAAGTCATGGCGGACGCCACCATGCCTAGCATGAGAGTGACAAACATCAGCGTGCGCTGCTTACCTGCTATTGGAGTTTCAGAAGTAGTCATGTTTCTCCTCCTTGATAGACGTAATGTAAAACACCCGACAATATGTTGGGCGTTTTCAGAGAGTATTTTACAGCATTTGTATAGGTCATTTAACCATTAATTTATAAGTTTTTGTAAGTTAAACAACATATATGCTAAATGTGTTGTTTAAAATATAAATAATTTAAAAAACAGCTGCATGTGTTTTATTGACTTTATTGTTTAGCTGATATATATTAGAAATGAACAAACAGAAAATATGTAAAAGCGGGGGAGAAAAAATGTCGCGAGACAGGAGAGTTAAATATACACAAATGGTTTTGAATGAAAGTCTGCTCGAGGTTTTGAGAGAGAAGCCTCTGTCCAGAATCACAGTCAAAGAAATATGTGATCGCGCTGACATAAACAGATCTACGTATTATGCTCATTATGACAATCCTCATGATCAGATTAAAAAGCTCGAAAAGACTATAATTGCGGAGATGTCCTCATATCTGGAAGACCTGCCTGCCAAAGGGGGAGACAGAGCGGAAAATAAAAAAGAGGGCAGAACGGCGATAAAAAATCTTCTGGATTATATGTACGAGAAGAGAGCGACGCTGCGCGTGCTGTTTGACAGAAGCGAAGACCTGAATTTACAGCAGGAGTTTCTTATCGAGATGGGACGCAGATCTTTAGACGAACGAAATCGTATGAATGCAATACAGGAAAAACGAGATGCAAAATACGAGTACATATATAAGAGCATGGGGAGCTGGGGGATAATGCTATACTGGCTCATGAAGGATACGGATGTCAGCACAGAAGAAATTGCGGATATGATAATGAACAATGTGGGCAGCTGATTATTCTGTCAACATCATATCTTCCAGCTTGGCTATGGCCGTTTTGTAAAAGTCTATATAATTCACATCTTTTTTTCTGAAACCAAAGCTGCAAAGCCGAACGTTGAAAAGCTTGAGAAGCTCTGCCTTTTCGTCGAATATACAGTTTTCCGGCTCGAAAAAGTAAACATCTCCCGCGCCGGAACATTTTTTTCTATTGAGAAGCCACCATAGATCCATTTCAGACACGTCGAAGCCGAATCCGAGTATATATATGTCTCCTGCTACAAAAGCGTCCAGCCAACTGGTGATTTTTCCGGATTGCTTAAAATGCGAAGCGCTGTGTTTATTCAAAAGGCTTCTGTAGCGGTACAGCAAGTTGGCATAATAGTAATGACCTATTATCATGCTGTCGGGCTTGCGCGCTTCGCCGTGGATGTGCCAGATGTTGTTTGTTTTGCCGTTGTATTCAACCTCGTTATAAGTATGCAGCAGATATTTAGAGTTGGCGCGGGATACTTCGCTCGTATGCCGCATCAGCTTTTTTAGCTTGTATTCGCTTTTTGCCACGCCGGGAAGAGCGGCGTCCTCCAGCTCGTAGCTGTAGTTTGTTGTCAGAATATGATCGAAGCCGATAGAGAGAAGCCGGCGCAGTATATCTGCCATTTCAGGATTGTCCGCCCCGCCGTAAAGAGCGTTCGCGTGGCGCTTCATAGTTGTGTCAACCGTGTCGTTTGTCACGAGGACTGCCTGGAGAGGGCGCGGTATGCTTAGCTTATCGGGGAGATCTGTGCGGATGGAAAGTGTTTTCATAAGCTGATCCCATGAAGAAGCACCGTAGGCCTGATTGAGACCGTTGCCGAGCAGCAGAACTTGCGGGCGGCGTTCTGTTTTAGCCATGCTGAAAAATCCCTCCTTGCACATCGCATGTCGAGCCGAATGTTTGCCGTATTAATTTTAGCAGGGATTTGTAATGTGCAGGCGTATGTTTGCGTTAAATTTAGTCTTTCAATAAAAGTAAGTAAAAGAAAAATAAAGATAAAAAAGCGCCCACATGAGTGAGCGCGAAATAATCCGAAAGATTATTGCTTGCTTAATAATGTTCGCCGGAGATTTTCGAAAACAGTTTGCCAAGCTGCTTTATTGATTTTCTGCCTGCGCGGTTTGCGGCTCATCCTCAATCTTTGTTTTGCAAGTGCCTCCGCGGTCGGTAAAGTAATCCTCGATTTGGGCAATCAACACGTTGGCGTCATCATACTTATCCGTCTGGACGTGATGTGAAATAAAAGCGTCCCCGCCCTCATACCAGATTTGAAAATTCTCATCGTAGGTCACTCCGTAGGTGTAGGTTTCACCATCAAGCTCACAAGTGAGCGTCGTTGTCGTAAGCACTGCGTTCTCCCGCGGAAGGATATGAAAGCGCCAATAGAAGAACATATAGGCGATTATCAGCACAAAAAGGGCAATCGCTATACCGATAGCGCTTTTTTTAATAATTGTCTTGCGCCGGACGCTCTGTCTGGCCAAGCTCTCATTCAGGATGGCCAGCTGCTTTGCAACTTCACTTTCTCTGTTTTCTTCTGCCTTTTCGGCATTATCCGGTATGTCCTTGCCGAGAAGCGTGCTGACGGGGACTTCAAACACTTCTGCGATACGTTCCAGCATCTCTGCGTCCGGCACAGAAAGCTGTTTTTCCCATTTTGAAATTGTCTGTCTCACCACATGAAGATGCTCTGCGAGCGTTTCCTGTGAGTAACCCTTCTTCTTTCGGAGCGCTTTTATATTATCTTATCTCCCAGCATACAAGTACCTCCTTGCTTTTGATGGGTTGATTATACTGTTATTCACTCCGTTGCGGCAAGCAACGCAGATTAACGTAATGATTATTTAGCATGGATTTGCAATGCGCAGGCGCATGTTTGCATGAAATTTAGTCTTTCAGTAAAAGTAAAATAAAGATACAAAAAAGCGCCCACATGAGTGAGCGCGTAATAACCGAAAAGATTATCTCTTGGAGAACTGAGGCGCGCGACGAGCGGCTTTGAGGCCGTACTTCAATCGTCTGAGCGATGATTTTCCTTGATATTCCGGGCTTTTTTGAGCCTCGGCCCCTCGGTTGTCCTATTCCTTAACCAAAAAACAGGCCACTTTTACGAGGGGACAGCTTGATGAAATGCAGAATTTACTACATCGAATAGCTGTTCTGGTTTATTATACTTTACTCTTGCATAGATGTCCATAGTTGTCTTGCTGTTCTCATGTCCGGCAAGGTACTGGACCGTCTTGGGGTCAACACCTGCATACAGAAGATTGGTGATGTAGGTATGCCGCAGCAGGTGCGGTGTCACATCGAAGTCCAGGCTATACACAATGTTGGGATTGTTTTTCTGATGTCCTCCCAGACTCGGCTGAACAGTGTACTTGATGCTCTGTCCGTTCACATACTTATAATAGGTACGCTCCTTGGTAGACCGAACAACGATGTACTGCCAGACACGTTTGAACTGCGAATATGACAAGGGCTGTCCCTCACTATCGGCAATCACATATTCCGATTTGGAGGCAGCCTTGGCTTCCCGCAGACAATTCACAAGGCATTTGGGAATGGGAATATCCCTTCTTGCTGCTTTCGTCTTAAGCGTTGTAGAGATAACCGGTCTGTTATGCTCTGATCGCCATGCGCGCCGCACAGAGATATATGGAGTGGGTGCATCGAGGAACACACAATCCCATTGCAAGGCGAGAGCTTCTTCTCGGCGCAGACCGGCATATAAGCCGATCATGGTAAACAGATACGGCGGAAGTCCTTTGACGGTTTCCAGCAGCACTTCCACCTGCTGGTCTGTCAGCGAATCTTTCTTTTGGGTCGGTTTCCCTCCTTTTGCCGAAATCCCCTCACACGGATTGTATTCCAGCAACTGGCTCCGCTCTGCCGAGTAAAAAATGCACTTGAGGAGCATATTCACCGTATTGTGCAGGCTCTCGGACTTATTGGACAATGGGATCAGCGCCAGACGAATATCATCCGCTGTTACTTCCTCCATATACATATCTCCCAAAGGCTTGATAATGTAGTTCTTCATATTGGAGGCGTAGCCCTTCAGTGTAGCCGGCGACACTTTTGCGGATTGCATCAACAGCCACTTCTCACAATACTCGGCCACAGTAGGATGCTCCCGGTGGAAGATGATCTCCGCTACCTGGCGTCTCGCCTCCTGCTCTTTATCGTACAGTTCCTCGCAGGTAGTCCCATACAAGCTCACCTGCTTGCCGTCTGCGTCCAGAATCCGGGTTCTGTAATACAGGACACCCTTTCGTGTGACGGTTCCATATTGAGGTATGTTTTTTTTCTTCTTTGCCATAATTAATTTCCTTTCTCGCGTGGTGATGTATCTACACCTCCTTTTTATCAGAGATTTCAAATTGAATCAAAGATACGGCCAAGGAAAAACTAAGAGCGAGACATCCTTGTCTCGCTCTTACTTCATTTTCTGAATTGTTCGGAACTTACACAGCGTCCCATAAGTCAAAGGCACAGCCCATTGCTTTGACAAGATCATCCGGCCTGTTGTATTTGACCTTTGCGTAAATGTCCATCGTGATTTTGCTGCTTTCATGGCCCGCCAAATATTGTACCGTTTTGGGGTCCACCGAAGAATGAATCAGATTGGTGATGTAGGTGTGCCGCAGCTGATGCGGTGTCACTTCAAAATCCAGGCTATATACCACATGGCCGTTATTCCTGGCTTTTTCTCCAAGTTTCGGGTAAAGCATATATTTTACATACTTTCCGTCCACAAGTTTTCTGGCCATTCTCGGCTTTGCAGTCCGCGTCACAATATACTGCCACAGCCGCTTAAACTGTGTATAGGATAGCGGATCACCGTCCCGATTGGCAATCACATAATCCGAAGTGGATTTTTTCTTTGCATCTTTCAGACATTCAACCAGACAGACCGGGAGAGGAATGTTTCTTTGTGCCGCTTTGGTCTTTAGCTCGGTAAGAATGACCGGCCTGTTATGTTCTGTGTGCCATGCCCGCCGTACCGTTAAGTACGGAGCCTCTGCATCCAGATACACAGAATCCCATTGCAGCGCCAGGATTTCTTCCCGGCGCAGACCGGCATATAAACCGATCATCACAAATACATAGGGCGGCAAATCCCGGATCGTGTCCAAAAGCCGCTCAACCTGTTCATCCGTCAATGCCTGTCTTTCTTCCTGGGGAACTCCTCCCTTTGCATCCAGGTATATGGTCGGGTCCTCGTCAATCACATGGCTCTCCTTGGCCGCCCGGAAAATGGACTTGCAGAGAATCACCACAGACTTATAAACCGAAGCCGACTTCTTGGAAACAGGTACGAGGGCAAGTTGGATGTCATCCAGGGATACATCAGCCATTCTCTTGTCTCCCAGCCCTCCAATAATGTGCCGCCGCACCTTAGAGGTATAATCTGTCAAGGTGGTGGCCCGAACATGGACGGACTGCATCAGCAGCCACTTCTCACAGTACTCAGCAACCGTAGGCGATCTTCGACGAAACGTAGTACTGTCAATCTGCTCTAACGCCTCCAGTTCCTTGTCATAAAGCTTTTCGGGCGTCTTTGCATAAAGCGCCACTCTGTTTCCATCCGAATCTTCGACTCTGGTTCTATAATATTCAATGCCGTTAAGCACGACCGTACCATATTGAGGAATTGCCCTTTTTCTTTTTGCCAATTCCGTCACCTCCTAAGAATAATGTCCAGCGCTGTACCTTTGTTTTATCAGACATATTAGGTTCCAGCAAGGATACGGAACAGCTCAAGCTCGGACACTTCGCAGCTTGCGGTATGTAGCGCTTTTTTCCACTGGCTTTGCACGATGGGTGCATTTTGCGATATACTCCTGAAGGCCAGCATCTGTAAAGTACACGCAACCATTTTGCACATACTGAACATAGGAAATTAGCCCACTGTTTCGAGCTGCATCCAAAGTGGCAATGCTAATCCCCAGTAATTTGGCAGCCTCTTTCCGCGAAATCAATTTTTCCATAGGTGGTCCCCCTTTCTGTCAAAGATGTGGTTGTTGCTTTCAAAATCACATGAATGCGCTGGCAACCGAAGCTGCCAGCGCATGGTATCTGACTTTGAAAAATTTACTCGCCACATTTGCCACGCACCCCTGGCGATGGGGACATTCCGGTCTCCGCTGGCGCGGCTGTCATAACTCCACAGCGTCGTTTTACTCGTGCGCCGCAGAGTTCCCCCCAAGTCTTTAGGAGGCCGTGAGGAAGTATCTTTAACCCCTATGCAGTCATCGCGCCCTGAAATGCCACTTTCGGGTATCAGGCTGACGTGGATCGCTCGGAACAGTCCTATTCATCACCTCCTGGGGCTGTCCATCTTCGCGGCGTGCCTGATTCGCTCGTACATAGGTTATGTACCGGAAATGCCGTCTATGAAATTGTCAAGCTCCACATTGGGAGAATGTTCTTCCCTCAATGGGTAGGCACTGATACGCTTCATTTGTTAAGTGTTATTCAAAAATTTTTTTATTTTTTTAAATCTTTGTGCAACAGCACTTCTGGAACAATGCCAAAGACGTGCTACATCAATTTGACGATAACCATCCACAAAAAGTAATGTCAATAGCTCCAAATCTTTCTTCGACAGCTTCTTCAATCTCAACAGTAGTTGTTCGTTTTCCACCGAAGCCAACCATCCATATCGCGTTTGATCAATCTTATCAACATCCCATTGATAAGATAACGATGCAAACTTTCGGAACAGCTGTGATTGACCACATACTTCATCATATTGTTCACAAGGTATTGGTTGCGTATGGTTTTGAAAAACCCTTTGACTGCAAAACCATGCCCAGTCATATTCTTTCATGGCAGCAATCTGTTCTTCGCTCATCCCTGCATCACAATACTCAACTTCTAAACGCTTCCATCTACTATCAAACTTCTTTTTCTCATATCCATAATTAAATCCCATTATTAACCTCCTGTAGATTCAATTTGCAAAATTCACCATGCAAACTAAAATCAGGAGGAGATCGACAACGAGAATCTCTGGGTTGTTTTCCATCCCCAGAAACAAAAATGCCAGCTGATCTTAAGGACCAACTGGCATTTTTATTCGCGCACAAAGAAAACGCATTATTAAGATTTTATAAGTACAACAAGTATACCAAGCACAATTCGATACCAACCAAACACCTTAAAATCATGTTTTTTGATAAAGTTCATTAGGAATTTAATTACTAAGACAGATACCGCAAATGCCACAGCCATACCGAGAACAAGAGCGAGCAGTTCTGCACTTGTAAATTCAAACCCGAATTTTAACAGCTTAAAAGCACTTGCTCCAAGCATAGTAGGTACTGCGAGGAAAAAAGTAAACTCTGCTGCTGCCACTCGTGAAACTCCTATGAGTAAAGCACCTATAATCGTTGCTCCCGACCGTGATGTGCCGGGTATAAGTGATAACACTTGAAATGCCCCTATCAAGATTGCTGTTTTATAGCTGATGTCAGAAAGTGCCATAGTAGTAGGAGTACGCTTTTTATTCCAATTTTCTATGAGAATGAATAACAAACCATAAAAGATTAACATGATTGAAATCACAATGGGGGTTTGGAGGTAAGCATCCAAATAATCATCAAATAGAATCCCCATAATAGCTGACGGTACACAAGCTACCGCAACCTTGAACCACAACGAGAAAGTATCCTTTTTAACAATTGACTGTGCTTTGTTCTTAAATTGAAAGGGAAACATCTTGTTCCAAAACATTACAACCACTGCGAGTATAGCTCGATTAATCACTTGTGATTTGTGATAAGTGATTTGTGATTAATATATAAAAGCCCTCTTTAAAGGGCTTTTATATTTATTTTGAGAAAGATATAAAATCAATATATCCCTTTTCCCCAATTTTTACAACGGCATTGTAGGGCATATAGTTTTTTATATGAAAGCATTTGTTTTAATATTTGTTCCAAAGAGCCATCATGGCTTTGACAGAGCTCTTCTTCTATGCAAATGCTTTTAATCCGATCCACACGAAAATTCCTATATTCATTTCTTAGCCTGCAAAACCGATTAAGTACCAGTTCTGTTCATAAAACCCCAGTGATATAGGCTCTATCATTCTGCTTTCCGGTTCTTGCCCTCCTGATGCAGGATATTGAATTGATATTACCCTTTTATTGCAGATTGCAGTCTGAATTGCTGCAATAACGTTATCCGCCAATGTATTTTTCTGTCCAGATGTGCTGTACACGTTAATACTGTTCTCCAACTCCTGTGCATAGTTTTTTTCACCATGCTTCAAAATAGATTTGATTTTATACATAGCTGAATCAAAATCCTTTATAAATGATTCATCTCCATGGCAATTTAAAAATTTCCCTGCTGTAATCAATGCACCCACTTCCGCCGCTGTAAACATTACCGGCGGAAGTAGGAAGCCCTCTACAAGAAAATATCCTTTTCCGGCCTCAGATCCAATTGGTATTCCGGCTTCTTCAAGTGTCCGGATATCTCTGTAAACTGTCCTTAAGCTTATATTAAATCGCTGTGCAATTTCTTTGGCAGGAATTATTTTTTTTGATTGCAGCTGAATAAGAATAGAGGTTACTCTGTTAATCCTGTTCAAATTTTATTCCTCCTCTGTGACTTCCATAAAAAGTATATCCTATGCGTTCTTAAGCTAGCTGCTGTTAGTGCTTCTCATTGCACCCTGGTTATAAAAGCCATACTCACAAACCTCTTCACCAAAACTCTTTACATCTCTAATATAGAACTCTATCTAGCGAACTTTTAGAAAAGATATAAAACATCAGAGTATGGACAGTTGCGGATGTACTTCAGAAAAGATTAGATGTCTAAAAAGCTTGTAGTTAAAGCTTTTTAGACATCTAAATCTAGGTACTAAAACAATTCATCCAGTAAAATATAATATTTTATTTTCTCCCAATCAGGCTTGATCCCCAGTAAGTCAAAAAATAGCTCGACATACTGTTCTTCCCCGATATCCTCCCTGATCGACCGGACGCAGAAGGCAATGTCATACCACTTGTCCGCCCTGCCGCTTCTCCCAAGATCAATAAAGCCACTTACTTTGCCATCTTTCACAAAGATGTTGCTGTCTCCCAGGTCGCCGTGGGAAAAGACAAGTTCCTCTTCGGGCTTTTCCGTCTTTAAAAAATCATACAGCTCGCGCGGATCTTTAAATGGAGTGTCTTCTTCCCAGTTTTCGCAATCCACATCGGCCAGATCGTTATTCAGTAAGTAATCCAATTCGGCTAAGCGGCTGTCTAAGCTATTCGTATAGGGACAATCCGATATGTCGATGGAGTGAAAGAGCCTGATGCACTCCGCATACAGCTCGATAATCTTTTCAGGGCTTTGTTCATCTTCATACTCTTCCGAGCAAAGGACGCCATCGGCCTCACTCATGAGCAGATTGCTCCAGCCATCATGCCGTTCAAAGTGCAGGACCTTTGGAACAGGCAGCTTTCCTTCCAGCCATAGCATCATGTCCTTTTCCCGTTCCACATCATAGGTGGTCCCTTTATACCGGCTGTCCGTCATTTTTAAATATAGGTTTTCATTTTCTCCCACCAGCTTATATACCTTAGCAGGAGACATTCCTTCCGTATCTTTTACGCAGCGGTATTTTTCGATCAGTTTTTTCAATTCCGGTGATATTCTCATTTTAGCCATTTATTATTTCCTTCCTCTTTTCTACAGTATTTAAAGATACCCCAAGAAGCTAATTATAGCTTTTTAAATATGGCGCTTCATAGAGTAATTCTGTAAAGGTCCAATTCTCGTTTTCATACAACTTTTAAAATTTCTATAAAATCAAGTACCATTATTTCAAATCCTCCTTTTTAAAATGATGAAAGGTCATAAGAAAACCAACTGCTGATACAAGAATAATAATAGATACAGACAGCAGTGTAGGATAGCCGGTACTCTGAAGTTTACCCTGCACCAAGAAATAGGTGGCTGTCCACGGATACAACGCTCCCCATTCTTGATTTGAAAGTGCGGCACTTCCCATGACAATCACGGCAGAGCCAATCATCGGGGCGACAAATCCTTTTGTTTTCATAGCAACAAACACAAAAGGAGAAACTGTTAAAAACATCAGGATACTGCCAAACAAAAACTTGGGGAGCCATACTATTGCCACTAGTAAGCTATATCCCTCCAATGTAAAGACAGCGTCATATAGCCCACAAACGATAAATATACCTGCCCATGTTACAAGGGTTAGCATAACAATCCAAAGAAGCAGGGTGCAAAATTTTCCAATTAATAGTTTTGTCCTTGAAATGGGTATGGGCAATATGGTTTTGAGGGTGCTTTCTGTGTACTCTCTGCTAAACAAGTAAGCTGCAATTGCCACATATATCATAATGTTTACCAGCAGCATGATATACAGTACACTGTCGCTGTATATGTCAGACAAGGTAAAGATAATCTCCGGCTTATCAAAATGTGTTTGCAAGGCTTCTATTAACATCAAAAGTGGGGTAGATAATACCCCTGCCACACTAATTAGCACCATTTTTGAACGCTTTAGTTTTAATAATTCACAAGAAATAAGATTAAGCAATACCGCCACCTCCAATCAGTTTAGAAAAGTAGTCCTCTAAGTTTTCCTCACTATCATTTATCCTTGTCACGAGCAGTCCATTTCGTGCAAATTCTCGATTGATTTCTCCAACACTTTGGCTAAAGTCATAAATTCTCACCGTACCGTCCTGCACTGTAAAATCCGTCATGTGGTAGTGGTTTTCTAAAATCTTTCCGGCTATCTCACTGTCAGATAAATCAAATTGAATGTATTTTCGATTCCTTTTGTGAAGCTCGGATATATTCACTTCCTCTACTAAATGCCCCTCGTGCATAACGCCGATAATATCTGCTATCTGTTCAATCTCGCTTAAAACATGGCTTGAGATAAAAATGGTAATGCCATGATTGTGACTAAGTTCAGATAAAAATGAGCGTATTTCAACTATTCCAATGGGGTCAAGTCCGTTAATCGGTTCGTCAAGTATTAAAAGCTCCGGCTCGTGCATAATGGCGGCGGCAATACCAAGCCGTTGTTTCATTCCGAGGGAATAATCGGAAAAGACTTTTCTTTTCTCCTTATGCAGCCCCACAACTTCAAGAGCTTTTTCTACTCCACTTTTAGATACTCCCCCTCGCAGTTTAGCGAGAATTTGCAAATTCTCATACCCTGTTAAATTACTGTAAAATCCCGGTGTTTCGATAATAGAGCCTACTTTGCTATAAAGGGTATGGATATTTTCCTTATAGTTTGTGCCAAACAAGCGTACCGTTCCCTCCGTTGGGAAAGCAAGCTGCAACATCATTTTCATTGCTGTGGTTTTGCCTGCTCCGTTTCTGCCGAGCAAACCATAAATTTTGCCCTTTGGCACATGAAGATTTACCTTATCGACAACGGTGGCTGTTCCGTATCGCTTCGTAAGATTTTCTGTTTCAATGATATAATCCATATTTGATTCTCCTTTCCGTGGGTTGCTGTTCTTGTTTTCGCTGACCACAATCTTATTATCCACGAGTATTGCATAGAAGCCAAGAAATCTACCGTCACAATGCCGACACAATAGATGTCAGCACGAAAAAAGCTCCGACACTTATCGTGTCAGAGCCTATTTTAAAGGGTTTATGGCATTTTACTTTGTTTGGGTTTGCTTTATCCAGACAAATATTTTAGCAACAAATAGCAGAAACATAAGGGCGGTTACATAGGGTTGTCTTGCCGCAGCGAAGAAGCAGATAAAAAGCGTACTCAGCACGAGAGAGCATTTTGTGATTATGTTGCTCCATGATTCCTTTTCAAAACAAACACACATCAGTTTCGCTATCCCAAGTGCAATCAAAACAATAAAAACAATCCAATAGATTGCAAGATATATTGGGGTAGTGTCTGTAAATGAAAGTAGATTGACAGAATAAATATATCCGTCAACAAGGTTAGCATACAACGGCAAAAGTATAAAAGTAACCGCCATCATATCTAATATTCCATAAATGAAACTGTAAATTTTTTTCAAGTTGGAACGATTTTCAGTTTCGGCAAGTGTAATCAGTTCTTCGCCCGATAGCAGTTCATCTATGGTCACAGAAAAGAATTTAGAAATACACTTGAGCGACTCAATGTTAGGGTAACCCTTGCCGCTTTCCCATTTTGAAATGGCTGTTCTTGATACATATAATTGCTCCGCAAGTTGTTCCTGCGTTAAGTTCTTTCCAGTCCTAAGCTGTTGTAGCTTTTCATTAAATTCCATGATTCTCCTCCTGTTTGTTCCTTGTTTTCATACGTCCATCAACGGGTTTTTCTGCATCTTTTGGTATCATCCATGCACGACCAAATTTTTCAGTTCCGTCAATGCGATTTTCCTCACATAATTTTTGTATCCGTCTTTCCGATATGCCCCATTTTTCAGAAGCGGCTTTCACAGAAATGTAATTCATAATATCAACTTCCTTTCGCAAAGAGTATATAATTATTATATACGGAATGACGAATAATAGCAAGTTTCTCTCCACTAATACGAAATTATACACTACTAAACATAAAATCATACTTCGTTCAAATATCATCACCCGAAATGTACAATGATATAGGATGATATTAAAATGTACCAAGATGAAAGAAAACTTGATTTTAAGCCGTTAGGTATAGCGATAAAAAAAGCTCGGGAAGCAAAAGGGTGGACACAGGAATATCTTGCCCAACTGGTAGACCTTACGCCACGCTCTATTATGTATATAGAGAACAGGGGGCAGCACCCAAGGCTTAACAAATTTTATCTCATTACTACCTTGCTTGACATCTCTGTAGACCAGTTCTTTTTTCCATGCAATGAAGATGGCGACAACAATCGCCGCAAACAAGTTGATGTACTGTTGAATGATATGGAAGAAAAGGAGCTTATCGTGATGGAAGCTACGGCTCAAGGCTTGAAAAAGGCAAGAGAAACTGCGGAATAATTAACGCTGTTTTCGTAAGCCAAGCCAACTGAAAAAAGTGCGACACCTACACAGGCTATCGCACTTTTTAGGTTATTTTTTTATTCTCCACACAAATCATAAAGCTGTTCACATCGGTTTTGAATATCTAAGATTTCTGTTTCGGTTAAACTCCTGCGGTTATGAGTAAGTTGTTGCTCTAAAAAATCACGATAGCCATCAAGTAAGGCATCCCGTAAAAGCTCGGGGGCTTTGCAATGTTCCACACCAAACCATTGCTCATCTTTTTCATCCCAAATCATAACGGTGTATCCTCGCTTAGTGTTCACCACCTCCAAAACACTATCTTTATTTAGGTAATCGTTGAATACTTCTAAAACCTTTTCAAAGGTCATCATTTTATCAGCCCTTTCATATTTTAGGTGCTTATATGTAAGTAGTTTATATACTTATTACGACTATGATAATAAAAGTAAATCATCGTGTAAAGGATACGGATATTGTTTGCGAACAAAAGTGGCAAGCAATGCCGGTGTTAATACACTCGGCCCACAGAGGGAAAAATCCTGACGTGATTTCCCCCTCTGCTTTGCTTGTTGAGGGCAGCGCCCCCAAGCCCCTTTGAACGCAGAATTTCATTCTGCGGCTACGCGTCCGATGGACGCTTATGACCATGACCGGCTTACCGCTGGCCGTGGTCTTTTTCTTGTTCTTTTTTCTGTTCCTCATCCATTTTCAGCAGCCGATCCACATTGGCCTTTGCCGTCAAAAGTTCCCGCATTTCCTCACGGGAACGCCGGTACTCGGCGTAGGTTTTCTTCTTTTCCTCCAGCAGTTTGGCATACTCAGATTGCAGGTCTTTGACCTTGGGCAGCTTCTTCACTCCCATCTCATCAAAGGCATTTTTTGCCGCCTGATGGAGCAGAATTTCTTGCTCATGTTCCTCCCGAAATTTTCGGGAATAACCGGCCTTGCGATAGGCAACATAGGTCTCGCGGGTCTTGGCATAATTAACGATATGGGTACGCAGGACGGCGATCTCTGCCATGCGTTTCTCCGTCGCCTTAATCTGCGCTGACAGCTCATTGTGATGGGCGGTAGCCGCCACCGCTTTTTCTTCCAGCTCTGTATAGTCCAGTAGGTGATGTTCGGTAAGAAAATTCACGGTCTGCGCCATCTGTTTTAAGTTAAAAACCTTGGCCCAGCGTGCATATCCAGCACCTTTCCCGGCCTGCAATTTTGCCTGAATATCCACCAGCAAATTGACCTTGGGTGGCTCCGGCTGCACGGTGGATTTCTTGCGGGGCGTGTGCTGCTTTTCTCCAGCCAGCACCGCACGGATTTCTGTTTCGCTGTACCCGGCTCCCAGCTTGTCATCCATACGGGCTACATTCTTCCAGCCGGGAGCTTTAAGGCGGATTGCTTTCCCGCGCCGAGATACCTCGCAGCCCATCTCGGAAAGCAGTTGCAGAAGTGTGTCAAAGTCTGCTGGCTTTTGCTCCAGCGCCCGGTCAATCATCACCCGTAGCTGTTCCCGATGGGAGGGCTTGGCTTGTTCGCCCAGCCACTTGTTGTAGCTTTTTCCGTGGGGCTTGGGGTTCTCCACAATGGATAGTCCGTTCTCGATACAAATGGTGTCACTTAAACGTCGAACAGCTCTGGTGCTTCCCCAAAAGTTACGGAACTTCCGGTCACAATCCATATTGACCGCCGACCAGATGATGTGATTATGAATATGCGATTTGTCGATGTGGGTGCAGACCACAAAGGAATGATTGCCTTTGGTGAACCGCCTGGCAAATTCTATGCCCAGCCGGTTGGCTTCCTCCGGTGTGATCTCTCCGGGCCTGAACGACTGGCGCACATGGTAGGCGATCACATCATCTGTACCGCGCACTCGTCCGGTGGCGGCAATATACTGCCGCTTTGCCAACAGAAACTCTGCATCAGCAGTGCGGCTGTCACATCCATAG
>OLPU01000063.1_pt1 | contig 94262 bp, 104 predicted proteins | sample 1673111 | NCBI WGS metagenome assembly OLPU01 (sample SAMEA3136755, study PRJEB25190) | human gut metagenome | reverse complement strand
TGACGTTGCGGACGTTGTTGGCGTTCGACGAATTAGGCGTATCAAGATGTACCCCGAACGTTTTTCAAGCTCTCGTTTTGTCCCGCTTCTTCCACGCGGTCGTCATGTACTTCACTTCAAGCGCAAGTTTTGACCAATATTCGCAACTGCTCATAGAAATAAAGCCCATTTCCTGTGAAAGCTCTATGAAAAATAGAAGCTCCTTGCAATAGGTCAGCGCCTTTGCTTGTAGCTTCTGCCGTTGTCTGTATTCCTGCGCGTCCCGAAGGTCTAATTCGTTCGCTTCAAGGACGCATTCGTAAATGTCCACCGCTTTATCCTGTATCCTGTTTACAAGCGTGAAGCGGTATTTCTTCGGGTAGCGCTCCGTCGAATTCGTGATCGTGAAGGCGTGCTTTACAAGGTCTTTCGCTTTCACAATCACGTTGAATTCCGTCGGTTCTTTCCGCTCCCGCTCCGGTCTTTGCATATATGCACCGTCCTTTCCGCATTCGCTCGATCATAGCGGTATCGTCGGCGCACCCGTCGAAATCGAAGCCCGCTTCGGTAACGGTCAGCGTTGCCGCGTTCCCTGTAACCGTTGTTCCTGTGATCTGTAATACCTCCGCGCCGCAAGCCGCGCATGGCGGGGAAAGCTCCGCGAAGATGTTTCCGATCACGCACGACAATTCCGCCGCCGTGCAAGCGTACCGCGTCAGCATTCGATCCTCTGCAAACTCTCGTTCCAAATGCCCGTAGACGTTACGCCGTCGAGATCATCGAAGAGGATCAAGAACGGATTTGTCGTAATGTCATTGAAAAGCACCGCTTCCAGCATATCCACGCGCGCGTCAAGCGCGTTCGTGATATTCAGAAGATTTGTTGCCGCGTTATCGTCAAGGACGTTTTGCAAGCCGTTAAACCATGCGTTGAAGTCCGCCGCCGCCTGTGTTTCAAAATCCGCCATGTGTTGCTCGAACGCTTCGTACTGCGTGTTACCCTGCAATTTCAGCGAATTCATATACGAAACAAGCGTGTTGTACTCCGCCGCCGAAAGGGATTGATATTCAGCGAACCACGCTTGAAGCTGTGCGTTAAAAGCCGCCGTGTCGATCTGCTGAACGACGGCGGCAACAACGCCGCAAAGCGACGTGTTCAAGCGTTGATCCGTGATCTTGCTTTGCGTGATAGCTGTTACGCCCGCGCCCACGTAGATGTCCGCCAGCGCAAGCTCGTAAACGTCCGCGTCCCTCTGCAATGCGGGCGCGGTAGGGGACGCGCTGAACGAAGAAGATTTGACCTTCACCGACATAACGCGGTTTGTCAAATCCCAGCGCACGACAACGCGATCAATGCGGTTCAACTGTCCGTCCGCCGTGTCAAGCTCGACGGCAAGATCGCCCGTGTTGAAGTAGAAGTAACCGTTGATCCACGCTTTGCCCGTTTTAACGTTCAGCTTCATTCCGTCGTTTGCAACGACTTGAAGCCCCGTCGAAGGGACGGGGAAAACGCCGTTCCCGATGAACGAAGCGAAGTATTCCGCCCAATCCTCCGCCTTGTACGTGCGATCGTGCGAAACGCTGTTGAAGAAACTTGATTTTTCCATGCTGTGAAGCCCTCCTTTATTTCGTAATCTGCCGAATTTGTGTCAGAAGCGCGGGCAAGCTCTCGCCGAAGGTAATATCTATTTCTTCGCCGCTGGTTTCGTAGGTTTCCGCGATCTCCGTTATGCGAACGTCAATGCGAACGTTCCAGCGCTTATTGATACACGTTACCCGATCGCCTAAATCGTAGTCCGTGCCGTACTTCAAATTCGCGTTCGTGTTGATCTTCGATCCGAAAGCAAGCGTTTCCGCGTATTGCTCCAGCTCTTCAACGCCGCGCGCGGAAAGAAGCGCTAAATACTGCGCCGTTGTAAGCGTTACGGTCTGCCCGCTCTCGTTTTCGTATTCCTGCACGATGTCCGTTGCATTGATGAAAACTTCGTCGCGGGAAAGCCCCGTCGAACTGCCGCCGACTTCGGCAACCTTCCGCGTTACGCCTTCTTTTTCCTCTCCGCCGACGTAAGCCGTTGTTTTAAGGTTTTCAACGCTGTTCGTGTATTCCTGTTCCACGATGTTGTCGAACTCCTGCGAAAAGATACAAGGCGCGTTCCCTGCGGTATTGCCCGCCGTAAGATCGCGCCCTTCGTAAACGGAAAAGGTATGCTTGCCCGTGCGGGCATTTGTCAGAACCCGAATACCCAGCTTCGCCGCCTTCGCCGCCGTTTCCGCCGCAAGCTGGGCGTTCGCGTACTGCTCCGAAGTATAGTCGATCTGCCCGCTTCCGGTGTCTGCGTCGGTCGTGGATATGCTGAAATTCGGGATATTGCGCGCCGCTCCTGCGTTCGTGCAAGTCTGCTTCACAATGGCGTATAGAATGTTCTGTGTCGTGTCCTTCGTGATGATCTGCGTTGTCAAAATGCGCTTGCCGATCCACGAAAGAAGGAACTTGCCTTGAACCTCTATTTCCTCCATGCCCTGTGAATTCTTCGTGATGTGAATATAGCGGATTTCCGCCGCTTCGTTGCCGCCGCGCTTGATGATGATATTTTCCTTCACCAGCAAGCGGGCGTGTTCCTCCGTGAAGGGAACAAGCAACTTGAATTCGCCGCAACTCCAATAACGCCGCGTCCATATCAAGGACGAAATCTTTTCGACGATCCCTTGAAGTGTCATATCGCGGCTATAAACGTATAATTCCACCGCGCTACACCCCCAAATACAAGTTATTGTGATAGATCGAAACTTCGAGATTTTCGGCGTTCGCGTCCGCTGAATAACGGAAGAGATTGTCGCCCACGGCGATCTGCAAATACGAACTATCAACGTCGAGATAGCGGAACGCGTCTGTAATCGTGCCGCCACGGTTCAGCTTCACGGCTTTTTCACCGTAGCCCGTGGAAACGGTTAAAACGTCGCCCGCTACAAGCGAAATATTCAGCTTGATAAACTCCCGTGTATCGACGTTCAGCAATACGGGATTTGTAACCGCGCCGATCGCGCGGAACTCGATCCGGATACCGCTTTTCACGTCGCCGGAATTGTAGACGTTCACAATCAGCGACGGCTGGCGATAGCCGATTTCCCAGCCGTCGTAAAGCTCCAGCCCGTCCGGAACGGGGAATTCAAAGCCGCCGATCCACGTTGCTATGTCCTCGCGCGTTTCCGTTTCCTCTCTCCAAAAGGGATTAAGGCAAGACAAGCTAACCGTGAATTGCTCGAAGATCGGCTTTCGCTTGAAGATCGGCGCGTCGTCGATCTTGCACCCGATCACCCGCCGGAAGTCGCCGAAAACATACGTCAACGTTGCTTCGTACTGCGGATTTAATATGCGGTTCAGCTTCCGGCGTAGGTTCTGCGCCGCTTGCTTGTCCCGCTCCTTGATGTATCCCACGATGTCAATATCGCGGCTTTCGATCCGATAGCCCAAGTATGTGTCGCCGTCCTGCCCCATGCTGTTGGTGCTGTAAATAGCGTTCCGCACGTCGGAAAGTCCGGTAACGTCCTTGAAGTTTACGTGATACGAAGAAGCGGGGGAAAACTCTATGCTTTCCCCGCGCTCGTTCGTGTAGATCAATTTTTCTTGTGTCCTCATGCCATAACCTCCCGCGCAATCTGCCGGAACTGCCGCGCCGCCTGTCTTTGCTGTTCGGCGTAGCTCGTTTCGTTCGCATAGATGTTTTGCACGACTTCAACGGAAGGCGTACCGCCGCCGCGCGTGTCGCGTCCCTCTCCGGAACGGAATTCCGGAACGGCGTTCGACGTTTCGCGCCGGATCGAACTTTCAACGTCGCGCATTTCGCGGGCGAAGCCTTCGCCCAAGCCCTGCGCCATGTACGAACCGATACGGGCAAAAACCTTCGACGGGGAATTGATGTCCATTTCCTCTTCAACCGCCGCCACAATATCCCTCATCATAGAGCGGACGCGGCTTTCAAGCCAGCCGGACATATTTTGAAAGCCCTGCCAAATGCCGCGCACCATCTCTTCGCCCGCTTCCGTGAACTGCGATACGTAAGAGCGAAGCGCGGTAATAATGGGCTGAATGATTTGTGCAACCTTGCCCGTGATCTGCGGGATACCCGCGATCATTCCTTGCGCTATGCTCTTGTCGATGTTCGTTCCTTCGGTTACGAACTTTTGATGTTGTGCCGTGAATGCGGTAATAATGCTTTGCGCGATCTGCGGTACTTTCTGCGTGATCTGCACGATACCCGCCACCATGCCGGAAGCTATGTTCTTGTCGAAGTCCTGTCCGGCTTGATTGAAACGTTGAGCTTGCGCCGTCAGTCCGGTAATAACCCGCTCGACGATCGCGTTCACCGCTCCGGACAAGCCTTCAATATTCGCGATAATGCCGTTGTTCACGGCGTTTACTGCTTCCGCCGCCGTCAGCGCGCCCGCTCCGCCCATTGCGGCGGTCATATCGCCTTCAACGCCGCCCATGTTGTCGGTGAAGCCTACGCCCACGCCGTCCGCCATGTTGCCGCCGATTTCAGCGAATACCGTTGACGGGGAATGAATGCCGAAGAAGTCCTTGATACCCGAAACAAGGGACGAAGCCCAGCCGGATACCTTTTCCCACAACCACGAAGCCGCGCCGCTGATACCTTCCCACAAGCCGTGAAGAAGGTTTGCGCCCGCGTTTATCATTTCGCCGCCCAGCGACGCGAACGCTTGCACAATGCCGGAAACAATCTGCGGAACTGCCTTCACGATTTCAACTATGATCGTCGGCAAATTCTGAATGAGCGCCACGAAAAGCTGAACGCCCGCCATAATGATTTGGTCGATGTTGCCGATCAGCGCGTTTACAATGCCGCTTATGATTTGCGGGATCGCTTGAACGATCGTCGTTATAATCTGCGGCAATGCCTGTATGAGCGCGACAAGAAGATCAATGCCCGCTTGAATGATAAGCGGTATGTTCTCCGTAAGCGCCGTGATAATGCCTTCAATGATCTGCGGGATCGCTTCAACAATCGTTGTGATGATCTCCGGAAGGGCGGTAATTAACGCCGTCAGAAGGTCGATACCCGCTTGAATGATCTGCGGGATTGCGGAAAGCAAACCGTCGATCAAGCTGGTTATCAACTGCGGAAGCGCCGCAACAAGAACGGGGATCGCGTTTATAATGCCTTCCGCCAGCCCTGTTACAAGCTGTAAAGCCGCGTCGATCAGCAACGGGATATTGTCGATCAGAACTTGCACGATGTCCGTTACAAGCTGAACCAGCGAAGGAACAAGCGTCGGCAACGATTGAGCTATGCCCGTAGCGATATTCGCGATCATCTTCACCGCGAATTCAAGGAAGGTCGGTAACATTTCCGTTAGCTTTTCGATCGCGAACGTAACCATACCCAGCAAGCCGTCTGTGAAGTCCTCCGCCGCGCTCTCTGCGCCGGAAAGCGCACCCGTCAAGCCTTTTCCGATAAGCTCGACGAACGGCGTTATTTCCTGCAAAAGCTCCGCCGCAAGCTGTTTCAGCTTTGTAATGATCGGTTCAGCAATCGCGCCCAGCGCCGCCATAGCGCTGTTCAGATTTGCTGTTGCCTTCTGCGCGTCGATAATGTCGCCGTTTACCTCTCTGTACTTGTCCGCCGCTTCGGAATAAAGCCCGTTCAACGTGGACGTGATAAGGGCTTGTCGCTCCTGCTCCGACGTGCAAGCGTCAAGGCTTGCTTGAAAATCATCTTCGGAAACGCCCGCCCAATTCAGCGCGTCGGCAAGATTGCCCGTGATTGATCCCGTCTTTGCCGTTTCGTTCGCGGCTTCGGTCAAGCCTTCAATCGGCAAGCTGTCGCCGAATGTCGCGTAAACGCCCGTGCAAATGTTTGTCCAGTCCGAAAGCTCTTTTTCGTTCGTAGTCAGCTTCGCAAGGTGGGCGGCGGCTTCTGTTGCCTGTCCGTCGTCGCCAAGAACGCCGTACAACTCCGTATAGGTGTTTTTCGCGTCCTCTGCCGAATGTCCCGCCGTCGTGAAGCTGGTTTCAAGTTTACCCATGTTTTCGCGGGCTTCGCGTGTTTCTTCGGCAAGCCCGAAGAATGCCGCACCCGCCGCCGCAATCGCCGCACCCATAGCCGCGCAAGCTGCGCCGATCGCCTTTCCTGCTTTGCCGACGGTTTCGCCGACGCTCTCCCAATCCACCTTTGAGCTTTTCAGCTTTTTAGAAGTGTCGTCGATTTCCTTTTGAATTTTCACCATGTCGGCTTTGGTGTTGTTCAGATTTGTTTGCATTTTCTGATATGCGGGATTTGTCGGTTCGATACCGTTATCGCGCATTTTCTTCAATGCCTTTTCCGCCGCTTCTGCCTTCTTCGCCTGTTCGTCGAACTGCTTTTGTAATAGCTTCTGTTTCGCGGTCAGCGCTTCCACGCTGTCTGCGTTGTCGGCGAATTCCGCCGTCGTCAGCTTCATTTCCGATCCGATTTCGCGAAGGGAAGAATTTATGTTAGTGCAAGCGGCGCGATACTCTTTTTCGCCTGTAAGGTCGATTGATGTTTTGATCTGCTCTTCTTTCGCCATTTATATCCCTCCCAGCACGTCGTCAATATCAACTTCTTTCGGAACGGGCTTGAAACGATCCGGATTGAATTCACGATGAATTTTGAAAAGCGTCAAAATTTTATACGGTGTCATGCGCCATACTTCGGCTTCGCTCCAGCGAAGAAGCGTTACGCCGATATAAAGAAGGCGGGCAAGGTCGATTATTCCTTGCCCGCTGTTGCGTTTTTTTCGATGTCCTCTTCGTCGTCCTCTTCCTCTTCGTCCCGTTCGGGCGGTTCGGGCGTTCCGTTGTTGCCCATAGAAAAGGATTTGAAGATCGCCGCTTTCACGTCGGCGAAATTGCCCGTATGAATGAGCTTGCCCACCTGTTTTTCGGTAAGCGGTTCTTCGTCGTCCGCCGCGCCCTCATTCAAAAGCACGGTCAGAAGCCAGCGAAGATTTTTAATGCTGTCCTTGCCGGAAAGCACGGTATCAAGGCGATCGAAGCCGCCGAATTTGTCCTGCATTTCGTCGATCGCGTTCAGACTGAAAAGAAGGTGTCTTTCCTTGTCCAGCATGATCGGGAAACGTCCGTCTTTAATTGCGCTCATAGCAGAATAAGGCGGGAAGCCTTTTCAGACTTCCCGCCGTTCCTCCTTTCGATATTCGATTAACTGCCCGCGTTGTTAGGCTCACGAACGGAAGTGAACCAAGCCGTCGCCACGCTGTTCGTAGGCTCTGCGACGTGTTCAGCCTTCCACAATCCGTCGGAACGCTTGATAAACTGTCCGACGATCTCCGGCGTAGTAAATTCGATACTGTCGCCCTTCGTGGTGTAGTTTTCATCGGGGATCGCGAATTTGACCTTGTAAAGCCAAATGTACTTGTACGTTCCGCCCGCCTTCTTCGCGCGGAAGCCGATTGCGGTATAGGGCGCTTCGTCGCTGTCAGAACCGTAAACAACCTTGTCCGCGTCCTGCTTCTGTCCAAGCAGGGCGGCAAGATCAGCCGGAAGAAGATCGTTCACGTTCAGCGTGATTTCTCCGGATACGAATTCTTTTACAACTTCGTCCGCGCCGTCGTCGGCGTAAAGGATCGCTTCGGCGACTTCAACGGAAAGCTCCGCCGAAATAGCTTTCGCCATACGCACGGGCGTTCCGTATTCCTCCGCGCCGGACGTGCCGATCGTGATGGGTGCGCGGTAAAGATCGCGCAAACCGATTGTTGCCATGTGTCATACCTCCATATACTTGATTTCAACGGGAACGTGGTAATATCCCGTGTCCTGTTCGTATGTTTCCGCGTCTATCGTGATCGCGTAGAACCCCGCCGCCTTCAATGCTGTTTTCAAGCGTTGAAGAATGTCGATGTAATCCGTTTTTGAATAGACGTGTACTTGATACGTGAATTCCTGCGCGCCCTCTTCATCGTCTGAAAAGAACGTGTCGCGCCCCACGACAAGCTGATAGACGATAAAGCAAGCCGCCTTCCCGCCGTATTTAAGGCGTTCGACGGGAACGCCCAGCTTTTCAAGCTCCGCTTTTAACAAGCTGTCAACGTTCTTCATTTTGCTTTTCCTCCCATACGCGGCGCATTTCCGAAACAACGTCGTCCGCCGCCTTTTCATTCGCCGCCGTGAACCACGGGCGCGCGGGCATATTTGAACGCCCGTAATTAAGGACGAAGCCTTTTTCCGCGTTGCGTACTCCGTGCTTGTCCTTTCCGTTCGGATAGATTTCAACCCGTTTTCCGCCGTCAATCTCTTTCACGGCGGATACTTTGATGGACGCAAGAAGCGCCCCCGTGCTTCGTCTGCTGTTGAACCTTGTCTTGATCTCTTCTTGCTGTGCCTTCTGCATTACTGCGCCACCCGCTTTGAGCATTTCCGGCACGGCTTCTTCAACGATCGCGTCTTGCCGAAGCATTGCTTCTTGTACGTCGTCCAGCCCGACAACGTTAAACTTCGCCATTGTTGCCGCCCCCTTCCGCTTCCGGAAGATTAACCAGCGTCAACTCTGTAAATTCTCCGTTCCCGTGCGTGTACGTCCGAAGGACGCGATACCGTTTCCCGCTCGAAACGGGATATTCCACGATCTGCTGTTCCTCATACTCGAAGGAATGCACGTCGAATTTTAATTCCGTCGTATAGCCCGCCTGTTGCGCCTTGTAGAACTCCGAAAAGCCCACGGATTTCTTGTCAGCGAAAACCGTTGTCGCGGTTTCTGTGCGGGCGACGGGGAAGCCGTGTTCGTTCGTGCGCGGCGAAGGTTCAGACAAGGCAACCAATGTTATTTGTTCGCCCCATCTCATTTATTTACCCTCGCTTTCTTCGGTGTAATCAGCGGTCAGCGACAAGGCACACTTCAAATAATCGTATGCGTTGCGGTAACGCTCCGCGTCGTCATTGAAGCCGAATTCCGCCTTTGCATAAAGCACAACCGCCCGATCAAGAAGGGGATCGCCCAGCGTTTTACTGGACGATCCCGCTTCCGCCGGAATGTTGATACCGACAAGGCGAAGATCAGCGATCGCCGCGTTTATGATATCGGAAACTTCGCCGTCAAGCGCCGTCCCGCTCAACCGCAACGCCAGCTTTACCTTGTCAAGCATTTGTCAGCCCTCCCGCTTTAGGCGGTCGCCTTGACCAGCTTCACGATGGCTTCGCCGATAGCGGGCGCGCAATCGAAGATCGCGATACCGCTATATTTGTAGCTGTTCGTGTCGATGTCGTAGGCGCTCTTCACGCCGATATTTTCGGCAAGGTTCGCGCAAACCTTCTTGAAGTCGCCCAAGAAGGCTTCGTGATCCGCGACGTAATCGGACAGAAGAACGGGATAGCCGTACACGAAGTACGCGTTGTTCTGAACGGTTACAATGTGGTTCTTGCTGTTGTCCTGCAACGGCATAAAGTCGGTGAACAAGGTTTTCTTGTTCATAACGAACTTGCCGTTACGGTCATAGCCGGAAGGCAGAAGCCCGATCAACGTCTGCACGTTTGCGGCGGTAAGCGCGCCCGTCTTTGCAACGGTAACGCTGTTGGACGCGCCCCAAGTGTTCGCGTTTTCAATGCCCTTCGGCTGGGAAGAACCCGTGCCGTTGATAAGCAAATCTTCGACTTTGCGGGCGATAGCTTCCGCCAGCATATTGACGATCCAGCTTTCAAACGCGGTAATGCTCATAGTCATTACAGTATCGGAAATCTGAACCAGCTTGACGATCTCATAACCGGAAAGGGAAACGGTGGTCAGCGTGTCAGCGGCGGCGGTAATGCTTGCGTTCTCGGTGTGGATCGCGGCGGCGTTGTTCGTGCCTTCGATCGCGAACTTTACAGCGCCCTTGACGTGCAGAAGGGTAACTTCATTCAGCATAGGCGCAAGCGTCTTTACCTTGCTGATAATCTCGTTCGCGGTCTGCGTCGGGATAACCTCCGCACCCGCGCCGCTGGCGTTGCTGAATGCGCGCTTCTCTGCGTCGTTCAGCGGAAGGCGGCGAATGTTTTTCAGCCACGCGGAACGATATTCGGGCGTACCGAAGGGATCATCGGGCGCGGCGTTGTCGTCGCCGTTGTTCTGCTGGAAGGAACGGGAAACAATGCCCGCGCCCTTCGCGATATTGTCAAGAATGCCGTTGCGCTTCTCGGCGGCGGCAATCAGTCCGGCGCGCTCTTCGGTAAGCTGGGTGGTTTCCTGCTCCAGCGCGTCAATCTCTGCGGCGGTCATAGCGTCGCCGCGCTGTTCGATCTCCTGCTTGATAGCCGCAAGGCGGCCTTCGATTTCTTTAATTCTCATTGTGTTAAACCTCCGTCATTAGTTTGATTTTCAAAAGTTTCTTCCGGCGTTCCAGCCGCTCCTGCTGTTCCCTTTCGATCACTCCGTCGAAATAGGATCGTGCCGAAATATCGGTATCGGCGTTCGCCGGAATGGATACCGCCGAAACGTCGTAAACCTTCGCAATTTTCAAGATCGTGCGTGTGCGTGTGTCGCGGTCGTAGCTATCTTCCGATACGCGGAAAGCCCACGACATTTTCGTAACAAGTCCGTTCTTGATTTCCTCGAACATATCTTGTGCCGCGCGCGATTTCGACAAGTCCGCGAACGTGAAAAGCCCGTTATCGTTAGCTTCAACGCCCAGCGTCCCGTTGGAAAGGCGGGCAAGCACCTTTCCTTCGTGGTTATACTGCATGATTACGTCGGACATATCCGCACCCGCAAGGGCGTTCCGGTCGATCCGTTCGTAATATTTGTTCCCGTCCCACTCATACAGCAAATAGGGCTTGTCGAACGTTGTTGCGTAGCCCTCCACGTAGAAATCCGTATCAATTCGCTTCTCCGCCGCCGTCGGGATCAATAGCGGCTGGATCATTGTTCGGTACTCCCGATCCGTCTTTTTTGGCATTTGGTGTAACCTCCTTTCCCAATTCTGAAACTTCCGCGTATTCCTTGCGGATATAATATTTCTCGCCGCCCTCAACGTGTGCCATGTTCCAAACGTCCATAACGCCGTTGCGGTTCAGCAAGCCGCGGTCAAATAACTGTGTGCTGATATTCAGCTTCGTTTGATTGCTTGCGTATTGTAAGCGGTTCGCGGTAAACGTGATCGCGTTCCCGAAGGACAATTCCCGCGCCGTGTACGTCATATTCGACATAACAAGCGAAAGCTGGATCGCGAAAGGCTCGATCTTGCCTTCGTAATACGCGTTCCATTCGTCCTCCGTGTATTTGTTTTGCAGAATGCCCGCGTTCGTGCCGAAGTAGTTAAACACGTTTTCGTTGATCTGCGCCATCTGCGCGGCGTTGACCGTGAACGGCTTGCTTTCGATCGGCTTCACGTCAGCAAACTTCGCGTCGTAGATCACCATTCCCGACTGATTTTCCGCCGAAAGGTTATCCGCCGTGAAGCGCTTGCGCTCCTTCGTGATGTCCTCCGGCTTCAACATATTTGCAACCTTCGCCAAGAAGCGAATAGAAGCCGAATTTTTAACGCCGTTGATAATGCCTTGATTTTGTGTATGGATCAACTGCATTGTAGGACGAAGCGCGGCGTTACTCTCTCCGAAGAAATCGTCGGTATACTGAAACTGCGTCATTACGCCGACGCGTTCAAACTCGATCGCGGCTTTCTGCCCGCTCCCGAACGTATAACGCAAAAACGGCGCGCCGTTGTACTCGACAACTTCGCACCGTTGAGGAAGCAGGGGATAATACCCGATCAGCCCGCCGAATTCATCTTCGATCGGAACAATGAAGCAAGTATTATTCACCGAAAGGATCGTCGCGATCCTGTAAATGAACTTCGATGTATCCATGAACGGATTAGGCTTGAACTGTAACGTCCGTTCAAGGTTCTTTTGCGCCGTGCCGCTGATCTCCGGTTTCAGCTTTGAAGCGAAGGACGCGAACGAATGTATCGCCGCGCGCGTAAGCTCCATTTCGTAAATACTTTCCGGCGCGTTGCTGAAAACGGGTGTGTACCCGTTTAGCATTTTGAAATAGCCTTCCGCCTTCAAGTCGGCTTTCGGCTTCCGGAAGATAGTTTCAAAAACTCCCATGTTTTTATCACCCCGCATTTTTGAGCATTTCGCCGATTTCGTTATAATATTTCTGTCGCACGGTCAGCGCGTCGATCACGGAAACAAAGCCGTCAATTCTCGCCCGCTGTTCGATCTTCACGGGACGGAACTTCCGCGTTTCCATGTTGTGCTTCAATGCGACGTTGAGGAAGTGCGCTTTCAACAAGTTATTGTCGGCAATCTTGAAATTGCCGTCCTTGATAACGCCTTCAAACTCGCGGATCACGGGCGCAAGGTTTTCACCCTGCCATACGTCGTCCGTCTGCCAGCCCGCGTTCTTCAAGTCGTCGATCAGATATTGCGCGGAATAGCGGTCGTACCCGATCTTCAAGATATATATTCCGTACTGATCCCGAAGCATAGAAAACCATTCGTAAACGTCGCGATAATCGACGTGGTTTTCGCCGGATAGCTTGACGATCCCTTGCTTTACGAATATGTCATACGGTACGCCGTCGATCGCTTGCGCCGTTTCAAGGCGGTTCGCGGGCATAAAGAATTGTGCGAAGGCATATAGAACGCCGTCCCGCTCGATCACGACGGAAGCGGCGGTCAAGTCCGTTGTTTGCGAAAGGTCTATGCCGCCCACGGCGTAACTGTCCTTGAAATCCTCCAGCTTCGCGTGAATTCCTGCGCCGTCAACGACGACGTAATCAAGCCACGCGACGGAAGAATTCTGCTTGATATTGCAGTATTTGCAAAGGAATTCCGCCCGCTTTGAAAGGCTCATTTCCGCGACGGCGATTTCCTCTTTGAAGAACTCCGGCGAAACGGAAACGCCCATATTCGGATTTGCCTTTTTTAGCTCTTCAAGGTCGTTCCATTTCTCCACGTCGTCGATCATGTAAAGCAGGGGAAGAAGGCGGCGTTCTTTGCTTCCGCCTTTCAGAAACGCCGTAGATCGCGCCATCAATTCGTCGAAAATACCGTCGTTTTCGTATCCCGCCGTACTGATAGACAGGATCAGCGGCTGGCGGCGTGCGCCAAGCGCGGATTTCATTACTTCGTATTGCTTCAAGCCGCCGTCGCCGCGCCAAGACGCGACTTCATCGTTCACGACTAAATGCGGATTGAAGCCGTCCGATTTCTTCGCATTGAACGCCAGCGGCTTTATTGCCGTGTTGCTTTCCTCGATGTAAATATCCGAACGGCGCTTCTTCGCAAGCTCCGAAAGCTCCGGTTCTTTTTTAATCATCTGGAAGAAGTTATCGTAAACGATGTTCGCTTGCTCCAGCTTCGGCGCAAGGCAATAAATCTTTGCCCCGTATTCGCCGTCAAGATATGCCATATACGCGATCACGGCGGAAGCGAAAAGCGTTTTGCCGTTTTTCCGCCCGATCACAATAAACACTTCGCGGAATATCCGCACGTTATCTTCGTCAACTATCCCGAAGATCAGTGATACCGCCGCTTTCTGCCATAGCTCCAATTTCAGAAGGTCGGTTCGTCCCTCGCAATGATGGCAGAAGTTTTCGATAAAGCGAATTGCCTTGTTCGCCTTCTTTGCGTTAAAAAGAAAAAGCCCGTTTTGAAGCCCGCTAACGATGTATTCATAAATCAGCCGCACCCATTTTCCGACGACAATTTTTCCCGTCGTTATGCCGTCGTAATACTCGTAAATGTAATTTGAAAACGGCATTTTTATTCGTCCCGCAAGGCTTGCAGACGGCTTTCTTTTTTCTTTTCGGGCGGCACAAGCTCGCAAAGCTGTTTGATTATGGCGGCGTGATTTTTCGTCATAGCGATATGCGTTTTTACTGCGTCGCTCTGTTTTGTCCCGCTCTGATTTGCGCCGTTTTGGTATTCGACGGTGTAGCCCTCTTCGTTAATGATTTCCTGCAACTCTTCAAGGGATACCGCCATAAATGCGGCGTTGCGGATAAGGCTTTCGACGGTCTGCAACTTGTTTTTATCCAAGTCGCGGAAAACCCGCTTCAACCGGTTTATCTCTCTCTTGATCTTTTGATCTTTCGTTAATTCCTTCTTTGTCGCCATAAATTATCACCCCTTTTCGGCGGATACCTACACCCCTTTTTCGCGTACACCCGTTATGCGCGCGCCTGCGGAGTAAAATTAACCTCCCGCCCTCGGTGTTTCACCCTCCCTAAATCCTCGGCGAATAGGGGGGAGTATCACGTTTCCGTTTTCGTCAAACGAATATCGCTTTTTCCGCTTCGATCGATGGTGTTCTTTGTTATGGCAATCTTGACAAAGCGCTTCGAGATTATCCCACGAAAGCGCAATGTATGGATCGTTTACGTTTTGCTCTGTCAAGTATGTTTTGTGATGTGCAATCTTTGCGGCGACGGGATCGTCCGGTGTAGAACAACGTTCGCACAAGTAGCCCTTTGATTGCAAGAAGGCATCACGGCAAGAACGCCAAGCGTCGCTGTTGTAGAACTGTTCTGCCCACGGCTTCATACTCGCACCTTCCTTTCCCGCGCATAATAAAAGCGCCCTTCCGGATTGCTCCGAAAAGGCGCTATTCGTGCGCTTGCGTCTTGCGTAAGAATTTATCGTAAACAGTATAGCATAGATATATTCCCCTTGCCACCCCTCGATATTGTCGCGATATTGTCATTTATTCGCCCGCCTTGCGCCTGTACGTTGCCGCACTCACCGCCGCCGCGATCCCGAATACGCATACCGCCATATCGTTTACGATCTTGTTCCGCCATCTGCACGCGGTCTTTACGCCCTTCAAAACGCCCGCTTCTTCAAGGTCGAAGGCTAATTCCTCCCACGTGTAGGGCTTGCCGCTCTCGCGCGGCTTGCCTTCGTAATCCTCGCCGAAGTAGTACATACGAACCACCGTGAATTCCTTGCGGTCGCGGTAAAGGTTTATAGCCCTCTCCAGCCGCTCGAAGCCGTACTTCGTTTCCCGATACTGCCGCCTTTTTTCTTCCCGCATTTCCTCGACAATATCGGCTTCGGTTCTCTGCTCATAAAATCCCGTGCTTTTGCTCCCTGCCGCGAAGGTCTTTCGCCCTGCGTGATATTCCACTTCGCAATAGGCTTCTTCATCAGCGACAAGCGCCGCCAGCTTCTTGTAGTTATACAAAAGCGTTTCCATAGCCTTGAAGTAATTGACATACGCGCCCGCCGTGTCTTTGTATGCTTCATACGCACCCGCGCGGGCGGCTTCGTTGATCGCTTCGCGCAACTCTTCGGAAATGCCCGTTTTTTTCTTCGCCATTTTTCAGCCCTCCGTTTTCCGCTGTAAGTAGTCGATAATCACGCTTGCGGCTTCCTGCCAGCCCTTGCAGATTGCCGCCGCGTAACCCTGTTCTAAAAGCCCGTCGATCCAGCGCACCTGTTCTTCGCTGATCCTCCCTCCGCGTTGCCGTTTAAGCTCGATATAAAGCCCGTGATTTCCGCCGCGTGCAACGGGAAGGCAAAGATCCGGAACGCCGGATTTCACGCCCTGCGCCCGAAGGCGTGCCGCCTCGATCTTGTTTCTGCTCCCGCCGTTCGGAACGTGATACAAAAGCGCCAATTCCGGAAAGCGCCCCGATTGAAGCGCCGCCCACTCGAAAAGCGCGATTTGTTCGTCCGCTTCCGTAGGAACAGGAAGGGAAGGCGTGTTATTTTTCCGCATTTTGCTTCGCCTCCCAATCGTTGAAGAAGAAAAACGGCTTCTTCTGCGCCACCGCTTCGCCGAACTCATATTTTGCGCCCCTGCTTTCCGTCCAATCCGGAAGGAAGCATACTTCGGCGCATTCGTTCAGCATTGCGCCCGCCATTCGCATATACGCTTCCCACGTGAAGCCCTCCGAAGGCAGTAACGCTGGATTGACAACAATAAAGCCGCCTTCCTCCAGCTTCTTCTGCGCTTCATAGAATTTTGAGCGGTAGAACGGATCGCCCGTAATCTTCCCCGCAATGTAAACTGTCTTTTTCTGCATTGTTTTTCCTCCCTTCGTCAAAACAGCGTTGTTTGCGTTGCCTTTTCCTGTTCCTCCAGCAGATCAAACAGGCGGATTTGCGCTTTCTCTTCTTCAAGCCGCCTGTTCGCCGCCTCGAAATATTTTGCATTGATTTCAAAGCCCACGTAATCAAGCCCGCCGATCCGCTGGCAAGCGACAAGGGAACTTGCGCTTCCGGCGTGCGTGTCTAAAATCTTCATACCCTTTCGGGCAAACAGGGATAAAACCCATTCATACAGCTTCACGGGCTTTTGCGTAGGGTGGATCGTCCCTTCGATCTGCAATTCCACGCGGTTAAGCGTGAAAATCCGTGTCGGCGTGTCAAAGCTGGTGTATGCAAGCTCACAATCAGACATTGAAAGCCCGCGTTGCCCCTTGTCCCATACAAGCCAGCCTTTATGCGCCTGTTTCAGCATCGGAACAAAGTAATTCCCGCCCCAAATGATTTGTTCACGGGATACCCGTTCAAGCTCTCGGAAATATTCTTCGGTCGGCGGCTTGTTGTCCCAGCCTTCCCGCGAATGCTCCTTCCGGTTATGCTTCGGATTTCTGCAAACGCGCTTCCGCTGTCCGTCAATCCCGATCCCGTAAGGCGGATCGACGATTGCAAGGTCGAAGAACCCGTCCGGAAATTCCTTCATTCCCTGCATACAGTCCAGATTATAAAGCCTGTTCAATTCAAGCACCGTCGATCGCCTCCTTCCTCTCTTTTTTCTCCCACCCCTCCGCCCCTCCCGCTGGGAGGGGAACAGGCTCAAAGGAATAAACCTCGCGCCCGATCCTTTATGCACATTTCCCCAGCCTTCATTGTGGAAAAGTGCAAGCCGCCTTGATAGATTTTCTTTCCCCGTCGCCGCGCTGTTCCTATCACTCACGCTTCACCCCGTAAAGGTCAAGCGGCTTCGCCGTGCTTCGCAACCTTGACGGGCTGAACCGTTCGTGATCTCTGATAAACAGGCGACGGGGAATAAACGAAAATCTATCTTCAAGGCTTCTTCTGTGATCGAAGCTGTGCTTCGTCGCCAAACGTTACACATTTACAAGGCTTTAGAAATGCTGATCCGAAATCAGCCTTTACCGTCCTTCGCCGCTCGTTTCCGCTTGCGCTTCGGCGGCTCTAACACATACTTAAAATAAAGGTATCCATACTTCGTACTTTTCGTTTCTACTAATATATAGCCCTTCGGCGGGCGCGGCGGCTTGCTCTCCGTGTAAACCCGCTTTGCAACGGTCGGCGTTTCCCGATCCGGCTTCCGCGCGTTGCGCGTCTGTTTCCAGCGGTGTCCGCCTTGTTCCTTCGTCCAATGGTCGAAAAGGTAATTTGCAAGCCCTGTGTAATCCTGCCCGTGATCCACGCCGTCGTAATAGTTATGTTCGCGAAGGTGGTTGATCCGGACGATATTTCCGTAAATCCATTGTTTCTTGATTGCCTCTTCCGGCACGCCGTCCGAAAGCATATGCGCGTGAATTCTGTTCGTGTTCTTGCCGCGTCCTAAATAAATGAAGATCACGGCATCGGGGAAGGCGTATTTCAGCCGCCGCACGAATAGATCGCGTATCCGCTTCGCTTCCTTGAAGGTATGTACTTCGTTTTCGTCGTCCAGCGTCAGCGTGCTATATAATGAACGCGGGGAAAAGTTTTCATTTACCAGCCGCGCGTGTTTCCGTCTTGATATTCCGATCTTGTGTTGTTCTCGTTCTTCCTCTGTCTTAAAGCGCGGGCGCGGTTCAGCCTTCTTTATATCGGTAAGCCTGTCCGATACGTTGAAAACCTCCTGTTCACACACAACGCCCGAAAAAATCCTTCTTTTTACTCTCTGCATACGTCAAGCCGCCTTCCTTTGACAAAAAGCCGCTTTCGTGCTATACTATCTAATGTATTGAATAGCCTTATACGGCAACCCCGAACGGGGAAGAACCGTCCTGTACGCCCATACAGGACGGTTCTTTTTTGTTTATCCATTGTTCAGCCCGTCGCCCTGCACGAACTCTTCGCATTGCGGTTCCTCGCAAGGCTTGAAGCGCATTCCGTTTTCGCAACCTACGCACGGGGAAGGGCGCACCCCGTCCGGCGTGAAGCCCTCGCGGATCTTCTCGCATTCCTCCAGCCGCGCGCATTGATCGCACCAGCACTTCCGGCAATCGCCGATTTCCGTTTTAACGGAACGTTCCCGTTCCTCTTCGGTTTTCCGAATTTCGCGGATCGCGGTTTCCTCCAGCATAACGTCGTAAGCGTCCATACCCGCTTGAAAGCCTCGGATCAGCGCCGCAAACGTGAAGCCCAGCGCCGCGCCCGCTTCTTCAAGCGCTTCCGCGTTCAGCTTAATTTCGCTCATTCCCGCTTCTCCTTTGCATATCTGCGTTGTAGCTGTATCCGGTATTTTTCTTCGTGCCGCGCTTCCCGCAAGTGCGGAAGATCGCGACGATCACGCAATAGATAACCAAAACCGCCACCGCAATGCAGATAATCCCGCAAAGCAGGAAAAAGGCGTTTTGCATAAATTCAAACATTGTCATTAAGTACAACCTTCTTCCCCTCCATTACGCCAGCTTCTTTTAAGCGCTTGCGTAAATGCTTTTGCTGTGCAAGGATCGAAAGGGCGCGGCGCTCGTTCTGTCTGTACTGCTTCGCTATATCCTTTATATCCTCGCTTTGATAGTATCCAGCGCCGTCCTGCGCGTTAATAATGATCGCGCCCCTGCGCCGTGCCTGTTCGATTTCTTCACGTATCTTCCGATCCGGCAAGCCCGTTGCCGCGCGAAGGTGTGCGCGTGTTACCGCGTTTTCCTTGCCGAACGGAATATAATCTGTAATGCTTGCCGCCCGCATTTCCGTTATTCTCCTTTCTCGAATACCTCTTCCGGTTTGATGTTCCACGCCGCCGCAATATGCTTCATCATATCGACGGCTTCGGCGCGCTTCTTCATATCCCCGTCAAGGTAAGATTTCAAGATTTCCGATTTCAGAACGCAAAGCGGGCGAACGCCGTAGTTCCCGTAGTACGCGTTGTAGTAGTTCAGCGTACCGTCGGAATAGACGTAGCGGACGAGTGAATTTTTCGGGCTGTCCGGTGTAGCTGTCCACCACCAAGTGTCCGGAAGCTCCGGAATGTTGCCGCGAAGAAGCCTGTATTCGTCGCACGTGATAAGCCCGACGCGGACGCAATCGCCGCCGTAGTCCTTCAAGCCGTCGTCGGCGGTCAAGTCAACGTTGAAATACTCGAACATTGCTTCCGGCGCTCCCGCTCCGATCAGCTTTTGCAGGAATTCGCCGTTCAAGAACTCGCGAATATCGGACGCGGCGAAATCGTTTCGGTTCTTCGTGTCAAAAGCGCCGTTTCCGATACACTCCGAAGCAATGCACTTCACCCAGCTTTCGGCGGTCTGAATGATTGTGAAGGCGATCCCGCCGATCGTGATTTCCTGTTTCGGCATAAAGCCGTGTTTGTTCTCTGTCATATTGAAAAGCCCCTTTCTTTCCTCGGGCGGTTCTCCCGCTCGATCAATGATCCTGTTAATGTACCAAATAGCCTTTTGTAAATCCTCTTCACCGTTCTTGCGCTTCCAACGCCACAAGTATTTGATCGCGTTTGCCGTGCAGAAGGCTTCGATCCCTTCAAGCCCGATTGTCGCCGCCTCCAGCGCGTCGATACACTCGATCCCGCCCGCGTTGTAATGCGCTGGGTGGTTTACCCGCTCCGCCATTGTCAACACTTCTTCCCGCCGTGCCTGTACGGGCGCGTTCTGTTATATTCGTGCTTCTGCGAAATTGCCGCGTCAATGTCAATTCCGGCATATCCGCAATAATCAAGAACGCGGATAATCACGTCGGCAAGCTCGATCGGTATTCCTTCCGGCTTCCCGTTGTTTCCGGCGTAAACCTCCGTAGGCAAGCGCCCGTTGCGGTATTCCTCCAGCGCTTCGGATACCTCCGAATGAATGAGCGCCAGCACTTCGGGGAAGCCGCGTTCTTCGTCCCACCAGCCGTGATCGACGGCGTTTTCGTGAATTTGCTTTGCAACCTCGTTAATTCCCGTCATTGTCGTTTTTCCTCTCTTTCTGTTTGTCTTTCGGCTCTCCGCCGTCGTTGTTCGTGTTCCTACAATCGCACGTTTCCCCGTTGTCAAGGTGTGCGCCGCAATGGTCGCATACTTTGTACTTCATTTCTTCGTTACCTCCGTTCTTTGGAATAATCAGACGGCGCAATCCGTCCGCGCATAGCGTCAAGCCGTGTTCGCGAAGATAGGCGCGGCGGCGTTCCGCCTCTGCCGCCTCCCAGCCGCAAGTAGGGCGTTCGGAAGCGTTGCATTTCTGAACCTTTTTCGGATCAATCCCTAAAAGGCAGATATATTCGTGTTTCTCACTCATTTTTCACCCGCTCCCCGTTATAGATAACAACCATAGAAGGGAAGGGCGCGGGATCTCCGGCGTTCCCTTCGTCGTCCGTGAAGCGAAGCCGCCCGCGAACGAAACGGATTTCCGCTTTTCCGTATATGTAATCGTGAAAGTAGGTCGTATCCGTTCGCGCTGGGATAAGCAGTACAACGGCGTACCCCCCCCCGCGCGCTTCTTCGTATGCCTTCTTTACCCACTTGCCGATCTCGCGTCCGTAAGGCGGATTGCAGAAAACCGCGCCGCCGCGATCCCAGCTTTGCGAAAGCCCGTCCGTTTCCGGCGTATAGTAAAGCGGGCATTTTGCCGTTTTGTCTGTCGCCGCCGCGTCAAGCACGAAGCCGAATTCTTCGTTCAGATGGTCGAAGAAGTCTTGCGGCGTACACCAATCCATTTTCTTTGAAGATAGAAGCGCACTATTCACCGCCGCCAGCCTCCTTTTCGTCGGAATATACGCGGACAACCGCCGCCACCTGTTCAAAGTCCAGATAAACGGGCTTGTTTTCCGTGATCCCTTCAATGTTGTATCCGGTCGCCTGTCCGAAGCCGTTTTGCTGGATCGTGAACTTGTCGCACTTGATAGCGAATTCCGAACCGCTCTTCAAGATAACGCGAATCGTCATTTTAGGCATTGTCCGCCACCTCGCTTTCTTCCTCGACGATCTCGCCCGTAGCAGGATCTACGTTCAAGGAATATTGTTCCGGTTCGGCGGCGCGTGCCAGCTCTTTCTCCCGCTCCCGAAGGTCAAGGGAAAGAACGCATTGTTCCGTAAGCCTCTTCAAGTTATCGACAAACTGCTGGCTAATCACGTCATACGGCATAATTACCGCTTGAAGCAGGAAGCCCGCTTTCGCTACGATGTAGGGCGTTCCGCCGGGCGTGATCCGCTCGTATAGCTCCAGCACGTCTAAAATATCGGATACGGGCGAAAGATAGCGGCTTTCGATGAACACAAGCCCGCGCCGCGTCTGCAACGGCTTCAAGGTTCTTCCGGAATAGGCGATCGAAATTGCTTCCCGCTCGACGGGCTTTTCGTTTGCGTCCATATCCTCGAAGCTGATTTCCGAAGGAATGCCCGCTACTTGAACGAACCAATCTTCCCGCTGTTTTTCCGGAACGTCGAAGATCGTTAAAAGGCTTTCTTTATCCAGCGCCGGAAGCCCCGTTACCGGATAAGTCGCCGCGCCGTCGCCGATGTATTGAACAACGCCGCCTTCGGTGTACCGCTCATAAATAACGGCGTATTTGTTCTTCTTGCAGATCGCCGCGATATTTTTAATCTTCATCTTCCGCCACCTCGCTTTTGTCTGCGTCGTCCCGCTCCGTAATCGGTGGAAGGTCAACGCGGGGAAAACGTACCGCAAGCGCGATTTGACAACCGCAACGCGGACAATCCATAGCGCTGAACTGTAAAGGCGGTTTTGTCAGCGCGTCCATAAATCCGCGCGGTTCCTCTGCAACGTAGATTTCTTCCTTTGTCGGCGTTACGCGGTATCCGCAAACGCCGCACGTCTTTTTCTTTGTAAACATATTGAATAGCCCCTTTCCGGTTAATATCTGCCGTAAACCCGAACGACGGTGAAGGGCTTGTCCGCCTTCGTCGCCGTTACGATTGCCGAAGTCATAAAGGACACGCGCAAGAAATCCCGCGCCGCCCGCTTTGCAAGCCTCCACGTAATCATTCGGGCGTTAGGTTCCTGCATTGCGTCGCCGTCCAGCGGATACTCGCAAATAAGAACCGTATTTCCGAAAGGTCGCCGCGCTGGGCGTTCCTTCATAAATTCTTTGTTGCCCTCTTTGCATTTCACAATTTCAAGCGCCTTCGGGAACTGCCAGCCGCCGTCCTGCTTCTTGTCTTTTGCCATAATTGCCGCCCCTCTCTAATCGTCATAAGGATTTTGTAAGCTCCAATCCCACGTTTCAGCGTCTTTCCAGCCGATCGTGAAATGATTGTTCCGTCCGTCCCCTGTGAAGTACAGGTATTCAGCCGGAAGGACGCGCCCGACGTTTTCTTCCCCGTTTTTCTCTGCGTGATAGCGTTTCAGCACGTCAGCCGCCAGCGTCGCAAGCTCCGGAAGAACGGGATAATCCGGCGAATATCCGGCGAACTGATACGGCGCTTCTAAAACCTCCAGCACGGTATCCGGAAAGCGGGGATCGTCAACGCGGTTCAGCACGCACCAAACGCACGCGGCTTTTTCCATATCCGAAGCGATCCCGCGCGCTTCTCCGTAAAGCATCTTCGCAAGCGCTTCAACCTCTGCCGCGTCCGGTATGTATTCCGGTTCCGGTGTTTCCGGCGCAAGCGTCAAGATCGGGGAAGGGGATAAAGGCGGCGTTTCCTCCGCCGCCGAAGGCGGTATTCCTTCCTGTTCGCCTGTCCCGCTCCACGGCATAAATGCGACAAGCGGGATCGCGACGATCGCCATTGAAAGAACCGCCGCGAACTGTCTTTGTATCCTCTTCACATTGCCACCCCGCCGTCCGCTTCAAGGGATAGCCACCATTCGGGATTGTTCCGGAAGCATTCGTTCGGGCAAGCGTCGCAATTCTCCGCCGCGCACCCGCTACAATACCGCTTTTGAAATTCCGCGTCCCACGGCGCTTCGATAATCGGAAGGGAACGCAAGAACCGCCCAAGCTCTTGCGCGCCCGCCGTGATTGCTTCAAAGTTTGTTTTGCCGCTCGACGTTGCCCGTCTTTCTTCGCTTGCCGCCATGCCCAGCGCCGCCCGCTGTTTCAAGACGGCGTAATTCTCGAACCACATTTTGTAAAGCTCCGCTTCCGTTTTCCGGATCGCGTGTTCAAGAACCCGCACCGTCGCTTCGGACAAGTCCGCGATCGTTTCCTTGATCCGCTTATAGTCCGCATATATGGCGCAATACTGTTCATAGGTGTAAAGGTAAGATGTGCAATCGTTCTTCGGGCAGTCCTTTTTCAAGGCTTCGCCGAAATCTGCCAGCGGCTTGAAAAGAATTAAAGTGTCTGTCATATTGAATAGCCGTCCTTTCGTTACTGATTTGCGGCGCGTCTGTTGCCCCTGCACCTGATATTTTCTTGTGCGGTCTGCTGTGCAAGGTCGGCGCTATAAACAGGACGCTTGTTCCCGTCAAGCTCTCCCGTGTATCCGCGTTTAAGCTCTTCGTAAATAGCGGCGACGCTTCTTCCGATCTTCGCGGCAATATCCACCGCCCGCTCCCCGTCGCTGTAAAGCGCTTCGATCTTGCGGCGCTGGTCGAACGTCAAGTACGAATATCCGTCCATTTTGCAAGCCTCCTTTCGCCGTTCGGATAAAAAAATAAAGCAGGAAAACCGTTATGGTTTTCTCTGCTTTTAATGTTACTCCGCACAGCACAGCAATAAATAGCAAAAAAACATTGACAGAAACACCGAATAGGTGCTAAAATTAACTTCGTGCGTTGCGTATGCGCTGCTTTCGTGCGCACAGAAGCTGATGATAAGGAGAAAAATCATGAGCGATGACCATCCTGGACCCGTTCCTTTATCTCTCTCGGATTTTGAGAAACGGGTAGTGGGAAGGAAAGAAGTGCTGCGCTGTTTGGGTGAAGGCGCAGTCAAGAAGGTTTACATTGCCGGCGATGCTGATGCTGAAATCAGACACGAGCTGCTCTCAGGTGCTAAAGCCTGCGGCGTTGCGTGTGAAATTGTCGGAAGTAAAAAATGGCTGGGCAAAGTATGCGGCATTGACGTTGCGGCCGCCTGCGCAGCTGAGCTGGAATAGCCCGAGAAAACATGCTGACAGAAATAGAAAATTCGCCTCCCGGGGGTTGCGCGGAGGTTTTCTATAGAGAAGCGGCAAGTCCGCAGGCAACTTATATTTATTAACTCAAGGAGGAAAGAACAAAGTATGCCTACAATTAATCAGCTCGTCCGCAAGGGCAGAAAGACAATAAAAGGCAAGTCCAATTCGCCTATTTTGAAGCAGTGCCCACAGAAGCGCGGCGTCTGCACAGCAGTTAGAACTATGACACCTAAGAAGCCGAACTCCGCTCTGCGCAAGATCGCCAGAGTTAAGCTCGTAAACGGCATGGAAGGTACGGCTTATATCCCCGGTATCGGTCACAATCTTCAGGAGCACAGCGTTGTGCTTATCCGCGGAGGCAGAGTTAAGGATCTGCCCGGTGTTAGATATCACATCGTTCGCGGTACGCTGGATGCGGCAGGCGTGGCTAACAGAATGCAGTCCCGCTCGCTCTACGGCACGAAGAGACCTAAGGCTGCTAAGAAGTAAGAAGGAGGAACTGAGATATGCCCAGACGTGGAGGAGTACCCAAGCGCGAGGTTATCGCGGATCCCATGTACAATAGCACAGTCGTAACAAAGCTCATCAACCAGATTATGCTGGATGGCAAGCGCGGTACAGCACAGCGCATCTGCTACGACGCTTTTGACATCATCAGAGAAAAGACGGGTAAAGACCCGATGGAAGTATTCGAGCAGGCTATGGAGAACATAATGCCCGCGCTCGAGGTTAAAGCAAGACGTATCGGCGGCGCTACATATCAGGTTCCGATCGAGGTTCGCCCCGCAAGACGTCAGACTCTGGCTATCCGCTGGATAAACATTTTCGCTAATAAACGCAGTGAGCGCACTATGAGAGAGCGCCTCGCGGGCGAGCTCATGGACGCTGCCAACAACACAGGCGCAAGCGTTAAGAGAAAGGAAGAAATGCACAGAATGGCTGAGGCTAACAAGGCGTTCTCGCATTTCCGTTTCTAAGATAATTTTTGAAGGTTAAGGAGCATTAAATGCCAACAGAATATCCGTTAGATAAGATTAGAAATATCGGCATCATGGCGCACATCGACGCCGGTAAGACTACAACTACCGAGAGAATTCTTTTCTACACAGGCCGCACCTACAAAATAGGTGAGACACATGACGGCGATTCCGTTATGGACTGGATGGAGCAGGAGCAGGAGCGCGGTATTACAATTACGTCTGCTGCTACCACAGCTGAGTGGAAGGGTCACAAAATCAACATTATCGACACACCCGGACACGTTGACTTTACGGTTGAGGTTGAGCGTTCTCTAAAGGTTTTGGACGGCGCGGTTGCAGTTTTCTGCGCTAAGGGCGGCGTCGAGCCTCAGAGCGAAACAGTCTGGAGACAGGCTGAGACATACGGCGTACCGAGAATGGCTTATGTCAACAAAATGGACATACTCGGCGCAGACTTCTACAATGTAGTTGAAATGATGAAAGACAGACTGGGAGCAAACCCCGTCTGCCTCCAGCTGCCCATCGGCGCTGAGGACTCCTTCATAGGAATCGTTGACCTGCTGGAAATGAACTGCATTCTCTACGACACAGGCGATGAAACAGGCGCTAAGTTCGATATTGCAGAGATTCCGGACGACATGAAGGAAATCGCTGAGGAATATCGTGAAAAGCTGCTCGAAGCTGCTACAGAAGCGGACGACGAGCTGCTTGAGAAATACCTCGGCGGCGAGGAGCTGACTAAAGAAGAAATCCTCGCTGCAATGCGCAAGCTGACTATCGCGGGCGAAGCCGTTCCCGTTTGCTGCGGTTCTTCCTACCGCAACAAAGGTGTACAGCCCATGCTCGATTTGGTAGTAGAGCTGATGCCGTCTCCTCTGGATGTAAAACCTGTCGAAGGTCACACACCCGGAGATGAGGACGATATACAGACTCGTCCCGCCAAGGTAGACGGTCCTTTCGCGGCTCTCGCGTTCAAGATTATGGCTGACCCCTTCGTGGGTAAGCTGGCTTTCTTCCGTGTTTACTCCGGCAAGGTTAAGTCCGGTTCTACAGTATACAACTCTACAAAATCCAAGCGTGAGAGAATGGGTCGTATCCTTAAAATGCACGCTAACCACAGAGAGGAAGTTTCTGAGGTTCAGGCAGGCGATATTGCAGCGGCAGTAGGTCTGAAGGATATCGGCACGGGCGACACGCTCTGCGACGACAAGCATCCCATCGTGCTTGAGTCTATGGAATTCCCGGATCCCGTTATCCAGGTCGCTATCGAGCCCAAGACAAAAGCAGGTCAGGAGAAGATGACAATCGCTCTCATGAAGCTGGCAGAGGAAGACCCGACTTTCAGAGCTTATACAGATCAGGAGACAGGTCAGACGATTATCGCCGGCATGGGCGAGCTTCACCTCGAAATCATCGTAGACAGAATGATGCGTGAGTTCAAGGTAGAGGCGAGCGTAGGTAAGCCTCAGGTTGCATATCGTGAGACTATCACAAAGGCAACTCCGGCCGAAGGCAAGTTCGTTCGTCAGTCCGGTGGTAAAGGTCAGTATGGTCACTGCAAGATTGAGCTTACTCCCAACGAGCCGGGCGCAGGTATCGAATTTGAGAACGCTATTGTCGGCGGTGTAATTCCGAAGGAATACATCGGCAGCGTAGAAGCCGGTATCCGCGAGGCTGCTCAGAGCGGTATCGTCGGCGGATACGAAGTTGTAGACTTCAAGGTTAAGCTGGTCGACGGTTCTTATCACGAAGTCGACTCCTCTGAGATGGCGTTCAAGATTGCAGGTTCTATGGCTCTGAAGGACGGTCTGCAGAAGGCTAATTCCGTACTGCTTGAGCCCATGATGAAGGTTGAAGTTCTCATTCCTGAGGAATACCTCGGCGACGTAATGGGCAACATCAACTCTCGCCGCGGCCGCATTGAGGGTACAGAAATGCGCGGCGGTTCTCAGGTAGTTCATGCTATGGTTCCGCTGGCAGAGATGTTCGGCTATGCTACAGACCTGAGAAGTAAGACTCAGGGCAGAGGTCAGTTCACGATGCAGGTTGACCACTACGAGCCCGTTCCGAAGTCTATCGCTGAAAAGGTAGTAGGTAAAAAGTAATATATTCGGCCGGATTATATCCGGCTGATAAAATAACGAAACGCAAACGATTAAAGAAATTGTTTGCACCGGAACAACGAGGGTTGTTCAAAGCACTAAGATTATTAATACAACAAGGAGCATTAGTAAAATGGCTAAGCAGGTATACAACAGAACTAAGCCCCACGTCAATATTGGTACAATCGGCCACGTTGACCACGGCAAGACCACGCTGACAGCGGCTATCACATCCGTACTGTCCAAGTCCGGCAAGGCAGCTGCAACAAAGTACGATGAAATCGACAAGGCTCCCGAGGAGAAGGAGCGCGGCATCACAATCAACACAGCTCACGTAGAGTATGAGACAGACACACGTCACTACGCTCACGTAGACTGCCCCGGCCACGCGGACTATGTAAAGAACATGATCACAGGCGCAGCGCAGATGGACGGCGCAATCCTGGTAGTATCCGCAGCTGACGGCCCGATGCCTCAGACAAGAGAGCACATCCTGCTCGCTCGCCAGGTAGGCGTACATTACATCATCGTATTCATGAACAAGACAGACCAAGTAGACGATCCCGAGCTGCTGGAGCTGGTAGAGATGGAAGTACGCGAGCTGCTGAACGAGTACGAGTTCCCGGGCGATGACATTCCGATCATCAAGGGTTCCGCGCTGAAGGCTCTGGAATATGCAGCAAACAACGACGACGTAAACGACAATGCAGACTGCCAGTGCATCTTCGAGCTGATGGAAGCAGTAGACTCCTACATACCGACGCCTGAGCGTGCATCCGACCTGCCCTTCCTGATGCCCGTAGAGGACGTATTCTCTATCACAGGCCGCGGCACAGTAGCAACAGGCAGAGTAGAGAGAGGTACAGTAAAGGTACAGGATTCCGTAGAGATCGTAGGTCTGACAGAGGAGACAAGAACAGTCGTAATCACAGGCGTAGAGATGTTCCGCAAGCTTCTGGATCAGGCAATCGCAGGCGACAACATCGGCGTGCTGCTGCGCGGCGTTCAGAGAACAGAGATCGAGCGTGGTCAGGTACTGGCAAAGCCCGGCACAATCCACCCTCATACACACTTCAACTCTGAGGTATACGTACTGACAAAGGAAGAAGGCGGCAGACACACCCCGTTCTTCAACGGCTATCGTCCTCAGTTCTACTTCAGAACAACAGACGTAACAGGCGTAATCACACTGCCCGAGGGAACAGAGATGGTAATGCCCGGCGATAACATCAAGATGGAGATCAAGCTGATCACACCTATCGCTATCGAGAAGGGTCTTCGCTTCGCTATCCGCGAGGGCGGCAGAACAGTAGGTTCCGGCGTTGTTTCCGAGATCATCGAAGACTAATATAAAACTGAAATAAACAAAGCCCGGCGGACTCCGCCGGGCTTTTTGACTTTAGAGGAATAGAAAAACAGAAGAATAAAATTTTTTCACTAAATTTTCACTTACTTTGAGAAAAGGGAATTTGATATAATAATCGAGTAAATTAAATGCGTCATGCGAGGCTGGATTTTCAGAAGAGCATGGCGCTTTTATGTGAAGGCAAAAGAGATATGTAGATTCAGAAAGGAGAAACAATGCCTAGAAACAAAAAAGAAGGAATAATATACGGAGTGTGCATGTGTGCGCTTATGGTTTACTGCATGGTGCTGTTTAACGTCTGCATAAACATGGGAGTAAATTTAAATGCAATTGGGACGAGCTTTATAGCTTTTGTTCCGGTGTTTGCGGCAGCAATGATAATAGAAAATCTGATTGTCGGAAGGCTGAACGAAAAAGTGCTTGCATGTGTGCTTTCGGAAAAGGACAGCTTGGGCGCAAGGACGGTCGTGAATGCGGTGTCAATTGTATTGATGATGAGCTTGATAATGACTATAGTCGGAAGCGTGATTGGAGGAGAAAGCCTGGGAGAAGTTCTGAGCGAATACTTCGTGCGGTGGCCGAGAAATTTCTGTTGTGCGCTGTTTGTAAATCTTGCCGTAGCTACGCCTCTCAGCAGATTTGTCCTGAAAACACTTCGCTTGAGGAAGAGGGCAGCGGCGTGAAAACCAAGCTGATACACGCGAAATACATTAAATCGACACAAATTATACGCTGTAACGACAAAAATTAAACACAATAATAATATATATTTAAATTACCAAAAGAAATCTGAATATTCGGTAAGCGGCAATATGGCGAGGGAATACATAGTTTTACTAATGTATTTGAAAGGAGATAACTATGAAAAACTTTAGGAAGATGTTGCTTGCAGTGCTGTCCGTTATGTTTGTTGTAAGTGCAGCAGGAGGTGTATCGGCGCAAGAAATAACACTGGAGGAGCTTGTAGAGTCAAACGACAATATGCGGATATTGTCTGATGAAGATATACCCGAAGGTCAGATGTTTCTTGAATTTGATACGGTGGAAGAATTTGAAGACTTTGTAAACGAGCTTGAGGAGCATTCCAAAAAAAGTACAGAAGAAGCAAGAGAACAGTACCAAAACGCAGGGATCGCTTCGGCAATAGATATGACTGAAGATGTGGCTTTGCCGTATGCGAGTTCGACATTGACGGGAAGTCAGACAAAGTCGATATCCAGCATTAGCGGTCACACCAGAGGCGGCAAGGCGTATGTAAAATATAAATATGTTATTGTCGATTCTGTCAAGAAGTTCAAATCGTTAAGCAATTTCTATGTGACTTACACAGGCGATACCAGCTTTATAGATTTTGAACTTGTAGATTATACGTACAAGTTTATTGACAACGCAAGGACGCTGGCGATAACCTTCACCGGCAGAACAACTTACTATGTTGTAGTCGCCGGAAACAAGATAGAATATACGGATTTAAATGATAAATACGTGGAATTCTACGCATCTAATAGTTGATTTCTATGATTTTAAAGCCGGCTCTATTATAGCAAGGTCGGTTTAAGTGAAGTAAGCCGAGACAACCATCTTGAATATTATTTATAGGTGGTTGTCTTTTTTCAAAAATTGATTATTTTGATTTTTTGAAAAACAGTTAATACAGAAAGGAGGCAGGGATGGATATTTTGTTTAGTGTTTTTGGGTATTTAATGGTCATAATTCAGAGCGGCTTAGTGATAGCGGCGATAGTATGCGTGATATGGCTTCTGGTTACAGTTGTGAAACTCAGAAAAAGAGTGACAGAGCTTGAGACGAAAGTATCCCGGCTTGAGGAGCGGACGAAACCAAATGGAGAAGAAAACGGCAACTCGACAGGTTTGTAAAACTGACGAGAGAAAACAGGTTCCACAGAGCGGAGCCTGTTTTTTCGATAAAAATCGACTGAAAAAGTGTGAATACCTGCGCCGCGGGACTTGACATAGGCAGATATTGATGATAGAATTGTAAATGGCTGACACTAAGCCGCTTTTTAATGTACAGAAAAAATGCTAATAAAAAGCTGGAGGATAAAAATATGAGAGTGAAGGTTACATTGGCTTGTCAAGAATGCAAGCAGAGAAACTACAACACAATGAAGAACAAAAAGAACGATCCAGACAGACTGGAGATGAACAAGTACTGCCGTTTCTGCAAAAAGCACACAGCTCACAAAGAGACTAAGTAATCCACGTAAAGGATAAAGCAACATGGCAAAGACAACTCTGCTAGGCAAGGATAAAGAAAAAAAGCTCAAAGAGCAAAAGAAAATTGCCAAGCAAAAAAATAAAAAGCCGCGCCGCTCTCCGATAAAATTCTTCAAGGATATATGGAGAGAAGTCAAAAAGGTCACATGGCCTACCCGCAAAGAGCTTTTCAGCTATACGGGTGCTATTCTGGTTTTTGTAATAGCTATAGGCGTAGTGCTTACACTCGTAGATTTAGGTTTGGGCGAGGTGCTCAAGCTGCTGATTAAATAATTCGGCACGAAATCACTAAGGAAGGACGACATAGCGCGTGAATAATGACGAACTTAAAACGATCGACCTGGATATAACCGAAACGCAGGAGCCTGAAACAGAGACGAAAGACGACGGCTCTGCGGATGGTGAAGTCATAATCGAACATATTGACATCCCGGTGGAGGATAAGAAGAAGGTCGAGCGCGAGCAGAGCTTTAACAAGCAGGAGCGCACAGACCGCCCTTACTGGTATGTCGTCTACACCTATTCCGGCTACGAGAACAAGGTAATGGACAATCTGCTCAAGACGGTGGACAATCACGGTCTGCACGACGTTATCTATGACGTAAAAGTTCCCATGGAGGAAACAATAGAAGTCAAGAACGGAAAGCGCAAGCATGTGCAGAGGAAGCTCTTCCCCGGGTATGTAATGGTAAAAATGTACCTGACAGACGAATCATGGTATATAGTCCGCAATACGCGAGGCGTAACCGGATTTGTAGGTCCGGCGAGCAAGCCGATTCCTCTCTCGGATGAAGAAGTTCGCCAGATGGGAGTGGAGAATATTCCGATAAAGCTGGATATCGAGGTCGGCGAAAGCATCATAATTACGAGCGGACCTTTCGAAAGCTTCATAGGAGTGGTGGAGGACATCAACTTCGAGAAGCAGAAGCTGCACGTAAGCGTTTCTATGTTTGGCAGAGATACCAGCGTAGAGCTTGATTTTTCACAGGTCAAGCGAATCTAATTTCAACAGATATTAAGTGGGAGGGGCAAGCCCCCCGTATACCACGCATACACAATCAGGAGGTGTATCACAATGGCAAAAAAAATCACAGGCTATATCAAGCTGCAAATCCCCGCAGGCAAGGCGACTCCCGCCCCGCCCGTAGGTCCCGCGCTCGGTCAGCACGGCGTTAACATCATGGAGTTTGTAAAGCAGTTTAACGAGAAGACAGCCAAGCAGGTTGGTCTGGTCATCCCCGCGGTTATTACTGTTTATGCAGACCGTTCCTTCAGCTTCGTACTCAAAACGCCCCCGGCAGCGGTACTCATTAAGAAAGCTTGCAATATAGAAAGCGGCTCCGGCGTCCCGAACAAGACTAAGGTCGCAACTATCACAAAGGCGCAGATTCAGGAAATTGCTGAGACGAAGATGCCCGACCTCAATGCGGCTAGCTTGGAAGCAGCTATGAGCATGATCGAAGGCACAGCTCGCAGCATGGGCGTAACGGTACAGGACTAAGGAGAAAAGTGGGAGACTGACAAAGTCGACATACCACCAGGAGGTTTTCAATGAAAAGAGGCAAAAAGTATCAGGACAGCGTAAAGCTTTTCGATAAATCCACATTATATGATCCGGAGCAGGCTATAGACCTCGTACTTCAGTCTGCTAAGGCAAACTTCGACGAGACGATCGAGCTTTCCGTAAAGCTGGGCGTAGACCCTCGTCATGCTGATCAGCAGGTCAGAGGCGCAGTAGTTCTGCCGCACGGCACAGGCAAGAAGGTTCGCGTGCTCGTATTCGCAAAGGGCGACAAGGCAAAGGAAGCTGAGGCGGCAGGCGCAGATTTTGTAGGCGCTGAGGAACTCGTTGCTAAGATCAAGGACGAGAACTGGTTTGAATTCGACGTATGCGTAGCTACACCCGACATGATGGGCGTCGTAGGCCGCATCGGTAGAATCCTCGGACCCAAGGGCCTCATGCCCAACCCGAAGTCCGGCACAGTAACTCAGGACATTACAAAAGCAATTGCAGATATCAAAGCAGGTAAGGTTGAATATCGCGTAGACAAGACGTCTATAGTTCATTGCCCCATCGGCAAGAAGAGCTTTGAGCCGGCTAAGCTCAATGAGAACTTGAAAGTGCTCATGGAAGCTATAATCAAGGCGAAGCCCGCTGCTGCTAAAGGTACATATCTCAAGAGCGTTGTAATCGCTTCTACAATGGGCCCCGGAATAAAAGTAAACGGTCTCAAGTTTACTAACAACTAATGCTTGACAGCGTATGCTGTTTTGTGGTAGAATATATAGGCTTAATTGAATAACGGCTAACCGCAGACAGCAGGTACAAAGATAAATCCTGCCGAGGTCAGGCAAAATATTGGAGATTTACCCGGTAGTCTGTCCATGCGGCTTGACGACCGGGTTTTTTATAATCCGGTGCATTACGAACCGGAGGAGGTGAAATACTTGAAGGACTATACACTCAAAAAGAAAGAGGCTGTCGTAGACTCTATCAAAGAGAAGCTCGAGGCGTCTCAGAGCGTGGTGCTCATCGACTACAGAGGTCTTACTGTAGCTGAGGTAACAGAGCTGAGAAACCAGATGAGAGAGGCCGGCGTTGAATATCAGGTTCTGAAGAACACGATGATCAAGCGTGCTGCTGAGAAAGCAGGCATAGAAGGTCTGGATCCGATCCTGGAAGGCCCGACGGCAGTTGCATTCGGTATAAACGATCCCGTAGCTCCTGCGAAGATTCTGACGAAGTTCGCTAAGGATACGAAGAAGATCACGATCAAGGGCGGTGTACTCGCAGGCAATGCTATAGATGTAGCAGCTGTTGAGAATCTGGCGAAGCTCCCCAGCAAGGAAGAGCTCATCGCGAAGATGCTCGGAAGCCTCAACGCTCCTATCACAGGTCTGGTTATGGTTCTCTCTGGCGTTACGAGCAAGTTCGTTCGCACGCTCGAGGCTATAAGAGTCCAGAAAGAAGAACAGCAGTAATGCGCTGCTGTGCATGATATAAAACAAGACAAAAACACAATTTCGGAGGATATAATAACAATGGATAAGGCACAGATTATTGAAGCTATTGAGCAGATGAACGTACTCGAGCTGGCTGAGCTCGTTAAAGAACTGGAAGAGAAATTCGGCGTAAGCGCGGCAGCTCCCGTAGCTGTTGCAGCTGCTCCTGCTGCTGGCGGCGAAGCTGCTGCTGCTGAGGAGAAGACAGAGTTCGACGTAATCCTGAAGGCTGCTGGCGCAGAGAAGATCAAGGTTATCAAGGTTGTTCGTGAGCAGACAGGTCTCGGCCTGAAGGAAGCTAAGGCTCTCGTTGACGGCGCTCCCGCTCCTATCAAGGAAGGCGTTTCCAAGGAAGATGCTGAGAAGATCGAAGCAGCTCTGAAGGAAGTTGGCGCTGACGTAGAGGTTAAATAATTTAACTGTTCAAGATTAACAAGGCACGTGTCCGTAAAGGACTCGTGCTTTTTTATTATTATATAGCAAAAGAAAAGGCAGGCTATTTAAGCCTGCCGGATGCGCACATTTATTCTGTAGGTATTGAGAAATGTCAAACAAGGGAAATATGCGCAAACAACATGTATTTATGCGAATCATGCGGTGTGCTTTCTAAGTTTTCCTACTTTGATAAGCCAGGATACTTCGTCAGAAATTGTATCTTCAAAAGGTCTGGGCTTATAATCAAGCTCTTTTTCAGCTTTTTTGCTGGAGAAGCGATTATTTCTGATCATGTTATATAAACAAAATTTCAGCGCAGCAAGAGTCTTTTCTTTTTCCGGACCGTCGGGGAGCTTTGCGCCTGTCGCAGCGAGCAAAGTGTCGGCAGGCAGAATGCTCTCTACCAATGGCGCAGAGCTGTATTTGCTGATAAGCTCAAACATGCGCTCCATAGAAACCATTTCATTGCCGAGAATGTATCCTTCGCCATTTCTGCCTTTATCTGCGCATGCGACTACGGCTGCGGCTAAATCGCGCACGTCTACAGAGTTGAAAGAACCTTCTACACCGACGGGCATTTTTCCGCTGCAATACTCCAGAATGAAGTTGGCTACAAAACCGAAGGAGTAATCGAAGGGACCGCATATGCCTGTAGGATATATTATCGACGCGTTGAGATTGCGGTTCTTTACAGCGTCGAGTACGCTCATTGTGGCGAGAGCTTTTGTCTTGCTGTAATAACCTATGACAGCGTCAGGCCGGAAATTCTCGGGTTCAGATATTGTCTGACCGTGAGGCAGCTCGGGGATAGCGCCGGTAGAGCTGACGTACACGAGCTTTTCTGCTTCATTTTCGAGGCACAAGTCTATGATGTTTGAAGTGCCGGCAACATTTACGTCGAATACCTTCCGGCTGGGCTCGGGCGAAAGTGCAACTATGCTGGCGCAGTGTATCACGACGGCTTTCTTTTCTGCGGGAATGGCAAAGAAATCTCGCAGACTGTCCTTGTTTGTTATGTCTCCGAAGAATACCTCGGCCCCATCGGGAATATATCGAGCGGCAGGGTCGTTCGGGAGCGCCAGCGTGCGCACGTGATCTCCGCGCTTGATTAATGTGCGGCATACGTTTCCGCCTAAAAAGCCCGCTCCGCCTGTGACTAAATATATTGTATTGTTCATAATAAAAACTCCTTTTCTTTGTTATATTAAACAAATAATTAATCATTGTTGCTAACAACTGATTAATTGACTATAGAATACAGGATGAATGTTAATATAGATTTTGAAACCTGTTGCTGAATTATTAATATCAAAAAAACGGCACATATGTGCCGCCTTGTCGGTTTGGTTCAGCTTATCCATGCTAAGGTTTCATTTGATTGAAGGTTTTGCCATATCCCGTCCTTTTTTTCCGCTTTGCAGTTGTCCATCCCTGTTGCGCCTGTGCCGCTGCGATATTTGCCGTAAGAGTAGGAAAGTGTATCGCCGCTTACTTCTGATTTAAGTGTGAGAAGGAGACCATTCTCATATGTGTTGTTTTTTATGATGCCTTTTGATTCTAAATCTTTGTAAGTGGACAGAGAGTAGGACATTCCTGTTCCATATAGGTTAGATAAAATGTATCCCAATGCTTCTTTCTGACCGTCGGTGAGAGAAGACGAGCTGAAATCGAGAGCTATCTCTGAGATATCGTCGTTTAGAGCGGAATCTGTGTTCATGAGATCAGAAAAAGCGCTGTAGTAGAGATCGAGAAGCCCGTCTCCATCGTATACCAGCTCAGCCGAGGCGTTTGCGAACTGCCCGGGATACGTCTCGAGTACACCGTCGCAAGTGACTTTCAGTTTTGCGCCGGAGTGAAGCTCGCGTGGAAGGTTTCCGCGCTCAAGTGTACAAAGGCCGGAGTCTGTTATAACCAAAAGCGAGTCTCCGTTCTGATGCGCCAGCTCGACGAGCGTTTCGTTTTCTGCCGCGGAAGGCTCAACCGAATTATAAGGCTGAGCGCATGAGAACAGCGTTAAAGCAAGTATAAGAGGTATGCAGTAAAATAATCGTTTCATCATCAGACGCCTCCGTTTTTTTGTTCTATAAATTAAGACGGTATGAGGTGCTGAAAAGTTCCATATTAATTTATCTTTTGGCTCCCAAGCCTCGCGGCAGTCCTCTGCTCTGTGCGTGACAGATGGCGACGGCGACGGCGTCTGCGGCGTCGTCCGGCTTGGGGACGGCATTGAGGGCGAGTATTGTCTTTACCATGTATTGCACTTGAGCTTTTTCTGCTCTTCCGTATCCGGTGACCGCCTGCTTCACTTGCATAGGGGTGTATTCATATAGCTTTTTGACCTTGCGGTATGCGGCCGTGACTAATGCGCCGCGTGCCTGAGCGACGTCTATGCCTGTGGTTACGTTCTTAACAAAAAAAAGCTCTTCAAAGGCGACTTCATCTGGTTTAAACATGTCTATGAGCTGCTCCATGCTGTCGTATAATATAGACAGGCGCTCGGGAAGGGGGAGACCGGCTTTTGTGTTTATCGTACCGCAGTCTATGAGCCGCATGCGCGGAGGAAGGTGTTCCAGCACGGCATAACCGGCTATGGCGAGCCCGGGGTCTATTCCTAGTATTATCATAAATATCCTTTCGAGTTTATTTCATGAATTTGCGAAGCAGCTTTAGAGAGCTTTCACTTGAAGGCTGATAACGCAGCCTGATGTCCATACGTCCGCGCGTCAGGATGCTCTTGCTGTGAGAGAATGTGTGGAAGCCGTCTTTGCCGTGGTATTTGCCCATGCCGGATTCGCCGACGCCGCCAAAGCCCATGTGCGGCGTAGCTATATGCATTATGGTATCGTTTATGCAGCCTCCGCCGAAGCTGACTGTGTGCAATACATCGCGCACAGCTCTTTTGTCGTTGGAAAAAAGATAGAGGGCGAGAGGCTTATCTCTCCGGGAAACAAACAATTTGGCGTCCGCTATGCTTTCGCACGGTATCAAAGGGAGAAGCGGTCCGAAAATCTCCTGTTTCATAGCAGGGCTTTGGGCAGAGCTGAGCAAAAGCGTTGGAGATATTTTAAGAGAGAGTTCGTCAAATGCTCCGCCGTATATTATTTCACTTTCGGGCATTAACGACAGTAGACGGCTGAAGTGCTTTTCGTTGATTATGCGCGGGAAGGCAGGGTTTGATAAAGCGTCTCCGTACATTTCCTCGATTTGGCACTGATATTCTGCGGAGAATTGAGGTATGAGCCTTTGGGGGAGCAATACATAATCGGGCGCTACGCAGGTCTGCCCCGCGTTCAGGCATTTTCCGAAAGCAATACGACGGGCTGCGAGCTTCAGGTCCGCTGTTTCGTCTATGATACAGGGGCTTTTGCCGCCCAGCTCCAGCGTGACAGGCGTAAGGTTTGCGGCGGCTTTTGAAAGCACAAGCCTGCCGACGGACGCGCTGCCGGTAAAGTGTATAAAATCGAACTTTTGATCTAAGAGAGCGGCGTTTTGCTCACGTCCCCCTGTTATAACCGCAGCTGTATCGGGCAGGGCAGCGGTTATGATCTCCGAGAGAATACGAGATGAATGCGGAGAATATGCGGAGGGCTTTATCACTGCGCAGTTGCCGGCTGCTATGCAGGCGGCGAGCGGAGCTATGGTAAGGTTAAAGGGATAATTCCAAGGGGACATTATAAGCGCGACTCCGAAGGGCTCATAAAGTATGCGGCTGCGCCCCGGGAAGAGCGTGATCGGCGTGCGCCTTCGCCGGGGTTTCACCCATCGCGGGAGGTGCTTTATAGCATAGTTGATTTCGGTTACAGCAATGCCGATTTCAGTCATGTATGATTCGAAGGCGCTTTTGCCTAAATCTGCGGCGAGCGCGTCGGATATATCCGATTCTCGTCTCAAAATTTCCTGTTTCAAGCTTTTCAGCGAGCTTATGCGCGCTGCGGTCGGGAGTGTTGCGCCTGTGCTGAAAAAATCTCTGAGCTTAGATATTGCGGTCTGCATAATGTTGAACTCCCTGAAATTTAATTTGTTTGCGCTGTTTCGCTTTGTATATTATAGCATATTCGCGGCTCATTCTGTCAGCTTGCAATGCTTTTCCCGTCATGGTATAATGCCTTATAACCGTGAACAGATGTCCCCCGCCTCTATAGGCGGCGGGTTCCGTCTAAGCCTTCAGCGGTGATTCAATCCACCGCTGAAGTTCGTTCACTTGTTGAATTACGGGGCGGTGCCCCTTATTGAACCACGATAGACGCACGCCTTGCAGAACGCGGATTAGTGCGTTTGGAGAAGGGAAAGATTCGATAGGGAAAGGAGCTGCGGAGTGAGGATAAATTCATCGACAAATTTGGACTATCGCGCAGTGGCAGCGATAGTTTATCTTGTGCCCGTGCTGGGAAGCGTAATTTTTCTTGCGTTGGATTGGAACAGAACTATTACGCGGGTTCACTGTTTGCAGGTGCTTTTGCTGGGAGTGGCTATGGCTGCGGTGCATGTTGCCATGAGCATACTGGCATGGATACCCATTATAGGCGTGTTGTTTACATCTGTGGACTGGCTGTGCTCCGTGGCGTATGCAGGACTGCTGATAGCGGGCTTCGTTGTTGCAATACGCGGAGATATACTGCGTCTGCCGGTGCTGTACAATATTATAAAGAATATGGTTTAATAATATTTTGCCGGATGGGAGAATGCAATGGAAAAGATAAAAATGAAGAATGTGCTCGTAGAGATCGACGGAGATGAAATGACTCGTATTATTTGGAAGGCGATAAAGGACGAGCTTATAACTCCGTTTGTCGAACTCAATACAGAGTATTACGATCTCGGTCTCAAAAAGCGTGACGAAACGCACGACCGGATAACAGTGGACGCTGCGCGTGCGATAAAGAAACATAGAGTAGGCGTAAAATGCGCGACGATAACGCCTAACGCACAGAGAGTGGAAGAGTACAACCTTCATGAAATGTACAAGAGTCCAAACGGAACTATCCGTGCAGAGCTGGACGGTACGGTATTCCGCGCGCCTATTATAGTCAAGGGTATATCGCCCACCGTGCGGACATGGAAGAAACCTATCACTATCGCGCGTCATGCGTTTGGCGACGTATACCGTGATACGGAGCAAATCGTAGCGGGAAAAGGCAAGGCGGAATTGGTTGTCACAGACGAAACGGGAAAGACGACTCAGCTCGTACATGAATTTGGCGAAGAAGGCGGAGTTGTGCTTTCGATGTTCAACACGACGGAATCTATAAGCAGCTTTGCGAGAAGCTGTTTCACCTATGCGCTGGCGACCAAGCAGGATTTGTGGTTCTCGACCAAGGATACTATATCTAAGAAGTACGACCACACATTTAAAGATATATTCCAAGAGATATACGATGCCGAATACAAAGAGGCATTTGAAAAAGCGGGTATAGAGTATTTTTACACTCTGATAGACGACGCCGTAGCTCGTGTGATTCGCTCGGAAGGCGGGTTTATCTGGGCGCTCAAGAACTACGACGGCGACGTAATGAGCGACATGGTTGCGACGGCGTTCGGCAGCCTCGCCATGATGACAAGCGTGCTCACTTCGCCCGACGGGAATTTTGAGTATGAAGCGGCTCACGGTACGGTTACGCGCCATTATTATAAGCATCTCAAAGGTGAAGAGACTTCTACCAACTCTATGGCAACTATCTTCGCATGGTCCGGAGCATTGCGCAAGCGCGGCGAGCTGGACGGTACGCCCGAGCTTATGGAATTTGCGGACAATTTGGAGGAAGCGGCGTGCGGCGCTATTGAGAGCGGTATAATGACAAAGGATCTCGCTCTGATAACCGAGCTTAGAGATGTAAAAGTGGTAAACACGATAGACTTCATACGCGAGATACGCGCACGTCTTGAGAAAAAATATATCTAAAAAAGAGCTCAATGGAGTGAGCGTTCAGCTCATTCCTTGTGCTTCTATGCGTAAATAATAAAAAGCGGTAATAAGGAGAAAAGAGAAAGATGAAGCTTTATGAGCAGTGGGAAAATATAACTAACAGCTTTACCACACATGAGCAGCAGCAGGTATTCTGGGAAGGATACTTTGAACAGGAAAAGGACATTTATGATAAAATACTCAATGCTAAGCGCACTCATTTAGAAGGCACAGTGGCGGATTTGGCGAAAGAGTATGATGTGGAGCCGCTGGTGTTCAGCTCTTTCATAGACGGCATAAACACAAGCCTCGAAACTGAGGTGGATTATAAAGAACTGGAAGAAGATACAGCCGTAGTAATGGATATAGTCTGGGAGAAGCTGTATTACAACATGCTGGATGCTAAGGCGAAATGGCTGTACACGCTGCCCGGCTGGGACGATATTCTCACAGAGGACAGACGCAAAGAGCTGACTAAAGAGTGGAGAAAAGCAGGTCAGGCGCACAGCGAGAAAATCGTGGGCAGAAACGACCCGTGCCCCTGCGGCAGCGGCAAAAAATACAAAAAGTGCTGCGGTAAAACCGCGTGACGAAAATTAAAGCTTTAATACGCAAATTCTGGGAGATGGAGGGGATACGATTTCTCTTTGTAAGCGGAGTGAATACAGTCGTTGGCTTTTTGCTTACGCTGTTTTTCGGAGAGGTGCTGAAGCTGCCGGATCCTCTTCCCGTAGTGTTTAACTACATTTGCTGTTCTCCGTTTGCGTATTTTATGCAGGCGCGTATCGCATTCAGGACGAAGATGGTGCTGCCGCGATATTTTGCATATCTGGGATCGAGCGTGCCGAACGTGCTTTTGCTGTCTGCGTTGACAAGCTTGTTTGAGTATCAGATAAAATTGCCTCATATTATCGGTTATGCTTTGAGTTACGTCATAGCTATTCCGCTGTTGTTTATTATGGTCAAGTTTATCGTACAGCCTGGCAGCGAAAGAAGAGCGAAAAGGCTTGCTAAAAAAAAGAATGATGATAAATGAGGGCCGGCTTGGACGCCGGTCCTTTTATGCTGCGAATGTACAGTAAACCTAAACTATACGAACAGTAAAACTGTTTTAAATTTATATAAAAATACAAAAAATGTGGCATTTTGGTGAAAATGCAGTTGACTTTTGATACCAAAAATGCTTTAATATAACCCGTGAGTTTAGTAACACTGGATTTAAAGTTCAGTATATGCCGCGCAGGCGAAACTGCGGCAGAAGGAGGGAAGAATGCGGCTAGGAGAAAAGATACAGCATCTGCGTTTGAGATACGGCCTGACTCAGCAGGAGCTGGCGGACAGAGCGGAGCTTTCCAAGAGCTTTATTTCGCAGTTGGAGCGAGATTTGACTTCACCATCTATTGAGACGCTGACAGATATACTCGAATGTCTGGGGACTAATCTGGGTGAATTTTTCAGCGAGAGAGAAGAAGAAAAGATAGTTTTTGACGAAGGCGACATGTTTGTTAAGGAAGATGAAACAGGCAGTATAGTATGGCTGGTGCCGAATGCTCAGAAAAACGCACTCGAGCCTATCTTGCTGGTTTTGCACCCGGGGCAGAGCAGCGCGAAGCATGATCCGCACGAGGGGGAGGAATTCGGATACGTACTCCAAGGCATGGGCGTACTCGTCATGGGGGAGCGCAGCTTTAAAATTAAAAAAGGAAGCAGTTTTTATTTTAGATCAAGTAAGCTGCACTATATTGAAAACAGGGGAAAATCCGATTTAAAAATACTGTGGGCAGCCACGCCCCCCAGCTTCTAGGAGGTTTGTTATGACGCAAATATATGACAAGGGAAAAGAGCCGCTGATACTTTTCGACGGTGTTTTTAAAGAATATGACGGCGTAGAGGTGCTGACGAATATAAATCTCTGTATACGAAAGAATGAATTCGTCACTCTTCTGGGGCCGTCCGGCTGCGGAAAGACGACGATTCTGCGTCTGTTGGGTGGATTTGAAACGCCGACAAAGGGAGACATACTTTTCGAAGGTAAATCCATAATAGATACGCCGCCGTATAAGCGCAGGCTGAATACCGTGTTTCAAAAATATGCTTTGTTTCCAAATTATGACGTTTACGGCAACATTGCATTTGGCTTGAAAATAAAAAAGCTGGATAAAAAAACAATAGAGAAAAAAGTCAAGGATATGCTGAAGCTGGTGGGGCTTTCGGGCTATGAAAATCGCACGATAGATAAGCTCTCCGGCGGGCAGATGCAGCGAGTTGCGATAGCTCGCGCCCTCGTCAATGAACCCGAGGTGCTCCTGCTTGACGAGCCGCTCGGAGCGCTTGATTTAAAATTCCGAAAGGAAATGCAGATTGAGCTGAAGAGAATGCAGAAACAGCTGGGGATAACATTTGTGTATGTGACGCACGATCAGGAGGAAGCCTTGACCATGTCGGACACAATAGTGGTCATAGATAACGGAATGATACAGCAGGCGGGCACACCGGTGGCGATTTACAACGAGCCGGATAATTCGTTTGTGGCTGATTTTATCGGAGAGAGCAATATCATGGAAGGAGTTATGCCGGCGGATTACAAAGTTGTTTTTTGCGGGCACGAGTTTGAATGTCTGGACCGCGGCTTCAACCCGGGCGACAATGTCATGGTAGTGGTGCGTCCGGAGGACATAGATCTCTATCCTGAGGATCACGGTCCGGTAAAAGGCCGTGTTGCTTCTGTTCTGTTTATGGGCGTGCATTATGAAATACGCATGATCAGCGACGACGGATACGAATGGCTCATACACAGCACTGACTATGCGGAGCAGGGCAGCCGTGTCAGCATAGATCTCGAACCAAACGATATTCACATTATGCAGCGTTCGCAGTACGACGGACCGCTTGTGATGTAAAGGAGTGCGAATGAAGAAGAAATATTTTGCGCTGCCTTACCTTGTATGGATGATTATTTTTACAGTGGTGCCGCTCATATTGGTTATTTATTATGCGATAACTAAAACCGGGCAATCGGGAAATCTGATACTCACGACAGAGTATTTGCAGACGGCGTTCTCCGCGGAGAACATGAGCGTGCTTGGGCGTTCGCTCTGGTATGCGGTGATAACGACTGTGGTATGTCTCGTGCTGGCGTATCCTGCGGCAATGCTGCTCAGTAAATTAAAACGGAGCACAGCAGGCATAATATCAATGCTGTATGTGCTGCCTATGTGGATGAATTTTCTGCTGCGCACGTATGCGTGGAAGGCTCTGCTCGATTTAAACGGCCCGATAAATTCGTTTCTGGGACTGTTTGGATTGGAGCCGATACAGTTTTTGTACACGCAGGGTGCGATAATATTCGGCCTTGTATATAACTTTTTGCCGTTCATGCTGCTGCCGATATACTCTGTGTTCCAGAAGATGGATCTCAGCTTCGAGCAGGCTGCGGAGGATTTGGGAGCGAATAAAATTCAGGTGTTCACTCGGGTGACGCTGCCTCTCACACGCCCCGGTATAATAACGGGCATAACTATGGTGTTCATGCCGGTTGTCTCCACGTTTATAATCTCGCGCCTTCTGGGCGGCTCAAACTATCTGATGTACGGAGATATATTGGAGAATCAGTTCATGCTGCTGAGCGATTGGAACACGGGAAGTGCGCTGGCGATAGTCATGATGGTACTACTGGTGCTGAGCATGGCGATAATGCGAAAATACGATAAAGACGGGTCGGAAGGAGGCGGTGTAGTATGAGAAAATTAAAGACCTTTTTTAAAAGATTTTATCTCGGGATACTGCTGCTTTTTCTGTATATGCCCATTCTAATGCTTACGGTTTATTCCTTTAACGAAGGAAAGACTATGGCGAAATGGTCCGGATTTTCGCTCAAGTGGTATCAACAGCTTTTTGCAGATCCTTCTATAACAGAGGCGCTGTGGGTTACTCTTTCGGTTGCGGTTCTTTCTGCACTGATAGCGGTAATAATAGGAACTCTGGCGGCGATTGGCATATATGAATTTAAAAAGATAACCAAGTCCATAACGGTGAATCTGACGTATATACCCATTATGAATGCGGATATAGTTACGGGCATATCCATGCTGCTGCTGTTTATATTTTTGCGCATACCGCGCGGATACGGTACGCTGCTGATATCGCATATAGCGTTTAATATACCATATGTCATATTTTCCGTCATGCCGAGACTGAGGCGGATGGACAAAAACCTGTATGAGGCGGCGCTGGACATGGGCGCGAAGCCGGCGTATGCTTTGCGAAAGGTTCTGCTCCCCGAGCTAATGCCGGGGATAGTCAGCGGTTTTATAATGGCGTTTACAATGTCGTTTGACGATTTTGTAATCAGCTTTTTCTCAACGCAGGGTATGGTAAACAATCTATCAATTTACGTATACTCTATGGCGCGCGTAGGCATAAATCCGAAGATAAACGCGCTCTCTGCTATAATGTTCGTCGCGGTTATACTTCTGCTTTTGATAAGCAATATACGCTCCATCCGCGCCGGGAAGCGGGACAATATTGCTTTGGAAGGGAAAAAAGCAGGCTGAGTAAAACTATATATTTTTATTGATAATTAAAGAGGAGGACACTATCTTGAAGAAAATTTTGGCTTTTGCGCTCAGCGCGGCGCTCATGCTCGGCGTTGCGTCAGGATGCAGCTCCGGGAGCTCATCCGATTCGCAAAACGAGGGCGGCTCCGGCGGGAAAGAGACTGTATATCTGCTCAACTGGGGAGAATATCTTGATCCTGATATACTCGCTAAGTTTAATTCAGAACACGACAATATAGAAGTGAAGGAACGCCGCGTCACATCTAATGAGGAAATGTACACGATATGCTCGACCGAAGGCTCTGAGATAGATATCGTGGTGCCGTCTGAATATATGGTAGAGCAGATGAAAGAAGAAAATCTGCTGGCAAAGCTGGATTACAGCAGCATGAGCAACTTTGAGTATATCAAATCGGCGTCGGATACGCGCACGTTTGATCCGGACAGCGAGTATTCCGTACCGTATATGATCGGCACATTGGGTATAGTGTATAACACAACGATGGTTGACGATACCGTAGACAGCTGGGATATTCTCTGGAATGAGAAATACAAGGGCAAGATAATGATGTACAATTCTATCAGAGATTCTCTCGCTGTTGCGTTAATACGTCTGGGATACGACATAAACACGACGGATCAATCTCAGGTAGAGGAGGCGGGGAAGCTTCTCATGGAGCAACGCGACGCGGGTATAGTTATGGCTTACGGAACGGACGATATAATGACGAGCATGATCTCCGGCACATGCGCTCTTGCCGTAGATTACAGCGGAGCTGCGGCTGCGGCGATATCTGAAAATTCTGATCTCAACTATGTAGTTCCTAAAGAGGGCAGCAATGTATGGGTAGATAATCTCTGTGTGCTTGAGTCATCAAAGCATAAGGACGCGGCTATGGAGTTCATAAACTATCTGTGCGAACCCGAGGTCGCCGCTGCGAATTCTAAGTACATAGGCTATACCACGCCTAATGAGAAGGCTAAAGAATTAATGGCGGAGGATGAGGAAATGGCAGCTATGCTGGAGAATCCCGCGTATATAATGAAAAATGAATATTACGACAGATGTGAGTACTATAAATATCTGGGCGACAGTCTTAAAATATACAATGACGTCTGGACGAAAGTGCTTACGTCTTAAAATGAATGCAAAAAGGCAGGGAATCCTGCCTTTATTTTATTGCCGCGCTTGACAAAGATTTAGCGCAGGTCTAAAATAAACGCGGTGAGGAACATCTATTTTAACCGCATCGCAGAAAGGGCTTCGCCCCTCGTTCGCTTGTTGAATGACTGGGCGGTACCCCATTATTGAAGATAATTGTTCGTCAGCAGGAAAAGCTTGAATTTTTTTGGCGGAGCAGTTATAATTTATCGCAGAAAATAAAAAAAGTGCTTGCATAATTATTCATATAGGCGTATAATTATGGGCATGAAGCTAACCGCGTTTTTTGGCGGAGTAAATAAATTTGGAGGATAAGCAAGTGAAAAAGCTGAACAAGGTAGTGCTGGCGTATTCCGGCGGTCTGGATACTTCTATTATAATTCCGTGGCTAAAGGAAACGTACGGATGCGAGGTTATTGCTGTAGCAGGAAACGTAGGCCAGGGCAAGGAACTGGACGGTCTGGAAGAGAAGGCTTTGCGCACGGGCGCGTCTAAGCTTTACATAGAAGATTTGACTAAAGAATATATCGACGAGATCATCGTGCCTACGATGCAGGCCAATGCAATTTACGAAGGAAAGTATCTGCTCGGTACTTCTACGGCGCGTCCGATAATAGCTAAGCGTCTCGTAGAGATTGCATTAAAGGAAGGCGCAGACGCTATCTGCCACGGCGCGACGGGCAAGGGCAACGACCAGGTTCGTTTCGAGCTGACAATAAAGGCGCTCGCTCCCAATCTGGATGTAATCGCTCCTTGGAGAATTTGGGATATCAAGTCTCGTGAAGAGGAGATAGATTATGCTAATGCACGCGGTATAGAAGTTCCCGTAACTAAGGACCGCCCCTACAGCATGGACGCTAATATCTGGCATCTGTCTCACGAAGGCGCTGACCTGGAGGATCCGTGGAATGAGCCCAAGAAGGATCTGCTTCTCATCTGCAAGAACCCTGAGGAAGCTCCGGACGAGCCGTTCTATTTTGAACTGGATTTTGAAAAGGGCGTTCCCACAGCTATCAATGGCGATAAGCTGGATTCTGTAGAGCTGCTTACAAAACTCAATGAATTTGGCGCTGCAAACGGCGTGGGCATTGACGATATGGTAGAGAACCGTCTCGTAGGTATGAAATCCCGCGGTGTGTATGAGACTCCCGGCGGCCGCGTAATGTACACGGCTCACGCAGCTCTCGAGTCTATCACGCTCGATCGTCAGACAATGCACTACAAAGAGACAGTATCCTCCAAGTTTGCAGAGCTTGTTTACGACGGATTCTGGTATTCTCCGCTGCGCGAGGCTCTTTCCGCTTTCGTGACGTCCACTCAGCAGAATGTAACCGGTACGGTTCGCATGAAGCTCTACAAGGGCAACTGCGTAGCGGTAGGCATTAAGTCTCCGTATTCTCTGTACAATGAGGAGTATGCTACATTTGGCGAGGATGCCGTTTATGATCAGAAGGATGCACAGGGCTTTATTACTCTGCTCGGTCTGCCGCTCAAGGTTCGCGCTCTGATGAAGGCGGATCATCCCGACGCAAAGTAAATACAATAAATTGGATTTTCGCAGGGCGGAGGAAACTCCGCCTTTGTTTGTATATAGCAGGACTAAAAAGATTCGTTTATTTAAGGAGATATAATGGGCAAACTTTGGGGAGGACGCTTCCATAAAAACACAGATCCTTTTGCAGAAGGATTTCACTCGTCTATTTCTTTCGATTCCAGGATGTACAAGCAGGATATACTCGGCAGCATTGCGCACGCGAGTATGCTTGGCAGACAGGGCATAATAGACAAAGGAGAATCGGAACAGATAGTAGCGGGACTGAAAGCGATTCTGGAAGACATAGAACAGGGCAAGGTGGAATTCTCGCCGCATGACGAGGATATCCACATGAACATAGAAAAGCTGCTGACGGAGCGCATAGGAGAACCGGGAAAAAGACTGCACACGGGACGCAGCCGCAACGATCAGGTAGCTTTGGATTTTAGAATGTATCTCAAGGTACAAATAGAAGAAGTGCGCGAAGGGATAAAGAAGCTTGTGCTGACGCTGGCTGACATTGCGGAGAAAAATCTGGATACTATTATGCCGGCTTATACGCATCTGCAAAAGGCTCAGCCCACGACTTTGGCTCATCACATGATGGCTTACGCGCAGATGTTTACGCGCGATTACGACAGATTTGGCGAGTGCTATGTCCGCACTAACTCCATGCCGCTCGGCTCCGGAGCGCTTTGTGCGACGACGTATCCGCTGGATAGACAGTCTGTTGCCGACGAACTGGGCTTTGCCGAAATAACGCCGAACAGTCTTGACGCTGTGTCTGACCGCGATTTTGCAATAGAGTTTTTGTCTGATTCGTCCATATTGATGATGCATCTTTCACGTTTTTGCGAGGAAATTATACTGTGGTCTACCGGAGAATTTGCGTTTGTGAATCTTTCGGACGCGTACTCTACCGGCTCCAGCATAATGCCTCAAAAGAAAAACCCTGACATGGCGGAGCTTATCCGCGGAAAGACGGGCAGAGTTTATGGAGATCTTATGGGAATGCTGACCGTTATGAAAGGGCTGCCTCTGGCGTATAACAAGGATATGCAGGAGGACAAGGAGCTGGCTTTTGATGCTGCGGATACGATAAAGAGCTGCATTGCGGTGTTTGCAGGTATGATAGAGACGGCTGAGTTTAGAAAAGACAACATGTACCGCACGGCGGGAGGCGGATTTACGAATGCGACGGACGCGGCGGATTATCTGGTGAAAAAAGGAATGCCTTTCCGAGATGCTCATGCAGTGATAGGAAACATGGTCTACGAATGCGAGAAAAACGGAAGCGCCATAGCTGATCTTTCGGTTGAGGAGCTAAAGAAATTTTCGCCCGTATTCGGAGAGGATGTATACGATTTTATATCTCTCGAGGCTTGTGTAGCTCAGCGCAAGATAGTCGGCGGACCGGCTAAGGAGAGAGTGGCGGAGCATATCGCCGCGGTTAGAGCAAAAATGTCATAAAGAGCGAGACCTCTCATAGCTTCGTGAGCAAGCTTTGGGAGGTTTGTTTTTGCGCAATGACTGCGGCACTTGTGAAAAAGCTGTCTTGGGTGTATAATATAATGTAATTTACTTATATATCTAGGAAGAGATGGGATGACGAAAAGAAAAACAAAAAAGAAAGGAACGACTCGCACAGACGCTGCGGGGCTGATACTGATAGCTGCAGGCATTATAATGGCTGCGGCGCTGATATTCGGAGAAGAAGCGGTAGTAGTTAAGTATCTTAAAATGTGTATGCTCGGAGCCATGGGTATGCTGGGATGGCTGTTTCCGCCGTTTTTGATTTTCGACGGTATATGGATTATGTCATCCAAGAGAAATTTCCCGGGCAGAGGCAAGGCGGCTTTAGCCATAGTCGGTCTGGTATTTCTGGAAACGCTTTTGCATGTATTGTCTATTAATTCGTCCTCATATGATAATGGATATTTCGACTTTTTATTTAGAAGCGTCAGTTTCGCTGCGAATACGGGCACGACTGGAGGCTTTGTCGGAGCGGTGCTGTCTTATCCGCTGGTAAAGCTCATGGGGGCGATATGCACCGCTATATTATCTGCGGTTCTGACGGCGATATGCGCGATACTGTTTATAGGAATTTCTCCATCCAGCTTTTTCTCAAGAAAGAAGAAAAAGAAAACTAAAACGAATAAACAGAAAAAGATAATACGCGAACGCAGCGAAGATGACGAATATGAGGAGAGCTTTTATGATGAAGCCGAGTCTCAGGAGATTCCTGAGTTAAAAAGCAGAAAGCTCGAACAGAAAAAGGATTCGGAGAACGACGGCATATCCGCATGGTCGCGGCGCAATGTGGAAAAAGCAAAGAAAAAAGCTTTCGAATATACGGCAAAAATGCCGAAAAACGTAGAATGGCTTGAGATAGAAGACGATGACAGCGCCGGGGATGAGGATGAGCCGGAGCTCGAATATGATTTTAAGAAACATGCCGCGCCTGATCTGCCAGACAGATACCATCCGGCTCGCCCGAATGAAATAATCGACAGGTATCCCGCGCGGGATGACGCGAACGACGAGCTGCTCAAAGAACAGGCTGAGCAAGTGTTTAGTTCAGCAGAAAAAACCGAGCAGGCCGAAAGTCAGACGGAAACAGGCGAATATCAATATCCTCCGACAGATCTGTTAGAATTCGGAAAAAAGCCGGCGGATAACAATGCGCGCTCAGAGATAGCGATGAGATCGGAACGGCTCGAGAGCACGTTAAACAGTTTCGGCGTTAATGCAAAGGTCGTGGACGTCAGCCGAGGTCCTGTAGTCACTCGATACGAGCTCAAGCCGGCTCCCGGAGTGAAGGTCAGCCGTATTGTAAATCTGGCGGATGATATAGCTCTGAATTTGGCGTCTCAGGGCGTGAGGATAGAAGCGCCCATACCGGGAAAGGCGGCGGTGGGGATAGAAGTGCCCAACGCAAAGCGCGGAACGGTGACAGGCAGAGATATAATCGACTCTGCGGAATTTCGTTCTATAAAAAGCAAGCTCGGCTTCGCTCTGGGTATGGACATATCCGGCTCGAGAGTGTTGGCGGATTTGGCGAAAATGCCTCATCTGCTAATTGCGGGCGCGACGGGCTCGGGTAAGTCGGTCTGTGTGAACGGCATAATAATCTCTATACTATATCATGCAAAGCCGGACGAGGTTCAGTTTATAATGGTGGACCCTAAGGTTGTGGAGCTGAGCGGATATAACGGCATACCGCATCTCAAGGTTCCGGTAGTGACGGAGCCTAAGAGGGCGGCGGGTGCGCTCGCATGGGCAGTGGGAGAGATGGAACGGAGATACTCTCTCTTTTCCGCGTCCACTGCAAAAGAGATAGAGAGATATAACAAATATGCCAAAGAAAACGGTCTTGAAACGCTGCCCAAGCTTGTTATAATAGTAGATGAGCTGGCGGATTTGATGATGGTCAGCTCGAAAGAAGTGGAGTCGGCTATCTGCCGTATAGCGCAGAAGGGCAGGGCGAGCGGGATACATCTCGTCGTCGCTACACAGAGACCTTCGGTAGACGTAATTACCGGTTTGATAAAGGCGAACATACCCGCCAGAATAGCTCTCACGGTTTCGTCAGGCGTGGATTCCCGCACGATACTGGATATGCATGGCGCGGAGAAGCTGCTGGGCAAAGGAGATATGCTTTTCAAGCCCGGCGACGCTCCCAAACCCATAAGAGTGCAGGGATGCTGGATAAGTGAAGACGAGATATCCGCAGTGATAGACTTCCTGAAACGAGACGGAGAAGCAACGTATGACGAAGAGACTCAGGATGCTATAGAACGCGCAATTCCGAAAGGAAAGGAAAACCCGAGCACAGACGACGGAGCTGATCTTAACGGAGAAGATGAGCTGCTGGGAAAGGCGCTGAGGCTTGCGCTGGAATACGAACAGGTGTCAATCTCAATGCTGCAGCGCAGGCTCCGAGTGGGATACGCCAGAGCCGCGCGATTGGTGGATGAAATGGAGCAACGGGGATACGTTTCTCCGGCTGACGGAAGCAAGCCCAGACAGATACTTATAACATGGGACGAATTCAACAGATTGAGCGGAGGGGGCAATGACTGATAAAAAAACTTTCTGCCTTGTGGCGTTAGGCTGCGATAAAAATACAGTGGACTCTGAGCTTATGCTCAGCGAGCTGCAAAAAAAATATACTCTGGTTACGGAGATGCAGTATGCAGATATAATAGTAGTAAATACCTGCGGTTTTATAGAAAGCGCGCAGCAGGAAAGTATAGACTGCATACTTGAGGCTGCGGAATACCGGAAGTCAAGCGCATGTGCGCTGATAGTAACCGGATGTCTTGCGCAGCTCTTCGCAAAGGAGCTTATGGATGAGATAGACGAGATAGACGCATGTCTCGGCGTGACCTCTGCGGCTGATATAACTGAAACTGTAGAAAGAGTGGTAAAAGGAGAACGCTTTATAAATGTAAAGAAGCCTACGCTGGACGGCTGCTATGAGCAGCGCACTCTTTCGACTCCAGGTTATACGGCGTATGTTAAAATAGCAGAAGGCTGTTCCAACGGCTGCTCATACTGCCTGATTCCGAGGATACGCGGCGGACTCAAGAGCAGAACGATGGAAAACATAGAGCTGGAGGTAAAATGTCTGGCGGAGCGCGGCGTGAAGGAAATAGTTCTCGTTGCGCAGGATACGACGAGATACGGCGAGGATATATACGGAGAATGTAAGATTGCCGAGCTGCTGGAAAGATTGGCGGCGACAGATGTGAAGTGGATTCGTCTGTTGTACTGCTATCCTGAGAGCATAACGCCTGAGCTGATTGACGTAATGACACGCCATGAAAATATAGTTAAATATATAGATATGCCCGTGCAGCATCTCTCCGACGAAATACTGATGCGAATGAGAAGGCGCAGTACGTATGAACAGATAGAAAACGCCGTCGGAATGATACGCGCGGCAGACGCAAGTTTTATTTTGCGGACTACTATAATAGTAGGCTATCCGGGAGAAACCGAGGAAATATTCGAGGAATTGTTGGAAAAACTGCAAAAGCTTGAGTTTGACAGGCTCGGAGTATTTGTATTTTCTGAACAGGAAGGAACTCTCGCGGCGAAGCAGGAGCCCAAAGTACCGCCGGAGACGGCGGAGGAGAGGCTGGAGCGCGTAATGCTTCTGCAGCAGGAAATATCGCTGCGGCGAGATGAGCTGCTGATAGGAACTCGGCAGGAGGCGCTTGTCGAAGGATATGATATGGACAGATTTATGTACGTTGCCAGAACGCTGGGGCAAACGCGCGACGTGGACGGACAGACGTATTTCTTCTCCGAGCGTGAGCTGGAGGCGGGAGAAATAACGACGGTGAAGATTGAAAAGGCTGACGAATACGATTTGTATGCGAGAGAGATATAATAATGAAGATTGAAAAACTGCCTAACATGATGACTGTGGCGCGTATGTTAATGGTACCGCTTATTGTAGCGGTATATCTCATAGATTTTCCGGCGTGGTATATAGCGGCGGGTATAATATTTATACTGGCCTCTATAACGGATCTTCTCGACGGAATAATAGCGCGTAGGAAGCACTGCGTTACTAACTTCGGAAAACTTATGGATCCTATGGCTGATAAGCTCCTGGTGATGGCGGCGATGCTGATATTAGTAGACGTAGGACGCCTGCCTATGCTCATCGCGCTGATAATACTGGCGAGAGAATTTGTCATATCAGGCGTGCGTCTTGTCGCGGCGGAGGCAGGGGTGGTCATCGCGGCGGATAGAATCGGAAAACTAAAGACGCTTTTTCAGATGGTGGGTCTGGCGCTTATGCTGCTCGGGTCTCCGGCGATGCAGCTTACGGGCGTAGATATAGAAATGATATTAATGATGATAAGCGTTGTGTTGGCGGTGCTGTCGTGCATACATTATATATCGAGTTACATTTCTGCTCACAGAGTAAAGGCTGGTTGAATCAACAATAGGTAAAGGGGTCAAATATGGATAAACAGATGGCGCTGGATATGGCGTTAAAAGGGATAGAAAAACAGTTCGGCAAAGGCGCCGTTATGCGTCTTGGCGACAAGGAGGCAGGGTTGGAGTTGACAGTCATTCCTTCGGGCTGCCTTGAGCTGGATATAGCTCTCGGCATAGGCGGCTATCCGCGCGGAAGGATAATTGAAATTTTCGGACCGGAATCATCGGGCAAGACGACCGTCGCGCTGCATGCGATAGCGTCGGCTCAGGCTCTGGGCGGACTGGCGGCGTTCATAGACGCGGAGCACGCGCTCGATCCTAAATATGCGAGAAATCTGGGAGTAGATGTGGATAATCTGCTTATATCTCAGCCGGATACAGGAGAGCAGGCTTTGGAAATAGCGGAAGCGCTCATACGCAGCGGCGCGATAGACGTCGTAGTAATAGACTCCGTGGCGGCGCTTGTCCCAAAGAGCGAGATAGACGGCGAGATGGGAGATTCTCATGTGGGATTGCAGGCCAGATTGATGAGCCAGGCTTTGCGCAAGCTCTCCGGCGCGATAAGCAAATCTAAGACAGTTGCAATATTTATAAATCAGCTGAGAGAAAAGGTGGGCATAATGTTCGGAAATCCTGAAATTACGCCCGGCGGAAGAGCGATGAAGTTCTATTCCTCTGTGAGAATAGAGGTTAGGCGCGGGGAGCAGATTAAACAGGGGGACAAAGCGGTAGGAAATAAAACCAGAATTAAGATCCCGAAGAACAAGGTTGCGCCGCCGTTCGCTCAGGTGGATTGTGATATTTATTACGGAAAAGGCATATCTCTCGAATCCAGCCTGATAAACCTGGGCGTAGAATTTGGCGTAGTGAGCAAATCCGGCTCATGGTATTCCTTTGGAGATATGAGAATAGGCCAGGGAAAAGATAACGCGCGTCAGTTCCTCGTGGACAATCCGGAGGTTGCTCAAGAGGTCAAGGAAAAGGTGCTGGAGCACATGCCTCATGCGCGTCTTACGCTGGACGACGAGCCTGAAGCAGAGCCGGCGGATGCTGTCGAGACGAGTGCTGAGGCGGAAAGTACAGACGGCGAAAAATAAAAATTCATATTAAAGTATGCCAGATATTGTGCAGTGCAGAGCGGCAGGAACAAAATGTGCAAAATAACTGTGATTTAGACATGAAACGAGCGGAAATATGCGAATATTACGCATTCGGAGAGAGTTATGCACATTTTCTTGCGTTGAATTGTGGATAATGTGGATAACTTTAACCGGTTATCCACATTATAAAAGCCTATTTAACGATGTTTTTATAAAAAGTGTGGATAATGTGGACAAATTCACGGCTTGAATATTCATTGTCAAAGAGGGTATATACATGCTGCGGCATAAGTCGGAGCGGGATTGGGAATACTTTTTAGTATTCCGAGATGGACAGGAGGACGTAATGGTAAAAAAGCAAGCTGTGGACGTAGGGAAGATAAGAGAGAGACTGGCGATGAAAAAAGGCCGTAGAGTAGAGCTTTACGCGATAGGCGAGCGCAACAGGGTGACGCGCGCGCAGGGCGTTCTGGATGGAGTATATCCCGGGATATTCACGATACTGGTGGATTCCAAAGGGTATTCTACCAGATATTCCTACACCTATAACGAACTGATTACCGGAAAGGTGAACATAAGTCTGATAGGATGATTTAAAAATGTACGTCATGCTTCCTCTGCAAAAAAAGGAGGGAGCTTTTGTTTTGGCTATTTCAAAAGCGAACGGCAGAAGGAGCGGCTGAGCGGCGCGCCTGTCTCTGCGTCTGAGAGGAAAAATGCAAAGCCGGCGTGAAGAAAATTGAAGCCGGGCGGTATTACGTCAGAGCGAACGGCCACTCCGGATATTTCGCGGCCCACGCTGTCTTTTATTACTCCGGCATAAAAAGCGGATCCGCCGACGATGCGCAGCCATCTGCTGTGCTTGAAAAGACGTGTCAGTTCAAAGCTGAATTCTTCGGCCGCCGCAGGGCATTTGTTCATTTTACACCTCCGTGCTGTAGATTTACTATTCATTATGCGTAAAAAAACCGCTGTAGAACGTCAGAGTTAGTCGGATATATCAAATCAGGTCTGTACATTTGCGACTTTTTGAGTTATTATATAGATGAAGAAAGCATACGAAACGTAGGGGGGAGAGATGGAGCAGCTTAGCTCGCCGAAGAAGATAAAAGAAACGCTGGAACAGTTCGGATTGTCGCCGCTTAAAAAACTGGGGCAGAACTTCCTGAAAGACGCTAACATAACGCGCAGGATAGCGGAAGCCGCGGTTTTGCCCGGGGAGGACGTGTTGGAAATAGGTCCGGGTCTGGGCGCGCTCACGGATGTTTTAGCGGAGCGGGCAGGTCGTGTCGTCGCCGTGGAGATAGACTCGGGCATGACACGTGCTCTTTCACATACTCTGGCGCACAGGAATAACGTAACAGTGCTGCACGCAGATATACTAAAGACGGACATAAAAAAAGTAGCTGAGGAATACTTTTCCGGCAGCTTCGCCGTCGCGGGAAATCTGCCGTATTATATCACGAGCAAGTGCCTTTTTGCCGTCTTGGAGAGCGGCGCGCCTGTCACTCGCTTCACAGCTATGGTGCAGAAGGAAGTCGCGGAACGTCTCGCTGCAAAAGCGGGGGACAAGGACTACGGCGCTCTGACAGCTTCCATAGCTTATTATGGCGCAGTTCAAAAGATTCTCAATGTTCCGGCCGGCTGTTTCCTGCCCGAGCCTGATGTGGATTCTGCCGTAATACAGTTTACGCCGTCAAAAACGATGGACGTCGAGCGGAAGATATACGCACGCACTGTAAAAGCGCTGTTCGCTATGCGCAGGAAGACCGTGCAGAACAATCTGAAGGCAATGCTCGGCGCGGAGGAGGCGTCCGCGGCGCTTGAGCTCGCGGGGATAGATCCTAAAGCGCGGGCGGAGACGCTTAGTCCGGAGATAATAGCGCGCCTGGCGGAGATAATAGCACAGTCTTGAAGAAACTTCCTATCAGAAAAAAGAACCTACTTCAAAAATGTAAGATGCAAGTCCATTATGCAGAAATACGAGGAGGATTGATTAATGGCAACTAAACAGTTTTATGAGCGCAGCGAGGTCAAGAAGGGTACGTACTTCAGCAATATAAAGGCTATCGTAGAGACTCCCTTCTACGGGAACAATGTTTATCCTGTTCAGACGCCCTCCGAGGCGTATAAGCTCGCGGAAGAAAGCCCCGGAACTATAGTCACTGACATGCCGATATATAAGCCCGAGGCTGTAGGTCTGCCCGAAGGCGCAACCGCGCTCATATTTAACGACGGTGCAGTTCAGGGACGCTGCGCCGCTGCCAGACGTGTAATAGGCGAACCGGGCGTGGACGCTGAAGAGCTGGGCAAGGTGGTTCGTGACGCTGTATACGACACGCGCTTTAAAACAATGCTCAAGGCAGATGCGTATGTAGGGCTTTCGCCGGAATTTATGGTTAAGGCTCATCTGCTCATTCCGGATACAGAAGCTAACATACTGCTGTCCTGGATGCTGAACTTCCAGTACTGCAACGAATTTTATAACGAAATGTATGAGAAGAGCAAGGTGATAGACGGCGAGGCGGATATTTACGTATTCTCCGATCCGACTTGGAGTCATCCTGATTTCCCGCTCGGTCTGGCTCTGTTTGACCCTGAGCATAACTGCGCTGCAATTTTAGGTATGCGTTATTTCGGCGAGCATAAGAAGGGCACGCTTACTCTCGCTTGGGGCATCGCCAACAGACACGGGTTCTGCTCCTGCCACGGCGGTCAGAAGCGTTACAACCTGCCGGATGGAAGAACATTTGTCGCAGGCGTATTCGGTCTCTCCGGCTCCGGCAAATCTACTATTACGCACGAGAAGCACGGCGGCAAGTACGGCGACATAACCGTTCTGCACGACGACGCTTTTGTAATCAGCAACGAGGGCGGAAATACGTATTCTGTAGCTCTCGAACCTGCTTATTTCGACAAGACAAACGACTACCCGACAGATCATCCGGATAATAAATTCCTGATGACAGTACAGAACGTAGGCTGCACTCTGGATAAAGACGGCAAAAAGGTCATAGTCCCCGAGGACATTCGCAACGGCAACGGCAGAGCGGTTAAATCCCGCCTCTGGAGTCCCAACCGCGTAGATCTTTTTGAAGAATCTGTAAACGCGGTTATCTGGCTGATGAAAGATCCGACGCTTCCTCCGCTGATTAAGATCGACGATCCTGTTGTGGCAGCGTCGATGGGCGCAACTTTGGCTACGAAGCGCACCACTGCGGAGCGTCTCGCTCCCGGCGTAGATCCGGATGCTCTTGTAGTAGAGCCTTACGCAAACCCCTTCCGCACGTATCCTCTGTCTGACGACTATGCGGGCTTTAAAAAGCTGTTCGAAGGCGAGCACAAGGCTGATTGCTACATAATCAACACGGGCTTCTTCGGTGAGAAGAAGGTTCCGAAAGAAGTTACGTTCGAGTGCCTGGAGGCTATAATAGAGCAGCGCGCTGAGTTCAAGCGGTTTGGCAAGGTAGACGCTCTTAAATACATGCCTATCGAGGGATTTGAGCCTGATTTCGACGACGTTCTGTATGCTAAGAGTGTTCAGGCGAGAATGAACGACCGCGTTGAATTTATAGAGTCTAAGATTCACCTCAAGGGCGGATACGACAAGCTTCCGGATGAGGCGCTCGAAGCAATGAAGAAGATTGCTAAACAGGCGGCTGAAAAGTAAAAAGAAATATATAAAATATTTTAAGAAGGCGGGAGCTTCCCGCTTTCTTTTTTAGCTTATTTATATTTCATATTGCGTGTGCTGATAGAACAATTGCGCGGCGGCGTTTGCGAAAGCAGAAAAAATGCGGCGCAGTCCTCAAAATGAGGTGAGCCGCACTTTTATTTAGGAAGACATTCAGGTGTCAGGGGGCTATTTTACATTTTCGCCGAGATAGCTCTCCATTTTCAGCTTGTCTGCTATCAATGCGATAAATTCTCCGTTGGTGGGTTTGTCGTTGCCGGAGTAAATAGTATAGCCGAATATGGAGTTGATTGCGACCAGCTTGCCGCGGCTCCATGCGACTTCTATGGCGTGGCGAATCGCGCGTTCGACCTTGCTGGCGGTCGTGGAGAAGTTGGCAGCGACGGCGGGATACAGCTCTTTGGTGATACTGCCCAGCATACCGCCGTTGCGAAGAGTTATTTTTATTGCTTCGCGCAGATATTGATAGCCTTTTATATGAGCGGGGATGCCTACCGCGAGGAAAATACTGGAAATGCGCTCGTCGTAACTGCGTGTGCTTACGTGCTGCTCCGGCAGAGTTATTTTGCGTTTCCCTACCAGATCCAGTATTCTGTCGTGCAGCAATTTAAAGGCAAAAGGTTTTACCATATAGTATTTTGCACCCAAGCGCAGGCATTTTGATACAATTGCCTCGTCAGAAAGAGCAGATAACACAAGGACTGCGGGTCTGGGCAAATCGCCTTCTGCCAAACGCTCCAGCAGCATTATCCCGTCGTGCCGCGGCATTACTATGTCGAGCAGCATTGCATCAGGCGTCACCAGTTTTAGATGTTCTACAGCTTCTTTGCCGTCGGAGGCAATTCCTACTACTTCAATATCGCCGAATTCCTCCAGAGCGTTTTTTACGCTTTCGCTCGCCTTACGATTGTCATCTACTATTAAAAGTTTCGTCTTGTTCATTATTTTTCCTCCGTTTAGTGCATATAAGGCGTTTTTTCTCCTTGCCTTTCGTATATAAGTATATGTTTTTGATGTTTTGAGGTCAATGTACGCGATATTTCTCGGGGAATGACAAAGAATATATACGTATGAATTTTTTAATAGTGCAAAATGCCGCTTTTTTCGACAGAAGGCGGCGCATATTTGACATATCGGCGTCTATGTGCTAGAATTAATCAAAAGAGAAAAGACCTTTAAACTTGTCCGGCGAGGCAGGAAGGACTTTGCATAATCCGCGCGAAAGCGTATTTTTCGTGAGCCTAAGTTTTGCAGCCCTTGCCGAACGCGGGGCTTTTTTTCTGCGAAAAAACAGTTTGAAATGCTGAAAATAAAATCGCAAAAAATAAAAAATGGAGGAAGCCTTATGTTCGAAAAAGCTAAAATAATGGACGCCAAGGAAATGGACAGAGCGCTTGCGAGAATAGCTCATCAGATCATCGAAAAGAACCACGGTGCGGAAAAGCTGTGTATAATAGGTATTCAAAGGCGCGGCGTGCCTCTGGCGGAGCAGATTGCTAAGTATATCGCTGATTTTGAAGAAACAGAGGTGCCTATGGGCGTGCTGGATATCACGTTCTACCGCGACGATCTCTCAATGTTGGACAAACATCCTCTTTTCAAAGGAACGGACATAGACTTCGATGTTAATGAAAAAAGCATAGTCATTGTGGACGACGTGCTGTATACAGGAAGAACGGCTCGCGCGGCTATGGAGGCTATAATGGATCTCGGAAGACCGGATAAAATCCAGCTTGCCGTGCTCATAGACAGAGGCCATAGAGAGCTGCCTATAAGAGCAGACTATGTCGGAAAGAATCTGCCTACGTCCCGTTCGGAGGCGGTCTCCGTACGTCTGATGGAGTTTGACGGAGCTCGCGAAGTGGTCATACTCGAAAACGAGGCATAAATTGGAGGAGAAAAATGGCACTAAGGTCTAAAGATATGCTCGGGATGAAGGATACGACGCCTGAGGAAATTATTGAAATTTTGGAAAATGCAGAAACGCTCAAAAATCTGCTCGATACGCCTATGAAAAAGGCGAGCCATCTCGCGGGAAAATCTATTATAACTCTTTTCTATGAGAATTCCACCCGCACCAGAATGAGCTTTGAGCTGGCCAGCAAATACCTCTCTGCGACGGCAGCTAATATTTCCGCCTCGGCATCGAGTGTGCAGAAAGGCGAAACACTTATAGATACGGGTAAAACTCTGGACGTAATGGGGACGGACGTCATCGTTATACGTCATCCCATGAGCGGCGCGCCGCATCTGTTGGCCAAAAACGTAAACGCGAGTGTCATAAACGCCGGCGACGGAATAAACGAGCATCCGACTCAGGCGCTGCTTGATATGCTCACGATGAAAGAGCAGTTCGGGGACTTCAAAGGTCTTAATGTTACAATAATAGGCGATATATATCATTCGAGAGTGGCGCGCAGCAATACTTACGGTCTTACCAAGCTGGGCGCTAATGTTACGCTTTGCGGTCCTAAAACGCTGCTGCCCGTCGGAGCGGAGAAGATAGGCGCGAAGCTGGAAACGAACGCGGCTAAAGCTGTAGAAGGCGCAGATGTAGTAATGGCGCTGCGCATACAGAGAGAAAGGCAAAAGGGAGGCAGATTCCCGTCCGTCCGCGAGTATTTTGAATATTACGGCGTGGACGACGCGCTCATGTCTCATGCTGCGAAGGGCGCGCTGATAATGCACCCCGGCCCGATGAACCGCGGAGTTGAAATAAGCAGCGCGAGCGCGGACAGCGAAAGCTCCCGCGTGACGGCGCAGGTTAGAAACGGCGTAGCAGTGCGCATGGCTCTGCTCTATCTGTTGACGAGAAAGAAGAGGTAATGTATATGAGAATTCTCATTAAAAACGGTACGGTGGTAAACCCATTAGGAAAAAAGGGCGACATCTCCATAAAAGACGGAGTGATAGAGAGCGTCGGAGCGGCGAGCGGAGAATACGACAGAGTTATAGATGCAGAAGGAAAGCTGGTCACCCCCGGCTTGATAGATATGCACGTGCATCTGCGCGACCCGGGATTTGAGTACAAAGAGGACATAGTAAGCGGCACGGCGGCGGCGGCCAAGGGCGGATTTACAGCGGTAGCGTGTATGCCGAATACAGAGCCGATAATAGACAACGAGCCGACAGTGGCGTATATAATTAACAAGGCTAAGACAAAAGGAAGCTGCAAGGTATATCCGATCGCGTCTATAACCAAGGCGGAGAAGGGAGAGGAGCTTTCCGAAATGGGCCTGCTCAAGGCGGTGGGAGCAGTTGCATTCTCTGACGATGGAGTGCCTGTTTCCAGCTCCAGAATTATGCGCATGGCTCTTGAATACGGCGCAGGCTTTGACGCTCTGATGATAAGTCATTGCGAGGATAAGGATCTTGCCGGGGACGGCGTTATGAACGAAGGTGAAAATTCCACAGCCTTTGGCTTGAAAGGCATCTCTCGCGCAGTAGAGGAGATAATGGCGGCGAGAGACATTATACTATGCGAGACTTTCGGAGGCAGACTTCACCTTGCGCATATCTCGACAAAAGGCACGGCGGAGCTGGTGCGCCAGGCGAAGAAGCGCGGCGTGAACGTGACGTGCGAGACATGCCCGCATTATTTCGCCGCGGACGACAGCATGGTTGCCGCATACGATACAGCGACGAAGGTTAATCCGCCTCTGAGGACTAAAGAGGATGGCGAAGCGATAAAGGCGGCGCTAAAGGACGGAACGATAGACTGCATAGTTACAGACCATGCGCCGCATCATCAGGATGAGAAAAATGTAGAGTACGATATAGCTCTCAACGGCATAAGCGGAATTGAGACGTCCGTGCCGCTCTCTCTGGGGCTGGTGCGCGACGGAGTGCTCACTATAGATGAGCTGATAACAAAAATGAGCGTGAATCCCGCCAGGATACTCGGCGTGGAGGGCGGCGTTATAGCAGAGGGCAAGCCGGCTGATATAACGATAATAGATCCGGAAGCGAAATACGTGTTTAAAAAAGAGGACATCATCTCCAAAGGAAAGAACTCCCCGTTTATCGGCAGAGAGATGCAGGGCAGAGTAGTCATGACGCTGCTCGACGGCGAAGTGTCCTATGAATACGAGGGATGAGAGTATGATGATAGACAAGCTGATACAGAGAATCACGGAGACGGGCGCGCCGATATGCGTCGGTCTGGACACAGTGCCCGAGCACCTGCCGGAGAGCAAGGCTTTCACGTTATCAGAGCTAGCAGATGAGATACTGAGCTTCAACGAGCAAATAATAGATGCAGTGGCAGACATCGTTCCTGCTGTAAAAGTTCAGGTCGCCTGCTATGAGCAGCTCGGCATAGACGGAATGCGCGTTTTCAACGCTACTCTGGAGAGCGCGCGCAGGCATGGGCTTATGACCATTGCGGACGTAAAGCGCGGGGATATAGGCTCTACGGCGGCGATGTACTCCCGTGCATATCTCGGCCGCACCGTAGTGGCGGGCAGAGAGCTGAAGGCTTTCGATCCGGATTTTATAACCGTAAACCCTTATCTTGGTTCGGACGGGATACTGCCGTTTGTGGAGGACTGCAAAAAATACGGAAAAGGCATGTTCGTTTTGGTCAAGACCTCCAACCCGTCGAGCGGAGAGTTTCAGGATTTGATGATAGGCGACAGCACTCTGTACGACAGAGTAGCGCTCATGACGGAGCAATGGGGCAAGGATCTCATAGGCGAAAAGGGCTTCTCCTCGGTCGGAGCGGTGGTCGGAGCTACATATCCGTCTCAGCTTCAGGAAATGCGGGAGAAATATCCGCATATGTTCTTCCTGATACCCGGATACGGCGCGCAGGGCGGCACGGCTGCCGACGTAGCCGTAGGTCTGGGAAAGAACGGCGTGGGCGGAATAGTTAACTCATCCCGTGGGATAACGCTGGCGTACAGAAAACAGGAATATCAGGGTCTGAGCGTAAGCGAAGCGGCGAGAACAGCTGCTAAAGAAATGGCTATGGACATAGCGTTAGCAGTGGCGAATTTGTAAAAAAGCGCAAATACAAACGGAGGGAACATGGCATTTTTAATATTGGAGGACGGAACGATATTCGAAGGCGTGCCGTTCGGAGCTAAAAGAGATATTATCGGCGAGGTAGTTTTTAATACAGGTATGACGGGATATCAGGAAGTTTTGACAGATCCGTCCTATTCGGGGCAGCTCGTCTGCATGACATACCCGCTGATGGGCAATTACGGCGTGAATGAGGACGACCCCGAGTCAGATGCGCCGAAGGTCTCGGCTTTTATTGTACGCGAAGCCTGCGAACATCCCAGCAACTGGAACAGCAGCGGAACGTTGGCGGCGTATATGGAGAAGAACGGAATAGTCGGCATTTCTGATATAGATACACGCGCGCTGACGCGCAGAATCCGCAATGCCGGCGTAATGCGCGGTATAATCACACAGAACGAGCCGACGCAGGAACAGATAGCCGAAATGAAGAAGTTTGTCTGCTCACGTCCTGTAGATATGGTTACGTGCAAAGAAGCGTACAAAATGGGCGAAGGAGAGACTAAGATAGCAGTTATGGACTTTGGGCTGAAGCGCGGGATACTTCGCTCTTTGGCGGCGCGCGGAGTGGAGCTGACGGTGTATCCGGCGCATACATCCGCAGAGGAGATACTCCAAGGCGGGTACGACGGCCTTATGCTCACGAACGGCCCCGGAGATCCTAAGGACAACGTAGAGATAATAGAAAACATAAAGAAGCTGCTGGGCAAGCTGCCCACGTTCGGCATTTGTCTGGGGCATCAGCTTCTCGCTCTCGCGGCGGGCGCAGATACGCGCAAGATGAAGTTCGGACACAGAGGTTCAAACCACCCGGTTAAGGATATATCTATGGACAGAGTGTATATAACCTCTCAGAACCACGGCTATGCGATACTCAGCGACTCGCTCAAGCCGAATATGCGCATAAGCCATATAAATGCTAACGACGGCACGATAGAAGGACTGGAGTATACAGATATGCCCGTGTTTTCGGTGCAGTTTCACCCGGAGGCTTCGCCCGGGCCGCAGGATACGGCGTATCTTTTCGACAGATTTCTAAGCATGATAGAGCAGGGTAAGAAGTAACGGGGGATAGTGCAATGCCATTAAATAAAGATATTAAAAAGGTTCTGGTAGTGGGCAGCGGTCCCATTATTATAGGTCAGGCTGCGGAGTTTGACTATGCGGGCACGCAGGCGTGCCGTGCGCTCAGAGAGGAAGGAATAGAGGTAGTGCTCGTGAATTCCAATCCCGCCACGATAATGACGGATACGCATATGGCGGATAAGCTCTATGTGGAGCCTCTCACGCCCGAGGTGCTCAAAAATATAATCCGCAAGGAGCGTCCTGACTCTATGCTCGCGACGCTGGGAGGTCAGACAGGTCTAAATCTCGCTATGGAGCTGCACGAGCAGGGCTTCCTCAAGGAGATGAACGTGAAGCTCCTCGGCACGGACATTGAATCCATAAAGAAAAGCGAGGACAGAGAGCTTTTCAAAGAAACTATGCAGTCTATAGGCGAGCCGGTAATCGAAAGCGATATTGTAAACGATGTTGACAGCGCGGTTGCGTTCGCTGAGAAAATAGGCTACCCTGTTATAGTTCGCCCGGCGTATACTCTCGGAGGCACCGGCGGCGGCATAGCGAATGACGAAAAAGAACTGCGTGAGACATGCGAATCCGGATTGCAGGCGAGTCTTGTGCATCAGTGCTTGATAGAGCGTTCCGTAGCGGGATACAAAGAGATAGAGTATGAGGTTCTGCGCGATGCAAAGGGCAATTGTATTACGGTATGCTCCATGGAGAATATCGACCCTGTAGGAATACACACCGGCGACAGCATCGTAACCGCGCCTGCTCAGACTCTGCGAGACAAAGAATATCAGATGCTGCGGAGCGCGGCTATAAATATCATAGGCGCTCTCGGTATAGAAGGCGGCTGCAACGTGCAATATGCGCTCGACACGGATTCTATGAAGTACTATCTGATAGAGGTGAATCCCAGGGTAAGTCGCTCCTCGGCTCTGGCGAGTAAGGCCACAGGCTATCCGATAGCTCGCGTTGCGGCTAAGATAGCTATAGGATATTCTCTCGATGAGATACCGAATGGAGTAACGGGGAAGACATACGCCTGCTTCGAGCCGACTATAGACTATGTAGTAATGAAGTTCCCGCGCTGGCCGTTTGACAAATTTACGGCTGCGGATAAAGCTCTCGGCACGAAGATGAAGGCTACAGGCGAGGTAATGAGCATCGGCGGGAATTTTGAAGCCGCGCTCTGCAAGGCGGTTCGCTCGCTCGAGCTGAATCTTGACAGCCTGGAGAGCAAGTTTACAAAACCGTATGACGATGAACAGCTGCTGGAGCGCATAGCAATGCAGGACGACGAGCGACTCTTCCTCATTGCCGAGGCTATGCGCCGAGGTATGAAAAACAGTGTGATACACGACATAACAAAGATAGACTATTTCTTCCTGGATAAGATCCGTTCGATAGTCGAGATGGAGGAGGAGCTTAGGAGGACGCCCGCTGATGAGCTGACGCGCCCGCGTCTGCTCCGTGCTAAGCGTCTGGGAATCGGAGACGCTGCTATCGCCCGCTTCACTCAGACAACTGAAGCGGAGATACGTGAGAAGAGAAAGAGCATGAACATCAACCCGACGTATAGAATGGTTGATACCTGTGCGGCTGAGTTTGAGGCAGTGTCGCCGTATTATTACTCTACATACGGCGATGAGAACGAAGCGACAGTGCCGGAAAACAAAACAGTGGTAGTTCTCGGCAGCGGCCCGATTAGAATAGGTCAAGGCGTTGAATTTGACTATTGCTCTGTACACAGCGTTTGGGCGCTGCGCGAAAAGGGATACGACACTGTAATAATAAACAATAACCCGGAGACGGTTTCCACTGACTTTGACACTTCGGACAGATTGTATTTTGAACCGCTGACTCCCGAGGACGTGGTGAACGTGCTTGATCAGGAGAAGCCCGTAGGCGTAGTAGTCCAGTTCGGCGGCCAGACGGCGATTAAGCTTGCAAAGCACGTAGTAGCGGCAGGCTATAAGCTTTTGGGAACGAGTCTGGAGCATATAGACGCTGCGGAGGACAGAGAGGTATTCGACAATGTGCTGGAATCCATAGGCGTGGCTCGCCCGAAGGGGCTTACGGTATTTACAGAGGAAGAGGCTGTAAAAGCGGCCGAGGAGCTGGGCTATCCAGTTCTCGTTCGTCCGAGCTATGTACTCGGCGGTCAGGGAATGGAAATTGCACACGACGAAAAGAACATACGCGAGTACATGCGCATAATCGGCAGACAGACTCAAGAGCATCCCATATTGGTAGACAAATACATGTTGGGCAAAGAGCTTGAGGTAGACGCTCTCTCAGACGGAGAGAACATTCTGATTCCGGGCATAATGGAGCATATCGAGCGCGCGGGCGTCCACTCCGGAGACAGCATAAGCGTGTATCCGCCGGTGAGCTTTGACAAAGAGCGAGTGGAAGAAATAATAGACGTTACGCATAAGCTGGCTAAGGCGCTCAAAATAGTCGGACTTATGAACATACAGTATGTAATATCCAAAGACAAGCTGTATGTAATAGAAGTAAATCCGAGAGCCAGCCGTACAGTACCGTATATAAGCAAGGTCACAGGCGTGCCTTTCATATGGCTGGCTATGGACGTTCAGCTCGGAGCGAAGGTGCCCGAGCTGGGATATGGCACGGGGCTGTATCCGCCGAGAGATACGTATGCGGTCAAAGTGCCGGTGTTCTCGTTCGAAAAGCTGGCAGGCGTAGAAGTAAGCCTTGGTCCGGAAATGAAATCCACAGGCGAGGTTCTGGGTGTGGACAGGGATTACAATCAGGCCGTACTGAAAGGCTTGATCGGCGCAGGAACGCGCGTGCCTTATGACGGAGGAAAGGTCATAGTAACAGTAGCGGATGCAGATAAGAAGGAAGTAGTGCCGATAGCGGCTGCGCTGGATTTCCTCGGCTTTGAGATATACGCTACCAGCGGAACGGCGGCTGTATTGAAAGACAGCTTTGTAGAAGTAAATGAAGTAAATCCGCTGGATGGAGAAAGCCCGAATATTCAAGAGCTTCTGGAGAGCGGAGAAGTCAAGCTGCTGATAAACACTCCCACAAAGGGCAGACGCGCGACGAGCGACGGCTTCAAGATGCGCAGAATGGCCGTGGAGCATCGCATACCGTGCATGACTTCTCTCGATACGGCTAAGGCGCTGGTACATTGTCTGAAGCTTCGCAAGAGCGACAAGGAGCTCGAGCCGTTCGATCTGAGGGAGATTACAAATGCCTAAGCATTTTACGGCGCAGGCGCTGGATTTGCAGCTTATTGCAAATCAGATATACTTGATGACGTTCACAGCGCCTAAGGAGGCGATAGAGCAGTTCGTACCGGGGCAGTTCGCTCATATTGCAGTCAGCGCGGATACTCCGCGCCTGCTCCGGCGTCCGATAAGCATTCACGCTGTCGACGAAAAAATGGGAACGATGAGCGTGATATTTGCGGTGCGCGGCGAAGGGACGAAGCATCTCTCAAAGCTCGCGGCGGATGAATATCTCGACATTATAGCGCCTCTCGGAGAAGGTTTTTATCTCTCGGACAGCGATGAAAAGATATGGCTGGTGGGCGGCGGCATAGGAGCTGCGCCGCTCGTCAGCGTAGCGGCTGATGCTCCGGAGAGGGAGTATACTGCCTTTTTCGGATTTGCAAGTGCAGACGAGGCTTTTGCGCCTGATGAGATTGAAGGTATAGATAATACCATAATCTGCACAGACGATGGAACCAGGGGAATATCCGGTTTTGTAACTCAGGCGGTAGAAAAAGCGCTGGAGAGCGAAAAGCCGGACGTCATATTCGCGTGCGGTCCCGTTCCCATGCTGCGTTCGCTGAAAAAGCTTCTCGATTACGACGGCGCGCCCAAGGCATATGTTTCCATGGAGGAGCGCATGGGCTGCGGAGTGGGAGGCTGCTATACATGCGCGTGCAGCGTATCGGGTGAAATGAAGCGAGTTTGCAAAGACGGTCCCGTGTTTGATATTCGCGAGGTGGAACTATGAGCAAAGTAAACATGACCACTGAGATTTGCGGAGTCAAGCTTGCGACTCCGGTGATAGGGGCGTCCGGCACGATTGGATTTGGTCTGGATTATGCGGACTATCTCGATTTTTCCAGAGTCGGAGGCATATGTCTCAAGGCGCTGACGCCAGAACCCCGCGCGGGAAACGGAACCCCGCGCATAGCGGAAACTCCCAGCGGAATACTTAATAGCGTGGGCTTGCAAAACCCGGGAATAGACGCTTTTCTAAAGGACATATATCCCCGATTGTCAGAGCTTGATACTGTAAAAATAGCGAATGTAGCAGGACGCACAACAGAGGACTATGTCACTGTAGTAAGAAAGCTTGCCGAAACGGATATACCGCTCTATGAGATAAACGTATCCTGTCCCAATGTCAAAGTGGGGGGCGCGTCCTTCGGGACGGACGAGACTGCTTTGGCAGAATTGGTCAGCTCGGTAAAGAAAGTGTCGGAGAGACCGATAATAGTAAAGCTCACGCCTAATGTCACAGACATAGTCAAGATGGCAAAGGTCGCGGAGGAGAGCGGTGCAGATGCGGTTTGCCTCATCAACACGCTTCTGGGCATGGCGATAGATCTCAAGACGAGACGGCCGATACTGGCGAATATAACGGGCGGCCTGAGCGGACCGGCGGTTAAGCCCGTGGCTCTGCGCATGGTGTGGCAGGTTGCGAAAGCTGTAGAGATTCCCGTCGTCGGAGTCGGCGGCATATCGTCAGGGAAAGATGCAGCAGAGTTTATGCTTGCGGGTGCATCAGCTGTGGAGGTCGGAACGGCAACTCTCAGAGAACCGGAGGCTCTCGCCGTGATAGGCTCAGAGCTGGAGAAGTTTTGCGAGAACGAAAATATAGCCGAGGTCAGCGAGCTGATTGGAGCTATAGACTGCTAAACAGGTATTAACATACATTCTAGAGGAGAAAAACAGATGCTTACAAACGAACAGGTTTTGGATATATTGAAAGAAAAAGACGCCGTGCTGGAGGGTCATTTCCTTCTGACGAGCGGCAGACATTCCGACAGATACGTACAGTGCGCGAAGCTCTTCCAGTACGCCGATACGTCGGCAAAAATCTGCGAGTCTCTCGCAGAAGGTTTAAAAGACATGGATATAGACGCGGTGGTGTCCCCCGCTGTAGGCGGAATTCTTATGGGATATGAGATGGGACGTCAGCTGGGCGTGCGCAATATCTTCACAGAGCGCGTAGAAGGAAAAATGGCTCTGCGCCGCGGTTTTACGGTAGCTCAGGGAGAGAAGCTTCTCGTTGTAGAAGACGTCGTGACTACGGGAGGCTCCGTAAAAGAGGTAATAGCTCTTATGAGAGAGCTTGGCGCAGAAATAGTAGGCGTGGCGAGTGTGGTAGACCGCTCTGCGGGAAAGGTAGACTTCGGCGTACCGTACAAGGCGGCGCTTTCGATGGAAGTTGTCTCCTTCGAACCGGAGGAATGCGAGCTTTGCAAAGTGGGCAGCAAACCTGTAAAACCCGGCAGCAGAAACATTAAATAAAAAATATTATAATTAAAAAACTCGGAATTTGAACGAGTTTGGTAAAAACGGATATAAAAAAGAGACCTCCTATGGCAGAATTGAAGAAAGCGCCATAGGAGGAATTTTTATGCCAAGAAGCTGTTGACACATTAAAGCATATGAAATGGAGATAATAGAATTAAAAAATCAAGGAAAGAGCAATAGAGTTTTTTGTGCTGTCCGCTACAGTTGGAGCAGTTCGCTGCCTCTCCGTGTTTTTTTATTGTTTTATAGACAAAATAAAAACCCTCTGTTTGCTGTTAGACAGAACAGAGGGCAGGAGTTTGTTTAGATAATCTTAATTAAGACTCATACGCCAAGAAGTGCAAGCAGATTGAACTTGAGGCAAAGCGGTATTATAGCTACAGCAACGATGCCAAGGAGCTTAATAAGAATGTTGATAGACGGACCGGAAGTATCCTTGAAGGGATCGCCTACGGTGTCGCCGACGACAGCAGCCTTGTGATTGTCGCTGCCCTTGCCGCCGAAGTGACCTGCTTCGATGTGTTTCTTAGCGTTGTCCCATGCGCCGCCTGAGTTGGACATCATGACTGCGAGGCAGAAGCCGGATACGAGAGATCCTGCGAGCAGACCGCCGAGACCGTTAGGTCCGAGAATCAGACCGACTACAACAGGAGAAACGATACCGAGAAGAGAAGGAGCGATCATTTCCTTCTGAGCGGAACGTGTGCAGAGGTCTACACAAGCTTCGTAATCCGGTTCGCCTGTGCCGTCCATAAGACCGGGGATCTCTTTGAACTGTCTGCGTACTTCTACAACTATGGACTGTGCAGAACGACCTACAGAGGACATTGTCATGGCTGCGAACAGGAAGGGAACAACCGCTCCTACGAACAGACCGACGAGAACAGCCGGACTTGTTATATCAAGTACGAGAGAGAAGTTTTCGATCTGACTCTTGACTGCCTCTACGCCGACTTCGTTTACAAACGTAGCGATAAGAGCAAGAGATGTCAAAGCTGCGGAGCCGATAGCGAAGCCCTTGCCTGTAGCGGCTGTAGTGTTGCCCAGAGAGTCGAGTGCGTCCGTGCGCTCGCGGACATGCGGATCGAGGTGGCACATTTCTGCAATACCGCCTGCGTTATCAGCTACAGGACCGTATGCGTCGGTAGCGAGTGTGATACCCAGAGTAGAAAGCATACCTACAGCTGCGAGTGCTATACCGTAAAGACCCTGAGAGAGGTTAGCGCTCGTTCCCAGCTCGGGATGCGGATCTGTAAGATGAATAGAGCAGAAATAGCTGATAAGAACTGCTATACAAACTACGATAACGGGATAGAGAGTAGATCTCATGCCGAGTGCCAGACCGCTGATAATAACAGTTGCGGAACCTGTTTCCGAAGATTCAGCCAGATCCTTAGTGGGTTTGGAAGCATCGGATGTGTAGTATTCCGTGATGATGCCGATAATGTTGCCCGCGACGAGACCACAGAGAATAGCAATAAAGTATCCGATGTTTGTGATACCGAGCATGAAGTATACTACTAAAAATGCAAGAACAGCAAAAAGTACACTTGCGATGTAAACGCCTTTTCTCAGGGATGCGAGCAGGTTTTTCTGACTTGCGCCTTCTTTTGTGCTTACGAAGAAGGTACCTATCAGAGATGCGAGAATACCTGCTGCCGCGAGTACCATAGGAGCGACAAGACCGTTGAGACCTGTGCCGGCTGCTACAGAAAGAGCAATAGCGGAGAGGATAGAAGCTACATAAGACTCGTAAAGGTCAGAGCCCATGCCTGCGACGTCGCCTACGTTGTCGCCTACGTTGTCAGCGATGCAGGCGGGGTTTCTCGGGTCGTCCTCGGGGATGCCCGCTTCGACCTTACCTACGAGGTCAGCGCCGACGTCAGCAGCCTTTGTGAAAATACCGCCGCCGACTCTTGCGAAGAGTGCATAGAAACCTGCGCCCATGGAGAACGTAGCCATAGCGGATGCTACAGACTGCAGACCCTCTGTTGTATCAACACCGTAGATGAGAGTGCATATGATGTACCATACTACTACATATGCCAGACCGAGACCTACAACGGCGAAGCCCATTACGCCGCCTGCGCTGAAAGCAACGCGAAGACCGGAGTTAAGACTATGCTGGCAGGCGTTCGCTGTGCGGGCGTTCGCGCTGGTAGCGATCTTCATACCGATGTGTCCGGAGAGTGCAGATACAAAACCGCCGAGTGCAAATGCGAATGGTACGAGCGGTCCCATTACACCGATGAGTGCAAGAATCCCGAGAATTACGAAAATTACAATAAAGACAATGAGTACAAGCTTGTGCTGACGATGAAGGAAAGCGTCCGCGCCTCTCCTTACCGCCTCGGATATCTTGATCATTGCCGGAGAGCCCTGATCGGTTTTCTTAACTCTGTTCGCAAGATAAAGTGCGAATACGAGAGCCAGAATTGCGCCGATAGGAGCAATCCAGAACCAAGAATTCATCTTTGCAATACCTCCTAAAAGTATAGTTTGAATTAACTTCATCTATTATAGCATAATCTTTTTCAATTTCAAGGGCTTTTCGCATGATACGTGAATAACTTTTCACGCAGATTTTGTAATACTCATGAAAATTTTAAAATAAGTATATTTGGTATAAATATTGAATTGATTAAGCATAAGTGTTATAATATAATGCGGAAATTTTTTGAGGGCTTTTGGTTGATTCCGCAGTGCGGACGAGCTTATAGCCTTTTTTATTTTATGCTTTGGGAGGTATATTCTCTTGCAACTGTTTAAACAGCTTTTGATAATATTCGCCATATGCTTAGGCGGGGAAATAGCGGCTCAATTCGTGCCGCTGCCGTCCGGGATAATCAGTTTAGTGCTGTTGTTTGTGCTGCTGATTTCAAAAGTGGTAAGACCTAACGACATAGATACGGCGGGCGATTTTATTTTAAGAAATATGGCGGTGTTCTTTTTGCCGTCTACGGTAGGCGTTATGAACTATTTTTCCGTTTTGGCGAAGAGCTGGCTGCCATTTTTAGTGATAGTGGCGGTGTCCTTGGTTGTGACGTTTGCTGTCACCGCGTGGGTGGTTTCTTTGATGATAAAGCTTATGAACAGAAAGAGGATTGAGGCATGAGCGCGGTTACGCAGTCTGTTTATTTCGGTCTGGTTATATCTTTTGCAGCGTATGCCGCCGGTGTGTTTATACAGCAAAAAGTGAGTTCGCCGATAGCAAATCCGCTTTTAATCTCAGCTATACTGATCATACTCTTTTTGGAACTGACGGGAATTTCATATGACGATTACAATATAGGCGCGAGCTATATTACTATGATGCTTACTCCCGCGACTGCCGTGCTTGCTTTGCAGATTTACCGTGAGCTGGAAACTCTCAGGAGGAATTTTCTGCCTGTGCTGATTGGGTGCGCCGCCGGATCGTTTGCATCCATGGCGAGTGTTTATATCATGTGCAGGGCTTTCGGACTGGACGATGTGATGCTGTATACTATGCTTCCGAAATCAGTGACTACGCCTATAGCGATGGCGGTTGCTGAGCAGCTTGGAGGAAATGCGTCTCTTACTGCTGCGGCGGTATGTATTACGGGGATATTAGGCGCTGTGCTGGCTCCTTTTTTGGTGAGGATATTTCGCGTGCGCTATCCCGTGGCGGCAGGCGTAGCGATAGGGACATCTTCTCATGCCTTGGGTACGACGCGCGCTCTTGAGATGGGTGAGGTTCAGGGGGCGATGAGCGGAATAGCTATAGGCGTTTCAGGTTTGATTACAGTTCTTTTTTCCGGTTTTATATAAATTTATATAAAAATTAAATTCGGCATAAATTGCGAACGATCGAAATAATTTTGCAAACTCTTCCACAATTTGCATATTGATATTGCTTTAACTTAATTTTTTAGATATAATATTTAGGATAAAATACTTCCGTAAGGCATTTTGCACAATGCTGCCGGCGGGCTTTGGCTCGCTTTATAGCTTTATAAATGTTCGGTACGGAGGTAAGTAAGTTATGGAAAAGAATAAGCTGAGGCTGTTTGTGCTCAACGCGCTGTTTGCGGCTATAGGACTGCTGCTCGGGCTTACTCCGCTGGGATATATACCGATAGGGCCTATTCAGATCACTCTGATGTGCATTCCCGTTATAATTGCAACGCTGGCGCTTGGGCTCAAAAGCGGAATGCTTATGGGAGCGATTTTTGCACTTACGAGTTTCTTGCAGATTTTTATTTATCCCAGCCCGCTGTATGCTGTGCTTTTTACGAGCTTTTTCAATTGGGTTAAGATAATAGTCGTGTGCGTTGTGCCTCGTCTGCTCGTTCCGATTGCCGCTTTTCTCGTATATAGATTGTTTGAGAAAGCTTTTTGCGGCGGCAAAAAAGTGCTTGCTTACGTATTCAGCTCGGCTGCGGCAACATTAACGAATACGATTTTTTTCCTCGGTCTGTTCTATCTGCTCTTCGCGGGCGATGTAAGAAGCTTGGCTGAGGATATGCAGACGCTGTACTACAGCATGTTTGCCGTCGCTGCTGCGGTAGGCGCGGTCAGCGAGCTTATTGTCTGTTGCATAGTCTGCCCGCCGATTGTCAAGGTGATTTCTAAGCCGGGAATGAAGCGGAACTCACATATTTATTAAGGTAGGAACAAATGGTATTAGTATTGGATGTCGGAAACACCAACATCAAAGTAGGCGTTTTTATCGACGGTAAACTCAAGCATTCATGGAGGATGAGCACCTCCATAGAGCAGACGTCCGACGAAATGGGCATGGTTCTGCTTTCGTTTTTTGACTATCTCAAGCTGGATAGGTATGACGTCGAGGGCGTTATGATATCTTCGGTCATACCGTCTGCGAACTACACGATAGAGCATATGTGTAGGATGTACCTAAAGAAAACACCTATTTTTGTCGGCCCCGGAATCAAAACCGGAATAAACATTTTCTATGATTCACCGAAAGAACTCGGCTCGGACAGAATCGTAACGGCAGTGGCAGCCTACGAAATGTACGGCGGACCGTGCATCACGGTAGATTTCGGAACGGCAACATCTTTCGGAGCTATATCCGGAAAAGGCGAATTTGTAGGCGGAGTAATATGCCCCGGCATAAAAATTTCAGCCGAGGCTCTGACGCAGAACACATCCAAACTGCCGAAGATAGATTTGGTTAAGCCGCCGCAAATTATAAATCGAAATACTATTTCATGTATGCAGGCCGGTATATTATACGGATACGTAGGTCAGGTAGACTACATATTGCGCAAAATGAAGGCAGAGCTTGGAGGCAAGGCGATCGTCGTCGCTACAGGAGGAATGGTAGAAGTCATTGCGGACGAAACCAGAATGATAGACAAAATAGATACGCTGCTTACGCTGCAAGGTCTGTATATCATTTACCGTAAAAATTTTCCCGAATTGAAAAGATAAAGTTTTAGAAAGGGGGAGCGGAGCTTCTTTGCGAAAAGCTAAGTTGGCTTCGCATCACTGCAAATGAAAGATATTAAAGTCGCCATAATGGGCATGGGTACGATCGGCTCCGGTGTGTATAAAGTCATCGAAACGGAAGGAGCGCAGATTGCGAGAAACGAAGGCGTGAACCTTTCTGTAAAATACGTTCTTGCCAAATCTTATTCTATTCCGATTCCGGATGAGAAAAAGATAAGCACTGTAGAAGAAATCGCAAACGACCCGGAGATATCCATTGTCGTGGAAGTGATGGGCGGGAAAGAACCCGCTTGCACTTTTATTAAAACATGCCTCAAGGCGGGAAAAACAGTTGTGTCCGCGAATAAAGACCTTATCTCTCAAAAATGGGAGGAGCTGGAGTCCGCTGCGCGCGAAGCGGGTACGAACTTCTATTTCGAGGCCAGCGTAGGCGGAGGAATTCCGATACTGCGCGCTGTCAACGAATGCCTGCAGGCGAACACGATGCAGTCTATAATGGGCATAATCAACGGCACGACAAACTATATCCTCACAAGCATGACGGACGACGGCGGAGACTACGCAGACGTACTCAAAGAAGCTCAGGAGCTGGGCTTCGCAGAGGCGAATCCGACGTCTGATGTAGACGGCTTCGACGCTATGTACAAGCTTTCAATTCTCTCAAGCATGGCGTTCAAGCGCAGACTCACTATAGATCATATATACAGAGAAGGAATCAGAGATATAACGGCTAAAGATATAGCATACGCTAAGGAACTCGGAATGTGCATTAAGCTGCTCGCCATTGGCAAGCTCTCAGACAGCGGAGAGGTAGAGCTGCGCGTTCACCCTACGATGATACCCTATTCCAATCCTCTCGCAAGCGTGAAGGGATCTTTCAATGCGATTCTGATGCACGGAAGCGCTATAGACGACGTAATGTTCTACGGCAGAGGAGCCGGAGATCTTCCGACGGCCAGCGCGATTGTTTCGGATATTATCTGTGCAGCTAAGGGCAGCGGTTACAGATATATGCGCTTCTTTGATAACGATGTCGAGCCGCTCCCCACGACGTACAATACGGATTGGGAGTGCGGATGCTATCTGCGTGTCAAGGTTGTGGACAAGCCGGGAATCATGGCTAAAATATGTGATATAATCGGCACAAAGGGCGTCAATATTGCAAGCGTTATCCAAAAGGATTGCGGAAGCGAGGGAGAGACGGACGTAGTTTTCGTACTCAAAGAGGCGAGAGAATCAGCCGTCAGCGAGGCTATAAAAGAAATTGAAGCAGCGGACGGCATAATAAAGGTCGTAAGCCGAATAAGAATCGAAGAGTAAAAACTAAAACAGCAATAAAGGTCCTGCATTGCAGGATCTTTTATTTTACAAAAAAAACCATCTGCCCGATTTGGAACAGATGGTCTCGGAATCAAGAAATTATTTGTTTTTGCCTACAGCCTGCTGGCGAAGCTTATAGTGCATCAGCTTGCCCGTCGCCGTATGAGGCAGCTCGGGCACGATGTTGTATATTTTCGGCCATTTATAAGCGGAGAGCATGGGAGAAGAGGTGCAGTATTCCTTCAGCTCTTCTACCGTCAGACTGTCGTCGAGAGGTACGACATATGCAGCGACGATTTCGCCGCGGAGCTTGTCAGGAATGCCGATTACGGCGCTTTCCGCAACCTTTGGATGGTCGTTGAGCACGGCTTCTATCTGAGTCGGATATATGTTCTCTCCCGCGGAGACTATCATATCGTCCTTTCTGCCCGAGATGGTTACGAATTCGTTTTCGTCCCATGTGCCTACGTCGCCTGTGTACAGCCAGCCCTTATAGAATTTTTTAGCTGTCATTTCGGGGTTGTTGTAGTAGCAGAACGCGGATTTTGCCGGAGAGGAGATTATTATCTCGCCGGGTGTTTCGTTGTCGCGCGGAACGACTTCGTCCGGTTCAGAGTGTTCCCCGTCTTCACGCAGGTATACTACGCGAACCTCGTCGTCTGTGCAGGAGCGTCCGGCGGAGCCTGCCATGCCGGGGAGATCGAAGGGGCGGAGGAATGTGTTCCAGAACGTCTCGGTCGTGCCGTAGCCGTTGAATATATTAGGTGTGAGCATTCGCATATACTTTTTGCATGCGGGCTTTTCGAATGCCGCGCCCATGGTTACGATTCCGCGCAGGCTGGACAGATCTGCTCTCATGCGTTCCTGAGTGCGCGAGAGAAGCGCGATTATAGTAGGAACGCCGATAAGGAAAGAAATCTTGAATTCTTCGGCATATTCGAGGCAGCGTCTCGGTGCGAAGTCTCTGAGTATTACGACTTCGCCGCCGGCGTAAAGCGTAGGGCAGGGGCCGCCGGAATGTATGCCGCCGCGATGGAACCAAGGAGTCATATTCATCGTGCGGTCTGTAGGACCGAGCGGAAAGTGCATCATTACGTCGTGAGCGGACAGCACTTCGTTTATGTTGTTTATCGGTACGCCTTTAGGGAGGTTTGTCGTGCCTGAGGTATAGAGGCGTGTGGTTTCGTCGTAGATGTGCGGATCAAAATCTATAGGCGGATTATCTTCCGAGCGGTTTTTTATGTACTCGTGATATGCAGCCTCGCCTTCGGGTGCGTCTGCTTTGCCATGGTAATCGACCATGACGACACGCTCGGGCTTATGGGAAGAGCTTTGCAGCGCTCCGCGTGAAAGATCGGCAAACTCCGCATCGTAGAAGAATATCTTGGGTTTGCTGTCTTGGAGCAGGAGGGCTATCTCGCCTGATCCCATTCTATAGTTGACGGGGCAGGCTATTGCGCCTATCTTATGTGCGGCTAAATAGCAGAAAACAAACTCAGGAGAATTGAGAAGCGTAAACATAACTATGTCGTTTTTCCCGATTCCGTCTGCTTTCATTGCATTAGCGAGTTTGTTAGCTTCTGCGTTCAGCTCGCGGTATGTCCAGCGTCTGCCGGACTGCGGGTCATGCATGGCGTAGCTTCCGCCGAACCGGGATACATTGCGCATGAATCCGTTGAGATATGTATATCTCTTTTCGAAGGTGTCGCGGAACATAGATACGTCATATGTGTATTCTCTTGTCAACTTTTAAACTCCTTTAATAAAAGTAAATATTTTATTTCTCGTATCGAGAAACAATTATGCTGGAATTTTGACCGCCAAATCCGAGCGAGTTGCTCATTGCGGCTTTTATATCTTTGCGGCGAGCCTGATTGGGGACGTAATCCAAGTCGCAGTCGGGATCAGGAGCTTCGAGATGAATTGTAGGCGGCAGTATGCCCTCTTTCACAGCCATTACGCAGGCTATCGCTTCTGTCAAACCTCCGGCGCCCATTAGGTGACCTGTCATGGATTTTGTGGAGGACATCGGAGGAGCGCCTTCCTTGCCGCCGAATACGGTTTTGACCGCTGTGGTCTCGGCTTTGTCGCCGAGGGGAGTGGAAGTCCCGTGTGCGTTTATGTAGTCTATTTCGGAGGGATTCATACCCGCGCGCTTGAGCGCCAGCTTCATGCAGCGCGCTGCGCCTGCGCCGTCCGGCATCGGAGCTGTGACATGATGCGCGTCGGATGTGTTGGCGTAGCCTGCCAGCTCTGCGTATATATTAGCTCCGCGTGCGAGCGCGTGCTTTTCTGTTTCTATTATTACAGCGCCGCCGCCTTCTCCCATTACGAATCCGTCGCGGTTTATATCAAACGGACGGCATGCCAGCGCAGGGTCTTCGCTTTGCTTGGAAAGCGCGCCGGCCTGAGTGAGACCGGATACTACGACAGGGCAAAGAGCGTTTTCACCGCCCACCGCCAGCACGGCGTCTGCTTCTCCCGCTCTAAGCAGCATAGCCGCGGTCATTATGGCGTCTCCGCCTGTGGAGCAGGCTGTGTTCAGCGTGAGGCTCGGGCCGTGAATGCCGTGTGAAATGGCGATTTGAGCTGCGCCGATGTTGCCTATAATCTTGGGAACAAAGCGGGGATTGACGCGCTTTCCGGAATCTAAAGCGGTCTGAGTCTCGGCTATGGTAGATATGCCGTTCATAGCGCTGCCCATAACGATACCGATTCTATCGCTTTCCGCGTTTATGTCCAGTCCGCTGTCTTTGATAGCTTCCTCTGCCGCTGCGTATGCGAACTGTGAAAACAGATCCATGGTGCGGGAGAGACTTTTGGGCATGAAGACCGAAGGATCAAAGTCTTTGACTTCGGCCGCGACTTTAACGGGCATATCAGACGTGTCGAAGCGCGTGATATAATCTATGCCGCATTGGCCTTTTACGAGCGCATTCCAATACTCAGCCACGCCTATACCGACCGGTGTGACCGCGCCCATGCCTGTTATAACTAATTTTATGTTTTTCATGTTGATACCCACTCTTAACAAAATAATGAAAATCTTTCTATATTATATCTGAAACGGACGCAAATTAAAAGTGTTTTGGTGAAGTATATGTGCAAAAGTTCATATACACGTCGACGATTTGCGATGGTTACAGCCTTGATAAAAATTGTAAAATTTTTTAGGCGTCGGAAATTGGCATTAGTCCGACGCCCTTAATAGAGTAAATATAATCGAATTTTAGATTTAATCTCGACTTAGAAATTAACTTTTTCGTCGAGGAAGGCCTTGAGAGAAGCTACGGGTATGCGCTCCTGCTGCATGGTGTCGCGGTCGCGGACTGTTACGCAGCCGTCCTCAGCGGTATCGAAGTCAACCGTGATGCAATAGGGCGTGCCGATTTCATCCTGTCTGCGGTAACGCTTGCCGATGGAGCCTGTAAGGTCGTAATCTACGCTGTGGTATTTGAGCAGCTCGGAGTATATTTCGTCAGCCTGCTCTGCGAGCTTCTTCTGGAGCGGAAGAACAGCGGCCTTGTACGGCGCGAGAGCGGGATGCAGGCGGAGTACGACGCGCGTATCCTTCTCCAGCTCTTCTTCGTCGTATGCGTCGCAGAGGAACGCCAGAGCCACGCGGTCTACGCCGAGAGAGGGCTCGATGCAGTAAGGCACGTACTTTTCGTTTGTGATGGGATCCTGATAGGTGAAGTTTTCACCGGAGGTGTTCATGTGAGCTTTAAGGTCGAAGTCCGTGCGGTCAGCAATTCCCCAAAGCTCGCCCCAGCCGAAGGGGAAGAGATATTCTATATCTGTAGTAGCGTTTGAATAATGAGACAGTTCTTCTTTGTCGTGATCGCGAAGCTTGAAGTGCTCCTCGTTCATGCCGAGGGATTTCAGCCAGTCGCGGCAGGTGCCTCTCCAGTATTCGAACCACTGCATTTCTTCATCGGGATGACAGAAGAACTCCAGCTCCATCTGTTCAAATTCGCGCGTGCGGAATGTGAAGTTGCCGGGGGTAATCTCGTTGCGGAAGGATTTACCTATCTGACCGATACCCATGGGCATCTTTCTGCGAGTCGTGCGCAGTACGTTTTTGAAGTTGACGAATATACCCTGTGCTGTCTCGGGGCGCAGATAAATTTCGGATGCGCTGTCCTCTGTTACGCCCTGGAATGTCTTGAACATCAGGTTGAAGCTGCGGATGGGAGTGAAGTTCGCTTTTGCGCCGCATGTGGGGCAGGGGATGTGCTCAGCTATGAAATCCTGCATTTCCTCCTTGCTCATGTGAGCGGGGTTTACGTCCTCGCCTGTGTCCGCGGCGTACTGCTCTATCAGCTTATCCGCGCGGAAGCGCTCCTTGCAGCCCTTGCAGTCCATGAGCGGATCGGAGAAGCCGCCGACGTGGCCGGAGGCGACCCATGTCTGAGGATTCATGAGAATGGCGCAGTCAAGACCTACGTTATGTCTGTTTTCCGTTACAAACTTACGCCACCATGCTTTCTTAATGTTGTTTTTGAATTCTACACCGAGAGGACCGTAATCCCATGTGTTTGCGAGACCGCCGTATATCTCCGAGCCGGGGAAAACGTAGCCGCGGTTTTTACAAAGAGCTATTATTTTATCCATTGTCTTTTCGTTGTGGTTCATGTGTTCCTCCTGCGAAATGTTTAATTTCCGAAATAATAAAAAAACTTCCGCCCCTGAATCAAAGGGACGAAAGAAAAGTACGCTTCCGTGGTTCCACCCTTATTGACGCATTGCTGCGCCCGCTTTAGGAAGGTGCGGGATCATATTGAGGTTGCCAAAGCCTCGCCCGCCGATATTAATCTCATATAATTCTAAACAACGCTGAGAGTTTTGTCAACCCTTTTTATGTATAGATTATATAGCATTTTAAAAAATATAGTGTGAAAAATAGTTTTACATGTCGGATGATATAATATATAATAAAAAATGTCGAATAACAAATATCGAGAGGAATAAAGTCTGGTTATGAAAAAAAGAACGAGGATAATGCTGCTTGCGATTTGCGTTCTGCTCATATTCGCCGTCGCAGCGCCGGCGTATGCGGATTTCCGCCCTGTAGATGTGGGCAATTTCAACGATTACAGCAGCGGCAGTGATTATAGCAGCGGCAGCGACTGGAGCAGCGGAGGTTCTTCAGACCTGTTTGTTTTCAGCTCGAGCGGGGATGGCGACGAAGAGTTCGGATTTGTGGAAGTCGCAGTAATCGTAGTAATTCTTCTGCTGTTTTTCAGCTGGAAAGGCAAAAGAGGAAAGAAAGGCTCGAATGCGAGAGTGGGAAACAGCCCCCCGCCTCCGCAGCAGCCTATGGACTTTACATATCCGATTAACGACGCCATAAAACAGGTGGACCCGCTTTTTGACGATGACAAGTTCATGGCGTGGACAAAGGAAGTGTTTATCACTCTGCAAAACGCATGGACAGAACGCGATTGGTCTAAAGTACGTCCTTTTGAAAAAGAAGAGCTTTATCGTCAGCATGAGATACAGCTCAAGCAATATATAAATAATGGTCAGATAAACATAATAGACAGAATTAACGTCAATCAGGCATATCTGCATCATTATGAGCGCACGGTAGAATACGAGCATCTAAAAGTTTATATGCAGGTGCGCATGGTGGATTATATTATAGATGAAAAAACCAAGAAAGTGCTGAAAGGCGATCCTGACAAAGATTGCTTTATGCAGTATATTCTGACATTCACGAGAAAGACGGGCGTGCTCACAGATCTTGCTAAAAGCAATAACTCTACAGTATCCTGCCCGCATTGCGGCGCGCCGACGCAGATAACGAGCTCGGGCAAATGCGAATACTGCGGCTTCATAATAACTACGGGTGAATACGATTGGGTATTGCTGAATATTGAAGCGGTTAAACCCGGGCTGCATGTAGACAATACGGGTGTGTTCATACATCCTGATGCATATGCAAAGACTGATGCAGACGATGCGAAAAACGGCGGAGACCGGAACGACGTATAACATACTTTGGAGAGGTAAAATATGGGACTTATCAAAGCTATATTTGGCGGAATAACTACAACTCTGGCTGACCAGTGGAAAGAGTTGATATACTGCGACTCCATGAGCGCCGACGTGCTTATGGCGAAGGGGCAGGCGCGCGTGGGCGGCAGAAGCTCCAATACGAAAAGAGACGAGAACATAATAACCGACGGGTCTAAAATAGCCGTAAACGAAGGTCAATGTATGTTGATTGTCGAAAACGGAAGAGTAGTAGATTTTTGCACTGAGCCGGGCGAATATGAATACCGCACAGGCACAGAGCCTTCCATGCTGGATTCAGGCTTCAAGGGACTGAAAGAAAGCTTTAAAAAAGTCGGCAAGAGATTTACGTACGGCGGTCAGCCTGAGAACGACCAGCGGGTGTATTTCATAAATACAAAAGAAATATTGGGGAACAAAGTCGGAGTGGGCGAAGTGCCGTTCAGAGACAGTGAGTTCGGCTTTACCATAATGCTGCGAGGATACGGGAATTACTCCTATCGTATTACGAACCCGATTATGTTTTATACTGAAATATGTGCGAATGTCGAAGAAACTTTCTATCGTTCCAGTATAGACGATCAGCTGAAGAGCGAGGTGCAGCATTTCCTCCAGCCTGCGATAGGACAGATTGCTCTTAAAAAAATCCCTTACGATCAGATACTATTGTATACTGAGGAAATAGCCGACTTGCTGAACAAGTCGCTCAGCGCAGAATGGGTGGAGAAGCGCGGCATTTCCATAGTCTCTATGGCGTTTGCATCCATAACTCCCGATCCTGAAAGCAGCAAAAAAATAGCTCAATTCCAGGAGTCCAGAGTTTATACTAATGCTCATATGATGGGCGCGCGCATAGGCACGGCTCAGGCTAACGCTATGGAGACGGCGGCGGGAAATTCTGCCGGCGCGATGACAGGTTTTATGGGCATGGGCTTTGCGCAGCAATCAGGCGGGCTCAACGCAAATGAACTGTTTGCAAACGGTCAAAAGCAGGCGCAGCATGAGCCGAATGCTCCGGCGGGCGGCGAAGGCTGGACTTGCTCGTGCGGCAAAACGGGGAATATGGGAAAATTCTGCATAGAATGCGGAGCTAAAAAGCCTCAGGAAGGATGGGAATGCCCCGAGTGTCATACGTTGAACAAGGGCAAGTTCTGTTCAGAATGCGGTACCAAAAAGCCGCAGGATGCGCCGCTTTATAAATGCGATAAATGCGGATGGGAACCTGACGATCCGTATAATCCGCCTAAATTCTGCCCTGAATGCGGAGATAAGTTTGACGAAAACGATATACTCTAAAATAATAAAAACAGAGTTTCGATAGGAGGCTCTGTTTTTTGTCCTTACAGTTTAGTTAGATTCAATATGTTGACAGCTGTAAACGTCTGTGATAAACTTTTAGAAATACAGATTTAAATTTAATAGACAGGCTTGATGTGAGCCAAATAGAAGATGGAATGATGAAATATTTAAAGCGTAGAAGTGGACTAATAATATTTGTGACGGTTATCATGTTGTCTTTGTGCTCGTGCGTAGGGGCAGCGTCCTGCGACGAGGGCTTTCGATCGTTTATGGAGATAACACCCGCGTCGCAAAAAGCGTTAAAGAGCGGCTTTCAGAATGTAAATGCGGAAGCTGAATACGAAGATGTTACGCTGAGAGTTACGGAGACATTGGGCGACGGCAAAGCTCTTTATGCCGTTTTGGAAATTGACTTTTCTAAAAACGTGAATTTTAAAAAAGTGCTTGAGGCTTCGAAGGAAGAATTTGTGTCTTTTGATGTAAATGACATCACGATGTATAACGGAAGACTTACTCCTGATGATATAGATAAAGCCGTTGCAGCCGCTCCGGATAAGCCTTTCGACCGTCCGGGAGAGATAAATACCGGCGCTTTAACTATAATGAATAATCAAGATATGCAGGACTTGGCCAACGGAAAAGCTAAAATTCTATTTGGAGTTACGGCAGACGGAAACGCAGATATCACTACGGGCGGAGAGGTCACGTTTGTATTGGACGATTTGCAGTATTATACAGAAAAGTATGGCTGCCAAAAGCTGGCGGAGGGGAGATTTACGATAACTTGGACTCCGACAAACAAGCTTGAAATTAAATGCGGACATGTTTACGACGGCGGGCAAAAAGCGGCGGATATTATGATTTCTCCTATCCACGTATTCCTGCGCAATGTAAAAGAAAAAACGCTTATGGAGCAATTGAGCTCGACTGATGTGAAGATTAAAATGGCAGACGGAACGTTCTGCGAGCTAAGCGGCTCGGGCAGCGACTTAGACTGGAACATAACAAATCTGGACAAAGTCATAAATTTAGACGCTATAGACAGCGTAAATGTGGGACCGTATACTGTTGAATTCGAGCAATGATGAAAAAACGATGATTTTCAGCCGGCGTTTTTGCTGCGGTGTGTTGTGCTTTAAGACTGCATAGCAAGCCGTAAATAACGCCGCTTTTATTGTTTTACAAAAAAGCTGATGACACTGCAAACTGAGATGCGCCATCAGCTTTGTAAGAGACCTCGGCGCGAACCGAGGGAGAACTCCGTTCCCTGCATCAATAAAGTATACTGTTATGCAGATTTGGTGTTAATAAACCGAGTGAAAATACATGAGAACATGAAACTGAGATCAGCGGCTAAAAGCCCACCTTTTCCAGCGTGTCCTTGAGAGTTTTGGCAGACTCGGTGAGTTTTTCTTTTTCTGCGCTGCTGAGGGGCAGGTGGAGTATCTTTTCGACGCCGCTTGCGCTTACGATAGAAGGGATACCCATGCAGACGCCGGATATTCCGTATTCTCCCGTCAAAAGACTGGAAACAGAGAGTACGGAATGCTCGTCTCGAACGATGGCTTCCGCGATTCTTTTAACAGACATGGCGATAGCGTAGTACGTTGCGCCTTTTTTTTCTATAATCTGATATGCGCTGTCCACGACCTGTTTTCCGATTGCAGCTTCGTCTATTTCGCCGCCTTCGCAGCCGGTTAGGGAACAAAAATCACGTATCGGTACGCCGGAAATGTTTGCGCTGCTCCAGACGGGAAGCTCGCTGTCGCCGTGTTCTCCTATGATATATGCGTCGACGTTTCTGCCGTCTATTCCCAGTTTGCGGCCAATGTAATACTTTAGACGGGCAGTATCCAGGACTGTACCCGAGCCTAAAACTCTGCTTTGGGGCAGGTTGGAAAGCTCTGTTGCTATGCGAGTTAAGATATCTACGGGGTTCGACACGATGAGCAATATGCCGTCAAAGCCGCTTTGATTAATTTTAGGGATTATGTTTTTGATTATTTCGGCATTTTTTTGGACTAGATCTATGCGCGTTTCTCCGACTTTCTGATTTGCGCCGGCGGTTACGATTATCAAGTCTGCGTCTCCGAGGTCTGAGTATTCGCCCGCCCAGATGTGCATTGGCTTTATCAGAGGCAGAGCATGGCTTAGGTCCATGACCTCGCCCTCGGCTCTTGCTTTGTTGGCGTCGATTAAAATCATATCAGAAAACATACCGCTCTCCATCAAGCAGAATGCGGCGGAAGCTCCGACGAATCCGCAGCCGATTATGGCACATTTCTTATCATGCATAAATTTGTCATCCTTTCAACAAGAAAATGTAATGTTATATGAGTTTAATTCTATTATCTGCGAAAAGTGCAAAACAAAAACGGCAGTTTTTAACTGCAAAAAAAGACCGCCAAAGCGGCCAAGCGGTTTATGCTTTTTGTGCATGGTTGTCAAGTATATTTTTGAGAGCGGAAATGCTGCTGGAATGAGAACGCTCGATAGGCAGGTTCTGCCTGCGGGCTTCTCTGCGCGCGCATTCCACCATTTTGTGAGAGACTGTACCGGTGAAGAGTACCATTAGATCCGGAGATCCTATTTTGTTTTTTAGGCCGTCGCGCATCTGCGTGAATACCTTTGCGCTGCATCCGTAATCTTTGCATAGGTCTACGTATTGTCTGACCATCCTGTCGTTACCGCCTACGATAACTATGCTCATGTTAACCTCCTCATATTCTGCAAAAATAAGTTGAAATAATTGGTGCGGTTAGCTTATGCTAACTGCATTTAAATTGTACCATAGTTATCTATAAGATGTCAACAGGTTTGAAAGAAAAAATCCTAATTTTTACTCGGAATAAAAAAAGTTAACCTAGACTAACTAAATAGTTAAAATCAAGAGGGATTTCTATGCGATCCCTCTTTTTAAAAACAGTATACGGCAGAGGAGAAGGGGAGATTATTCCGCGTTTTGATGTTCCTGTTCCAGTTTGGCGGCGTGAGCGCGGATGCATTCCATTGTCTTTTCGCTGACGATGTGTTCGATACGGCATGCGTCGCGCGAGGCGTTCTCCTCGTCTACGCCCAGAGCCATGAGATAGCTGCAAAGGACTTTATGCCGTCCGTATACGGATTCTGCAACATCCCTTCCGGAGTCAGTCAGAGTTATGTGTCCGGCTGAGTCAATGTTGATATAGCCGTTTTCGCGCAGCTTTTTCATAGCTATGCTGACGCTGGGTTTGGAGAATTGCAGCTCGCTGGCTATATCAATTGACCGGACATATCCTTTTTTAAGCTGAAGTACGAGGATTGTTTCTAAATAGTTTTCTGCCGATTCCAGTAATTTCATAATAAATATTGGCGAGGACACCCTGCCCGAGACAGCGGAGCCGGATCGCCGTCCTCCTTTTTCAGTATTTTTCATCAATATACTTTATTGGGAATGTCAAACAACAAATTGAAAGAAAATCTCAATTTGGTATAAAACACTCATTATAGCAATATTTTATCAAAGTGCGGAAAAAATATCAAGTCTGCAAAATCTAAGGCGTATTTTTTAATATAAACTGCGGTTTGCAGCATATAACTTTTTTTAGCCGCGACTATTGACAATGAATAATAGTAGTGATACAATGCAAGTGAATGTTAGATGACTCTAACGAAAGTTTTACGTAACAAATGAGTTGATTTGGTGAGAGAGGGGATATGAATATGCCGTTAACTTTTGCATCTAAAGGGCAGGTACATTATATTAAAGCCATAAAAGGGAAAGATGACGTGCGCCGCCATCTGGCAGGTCTGGGCTTTGTAGAAGGTGAAAGTGTCACCGTCATTTCCGAAGTCGGCGGAAACCTCATACTCAGCGTTAAAGACGCTCGTATCGCTCTCGATAAGAGTCTCGCTAACAGAATCATGATTTAGGAGGTTCTACGTGAAGACTCTGAGAGATATTAAAGTAGGAGAAAGCGCAGTGGTAGTTAAGCTGCACGGCGAGGGCGCGGTTAAAAAGCGCATAATGGATATGGGCATTACTAAAGGAGCGGATGTTAAAGTGCGTAAAGTTGCTCCGCTGGGCGACCCTATGGAAGTGACGGTTCGCGGTTTTGAGCTCAGTGTCCGTAAGGCGGACGCCGAGATGATCGAAGTAAAATAAGCCCTGTTGCGCGTTTTTAGTACGCTTGTTTGGCGTACCCAAAATGCAGGGGCTTCATTTTTTACAGATGAGTTAGGCTAATCTAATATTCATTAGCGAATTCTAATAGATAATAGCTAATTCTAACTGAAATGTACAATTTAATTAGGGAGGTAAACTGATGGCGATTAAAATCGCACTTGCCGGCAACCCTAACTGCGGCAAGACGACTATGTTTAACGCTCTGACAGGCAGCAACCAATACGTGGGTAACTGGCCGGGCGTTACGGTCGAAAAGAAAGAGGGTAAGCTCAAAGGGCATAAAGAAGTCGTGCTTCAAGATTTGCCGGGCATTTATTCACTTTCTCCTTATACTTTGGAGGAAGTCGTAGCGAGAAATTATCTTATAAATGAAAAGCCCGATGCAATTATAAACATAATCGACGCGACGAACCTGGAGAGAAACCTGTATCTGTCTACTCAGCTGCTGGAGCTTGGCGTTCCGGTTATCATGGCGCTTAACATGATGGATTTGGTTCGCAAAAGAGGCGACGAAATAGACAAGGCAAAATTAGCCAAAGCTCTCGGATGCGAAGTGATGGAATGCTCCGCTCTCAAAGGAGAAGGAATAAAAGAGCTGGCGGCGCGCGCGGCTCAGATCGCAGAGGCAAAAAAGACAGTAGAGCCTAAGGCGGAGTTCGCTAAGAACGTGGAGACCGCTATCGCAGATATTGCCGGAAAAGTAAAATCCTACGCAGGAGACAATAGTCTGCGCTGGCTGGCTATAAAACTGTTTGAGAGAGACGATAAGGCTCACGATCTCGTGAACATTCCCGAGAATGTACGTGCAGAGATAGAAAAAATTATAGCTGAGGTAGAAAAGGAAGAAGACGACGACGCGGAGAGCATCATCACGAATGAGCGCTACAATTATATCACGTCTATAACTAAAGATATTCTCAAGCGCAAAAACACCGGACTGACGACGTCGGATAAGATAGACAAGATCGTAACAAACCGCTGGCTGGCGCTTCCGATATTTGTAGTAGTGATGTTCGTAGTTTATTATCTGTCAATATCGACAGTAGGAACATGGGGTACGGACTGGGCTAACGACGGACTCTTCGGAGACGGATGGTATCTATTCGGCATCGGTCGCGGAGATTATGAAGAAGCGAACGACGCATACACGCTGGAAGGCGAAAAGTTTGCCGCATTTGAAGAAGCGGCAGCAGAAGCCGGCATCGACACATCCGCTCTGGATGCAAGCCTCGAAGCTGTAGAAAATGAAGAGGCTGACGAGTTGGATGCGGCGGTTGTGAGCCAGTTTATAGCCGACGCAGCCGATGTAACGACTGAGTATGAAGTCGTAGACGAAGAAACAGAAGAAGTGACAGAAGTGCTGCCTGTTGCAGCAGCTGACGCTCAGGCATATCTCGAATCGTCCGCTCCCGACAATGCTGATTATGGCGTATGGGTACCCGGCATTCCGGTTATTATAGAGAGCATAATGGGCGAGAATGTAAATCCGGTAGTATCAGGTCTTGTCATAGACGGTATAGTAGGCGGCGTCGGCGCGGTTCTGGGCTTCGTGCCTCAGATGCTCGTGTTGTGCCTGCTGCTGGCAATCCTGGAGGATGTTGGCTATATGGCGCGTATTGCGTTTATCATGGACAGAATCTTCCGTAAATTCGGTCTTTCCGGCAAGTCGTTTATTCCGATGCTGGTAGGCTCGGGCTGCGGCATCCCCGGAGTAATGGCGTCTCGTACCATAGAGAATGACAGAGACCGCAAAATGACAATTATGACCACGACCTTTATACCATGCGGCGCTAAAATGCCTATCGTAGCGCTCATCGCCAGCGCGGTATTCGGCGGGTCGGGCATAGTGGCTACTTCCGCGTATTTTATCGGCGTAGCAGCTATAATCGTGTCCGGTATAATACTGAAAAAGACAAAGCCCTTCGAAGGCGATCCGGCTCCGTTTGTTATGGAGCTGCCGGCGTACCATGCTCCTAAGGTCACGAATGTATTGAGAGCTATGTGGGAGCGCGGATGGTCGTTCATCAAGCGCGCAGGTACTGTAATCCTGCTTTCCAGCATTCTCATCTGGTTCCTCTCCGGTTTCGGCTGGACAGACGGTCAGTTTGGAATGGTGGACGACATGGACGCGAGCATTCTTGCGGCTATCGGAAACGCTATTTGCTGGATATTCACACCTCTCGGCTTCGGCAACTGGCAGTCTACAGTTGCTACGATCATGGGTCTCGTCGCGAAGGAAGAAGTTGTCGGCGTGTTCGGCGTACTCTTCGGCGTGGTCGGCGATGCGCAGGAGCTTGCAGAAGCAGGCGGAGAAGCAGCTCAGGCGCTGTCTCCCATTATGCAGGCGTTTAATGGAGCGGGTCATGCAGGTATGGCGGCTTACGGCTTCTTGATTTTCAACTTGCTCTGCGCGCCTTGCTTTGCGGCTATCGGCGCTATCAAGCGCGAGATGGCAAATGCTAAGTGGACTTGGTTTGCGATAGGTTATCAGTGCGTATTCGCTTATGTTATAGCGCTGATAGTATATCAGCTGGGCAGCCTGTTCGCGTATGGCGCGTTTGGAGTAGGCACGGTTGTAGCGATAGTACTTCTCGCATTCGTTTGCTATATGCTGTTCAGACCGTATAAAGAGAGCACGAAGCTGGAGATGACGGCGAAGGCGCTCAAATAGAAAGTTCTGATAATAATTTGTAATACACTCCGAGACAAGCGCTCCGGCGCTTGTCTTTTGTTATGCTTTATATTTTTTGAGTTTATCAACAGCTCTGTTGAAACAAAACTCTTGACTTGATATTATTCTTTATATTATTAAAGAAGCATGTTTTTTAAGGTAGTGCAATACCACTGTATTTGTTGTATAATAAACTATGCGGAATTTTACGCGTGAACGAAACGAAAAAATGAGGTAAACAAGTTTATGGATATACTGTCGAGAATTATGCTGGAGGACTGGGTGAGCGTTATTGCATGTGATACTACTGAGCTTGCTGAGGAGAGCAGGCGTTTGCACGGCACCTCTCCCGTCTGCACGGCTGCGCTCGGACGAACTCTGACGGCGGCTGTAATGATGGGAGCTCAGCTGAAAGATTCGCGTCATAATCTCACTTTGAGTATAAACGGGGGAGGCCCTGCGGGAACGGTAATGGCGACGGCGAACGCAGGTCTGAAAGTAAAAGGCTGCGTCGGTTATCCCCGGACGGACATGCCTGTGCGCGAGGACGGAAAGCTGGACGTCGGAGGCGCGGTAGGACATGACGGCTTTATAACTGTAGTCAAAGACATAGGCTTGAAGGAACCGTATGTGGGGAAAACTCCGCTTGTTTCCGGAGAAATAGCAGAAGATGTTGCGCAGTATTTTCTCATGAGTGAGCAGCAGCCTTCTATTGTGCTGCTCAGCGTTTGGGTTAATCCGGATGAATCTGTTATGCGTTCAGGCGGAATGATAATAAGCCCGATGCCCGGCGCGCCTGAGGAGGTTATAGCTGCCGTAGAGAGCAGAGTGGAGCATATCGCAAAGTATGGAGAAATGATAAAGACAATGACTCCGATTCAGGCGGTTCGCGAAATTTTTGAGGATATGAAATTAAAAGAGCTGGGCGACTTCTCTCCAAAGTATGAATGCGACTGTTCGGATGAGAGATTTGAGCAGGCGATAATATCTTTGGGCGCTAAAGAGATTAACGACATAATACAGGAGGATGGAGAGGCTGAGATTGTTTGTCATTTCTGCAATAAAAAATACCACTTTTCCGGTGATAAGCTGAGTGCGCTGCTCACTGAAGCTCTCGGCTCGGGCAAAGGGGAGTGACGATGGCTGAGAAAGCAAGGGTGCTGAAATTTGAATATAAGCCTGAATATTTTTACAACAGATTTAAGCGCGCTCTGGATCGTGACGATTATTTGACGGCTCTTGAGGCTATACGCACTGCCCGAGAGATGCAGCCGGACGGCACCTATACCAAGGTACACCCCGCCGAGGGGCAGCCCCCGGTAGACAGCCAGATGGCGATGTTTGGCTATTTCAAGGACGGATTTGAGATGGCACCGGAAAGGCCAAGACCGGGGCCGAAAGCAGCCCCCAAACCCCAGACGGCAGCCGCCAAAGCTGTGGTAAAACCTGTTGTCCGGCAGCGTGCAGCCCTGCGCCCCAAGCGCGCAAGCCTGCTGCAAAGCCTGTTCGGCCGCGGGAAAAAGTAAGGAGAACCAGAAACATGAAAAGCTGTGTAGTGACCGTAAATTTTGCCTGTGACCCCATGAAGGTCTGGCTCTACCTGACCAAGCCTACCCTCAACAACTGGTGCAAAGATGTCAGCGCCTATGAGGAGAGCAGCGACGGTATGACGGCAACGGAAAAGCATACCGATGGCAGCGAGACCCAGATCACCTTTACCCGTAAAGAGAAGCCCCGCTGCCTGAGCTGCAGCTTCCAGCGGGGCAAGATCAGCGGCAGCTTTACGGCGCTGCTGCTGGGCGGCGGCGATTCCACCAGCGTGGAGTGCACGCTGGACGTGAACGGCCTCGGCCTTTTTGCCAAGCCCGCCAAGCTGCTGGAGGCACACTTCGATATGCTGCACAAGACCCTCGGCGCGTAAGCGGCGGTAAGCTGCGCGCTCTGCCAATACCCCGGCTGTCCGCCCCGTAAATGGGGCGGATATTTTTTGCCCCTCCCGCATACGGTTGAAAAAAGGGGAGGTGTATGCCATGTGGGAAAATGCAGCCCCGCCGCCGCAGCCGGAGGAAAAGCCCCGGCCCTGCCGCCCAAAGAGTGAGGAGGATCTCGTCCTGTGGGCGCAGGTGCTGCTTTGCCTTGCAGCCATCGGCTTTGTGCTGGCGGCAAGGGCGCTGGGGTGGCCGGTCTACCCTGAGCTTCGCCGTGCGTTTGCCGCTGCTCTGCAGCCGGAGCAGTCGCTTTTGCTGGGGGAGGAGCGCGGCCTGCTCCGATTTACAGAGCAGACGGCGCAGGAGCTGGCGGATACAGCCCGCAGCATGTGGGAGGATGTGACCGCCACACCGGAGACGGCCCGCACGCGCCACAGCCAGCCCTCCCCGCCGGCTTATGCCAGCGAGGAAAGCTATGAGCCGGCGTTTGCCCTTTGCTTTCCGCTGCCCGGGCAGCATGACCGCAGGACCTCCGGCTACGGCTGGCGCACCGACCCGATGGGCGGGCTGGAAGAGGATTTCCACATCGGTAACGACCTTGCGGCAGCTGAGGGGACGGCGGTGCTGGCGGCGGCGGACGGCATTGTGCGGATGGCAGGGCGCCACAAAAGCTACGGCAACTATCTGCGGGTGCTTCATGCCGATGGCGATGAAACGCTCTATGCCCACCTGCAGTATCTGTTCGTGCGGGCGGGGGAGGCAGTCAGCGCCGGGCAGACGCTGGGCACGGTGGGCCAGACGGGCAACGCCACAGGCCCCCACCTGCATTTTGAAATTCTGCACAGGGGACTGCGGTATGACCCGGCGGCAGCGCTGCAGCATGCCTCGTAGGCCCGGCGGGCTGCGCTGGCGCAGGCCGCTAACGGTGCTGCTTGGTCTGACGGTGCTGCTGGCGCTGGACGGCAGCGGCATCCTGCGGGTCGGGCTGGGCTGTGCGCTCCTGCATGAGAGCGGCCATGCGCTGATGTACCGGCTTTTGTGGCATCACTGGCCGGAACTGGAGATCTCGCCGCTCGGCATCTGCCTGCGGCTGCGCGGGCTGCTTATGACGCCTGCGCAGGAGCTGCTGCTGGCCGCCGCCGGGCCGCTGGCGAATCTTTTGGCCTGCGCGGCGGTGCTTGCCTTTATGCGGTGGGCAGGGTACAGCTGCGGCGGCTACTGGTTCGCCTGCTGCAATCTGCTGGTTGGCGGCAGCAGCCTGTTGCCCCTGCCCGGGCTGGACGGATGGCATGTTGCGGTGTGTCTGTTGCATTTTCTGCGAAAATAAGCTACAATCAAATATATACCTTTACAATAACAGCGGTCCCAACGGGGCGGCGAAAATAACACGGTAAGGATGGTTCACCAAAATGGCGGAATTTTCCCCAAAATTTAAAGAGGCCCTGAGTCTGGTACAAAAGCCGGGCCGTTACACGGGCGGCGAGCCGGGCTGCGTCTACAAGGATAAATCCAAAGTAGATGTGCGCATGGCGTTCTGCTTCCCCGATACCTACGAAATCGGTATGTCCTTTCTGGGCGAAAAGATTTTGTACGCTATCCTCAACCGCCACGAAAACTGGTG
>OLPU01000062.1_pt1 | contig 94692 bp, 96 predicted proteins | sample 1673111 | NCBI WGS metagenome assembly OLPU01 (sample SAMEA3136755, study PRJEB25190) | human gut metagenome | reverse complement strand
GCTTCTTTTATTTCTTTACTTTCTTTCATTTTCTCTGTTACCCTCCTAGATTTCGGATTTTCTAAAAAATATAGCCAGTCTAATAACCTTCCACTTTCTTTTTCTTTTCCTTCTATTTTTGGTAACTCTATGATATCAATTTCTAATTTCTCTGTCAATATTCTTTTTCTTCCTTCTGTTTCTATTATTTTCCATGTTGAATGATATTCCAGCTCTTCTAGTCCTTCTATTTTAAAATCTGTTATTAATATTATTATTGTTCTTTCTAGTAAATTATAGTCTTGCCCTATTTTCATTTGTCTTGAATATAATCTGCTCCAATAATATAGTATTCTTTCTATTATACTTTTTGAATTTACTAATTGCATTTCTATATTGCATTTTTCCTTTCCATCTAACTCTGCTAATATATCTAACACTCCCAGTTTATCGTCTTTAAATTCTCTTCTTAATATCGGATTTTTACTTAAGTCTATTTTTTCTATTTTCTTGTTTAATATTGTTTCTAAAAAGTTTTTTGTTATTCTTTCACTTTCTACTTCTCCAAATAGGGCTTGGAATACTACATCTAATTTTGGTGATAATGTTTTCTTCATTTTCTTTTCTCCTTTCATATATGCAATTATTTACATTTACAAGTATGATTAATAAACATATTTAAATGCCTGATTTTAATTTTTTAATTTTGCTTTTTGGAATTTTTAAAGAATTAATTCTTTTTTGAAATAAATTTGTTTTGGCAATTTGATTTATTGCCAGAATTTATATAAATTTATATTATTTTTGTATCATACTTGTATTTAAAATTCAAGAAAAATCGCTCGCCTCATTTTTTCTTTTTTCGACATATATGAGGGAAAAAGGGGTCTGTCCCCTTTTTCCCTCAGTTTAGTATTTCTATATCCTTATCTCCTCTTCCAGATAGGTTTACAATAATGCTGTCATTATTTTTATAGTTTTTTGCAATTTTTATTGCATATGCTATTGCATGGCTACTTTCTAATGCTGGTATTATTCCTTCTAATCTACAAAGTAACTTAAATGCTTCTACTGCTTCTTTATCTGTAATGCTGTCGTACTTAACTCTCCCTATAGATTTCAAGTATGCGTGTTCTGGTCCAATTCCTGGATAATCCAAGCCTGCTGAAATTGAGTATGCCTCTTCTATATTTCCTTTATCATCTTGCATTATATATGTTTTCATACCATGTAAAATTCCAATTTTATTGTTATATATTGCAGATGCATGTTTTCCTGTCTCAATGCCTTTTCCTGCTCCCTCTATTCCAAATATTTGTACCTCTTCTTTTATAAAGTCTGTAAATAACCCTATACTATTGCTTCCTCCACCTATACACGCAACTATTGCTTTAGGTAATTTGCCTTCTTGTTCTAAAATTTGTTTTTTTGCTTCTTCCCCTATTATTTTTTGAAAATATTTTACCATTTCCGGATATGGGCTTGGACCTACTGCAGAACCTATTAAGTAAAATACATCTTGATGTTTTAATAAATATTCAAAGGCTGCATCTACCGCTTCTTTTAATGTTCCTTCACCTTTTGTTACTTCATATACTTCTGCTCCTAAAAGCTTCATTTTCTCTACATTTACTTTTTGTCTTTTTATATCTTCTTTTCCCATAAATATTGTACATTTAATATTAAACAGACTACACACTGTTGCAGTTGCAACTCCATGTTGACCTGCTCCCGTTTCTGCAATTATATGCGTTTTATTCATACGTTTTGCAAGTAAAGCTTGCCCCAATGCATTATTTATTTTGTGTGCTCCTGTATGATTTAAATCTTCTCTTTTTAGATATATCTTTGCTCCACCTGCATATTTACTTAAGTTTTCTGCATAATATAGTGGTGTTGGTCTTCCAACATATTGTTTTAAATAGTATAAATATTCCTTTACGAACTTCTCATCATTTTTTGCTTTTGTAAATTCTCTTTCAATTTCATTTAACTTTTCTTTTAGCTCTTGTGGCACATATTGTCCACCAAACTCTCCATAATTCATAATCAATTCCTTCTTTCTTTAAAATAGTTTTATATAAAATTTGCCAATGCCAGTCAGCTTCCATATGTACCACCTCCCATAAACAACAAAAAAACACATGTACAAGTTTTTAATCACTCATACATGTGCCGGTATTTTACTAATATTCTAAAGCACGACAAATTTGTATGGGTGATTTTTATCCCATACATTCCACCAGTTATTTAATTTTGCGTTTGTTAAATTACTCATGGCTTTGTCTCCTTTATAATATAATTATATGAAAATCTTTTTATATTGTCAATTATTTATACAAATTCATGATCTAATAATTCAATTTTGTTAGGAACAAATGGGGACAGACCCCTTTTGTTTATATTTTTTGTATATAACAAAATATCATTTTTTCGGGCAGACACATGGCCTGCCACAACATTTTTAGTTAATCCCTACTGCAGAGTTTGCAATAAATTCTTTTTTGGGCGTATTCAATACGCCCCTACAAATCCCACTTCCCACATCACACCTCTCACATTCATTTTACAAATTCCAGTTTCACTTCTATAATCCTGTCTGAAATTTGTTCTGCAAAGCTTATATCGTGAGTTACTATTATTATTGCTTTGCCAATATTTGCAAGGTCTTTTATTGTTTTCGAAACTTGCATTACAAGTTTTGGATCTAATGCACTAGTTGGTTCATCAAAACATATTATTTTAGGATTTGTAGCAACCGCTCTTGCTATTGCTACTCGTTGTCTTTCTCCTCCTGATAACTCGTATGGATATGAATATCGCTTTTCTAATAAATTCATTTTTTTAAGTAATTCTTCTGCTTGTTTTGTTGCTTCTTCTTTTTCTATTTTTAGTACTGTTGTTAATGGTAATGTTATATTTTTAATCACAGAATACTGAGGAAATAAATTGTAGTCTTGAAACACTAATCCCACTTCTAAATTTGCTTCTTTTGATATTTTATCTTTTTTTCTTTTTAAACTTTTATTATTAATTAAGATTTCTCCACTATCTATTTTTTCCAAACCATTAATGCATCTTAATAAAGTTGACTTTCCAACTCCTGATGGCCCTATTATCGAAACTATTTCTCCTTCTTCAATATTTAGCGAAAAATTGCTTAATACCTTTCTTTCGTTAAAGCTCTTGTTTATATTTTTTATTTCTAATACTTTCATAATATTTACCTATAATACTCTAATTTCCTTTCTGTGTAATTAAAAATATAGGTTAAAATTACACTAATTAATAAATAGATTAATCCTGCAACAAGCAATGGAATTATAGAAAACTTATAATTAGCTTGTTTTTGAGCAAAAGCAAACAATTCTGTCACTCCAATTACTTGTGCTAGCGAAGTATCTCTTACCAAAGTTATTACTTCATTTGAAATTGATGGTAATATTCTTTTTATTGCTTGAGGAAGTATCACTATAAAAAATGTTTTTATTTTAGTAAAGCCTAATGTAAAAGCAACCTCCCATTGGCCTTTTGGAATGCTTTCTATTCCGCCTCTAAATATTTCTCCAAAATATGCTGCATAGTTTAATGTAAATGCAATAATTACTGCTATAAATCTGTTGTATGAAAATTTAAACAAATAATATGGTGCAAAGTATATACAGATTATTTGCAATAATAATGGGGTTCCTCTCATAAGCAATATATACAGCTTTATTATTTTTGAAATTATCTTGTTCTTAGAAATACTTAAAGCAGAAACTAATATTCCTAAAGGTATTGCAAATATTAGTGTTATAGCAAATATTCTTAAAGATACTTTTGTTCCATCCAATAATATTTTCATTAATTTAATAAAGTAATTTAAATCCATATTTACTCACCTTTAATTGTCGTAACATCTTTTCCAAACCACTTTTTAGATATTGCTTCTAATGTTCCGTCTTCTTTTATTTCTTTTAGAATCTCATTTACTCTATTGCATAATTCATTGTCTTGTTTTCTAAATCCTATTGCATATTGTTCTTCTTCTAAAGCTTGTTCTATTTGGTTATAGTTTTTATTATTTGTTGCTATATAATAATTAGCTAGCACTTCATCTACAAATACTGCATCAATTTGATTTGTTTCCAAATCCATAAAGGCTGTAATATTATCTGCATATGCAACTGTTTGGTTTAATGTTTTGTAAGTTTCTGACTCTTCCAATATTTGCTCCGCACTTGAACCAGATTGAACTCCTACTTTTTTGTTTTTTAAATCTTCTAAGGTCTTTAGATTACTGTCTTGTTTTGTAATGAATACCATCCTATTTTTCATGTACGAATCAGATAATAACATTGCTTGTTTTCTTTCTTCTGTTATAGACATCCCATTCCAAATGCAGTCTACGTTACCAGAATTTAATTCCTGTTCTTTTGCATTCCAAGATATTGGTTGTATTACTAATTCTACATTTAATCTTTTGCAAACTTCTTTTGCTACATCAATATCAAAGCCAACAATTTCATTGTTTTCGTTTCTGAATCCCATTGGTGGAAAGCTATCGTCAAGTCCTAATATAAATGTTCCTTTACTTGTTATTTTTTCTAATGAATTTTGTTTTGCATTTGTCTTTTTCATTTTAATCGCTGTAAGTACTCCAAGCATTGCAATTATTGTAATTGCTGTAATAAAAATAATTTTCTTTTTCATATTTTTTCCTCCTTATATTTTAAGAGAGTTTTGTTTTAAGCTGGCCAGCTTATTTTAACAACAAAAAAACCTTATGGCACTTCTACCATAAGGTTTAAATCTTAGGCACAAGCACCAAAAGCCTGTGCCATATATATGACACAAGCTAATTTTTATGATGCTCGTTTCTAAATATTATTTTTGTTTCCATAATATACCTCTCTAATTAAAATATATAATAGCATATATTTTCTTGTCCTGTCAATAGTTTTTTTACAATTTAATCCAATACACCTGTGCTATTTTTCCATTTTCTGTTTTTACTTCTCTTTCTAATGCTCCCCCTGCGTTTAAAATTGTTCTTCTTGATGCTTCGTTTTCTTTATAGCAACCAAGCATTACTTTTTCTAAGTTAAGTTCTTCTTTGCAATATTTTAAAGCTTGTTCAAGCATTTGCGTTGCATATCCTTTTCTTCTTTCTGTTGGTCTTATTCCATATCCAATATTTCCTCCATAATTTCTTAAGAAATCATTTGCTAATTCATGTCTAATATTTATCATTCCAACAATTTTATTATCTCTTTCTCTCACCCCAAAGAATTGTGTTGTAACAGCATAATTATCTTGTACCGTTTCCTTTTTTAAATTACTTTTTAATAGTTTTAGCCATTCATCATAATTATCAATTCTATCCCATTTTGAACACGCATGTAATGTTTTTTCTCCATTATCAAAATGCTCTTTTCTATATTCTATTGCTTGATTTTCATACTCTTTCGTTGGTATTATTAATTTTATTTTATCTTCCAAATTATATTCCAAACCTACTTCCTCTAACTCTATATTGTGTACTTTTGCTTCTCTTTCTGAAACAATTTTTCCACCCATCTTTTTATAAAATTCTATAGATGGCTCATTTCCTTTTAAACACCAAATAATTAATTTTTTCATATTATGTTCTATAAAGTAGTTTTTTGCATAATCAAATAATTTACTTCCTATTCCATTTCTTTTAAGTTTTGGCTCTACATACAAAACATGTATTTCTGCATTGTGATTTATATCATTTTGATCAGCTACTTTTCCAAATCTAATAACTCCTAAAATTTTATTTTCTTTCTCATATACATATATGTTATTGCTTTCATTTTGGGAAAAAATGCTTTTCTTCCATCCTTTACTCATTTCATCTTCTTTCATACTGTCTAAAAATTCTTGGTCTATAAGTCCTTTATATGCTGTTTGCCACCCTTTTATAATAAGTTTTGCTATGTTATTTGAATCTTCTATTTTTGCTTTTCTAATCATAATTCTCACCCATATCTAAATAGTATACTTTACATTCAAATTTTTGGCTTTTGTCAAATTTTTCAAAATCTTCATCTTTAACATATTTAAATCCAGCTTTTCTCATTACTGCACCAGATGCAGGATTGAGTACTGCATGTGCACATCTAAATTTATGTATTTTCTCTTCAGTTGCTAAATATTTAAGTACCTCTTTTACTGCTTCCGTTGTATAGCCATTGTTCCAATGTTTTTTCGCTATATTATAGCCTATTTCATATCTGCCATCTTCACTTGGAAATGCTCCTATAGCTCCTATTAGTTCATTGCTATCCTTTATAACTATTCCCCAATTAAAACATCCTTCTGTTTTACGTCTTTTTTCTTCTAAAAGTATATATTCTTTTGTTTCCTCTACATTTTTGTGAGTAGACCACCTTACATATTTTGATACTTCATCATCACTGGTCCAATTTTTAAATGCTTCTTCTGCATCGTTTACTGTTAATGGTCTTAATATTAACCTTTCTGTTTCTAATGTTTTTTCTTCTTTCATACTATCACTCCTATACAAAAAAAGCCTTATGTAGAAATCTTTAAGACTCCTCCATAAGACTTTAATCTTATTTCTGTGTAAGTAACTTTTGTTACTCTATACCGCTCGCTTTTGCTAGGTATACTCCTAAAACTTATTAGTAGTTTACCATATTTTTACACTAGTTGTCAATATTAAAAAGCTGTTAAATTGCTTATTCTTATATTTACATTATATTACATATTTTTTTCCTATTAATCTTTTCAGGTTTTCTATTGTATCATTATGTATTTTTTGTCCCGCACCACTCATACAATACTCTTTAAGTACATATACTTCATAATTATTCTCAAACAAATCTAATGCGGTTTTTAAAACGCAAGCGTCTGTATCAAATCCACACAAATATATCTGTTCAACATCATTTTCTTTTATGTATTTCACTAATTCATTATTTACCGCGGAGTAAATAGTTTTTTCAAAAACTTCATTGTTTTTTGTGTCAATCATTATGGCTTGATTATCTTCTGTTATGCAACCTTTATATTTCAATTTTTTATACCATATACTATCTTTACTATTTATAAACTTTGTAAAAGCAACTTTTTCATATTTATTTGAATTAACAAGTTCTTGTATTTTTTTTACATATGGCTCTGTGATTTCGTTTATAAAACTTTTTTGAGCATCAATTACTAATAGCAATTTTTTCATACTCTGTATTTCTCCTTCCTTATTGGATATGTCTTTAAGTTTTCCAATTTATATTAATCTGTTATCATATATCCTACTCCACGGATGGTTTTTATATATTTATCATATCCATATTGTTTTAATGTTTTTCTTAATCCACTTGCATATACTTCTACTACGTTTGTAGTTGTAAATGAATCAAATCCCCATATTTTATCAAATATCTGCTCTTTTGTTATTATTGTTCCTTTTGAATTTATAAGGTATTCTAATATATCAAATTGCTTTCCCTGTAGTGTGATTTCTTTATCTTTTATAAATGCTCTCCTACTTTTTATATTTAGTTTTAAATCTTTAAACTCTATTTCATCTTGCTTATATGCTCCATTTGTTCTTCTAATTATGGCTTCTAGTCTTGCTAGTAATTCTTCTCTCTCAAATGGCTTTACTAGGTAGTCATCTGCTCCATAATTAAATCCTTTTAGTTTGTCATTTAATGTGTCTTTTGCTGTTAATATTAAAACTGGTGTTAATACTTTGTTTTCTCTAAGTTTTAATAACACATCATATCCTGACATTTCTGGCAACATAAGATCTAATATTATTGCATCATATATATTTTCTTTTGCCATCATATATGCTTCATAACCATCATACGCTTGTTCTGTATCAAATTTTTTGCATATACATTGTTTTATTGTGTCTGATAAAGTTCTTTCATCTTCTACAATTAGCACTTTCATATTCTTACCTCTATTGCATATTATATCACATTTTTATAATTAAAAAAATTTGTAGGAGAAAAGATTATAAATGGGGATGGAAATAATCTTTTCTTTTCCTACTTCTGGGGTGATATTAATTTAGTCTTTCCTTTGTTGATATTTGTATTATATTTTTTTAATATTAAATTAATATTAAAAAATAGAAAGATTTAATCTTTCTATTTGCAATTTACTAACTTGTCTCCTTTATATTCTACCTTCATTGTAAAGAATTCTTTTTGTTTCTGCATTTTTTCAAAAAAGAATCTATCTCCTTCCCATGTTGGTAAGTCTAATATTTTATCTTTATCAATCCATTGTAAAGTACCTTCATTGCATTCTTTAAGTTCTCCTTCAAATTCACTTGCTGTAAATACATACATATGCTCTGTTTCCCATTTATCAGATACAAATGTTACTAAGCATCTTAATTTGTATTTCGTTAGTGTTAGACCAGTTTCTTCTTTTACCTCTCTAACTAAACATTCTTCTGGAGATTCCTTTTCTTCAAATTTTCCGCCGACTCCAATCCATTTTCCCTCATTTAAATCGTTTTCTTTTTTATTTCTATATAGCATTAAGTACTTATCATTTTTTTCTATATAACATAGTGTTGTAAATTTCATAATAATCACCATATATAAAGTAGCATAAATTTATTCATTTTACAATATATTTGTTTCAATAACAAAAAGAGATTAGCCATGCTAATCTCTTCTCTGGTGCGGATGAAGGGAGCCTCCGGCCAAGCGCGTCGGTAAAATAGTCCAAAGGGACTATTTTAGCCTTCGTTTCGGCAGGCTCCAGTCCTGCTCGAAACTCGGCAACCTTCTTTTCAAGTCCCTTTCCTAAGTATACAAAAAGAGATTAGCCATGCTAATCTCTTCTCTGGTGCGGATGAAGGGACTTGAACCCCCACACCGAAGTACTGGTTCCTAAGACCAGCGCGTCTGCCAGTTCCGCCACATCCGCATATTTTATTGACATTGATTATTGTAGCATTTTATATGCAAAGTGTCAATATCTTTAATTAATTTTATTTGTAATTTTTTAAAATTTTTATGGCATTGTAGGTCGCCAAGCATGACGACCTACTATATTTTTCAAAAGCTATTCTTCGTCTTTTGTTGTATTTATTTTTAATAACTTAAATATTTCTACTATTATTACTGGTGCAAGTACTAACATTACTGTTTCGAATACGTGCATTGCTGGCAGCATTACTAATCCAAATATATCTCTTAATCCTTGTGTAAATAGTATTACAAACATTAAACTTGCTGATACTACTGTTGCTAAAATTAGTTTGCTATTATTAAATATTCCTGTTTTGAATATCGTTCTTTTGTTATCTCTTATGTTAAATACATGTACTAGTTCAGAAAGTGCTAGTACGTAAAATGCCATTGTTTGGCCTATTTTTACCTTTTCTTCTTGACTTACATCTGGTGTTGAAAGTCCAATTATGAATGCAGTAAGTGTAAGTAATCCTATCATTAATCCTTGATATACTATTCTCCATGTCATTCCTTTTGTAAATATTCCTTTTTTAGTATTTTTTAAAGGCTTTCTTTTCATTACATTGTCTGCTGCTGGGTCTACTGCAAGTGCTAATGCTGGTAATGAATCTGTTACTAGGTTAATCCATAATATGTGTATTGGTAATAATGTTTCTATTAATGTTATATCTACTCCAAATTGCTTTGACAATAATGGAGTTATTAGTATTGCTAAAAATAGTACTACTATTTCTCCTATATTGCTTGACAATAGGAATTGTATTGCTTTTAGAATATTATCATATATACGTCTTCCTTCTTCTACTGCTGACACAACTGTTGCAAAGTTATCATCTGTTAAAATAACGTCTGCTGCTTCTTTTGCAACATCTGTTCCAACTACTCCCATTGCACAACCTATATCTGCAATTTTTAATGATGGTGCATCATTTACTCCATCTCCTGTCATAGCAACGGTTTCTCCATTTGCTTGCCATGCTTTTACTATTCTTACTTTATGTTCTGGTGAAACTCTTGCATATACAGAATATTTCCTTACATTTCTAATTAGTTCTTCATCACTCATTTCTTCTAATTCTGTTCCTGTAATTGCCTCATCATCATTTTCTAGTATTCCTAAGCTTTTTGCTATTGCTATTGCTGTTATTTTATGATCACCAGTAATCATTACTGTTTTTATTCCTGCTTCTTTACATTCTTGTACTGCATCTTTTACTTCTAGTCTAGGTGGATCTATCATGCCTACCATACCAATATATGTTAAATTAGATTCTAATTCTTTTATTTCTTCTGCTGTTGGTTTATGGTCTAGTACTTTATATGCCATTGCTAAAACTCTTAATGCATTTTGTGCCATTTCCATGTTGTATCTTCTAATTATTTCTTTGTATTCTTCTAAATCTGTTTTTATATCGCCTTCTAATATATATGAACTACAATTTGCCAAAAGTTCATCTACTCCACCTTTTGTATAAACTACATAATTTCCGTTTTCTTCGTGTACTGTTGTCATTAATTTTCTATCTGAATCAAATGGAATTTCTGCTACTCTTGGAAACATTCCATATACTGATGGATCAAAATCTAATTTAAATGCCATATCTACTAATGCCGTTTCTGTTGGATCTCCTGTAAGTTTGTCGTCTTCTGAAATTTTGGTATCATTACAAAGCATACTTGCATATACTAATTTTTGAATATCTATCATATCTGCTGATTCTTCTAAGTTTACAAGGTTTCCATCACAAAATACTTTTTCTACTGTCATTTTATTTTGTGTTAATGTTCCGGTTTTGTCTGAGCAAATTACTGAAGCGCTTCCTAATGTTTCTACTGCTGGCAATTTTTTAACAATTGCATTTCTTTTTACCATCCTTTGTACGCCAATTGCAAGTACTATTGTAAATACTGCTGGCAAGCCTTCTGGTATAGCTGCTACTGCTAAACTTACAGCTGTCATAAACATATGTATTGGTTCTTTTCCATATAAAAGACCTACTACAAAAATTACAGCACATATTGCTAATGCTACAATTCCTAGTGTTTTTCCTAATTTATTTAATTTTTGTTGAAGTGGTGTTCCTTGTTCTTCTGCTGTGTTTATTATATCCGCTATTTTTCCTACTTCTGTATTCATTCCTGTTTCTACTACAACAGCTTTCCCTCTACCATAAGTAATTAAACTCGAAGAAAATAGCATGTTTACTCTGTCTCCTATACCTATCTTTTCGTCTTCTATTTTTGCTGCCATTTTTTCTACTGGCACAGATTCTCCTGTTAAAGCAGATTCTTGCGATTTTAAATTTACTGCTTCTATTATTCTTAGGTCTGCTGGTACATAGTCACCTGTTTCTAGTATTACAATATCACCTGGTACTAGTTCTTTAGATTGAATAACTTGAAGCTTACCATCTCTTACAACTTTTGCAACGTGTGAACTTAATTTTTGTAAAGCTTCTAATGATTTTTCTGCTTTGTTTTCTTGGGCTACCCCTATTATTGCATTTACTACTACAACTACTAATATAATAATTGTATCTGTAAATCCCTCTCCTTGTGCTACTCCAACAACTCCAGAGATTATTGCAGAAATTATAAGAATTATAATCATAAAGTCTTTAAATTGTTCTAAGAATTTTACAAATAAACTTTTTTTCTTCTTTGCTTTTAATTCATTTAGTCCATATTCTTCTTGTCTTTTTTGGGCTTCTTCTGCTGTTAAGCCATTTTCTGCATTTGTTTTTAGTGTAGATTCTACTTCATCTACTGTTTTATTAAACCAATTTATTGCCATTGTTTTCCTCCTTGTTTTTTAAAATTTTTCTTACTGTATTAAAATTATCGTTTCCCGTTAATATTATATCAAAATTTTCTTTATATCTTTCTAAGTTTTGCTCTGCATTTTCATCTAAAAAGCCAAATGTTAAAGTGTTTTGTAACTTTTCTTTGTCTATCATTTTTATATCTTCTATTAAGTCTCCAAATACTAAAGCTTTTTCTCTTTCTTCTATCTGGTTTCTTATATTCTCTGGTATTCTTATATACTCTTTATTTGATGTTGCCATTATCTTGTCCATATTTATTGTTGTTATTCCATTATTAAACTCAAAAAAATTAGAAACTATTTTTATATTATTAAACATGCAATTTTCTTTTTCTAAAAAGGCTTTTACTATGTTTCCTATCCCTGAAGACATAATTATTACAGGAATATTGTTATCATTCATTTCTTGTAAAAATTCTTTTGCACCAGGCCTTAAATATAAGTCTGCATTTAATAATGCATTTTTTATACTTTCTTTTGTTATATATTTTGATAAAAGTGTAAAGCTTTCTTTTGCCCATTCTTTCATTATTTGTTGTTTTTTATTTTCTTCGATTGTGTAGTCTAATTCTAATGGTCTATAATGCTCATATATCTTAGTTCTTTTTTCTAAACATTCTCCACCTAGATATTGTGGTATTACTCCCATTGTTGGCTCACTTTCTGCTGTTGTAAGAGTTCTATCAAAATCTGTTATTACAAAATAATTATTCAAATTATTAAATTTATTTAGTTTTTCTTTGCTTATTATGTATGGCATATTGTTTCCTTTCATATTTGCACCAATTTGAGTTTTCAAGATTTTTCTATTTAATCAAAAAGACTTTTAAAGAAACTAATTTTCATAGCTTCTTTAAAAGTCTTGCTTACCATTTAGGCTCACTAACCAGTTTAAAACGAGGTTGTTGATTAGTAATTTTTAAGCTACTCCCTTTTAAAATTTGAAGAGTTCTGGTCTCTTCTTCTTATACTTTTCACTTGCTAAATATAATATATTTTTTTATTTGATTTGTCAAGACAAATTTTTTATGTTTTTTTACTTCTATGTTTACTTTTACTTTATTTATGATATACTACTTGTGGTGATATTTTATGGGGAAAATTAAATATTTATTTAAACGCATTATTAAAATGGATTATAAAAATATGTTTAGAATAGCCAAAGCTATTAGTAAAAAAACTAAGAAAAACTATATTTCGATTGTAATTGATATGATTAAATGTGGTTTTAAATATCAAGCAGGATATTATGATTATCAAGAGTTTGAGTTTTATAATTTAAATAATGAAGAACGAAAAACCTATTTAACTCGTGGTAAAAACAATGAAATTATTAAAAAGTTCAATGATAAATCTAGTTTTCACAAATTTGAGAACAAAGTAGAATTCAATAAAATATTTAATAAGTATTTAAAAAGAAATTGGATGATGCTAACACCTGATAATTATAATGATTTTGAAACTTTTTTCAAGTCTAATAATGCAATTATTGTAAAGCCTATTGATGATGAAGGTGGTCACGGAGTTGAGAAATATGTTTATTCTCCTGATGTTAACTGTAAAGAAATATATAATAAATTAATTGCAAATGATCAACTATTAATCGAAGAATGCATTAAGCAACATCCAGACATGAACGTTTTATATGATAAGTCTGTAAATACTATGAGAATGTTTACTTTTTACAAGGATGGTAAATCTTATTTTCTACAAGCTGTACTTAAAATTGGTAATGGTGGTGTTGTAGATAATTTTTCAAGTGGTGGAATGTATACTTATGTAAGTAATGAAGGAAATGTTTATGTAGAAGCAATTGATAGAAATGACAATATTTATACTGAACATCCTATTTCAAAGAAAAAAATTGTTGGCTTTAAAGTTCCAATGTTTAAAGAAGCTGTTGAGCTTGTAAAGGAATGTGCTAAAGTTATTCCAGAAGTGGCTTATGTTGGTTGGGATGTAGCAATTTCTGAAAATGGCCCAGTAATTGTCGAAGGAAATTGTTTTCCAGGGGTATATCAAGTAAAACCTAGTTTGATAACTAGAAAAGAAGGTTTAATTCCTAAGTATAATGAAATTATGAAGATATTTTAATTCAAAAAAAGTTATAGTTTTCACTATAACTTTTTATTTTTGGTGGAGATGGAGGGAGTTGAACCCTCGTCCAATAATATTTCCATACAAGCTTCTACAACAATAGTTTATTATTAAATATTCCCTCTAATTCTTGTTAATAAACAAACTTGAATTTTTGGTAGTCTTAAAATTACCCATTATTTCCAAGACAAGAAATAATTTTGTTTCCTACTTTAATCGACGCTTTATCCATACCAGTAGGCCTTATGGTAAAACGACGTGCCATTAACTAGGCAGCGTATGCTAATTCTCTATTATCAGCGTTTATTTTTAATTTCTCGTTTTTTAAGTGGCCAACGAGAATCCACTTGTCGCAACTCATATTTCTACATTACTGTCGAAACCAATTACATCCCCATGTACATACTTTATTATACTATAATTATTGTTTGTTTACAATAATTTAGTTATATAAAGTATTTATATATTTTTCCATGTTTTTTGCAGCTTCTTTTCCTGCTTTTATTGCTAAGCACACTGTTGCTTTGCTTTGGCAAACATCTCCTCCTGCAAATACGCCTTCTATATTAGTTTGACAATTTTCGTCTATTTTTATAAGTCCATTTTCCAATTGTATTTTTTCTTGTTCTATTATTTCCTTATTTGGTTTTAGTCCTATTGCAAATATTATTGTGTCTGCATTTATATAGAATTCACTACCTTCAATGTCTTTTACTTCTCCGTTTGTTGTATCTGTTTTTATGCATCTTACTTTTTGTATTTTGCCTTCTTCTACGTCTGCTTCTAATACTTTTGTATTGTATATAACTTCTACTCCATCTTCCATAGCTTCTTCTAATTCTATTTCTCTTGCTGGCATTTTTTCTCTATTTCTTCTATATACAATTGTACTGCTTTTTGCGCCCATTCTTATAGCAGCTCTTGCAGAGTCTGTTGCTACATTTCCTCCTCCAATTATTATTACATTTCCTAGGTCATTTATTATTCTTTTTGCATTATATTCTTTTAATATATAATCAGATCTATGTATTTTGTTACATTCTTTGTTAGTTAAATGATATGTACTTGCTGTTTCAGCTCCAATTGCTACAAATATTGCTTTATAGCCATTCTTCTTTAAGCTTTCTATTGTTATATCTTTTCCAAATTCGATATTTGTTTGTATGTTTATTCCTAGGCCTTTTATTCTTCTTGTTAAATTTTGTGTAATATCTCTTGGTAACCTAAATCCTGGTATTCCATATGTTAGAAGTCCGCCTATTTCTTCTTCTTTTTCAAATATTGTAACTTCAAAACCTTTTTTAGAAAGTTCTACTGCACATTCTATTCCAGCTGGGCCTGAACCTACTACTGCTATTTTAATATTATTAGATTTTTGCCTTTCATTCACATATATTACATTGTTTTTCCTGGCCCAATTATTTACATATTTCTCTAACTTATTTACTTGGATAGGTTCTCCTTTTATTCCCTTTATGCAATTTCCTACGCAACACTCTTCGTATGGGCAAACGTTAGAACATATGTTACTCATAATATTATTCTCTTGTAATATTTTATATGCTTCTTCTAGGTTTCCATTTTTTATTTGTTCTATAAATTGCGGAATGTGTGTACTTATTGGGCATCCTTTTTGACACATTGGTACTTTACAATTTAAACATTTATTTGCTTCATTTTGTGCTTCTTGTAAACTGTTCAATTTTATTCTCCTTTTTTTATTTGGTTTAATTTAGTTGAAGACTAAATTCATTTTGAAAATTAAAATATTAAAAATGAAAAAAAATTGCGAATGGATTGAGCTTGAGGTAGAAATTGTTCTTCTCTCGGAGTAGGGAATCTCATCTCTTGAGGGCGCTGCGGAGAGAGGAGATTTACAATTTCTACGAAAGTGACATGACCGAGCGGTTTTTTTGAATTTTAATCTTTTAATTGTTAATTAATCGGGTGAATTCAGGACAGTCCCCAAAATCCCCAGGTTTGGTGATTTTGAGGGACAGTCCCTAGAATTCCCCCTCACACAAATTACAATTTGTATAATTTGTTTTGTTCTATATATTTGTATACTTCTCTTGATAAATATTTTTGTGCTTCACTATCATTTTTTGCTATCATTTCTCTTATTTCAGTTGATGAAATCACATTTTTGTCTCTTTTTATGACTATATATTTTTGGTCTTTTATTTTGTTATAATCTTTCCATTTGCTCATTTTTTCGAAATTATCTGAGCCCATTATAAAATACACTTCGCATTTTTTAGAATATTTTTGATTAATTAGCTCAAATGCATCCACTGCAAATAATTTTTTATCTTCTTTTATCTCAATGTCATCTACTTCTAATTTGTTATTGTCTTTTATAGCTAGTTTTATCATATTTAGTCTATGTTCTGCCGATATTAGTCCACTTTTTATATATGAATCATTTACTGGAACAAAAATAACCTTGTCCAATTTTTTTGTTTTTACTAAATTATTTGCTAATTCAATATGTATACTTGTTGGAGGATTAAAGCATCCTCCAAAAAATCCTATTTTTTCCATAACTATCCCTTATTTAAATAAGTATCCAAATTGCTCGTCTATCTGTTTTGTAAATGTTTCATTGTTGTCTGCATTGAATCTTATTACTTTAATATTTTTTGCATCTTTTTCTACTTCATCGGCTAATTTTAAGTACTCATTTTGTTGTTTTATGCTACTTTCTACATTAAATGCTTGATATTGATGTTTATCTCTTTTTATACGTTTTTCAAAAACTGATGTGTCTTTCAAATATAAAACTACTAAATATATGTTAAAATTTAATTTATCTAGTTTTTCTAATAGCATTTTATATGTGTCATCAAAAGAATATGGCTTATATCCTAGTCTTCCATATATTTCTTCTGTGAAAAAGGTTCTGTCAAAAATCATGTTTACGTCTTCACATGCTTCTATATATTCTAATAATTTTAGATATTTTTTTTCTATTTTTTTGTGTCCTGCTTCAGTTTTATCTTTTATTCCTGTTAATCTATATAAATCTGTTGCACTCATTTTTTCTCTTAAATAGTTTGTAAATGTTGTTTTTCCTGCTCCTTGTGGTCCTTCTACTATTATTATTGTATCTTTCATTTTTTTCACCTTCACAATATAAAAATCATGCTTTTATTTTAGCATGACTTTTATATTATTTTCAATAGTTTTAATTATATTCTATTAAATAATGGTTCTATATTTTCTAGTTTTATACCATCTTCTATTGTTGTAAAATTCCATTGTGGATTTTGTATTTTTAAATATTCTCTTATTTTTTTACATGACTTTGGCATAAATGGTTCAAACAAATTAGATAAATTTGCTATAATAACTGCGCAAGTATATATTGTATTATTAAAGCCCTCTATGTCTTCTTTTTTCTGGATCCATGGTTTATTTTCATCATAGAACTTATTTGCATATTCTACAAGATCCATAACTTTTTGTGTTGCAGCTCTAAATTCTAGATTTTCTATTAAGTTTGAAACTTCTTTATATGTGTTTTCTATTTCTATTTTTGCTTGTTCATCTAATTTACCATTTGGAATTTGTGTTAACTCTTTAAATCTCAATGTTCTATTTACTAGATTTCCAAATTTGTTTAATATCTCATTATTATGTGTTCTTTCAAATTCTTCAATTGTAAAGTTTGTGTCTTTCTTTTCTGGTCCATTGTTTATAATATGGAATCTTAATGAGTCTGTGTTGTATTTTTCAAGCATTTCTAATGCTGTAATACCATTTCCTTTGCTTTTTGATATTTTTTCATCATTAATATTTAGATATTCTGTTGAAACTATTACATCTACCAAATGGAAATTGTCTTCTAGTCCAGCTAGTAGCCCATTGAATATTATGCTATGGAATACTATATTATCTTTTCCATGGCACATATATATTTTATTGTTGTGTCCTTCTTTCCAAAAATCCTCCCAATTGAATCCATTTTCTTCTGATAGCTTCATTGTATCAGTTAGGTAACCAAGTACAGCTTCTATCCACACATACATTCTTTTAGTTTCATATCCTGGAAGTGGTATTTTGATTCCCCAATCTAAGTCTCTTGTTACTGCTCTGTCTTTTAATCCTTGTTTTAAATATTTTTCTGTTTCATTTCTTGCATTTACTCTCCAGAATTGTTTGCATTTATCTGTATTTGCTTGGATTATATCTTGAAATTTAGATAAAGCAAAATATAAATTTTTATTGTCCTTTTCTATTGTTTTGCTTCCGCAACTTAAACAAACGCCATCTTTCAATTCCTCTACCGATGGAGTATGTCCACAGTTATCACATTGGTCAGCTTTTGTTATTTCTCCACACTCTGGACATTTAATCTGAATTTCTCTGTCTTGTAAAAACTTATTGCATTTTTCACAATATGCTTGTGGTTCGATTTTTTCATATATATATCCATTATCATATAATTTTTTAAATATTTCTTGAACTTTTTTAGCATGGTATTCTGTTTCTGTTTTTGAATATAAATCATAAGAAAAACTCATTGCGTTAAATGCTTTAACAAATTCTTCATGATATTGCTCTGCTATTTCCTTTGGTGTTCTTCCTTCTTTTTTTGCTCTTTCTGTTATTGGTGTCCCATGGCAATCTGTTCCTGATACGTAAAGCACATTATCTCCATTGATTCTGTGGTAACGTGCTAAAATATCTCCTGATATTAAACCTGCTAAATGTCCTAGATGTAAGGAATTATTTGCATAAGGCCATGCTCCACCTATCAAAATATTTTTACTCATTAATTATTCCCCCATTGTTAATAATATAATATTTAAATTTTATCACAGTCATACAAAAATAGCAAGTTTTAGAGATTTAAAACTTGCTATTTTACTTGTTTTTAATTATACTTTTATACTTTATTCCAAAACCAGTCTAAACTGTTATCGATATTTTTCTTTTTATAAAACTTACAAGATATGTCATCTACCCATAAATATCCGAAGAAAGATATAAATATCATTATAAAGTCCATTCCAAGGCTTCCCATTAATGCTGAATGTATTTCTTCTACATTTGCACTTGGTAATGTAAGTTGTATACTATGCATTAAAATTAGTGCTAAAAAGAATATTAATGCTGCTGCTGGTGCATGTGGCTTTTTTATTTCCTTTCCTAAGAATATTAGTAATACTGTTGCTATTAGCAAAAGTACTAAAGTTAATGGGTTTGTTAAATCAATAATGAACATTTTGTTTCCTCCTTTGTTTTTTCTTAAATTTATTATTCTAGTATAATTTATACTAGTTTTGTAAACTAATTTAATTTTTCTTCTATAAGTTTTGCTATTTCTTCTGCTTTTTTAGCTATATAGTTTTTGTCTTTACCTTCTATCATAACTCTTATTAAAGGTTCTGTTCCTGAAGGTCTTATTACAACTCTTCCTTCATTTGCAAATTCATTTTCTATTTCTTTAATTTTTGTTTGTATTTCTTTATCTTCTAAGTATTGACTTTTCTTTTCTGAGTTTACTTTAGCATTTATTAATACTTGTGGGTATATTTGTATTATGTCGCAAAGTTCTGATGCTAAAACGTTTTTTTCTAATAAAATTTGTATTAACATAAGGGAAGTTAGTATTCCATCACCTGTTGGATTGTAATCTAATAAAATTATATGTCCTGATTGTTCTCCGCCTAAATTATAACCATTTTTTAGCATTTCTTCTAGTACATATCTATCTCCAACTTTTGTTTGGCTTAAATTTAAATTATTTTTTTCTGCAAATTTATTCAATCCCATATTGCTCATAATTGTTGCAACTAATGTGTCTTTATTTAATTTGCCTTTTTCTTGCAAGTATTTAGCAAATATTGCAAGAAGTATATCTCCATCTATAAGATTTCCTTTTTCATCTATTGCTAAGCATCTGTCTCCATCGCCATCATATGCTATTCCTAAGCTTAATTTATTATCTAAAACAAATTTTTTTAATCCTTCCAAATGTGTTGAACCACAATCATGATTTATATTTATTCCATCTGGATTATTATTTATTATTTTATATTTTATTCCTAGTTTTTTAAATACTTCTTCTGCTACTTTATAAGTTGCTCCATTTGCCACATCTAAGCCTACTATAAAATCATCTCTTAAATGCTCTTCTATATTATCTTCAAATATTCTTCTAAATAAACAAACATATTCATCCATTAAATCTGTTGCATCTTCTGCTATACCAATTTTATTATGTACAGCAATTAGCTCATTTATTTTTCCGGAGTCCATAACTTCTTCTATTTCTTCTTCTATCTCGTCAGATATTTTCATTCCTTTATTACTAAAATATTTAACTCCGTTAAATTCAAAAGTATTATGTGATGCAGATATTACAACACTTGCATCCGCTTTTAATTTTTTTGTTAAATATGCTACAGCTGGTGTTGGCATAACTCCTAACAATTTTACATTGGCACCATAACTTAAAAAGCCTGATGTCATTGCACTTTCTATTAGTGTTCCAGAAAGCCTTGTATCTCTACCTATTAATATAGTTGGTGCATGATCTGAATGTTTTGATAAAACATATGCTCCTGCTTTTGCAACTTTATAAACCAATTCTGGCGTAAGTTCTGTATTTGCTATTCTTCTAATTCCATCTGTTCCAAAATATTTTCTCACTTGATTGCCTCCTAATATAAGATATTTATCTATTGTTTATTATATATTATTTGATTGTAAAAAAGCAATATATTTTTATTTTGTGCCGAATATTCTATCTCCTGCATCTCCAAGTCCTGGTATTATGTAGGCATGTTCATTTAATTTTTCATCTATTGCTGCACAATAAATTTGTACATCTGGATGTTTTTCTTGCATTGCTTTTATTCCTTCTGGAGCAGCTATTATACATAAGAATTTTATTTTTTTAACACCTTTTTCTTTTAGTAGTTCTATTGCATCTATTCCTGATCCACCTGTTGCAAGCATTGGGTCTAATATTAAAACTTCTCTTTGAGCTATGTCTTTTGGTACTTTAAAGAAGTATACATTTGGTTTAAATGTTTCTTCATCTCTATACATACCAACATGTCCTATTTTAGCATTTGGTACTACTTGAATTATTCCATCTAGCATACCTGTTCCAGCTCTTAAAATTGGAACAAATGCATAATTATCTTCATTAATCTTTCTTGTTTTCATTTTTTGAATTGGAGTTTCTATTTCTACTTCTTCTAATTTTGCATCTTTCATTGCTTCATAGCAAAGTATTGTAGCAAGCTCTGATACTATCTCTCTAAATTCTTTTGTTCCTGTTTTTTTATCCCTTAAAATTGCTAATTTGTGTTCAACTAATGGGTGTTTTAATTCGATTACTTCCATAATCACTGCCTCCTTAAATATTTTATTTTAAATTTACATACGCTCTGGCATTTCCATTCCTAACAATTCTGCTCCTGTTTTTAATACTGTATCAACAGAATATGTTAAGAATAATCGTGCGTTTTGAACGTCTTTGTCTTCTGTAATTATTCTATGTTCATTATAATATGTACTAAAGCTTTGACTTAAATCTATTAAGTACCTAGCCAAAATTGATGGCTCATTCTTTTCTGCAGCACTTTTTATAACATCATTAAATTGATATATAAGTTTTAATGTGTCTAGTGCTTCTTTTTCATTTATTTTTGAAAAATCTATTTCTTCTATTTTTGGCATATAACCTGCTTTATTTAGTAAACTTCTTGTTCTTACATAAATGTACTGAATATATGGCCCTGTTTCTCCTTGGAAGTTAAGAAGCATATCCCAATCAAATATTTCATCTTTAATTCTGCTATTCGATAAATCGTTAAATATAATTGCTCCTACTCCAACTTTTCTTGCTACTTCTTCTTTATCTTCTAATTCTGGATTTTTTTCATTTATTATATCTTTTACTTTATCTATTGCTTCATTTAAAATATCTTCTAAAAATACTGAATTTCCTTTTCTTGAGCCTATTTTTTCTCCATCTTTATCTACCACAAGCCCGAAAGGAACATGCACACAATTTTTAGCATAGTTTTCATATCCCATTAATTCAAATACTTTAAATACTTGTTTAAAATGTAATGCTTGTTCATTTCCTACTACATAAATTGCTTTATCAAAATTGTATGTATTCATTCTATCTTCTAAAGATGCTAAATCTCTTGTTGCATATATTGTAGTTCCTGCAGAAGTAATTATTATACATGGTGGCATATTATATTTTTCTAAGTCAACTACTTGTGCTCCTTGAGATTCTTTTAATAATCCCTTTTCTTTTAATTCTTCTACTACTGGTTCCATTTTATCGTTATAGTATGCTTCACCATTATATGAATCGAACTTTGAGTTTAGTAATTTATATGTTTTTTCGTAATTTTCTAAACTTATTTTTCTAATATGTTCCCATAGTTTATATGTTTCTTGATCTCCATCCTCTAGTTTTTTAAACTCTGCTCTTGCTAAGTCTGTAAGCTCTGGTTTTTCTTTTTCTTCTTTGTTAAAACGTATATATGTTTTTAATATGCTTGACATTTCATCGTTTTTAAAATCATATTCGTCTTTCCAAAGCTTAATTCCTGCCATAACTTTTCCAAATTGAAGACCCCAGTCTCCTAAAAAGTTAATTCCTACACTGTTGTATCCAAGAAAATTATATATTTTATATAGAGCTCCTCCTATTACAGTTGAACGCAAATGTCCAATATGAAATGGTTTTGCAATATTTGGTGCAGAATAATCTATTACAACGTTTTTTCCTTTGCCAATATCTGATGAGCCATATTTCTCCTTATTTTTTGCAACATCTTCTAGTACTTCTTTCGCTAGTGTTTGCTTGTTTACATATATGTTTAGATATCCACCTACGACTTCAATTTTTTCTATTATTTTTTCATCTATTTTTATGTTCTCTTTTATATCATTTGCAATCATTGGTGGTGCTTTTCTTAATTCTTTAGCAAGTTTAAAACATGGAAATGCATAATCTCCCAAATCGCTATTTGGTGGGATTTCTATGTAATTTTCTAATTCTTTGCTATCTAAATTTGTTACTTCTGCAATTTCTTTTGCAATTTCTTGTTTAAAATTTACCATTCTACTTCCTCTCTTTCTAGTCCCCTAAACAAATATCTAAGTCTCTTGCCACTCTTACTAAATCATCATCCATTGTTACTCTTTTTATGTTTGTGCTTTCTGTTCCTCCAGAACGTGCTCCTATTTCTTTATTATTTCCTACAACTTCTTCTAATGTTACATATCCTAATCTTCCATTTTGTAATGTTACTAATACGTTAAACTTACCTTCTATAGCAAGTTCCATTGCTTTGCTTCCATATTTTGTAGATAGGACTCTATCAAATGCTGTTGGTGTTCCTCCTCTTTGAACATATCCAAGTACAGTATTTCTAGATACCATTCCTGTTAACTCTTCTAGGTCTCTTGAAAGTTTTTCTCCTATTCCACCAAGTCTTATGTTGTCTAATCCTGCTCCATCATGCAAAGTTCTTTTAACTGTTAGTTCTCCACCTTTTGGTTTTGCTCCTTCTGATACAACTATTATACTGAATTTCTTTCCTTCTGCTTTTCTTCTATTTATTTTTTCTACTATTTTCTCTATATCATATGGTATTTCTGGAATTATTGCAGCATCTGCTCCTCCTGCTATTGCTGATTCTAATGCAATCCATCCTGCATATCTTCCCATTACTTCTAATGTCATTATTCTGTGATGGGATTCTGCTGTTGAGTGTAATCTGTCTAGTGCCTCTGTTGCAACAGATACAGCTGTATTGTACCCAAATGTTATTTCTGAATGTGCTACATCATTATCTATTGTCTTTGGAATTCCTATTACGTTTAATCCTCTTAAAGAAAAGTCTCTTGCTGATTTTTGTGTTCCGTCTCCACCTAATGTAAATATACAATCAAAGCCTGCATCTCTTACATTTTCTACTGCTTTAAAAGACATATCTTTATATACTGTTTGTCCATTTTCTTCTACTGGATAATTAAATAGGTTCGTACTATTTGATGCTCCTATAATTGTTCCACCTCTATGAAGTAAACCTGATGCACTTCCATTTGATTCTAATTTTATATAGTTGTTTTCTAACATTCCTTTATAGCCTTCTATATATCCATAGCATTCTACGCCATGTGTTTCGGCTGTTTTTACTATTGCACGAATTACTGCATTTAATCCTGGGCAATCTCCGCCATTTGTTATTATTGCAACTTTTTTAACCATTTAAAAATCACCTCAAAAAAATCTTCTAAAATTTCTCTGTATATTATATCAATAAAAAAAATATTTACAAGTTATTTGTAAATATTTTCTTTGTTTTTTATAGCGTAGAAAATATATATTTGTGATTTAGCCCACAACATATTATTGTTTTTTAATTACTCTATTGATTGGCGTACCTACTACTGTAACATTATCTTCTACATTTTTTAAGACTATTGCTCCTGCCCCTATTTTTACATTATTTCCTATAATAATCGGTCCAAGTACTTTTGCTCCTGCTCCCACCATTACATTACTACCAATAGTTGGATGTCTCTTATTTTTGTCTTTTCCTGTTCCTCCTAAAGTTGCTTGATGATATATTGTACAATCATCTCCAATTTCGGCTGTCTCTCCTATTACAATTCCCATTCCATGATCTATAAATAATCTTTTTCCTATTTTTGCTCCTGGATGTATTTCTATTCCTGTAAAAAGTCTTCCCACTTGTGAAATTATTCTTGCCAAGAAAAAACATTTATTAATATAAAAAAAATGAGCTATCCTATGATATACCAGTATATGAAAACCCGGATATAATAGCATAACTTCTAATATATTTCTCGCCGCCGGATCCTTTTGCATTATATTTTTTGCATCTAAATACAACTGTTTCATATAAAATCACCTAACATATAATATACAAATTTTAATTTGTATATTATATGCGCCAGTTCTATTTATTGCTAATATGTATTGTTTCTGCACTTACATTCAATTCTCTTGAAACTATATTTTGTATTTGTGCTACTTCTTCTGGCTTTAATTCATCTGCTTGTATTACAACACTTATACTGCCTTCATTTGCAAATATTACTACATTTTTGAACCCTTTTGCAATTATTAAATTTTCTGCTATCATTATTGCATTTTTTGTATTGTTTATATTGTTTATCTTTTTTAATGCTTCTTGTTTTTGTTCTGCTGTTGCATTTGCATTGTTATACATTTCTTGATATGTTTCTAGTGTTTCAGAATACATTGTATTTCTATCTAGTTTTGATGTTATAAAATAATAATCATTTTCGCTTTTTTTACTTTCTTGTTGTTTTTGCTCTGTTGCATTTGTTTCTACTAAATTCTCCTGTTCATTACTCATCTCATTACTAATGACATTTTCATTGTTTTCTACTATTGCATTTTCTTCTACATTGTTTTCATTGTGTGGAACTGTACTCACAAATTCTGCATCTCCAATAGCTGTATCAGTTCTTTCTGCTATTGTACTTGTTGCAACGTTTTCTTGATTTGTTGTAAAATTCAAGTATCCTGCTGTTATAAGCATTAGTGAAACCACCAATACTATTAATTGGTTTCTTTTTAAAATCTTCATAACTCTTCTCCTTTTGTTCTTAAATTGACATTTCAAAAACTTGTATTCTATATGTAGAAATTCCTGTAGCTGCTGAAACAGCTTGAATTATGTTTGTTTTTATAGCCGGATTTGAAGCTCCTTCTGCTGTAACTATTGCACCCTCTATTTTTGGCATAATTACTTTTTGCGTAATTGGAGTTTTTTGTCCGTTTTTTTCTTCATATATAATCTCTTTATCTGTGTCTGTTTGTTCAATTTTTCTTACACCCCCATTTGTATCTGTTTCTTCTGTATTGTTTAAAGTGTTTTTTTCGTTATACATTGCAACGACTTCACTAGTTTCTGAATATGTAACCAGAACTTTTACCTTTCCAACTCCTGCTATTTTAGATAGTATGTCCTCTAAATTCTCCTCTAAATTATATTCATTAAGCTGGCTATTATTACTGTCTATGCTATTATTTATGTTTTCTGCTAGTTTTTTATATGATGTATTGCCGTTCTCTTGATTTGTTTCTTCTTTTTTTCCTCCCCATATTGTATTTATTGCAATTATAGTTATTATTAATAGAATTAAAAATACTACAAGATTTTCTATGTTCTTTTTGTTATTTTGCTCTTTTTGTTTTGAAATAGACTCTTTAAATTTTTTTATGCTTTCTTTTAGCATTTTTCTACCCCCTTATTATTCATTTATATGGATTTTTTCTTTTTCTAAATAATATGTAGCATTTATATATTCTTTAAATTCATTTATTTCCTTTTCTGTTGCTGTTTTATCTTTGTTTTCTATTATTTCATTGTTTTGCACATTTTTTGAGATATTTATTTCTTTTATTTGATTTACATCATTATTTTTCTTACTTGTTTCGTTTTTTTCTACTTTCATAACTAAGCTATTTAGCATTCCATATCGATTCTCGTCTTCTGTTTCTATGTATACATTTAGTGAAGTTATATTTAAATTCTTTTCATTTGCTCTTTTTCTTATATCTTCTTCTATTTTCTTTTTATATGTGCTTTCTATATATTTATCTGTATCTATTTTTAGTGAATTATTCTCTTGGTATGTACTCATTTGTTTAGTTGTATTTTCAATCAATGTATTTATATTGGTTTTTGTAAACTTGTTTATTAATGGATATATTATTGTAAATAATATATATACTCCTATTACTGTTTTTACATATTTTTTATTCTTTCCTTCTGGCAAAATTATTTCTATAATTGTTGCAATTATTACTGCTAAAATTATCCCTTGTGCCCATGAATTTATGAATTTTATCAAGTTTTAACACCTACCTATACATCATCCCATTATTAGTTATCTTTATACACATTGCTAGTCCAATTATTAGTAGCGTAGCAACAAAAAACATTATCCCAAGTAATACTTTAAATGTTCCTCCCATTTGTTCTAATAATGAAACTATTTTTTTATCTGCTATTGGCTCACATATTGCAGATGTAAAGTAATATGCTGTTGTTAATAGAGTTAATTTTATAATTGGCATTGCACATATTCCTATTATTACAAACATTCCAACTATCCCTATTGAATTTTTTATAATAGATGTAGAACCTAATACAACATCTGCTGAATCTCCTAGTGCTTTACCTACTACTGGTATAAACGTAGATGTCGCAGCCTTTACTCCTTTTGCTGTTAGCCCATCGACATTGCTTGTTAATGTTCCTTCCATTGAAAGTATTCCAACAAAAATTGTAATAATTAATCCTAAAAACCATGTGATACCCGATTTAAAAAAATTGGAAAGTTTTCCAATTTGAACTTTATCTGATAAATTTGAAATTATTCCTAACACTGTTGCTATAAGTGTTATAGGAAGTACTACCAATGTTATTGTGTTTCCTATAAAAACTACTGCAAATATAATTAAAGGCTGTATTAAACTAACAGATGCAACATTCCCGGGTAGCAGACATTAGTGCTAAAAGTATTGGAACTAGGCAGTTTATAAATCCAGTTAAATTTGCAATTGAATCTTTTATTCCGGATATTATTGTTGAAAAATTAGCCATTATTAAAGTTACTATAAGTATGTATTGAATATAATATGTAATTTGAGAAACGCTTTCATTTTCTAGGTTCTCTGTAAAAGCCTTTAAAATGCTATGTATTATTATTACTACTATTATGCTTCCTAGCAAATAAATGACATCTACTATTTCATCTCCAAATAATGATATTATTTGTTTAAGAAGTCCTTTGTTATCTATCTCTCCTTTTATTGCAGAACTTAAAAAGTCGTTTAGACTGATATCCGGAAAAACTTCTTTTGTATATTTTTCTCCTTCTTTTATGAATGAAGGAATATTTAGTGCGTCCATTTGTGAAGATATGATTTCATCAGTTGCATAAGTTATATAGTTAACAAAAGAAAATATTAAAATAGAAAAAATTAATAATATTTTTTTTATCATTTGATCTCCTATTTAAGTATGTCAATCACATTAGGCAAATTGGAATTTGTTTAGTTCCGGATGAATTCAGGACAGTCCCCAAAATCCCCAGGTTTGGTGATTTTAAGGGACAGTCCCTAGAATTCCCCCTCACACAAATTCCAATTTATCTGATTGATTTTATGGCAATATGCTTATTACTAACTCCAAAAGTGCTGTTATTATCGGAATTGATATACTTATAATTATTATTTTGCCTCCCAAATCTATTTTGCTAGCTATTGCACTTTCTCCAGAGTCTTTACAAATACTTACTGCAAATTCTGTAAGTATTGCTATTCCGGTTATCTTTAATATTATTTTTAAAAACTCATTTCCTATGCCTGCTTTTTGACTTATATTAGATAACAAGTTTATTATTGAATATAGCTTGTCCATTACCATAAGCAATATAATTGCTCCTGCTATTATAGATGCATAGATTGTAAATTCAGGTTTGTACTGTTTTAAAATAATTATAAGAATAAGTGCTACTAATCCTACACCTATTATTTTTACAATTTCCAATTACATTCACCCTTTACAATCCAAATATTGTTCTAACAGTATTAAATAATGTGCTTATTTCTTTTATTACCATTGTTAAAACTATTACTAATCCGTGCAAGAGTAGTCATCATTGCTTGGTCTTCTCTTCCAGCTCTTACTAATACTTGATGTAATACAGCAACTAATATTCCTATTGCCGCTATTTTAAATAATAAATCTATGTTCATATTTTTACCCCTTTTACATTAATATTATTACTATTGCCATTCCTATAAGCATTCCAAGCGTCCTATACATTTTTTCGCTTTTATCTTTTTGTTGTTCAGCCTTTTTTATTTGACCCTCCAAAAAATCAGTAGTTAATTCTATTTGGTTAAGCTGACCTGTTACATCTGTTTTTCCTAAAAGTTTGCTCAAATTTGATAAAGCTAATCTATCTTCATCATTTATATTAAGTTCTTCCATATTTAATGCTAAATTCCATGCTTCCCCTGCGGCTAAAACCTTCATTTTTTCACTAGCCACTCCAAAAACATTAGAAATATTAGAATTTGTATTTTTTGATATTTGTTCGAATATTTCTGGTATTGGTTCATACGTATATCTTATTTTTGTTTTAAAAATATTAAGTGCATTTTTAAATTCTTTTAGTTCGTTTACTCTATTTCTATATTTATTTGATACCAATATTCCTATAAGTGAACATGATAAAAATATAAATGTATATATTACAATTTTTAATCCTAACATAGTTTAATCACTCCATAATCATGTATTCTAAGTTTTTTCTATCCAGTGTATATACTTTATCTATTTCTGCTTTTCTAATTTTGTCATTCAAAAATACTATTCTTTCAAATATATGTAGATTTAACAAAGTTTTTAAATTTGGATTTATAGATATTTCCTCTAAACTTGCACCATGTGCTGTAAATATTCCTTTTATTCCTGAGCATACGGCATAATTTATCGCCGAAATTTCTTCTTCTTTTCCTATTTCATCTGCAACAATTACTTTGGGTGACATTGACCTTATAAGCATTGTCATTCCTATTGCTTTTGGAATATTGTCTAAAACATCTGTCCTAATCCCCACGTCATTTTGAGGCACACCTTTATACATTGCTGCAATTTCTCCTCTTTCGTCAGCTATACCCACATTTATTCCTTTAAATTCTATTTTTTCTATTCCTGTACTAATTCTTCTTACTAAATCCCTTAATACTGTAGTTTTTCCGCACACCTGGTGGTGACACTATTAAAGTTGTGTAGATATTATTTTCTTCTGTATTTAACACATATTTCAAAAGTTTATTACTGCATCCTTTTATTTCTTTTGCTATTCTAAAGTTTAAGCTTGATATGTAATTTATATTACTAACTTTGTTGTTTTCTATAACACAACTTCCGTGTAATTCCTATTCTATGTCCGCCTTTTACTGTAATAAATCCTTCACATATTTGATTTTGGAAAGAATAAATTGAATTATCGCAAACCTTTTGCATAGTTTTTAATATGTCTTCTTGTAAAATATTACATTTAAATATTTCTTCACGTTTATTGAATTTTAATATTAGAGGTTGTCCTACTCTTAATCTAATTTCTTCAATTGTTTTTAATTTTTCTTCTGTTTCGATTTCAAAAAAGTCTGTTAATATTTTTAATATTTCTTCTGGAAAATAATTTAATATATCAGAAACTAGCATATATACCCCTTACCTTATAACTTGTCTTTAAATATATATATGCTAGTTAAAAAAAATTAGAACTAAAAAATTGTAATTTGCAAAGCAAATTACAATTTATCTTAATACTTGTATTTTTACTAAATCACCATCTTTTAGATTATACTTCTCTCTAAAATTTATGTTAGATACAATTTCTATTATATTTCTTTCATAGTCACTTTCTTCTTTTAAATTTTTTCCTGACCTTACTATATATGCTTTTTGCTCTAACAGTACACATTCTTGCACTTGTACATCATATTTTCCGCCATATTCTTCTGCTTTTATTGTATACGTTGATTTTAAATTATATGGTTCGTTCAATTCAATATTTAGTGTACCTGGGTATAGTTTCATATTTGTTTTTTTGTAAAACGCTTCTTTCATCATATTTACAAATATTTTTGCTATCCCCATTCCCTCTATAACTTTTCCTTCTAATATCATATTTATCCTTCTTTCTTTTTCTATTATAGTTAAAAAAATAAATTTGTCAATTGTTTCGGGAAATTGGAATTTGTGTGAGGGGGAATTCTAGGGACTGTCCCTTAAAATCACCAAACCTGGGGATTTTGGGGACTGTCCTGAATTCACGGAACTAAACAAATTCACAATTTATCTAATAATCTGCTGTTTGCAAATTGCAAAGAAAAATGTCGTTTTTACTTGATTTTATTAAAATAATATTTTAAAATTAACGTAAATAACATTTTGGAGGAATTAATATGAATATTGACCCTATTATAATTGGTATTGCAGGTGGAACTGGTTCTGGCAAGAGTACTCTTGCAGATAATATTAAAAAAGAATTTGCACATAATATAACAATGATATCTCATGATTGTTATTATAAAGCTCATCCAGAGCTTCCTTTTGAAGAAAGGACAAAATTAAATTACGATCATCCTGATTCTATAGAAACAAGCTTGCTTATAGAACATTTAAAGGAATTGAAAAAAGGAAATTCTATAGAAAGACCTGAATATTCATTTATTAATCACCAAAGAGAAGATAAAACCGTTACTGTAGTTCCTAAGAAAGTAATTATTGTAGATGGTATTTTAATTTTTGAAAATAAAGAATTACGAGATTTAATGGATATTAAAATATTTGTAGATACAGATGCCGACATTCGTTTTATTAGAAGACTTTTAAGAGATGTGCAAGAAAGAGGTCGTACATTAGATTCTGTTGTTACACAATATTGTACAACTGTAAAGCCAATGCATGAACAATTTGTTGAACCTAGTAAGAAATATGCCGATATTATTGTTCCAGAAGGTGGATACAATACTGTTGCATTAAATATGATTATAGAAAAAATTAGAAGTATTATTTAAAAGAAGTGGTTAACAACCACTTCTTTTATCTATATAAGTTTTATTCCGTTTTGTTCCATTATTTTAAAAGCTATTTCATTATATTCTTTCCTATTGTGATTTGGTGCATCATAAGTTTCAACTGCATTTTTATATATTACAACATCTATATCCAAATCATTTTCATTTATATAATTCTTTAATGGTATAGCAAAATTCATTACGCATAAATCTGTACAGCAACCACACAAAGCTATTTCTTTTAGATTGTTTTCATTATTTTTTATATAGTCATAAAATTCTTTTGTTAAAAATCCTGATGTTGAGTTTTTTCTAATTAATTTCATATTGCTTTCATAAGGCTTCAATTCTTCTATAAGTTCAGCTTCTTCAGTTCCTAATATACAATGTTTTGGAAAATTTTTAAACTCTTTAGAATTTTCATTATGTCCTTCTTGAATACTTATTATGTCATTTTCTTCTTGGACATATTTTTTAATTAGATTTATGATATTGGGTGTTATATTATTTATTGCTTTGTCTGCAAGAGCTCCTTCTTTTACAAATCCATTTACCATGTCTATTACTAATAAAAGCTTTTTCATATTAAAAGTCTCCTTTTTATTTATTTGAAACTATAAAATTCCAACTGTCTCTACACATATCTTCTATTCCTTTTTCTGCAACCCATCCTAATTCTTTTTTTGCTTTTGAAGGATCTGCATAGCATGTAGCTATATCTCCTGCTCTTCTTCCAACTATTTTATATTTAACTTCAACATTATTTACTTTTTGGAATGTATTTACTAAATCTAGTACAGAATATCCATGTCCTGTTCCTAAATTATATATTTTTACTCCTGCTTCTTGTCTAATTTTTGCAAGTGCTTTTAAATGTCCTTTTGCTAAGTCTACTACATGGATATAATCTCTAACTCCTGTTCCATCTTTTGTTGGATAGTCATTTCCAAATACACTTAATATTTCTAGTTTTCCACTTGCTACTCCTGTTATATATGGCATAAGGTTATTTGGTATGTCATTTGGATCTTCTCCTATTAATCCACTTTCGTGTGCCCCTATTGGATTGAAGTATCTAAGCAGTGCTATGCTAAATTCGTTATCTGCAACATAAACATCTTGTAAAATTCTTTCTATGAATAGTTTTGTTGTTCCATAAGGATTTGTTGTTCCTCCTGTTTTGCATTCTTCTGTTATAGGTACTATTTCTGGATCTCCATATACAGTTGCTGATGAGCTGAATACTATCCTTTTACAGTTATATTTTTTCATTAGTTTTAGCAATACTAATGTCCCTGTTATATTATTATGATAATATTCTATTGGTTTTACAACAGATTCTCCTACTGCTTTTAGTCCTGCAAAATGTATTACAGATTCTATATTATTTTCTTTAAATACTTTTTCTAATTTTTCTTCATCTAATATGTCAACTTCATAAAATTTAAAGTCTTTTCCTGTTATTTTTTTTATTTTATCTAAGGCTTCTGGTTTACTATTTACAAAGTTATCTACTATAACTATGTCTTCTCCCGCTTCCAATAATTCTACAACTGTGTGACTTCCTATATAGCCAGCTCCTCCTGTAACTAATATTGCCATGTTACATTCCTCCCTTGTGATTTTGTTTTTTATTATATATCAAAATAATTAATTATACAATTCTTTATATATTTCATAATCCCTTAAGATTTTTCTTACATAATTATTGGTTTCTTTAAATGGTACATTCTCTATATCTGTTCCATCTTCTTTTATTGTTCCGTCTTTTAGCCAAGCATCTACATTTCCCATTCCTGCATTATATGCAATTATTGCTAATGGGTAATTGTTATTATAATGGTTTAATAGGTATGTAAAATATTTTAACCCTATATTAATATTTAAGTCTGGTTTAAATAAATCTTCTTCTGTAACTTCAAGGTCCATTTTTCTTGCTGTTTCTATTGCAGTAATTTCCATTATTTGCATTAATCCTATTGCATCACTTGATGATTTTGCATTTTCGTTAAAATTGCTTTCTGCTTTTATTATTGCATAAACCATATATTTATCTATATTGTATTCTTTCGCATATTTTTCTACATATTCGCTATATTTTAGTGGATATAGCTTTTTCATTATAATGTCATCTATTTTTACAACTTTAAATAAAATAAAGATTATAGATGCTAATATTAATAATGTTATTATAAATTTTAATAATCTTTTCAATTTTTTCTCCTTTTGTTTTTAATTGATGTGAGCAGTGAAATGCGGGAGGTGTGATTCTAAATTTATTTTGCTTCGTACCAATTATACCCTTCTTCTACTTCTGCTAGCAATGGAACTTTTAATTTTATTACATTTTCCATTTCTTCTTTTACAATTTGTTTTACCTGTTCTTTTTCACTTTCTAATGTTTCTACTAATATTTCGTCATGTACTTGTACTATTAATTTGGATTTTAAGTTGTTTTCTTTTAATTTATTATATACATTTATCATTGCTATTTTCATAATATCTGCTGCTGTTCCTTGTATTGGAGTGTTCATTGCAACTCTGCCACCAAATTGTCTTACCATATAGTTATTGGATTTTAATTCTGGTACATATCTTCTTCTATGGTAAAGAGTTTCTACATATCCTTTTTCTTTTGTTTCTTCTACTATATTAATCATAAATTCTTTTATGCCACTATATTTATCAAGGTATTGTTCTATATATTCTTTAGCCTTTTTTCTAGAAACTCCTAGTTGTTCTCCTAAACCAAATTCACTAATACCATAAACTATTCCAAAGTTAACTGCTTTTGCTTTTGTTCTTTCTTCTTTTGTTACTTCTTCTAGTGGTATGTTGAACACCTTTGAAGCGGCTTGTGCATGTATGTCTTCGTTGTTGCAAAATGCTTCTATCATATTTTTATCTTCAGAAATATGTGCTAATACTCTAAGCTCTATTTGAGAATAGTCTGCATCTACAAAAATGTATCCTTGTTCTGGCTTAAATACTTTTCTTAATTTTCTTCCTAATTCCATTCTTGTAGGTATATTTTGAAGATTTGGATCTGTTGAGCTTATTCTTCCTGTTGTTGTAACTGTTTGATGAAATTTAGAATGTATTCTTCCTGTTTCATCTATATATGGGATAAGTCCTTCTACATAAGTAGAATTTAGCTTTTGTAATTGTCTATATTCTAATATTTTTTCTATTACAGGATGTTCATATTTTATTTTTTCTAATACATCTACATCTGTTGAATAACCTGTTTTTGTTTTCTTTTTAACTGTAAGTTTTAATTTCTCAAAAAGGATTTCTCCTAATTGTTTTGTAGAGTTTATATTAAATTCTTCACCTGTAAGTTCATATATTTCTTGTGTTAAAATATCTATTTTTTCTTGCAATTCTTTTCCAAAGTCTAAAAGTTCTTGTTTATCTATATATATTCCTTCATACTGCATGCTTGCTAATACTTCTGTTAATGGCATTTCTATTTTATTAAATAAATCTATACTTCCTGCCTCTTCCATTTTTTGTGTTAGAACATTATATAATTTGTATATTGCATATGCATAAATATATGTTTTATCTTCTTTTGGCTCCTCTGCATTATCAAATAATGTAATTTGTTCTGCACCTGTTTTTTCTGTATTTGATAAGTATTCTGTTATGTCAAAATTTATATATTCATTTGCTAGATATTCTATTGTATATTTATTTATATTCGAATTTAGAATATATCCTGCAATAGCTATATCAAACATAAGGTTTTTAGCTTCTATTCCTTTGTTCCATAATATTATAAATTCTTCTTTTTGTTTGTAACTGCATTTTAGTATGTTCTTGTCCTCAAATATATCTTTAAAATCTTGTACGTTTTCTACTGAAAAACATTTATTAGTTTTTGAAGAATAAATTATAAACTTTTCTTCTGTTAGATAATAATACATAGCTTTATTTTCTTGTATTTCTTGTTTTAATTCTGCTAATTTTGTTTCGCCTACAATTTTTTCATGCTCAATTTCAGTATTGATTTGTGAATCACTAAATGATGTTGCCCCTATATTTTCTTGTAATGCAAATCTATCTATAAATCTATTAAATTTAAGTTTTTTAAATATTTCTAATACTTCTGGTTTATTCCATTCTTCTACTTGAAAAGCGCCCAAATCTTTTTCTATTGGAGCATTTATATCAATTGTTCCAAGAGTTCTAGAAAGATATGCCAAGTCTTTGTTTTCTGATAATTTTTCTTTTAATTTTCCTTTTTGCTCATCTATATGGTTATACACTTCATCTATACTTTTGTATTGTTTAATTAGATTTAATGCTGTTTTTTCTCCTACTCCTGGTACTCCTGGAATATTATCTGATGTATCTCCCATTAGTCCTTTTACTTCTATTAAATCTAATGGCTCTAGTCCATATTCCTCTTCTATTTTTTCTACTGTATAATCTTCTGTTTCTGTTTTTCCCATTTTTGTTCTTGGAATTCTTACTTTAATATTTTTGTCTATTAGTTGAAAACTATCTCTATCCCCTGTTAATACAGTAACTTCTAGTTCTTCTTTCTGTCCCCATTTTGCAAGAGTTCCTAATATATCATCTGCTTCATAGCCTTCTTTTTCTATTATGCAAACATTCATTGCTTTTAATGTTTCTTTTAATATAGGCATTTGCATTGCTAATTCTTCTGGCATTCCATGTCTGTTTGCCTTATACTTATCATACATCTTATGTCTATGTGTTGGGGCTTTTAAATCAAATGCTACTACTAGATATTCTGGTTTTATATCGTCTAGCTCTTTAAATAGTATGCTTAAAAATCCATATACTGCATTTGTATATGTTCCATCTTCTGTCATAAGCATTTTACTTCCCATTATTCCATAAAAAGCTCTGTTTATTATACTATTTCCATCTATTAATAATAATTTGTTCAAGTAGTTACCTCCTTACTAATTATACAACATATACTAAGCAAATTAAGACATCATCTACACAGCAATATATATTTTCTCCGATCTGCCTAGTCTTTTCCTCATATTTTTGATTAAGTTCTTCAGTTATTCCTATCTCTTTTAATTTTCTTCCTGTATAAAAGTTTATAACCCCATCATATGAAGCTTCTGCATATACAGCAATACAATTTGTACTTGTTATTTTTTTATAAAATGCTTTTTCTTTGCACCCTTTTACATATTTCATCGTAATATGTTTTATTTGTATATTATTTTCTTTTTCATAGCAATTAATATATTCATTTATTTCTTTTACTTTATTTTTTTCTATTTCATTAATTTCTTGCTGTTCTTTGGTTATATTGTAAAAATTAGCAATGTTTATAATTAAATAAATAGAAAGAATTACCTTTAAGTAATACCCTATTATTTTTTTTGATTCAAAAATATGTGTTTTTATATATATTATCATAAATAAATATCCAATAAGCATGCCTATTGGAGTAAGTAGTCTTCCTGTTCCAAAGCTAGATAACGTAAAAACTGATATTGCAAATGAACTCATTATACTAACTAAAATAAATAATATTATTTCCTCATTAATTTTTTTATTCGTTTTATATAAATAGAGCATAGATGGAATTAAAATTGCAATCAAAAAAGCAATGAAATAATACTTTGGAAATAAATTTGCTGTACTTATCAAAACATCTCCGCAATTCAAAAAAATATATGCTATATTAGTAAAATAGTTTGTTTGGCTAGAAATCCTATTTTGTAATAAACCCAATCCATTGCATATGCATTTAATTTGAGCAAAATTCAGCACTATAGTAATTAAACATATTGTACAGGCTGACAAGAAAAGTTTAGCTGTTTCTTTTTTTGTTCTACTATTCTTATCTATTATAAGTAAAAATACCACAGACGTTATATAAACATTAATTACTGCATTGTATGAAAAAATTGCTATTAGAAGTATCATTAAAGATTTTATCATATTATGTTTCTCTAAGTTTAATAACTGATTAGCCGCTACAATACTTAAATATACCGCTGTTGCCATAATAGATGCTTCTGCAAAATACAAATTTTCTATATACATAAAATTAAATACTGTACAAAATGAAATAGCAATTACTATAAGTTCATTGTATTTATCTGCTACATTTTTATTTTTTAATATTATTTCTCTTAGTTTCATTACTGACAATGCAGATATGAAAATTGCCATAATTGTTGAGAACATAACTAATACCTTAATCGGCAAATTTATTAAATCTGCTATTAATAATAACATACAAGAAAATGGTCTTCCCGCTTTCAAAAATATCTTTATTGCATATTCTTTATATCCAAGATTAGCAATTGCATATGTATCTACTGCATAATGTCCTATAATATAATTTTTAAATATAATAATCGCACTAGCCACAACTATAAAATAAATGAGTAATTCTTTTTTAGTTTTTTTCAATCTATTTTCTCCTTAATAATGTATTTAGGTCTTTTTTTAATTTCTAAATACATTTTTGAAATATATTCTGAAAGTATTCCTATTGATATTAATTGAACTCCTCCCATAAATAATATCGCTGTTATTATTGAAGCATATCCTGGAACATCTTTTCCATATATTAATGTTTGTAAAATTATTACAATTGTTGAAATTATGGCTATTATTGATATGCAGAACCCCATTAATGTCGAAGCCTTTAAAGGTGCAGTTGTAAATGATGTTATTCCTTCTATTGCATAACTAAATAGTTTTTTAAAGCTCCATTTAGTTTTTCCTGCTTTTCTTTCAATGTTTTCTATTTCTATATATTTAATATTAAATCCAACCCATGTAAAAATTCCTTTTGAAAACCTATTGTATTCTTTTAAAGACAGAATTGCATCAACTACTTCCTTTTTCATAAGTCTAAAATCTTGTACATTTTTTTCTATTGGTATAAACATTCTCATCATTTTATAAAATAATTTAGAAAATACACTTTTAATAACAGGTTCGCCTTTTCTATTTTTTCTTTTAGTTGCAACAACATCATATCCCTCATTTATTCCTTTTATCATTTCTAATATTGTTACTGGTGGATGTTGCAAGTCTGCATCTATTAATGCGACTAAATCTCCTGTTGCATTATTTAGTCCAGCATATATAGCCGCTTCTTTTCCGAAATTTCTTGAAAAACTAATTAGTATTACATTTTTATCTGTTTTTCTTACTTTTTTCACTTCTATTTCTGTCTGGTCATTACTTCCATCATTAACAAAAATAATTTCATAACTATAGTTTTCTTTTACTTTTTCAAGTGTTTTTATCATTTCTTCATAAAAATTATTTATATTCTTTTCCTCGTTATAGCAAGGTACTACTATAGATATTTTTTCCATTCTATTCTCCTTTTTTATGCATAATCTTATAGATTTCATACTCTTTGGCATTATAATTTTTAAGTAAATTATCAGTTTCTTTTTTATATAAAATAATGCACTTCATGTTTTCTTCTATTTGGTTCATATTTATTATTCTTATGTTAGTAATTTTTGTTAGCCATTCACTAAAAACTTCTTTTTCTTCTCTTTGATATAACTCTAGTAAAATTTCTCTGTTTATGAAATTGTATTTTTGATAATCTTTTATTGTTTCATATATCAAGAATACTCTATTTCTGTCATTATTAATAATACTATCTTGTATATATATCTCTTCTTTATTTGAAATTTTCTCTGCTTGCCTTACAGTATCTATCAATCCATTAGACCAAGTATAACATCTATTATAATCTGTACTATAAAATTTTTCTATAAAAAATGCAAAATATATAAAATAAATTGTTACTATTGTACATAATAAGAGTTTATTAAATTTGCATTTCTTTAAAATTATATAAATTCCGTATCCAACTAAAAAAATAATAGGATACCAAATTATATTCAACCTATTTATATTTACATTATTAATAAGCATTCCTATAATAATAGACGTAATAAACCAAATAGTAATTATTGAAATACCACTATCATTTTTTTGTTTTTTTGAAGCTATTATTTGTATTAATGCTACTATCGCAAAAATTATTGAGCCTATATATATTGTTCCAACTCCATGTATTGCATTCCAACTCAGTCCATCTTCATTTATTAATATCAATTTTATAGTAGTTAAAATATTCTTAATTAAAGTTTTGGGAAAGTCCTGTGAAAACAGTAACATGTCTTCTGTTCTCTTGAAATATTCAAATTTCTGTATAGTTATATTCCCAATTTTCACTGTAGGTAATCCTAATAAATTAATAACACTCATTAATATTACTGGACAAGAAATTATAATAAATATTAATACTGATATTATTGCATCAGAAATTTTAATTTTTTTATTTTTTAGTAAGTATAAATATGAAATTACTAAAAATACAGGTGTTGCATATAATGCAATTCCATAAGTATATAGTGTTATTCCAAAAAGTACTATTGATATGTATAAATACTTTTTATTTTGTTTTACTCCTTTTATTAAAAAGTATATAGCATATAACATAAAATGCGGAAATAGATTACAATCTAATGCCCAAGAAGATTGCATAATGTGCCATGGATTTAGAGCTAGTATCAATAGCATTATTACTCTTATTTTATAGTTATCTTCAAATATTATTTTTACTAATTTATCAAAAATAAATATTGATATTATGCTTATTATAAGCAAAGGTAATCTTATTGACATAATTGAAAATCCAAATATTTTAATGCTTGTAGACATAAGATACGTTAATAATGCACTTTGTCCTCCAACAAGCCATGCTTCGAAGTACACAGGAAAACTAGTTCCATACATATCGCAACCAGTTTCCGATATAGCCTTTGCGTTTATGGCTGTCATTGCTTCATCGCAATTTATTTCTTCCATTATTAATGGCCATTTTATAATTCTTATTATAATTGCAATTGCAAATATTAGTAATATAATCACCTTTTTAATTGTTTCTTTATTATTTAACATCACACTTTTCCTTTATATAAATATCAAAACTTTCTATTTCTCCAATTTTATTCCAATTTTCTATAATATATTTTCTTACATTTTCTGGTGTCTGCCAGTTTCTTTTATAATTATCTTTCAATATTAAAATAATTGTATCGCTGTTATTTTTTTTTAGTTTATCAATCTGCCCTTGCTCGCCTCTTCCGTCCTAAATTTCCTTTCAAAAACATATCATAATCTTTATTATATTTATCTATTGGAATCATAAAAATAGCGGCCGTCGCATCTAGGATATATACGGTTTTATTATTTTTCTCGCATTCAATAATAAATTGATCAATCTTTTGTATTTCATTGCTTTCTGCTTTTATATATTTAAAATTTTGCAATTTGTTGTATCTATTTGCTTCTTTTTTGTATTTTACAAGGTGGTTTACTGACATATATACCTCAAATATAACTATTAGTATTAGTGCACATTTTGAAAAATACTTTATAAACATTGTTAATTTGCTTTTCTGAACTTTTTTTATAAAATTTGACCATAAAAAATATACAAGTAAAATTAGTGATGGAAATATCCCTATTAAAAAATGTATTGAATCTGATATTGGATATACTACTATTAAACTAACTACACTATAAGCAAATAATATATATATACTTTCATCTTTATTTTTATTACTGAAAACTACTGTTTTTATATATATTAAAAATAATAAAATTGGTATCAATATACTCAATATAGAAACCATTATACCATAATTTCCATTTATCAAGTTTATATATGAAATCTTATTTGAAAATGTTTTTATTCCTAATATTGTATAATCTACAAAATTATCCCATCCTTTGTAACTTATTATATATATGCAGAACAATACAATCGGAACTGATATTCCTAAAACTTTATATAATGTTTCTTTACTATATTTTTTTATTTCTTGTTTATTACTTATAATCAATACCCTATACAATAGAAATACTAATGCTAAAAATATTCCGGTTGTTTGTTTCGTCAAAATAGCCATTCCGACCATAATTCCTGCAAAAAAATTCAATTTAGGGTTTTTCTTTTCAATATTTTCTAGTTCTATTAACGTAACTATTAGTATAATCCATAATACAGCAAAGTTATAATCGATGCAAAAATAATTCTTATATAGATAAATTGTAGCTATCAAAAATGCATATCTTAAAGCTGTTGGGGTTTCTAGTTTCTCTAGTATTTTGTATGCAACTAGCATTATCGAACTGCATAAAACTACTGCAATGATTCTCATAGTAAATAGTTCTGTGCCAAAAGCTTTTAAAATCATACCACATATAATTGATAGCAATGGTGTTTGCACCATATTAAAATCTCTATATGGCATTAATCCATTTGCTATGTTTCTTGCAAAATTAAAATTCCAGATTTCATCTAGATTATTTAATTCTCTTGGCAATATTATTCCTGCAATTATAATCGCTAATATGCAAAAAATAGCTAGGTCTTTTAATATTTTTTTCATTCTTAATTCCTTTCTTTTGTAGATTTCTTTATTTCTCGATATCTTTACTACTTTCTTCTCTTTTGGTCTCTTCTCTATTTTGAGCTCCAGATCTCAGCATTTTCCTATATTTCTCTGTAACAACACTTTGTAACATCTCATAATCTTTTTCGTGTGCATTATAATACGCTTTTACCATTTGATCGTCATTTATTAAGCTTATTGGTGGAGGTACAATTCCTTTAGACATCAGCATACTATTAAACAAACACATTGCAGTCCTTTTATTCCCGTCTTCATATGGTTGTATAAAAATAAAATCAGCATATATTTTAGCAATCTGTTTTATATATTCTTCTTCAGATTGACTTGAATTGTATGCTTTTTCATACTCGATTTGCAGGTTTTTAATAGCCTCTGGTACTTCTTCAAATTGTATAGTATGCATTACAGGTCTATTGCTAATTCCACTTTCAGAGCCTAATGTTACCTGCTTTTTCCTATATTCTATTCCATTTTTTGTTGAGCCTATTGTACTTTTCATTTCGCTTCTAACTCTATTGCACACTTCTTCAATATTAATAGGCTTATCCTCTTCTACTGATAATGATTTCAAAATCATTCTTGCAATGTCTTCTATGTCTTTTATGCTCTCATATTCTTCTACTCCTTTTTCTAGAGCACTATGCGTATCTCTATATGCAATAGAATGATCTTCCGGATTTTCTGCTATTTTCTCTCTTATCATTTCTCTTACTTTTTTTACATAAGAATCTTCTAAAGTTTCTTCTTTCAGCATCTTTCTATATCTAAAAGATTGAATAAATTTCTTCAATGGATTAGTTTCATTCTCATATTTAAATCTAGCTTCTTCTTCTAAATAAATAGTATCAAACTTTTTTTCTTTATGTCTATCGAAATCTGCAAACTCTCTCCATTCCTCGTATTCTTGCTCTGTAGAAATGTTTAACGAGTTACCGAATAATGCTTCTAATGTAGGATTTTCAAATTTTAAAACTTCTTGGCTATCAATTTGTCCTCTTATTTTATCAGCTTCACTATTGAATGCAGCTCTTTCATCAAATCCACTATTTCTATATTTGTGAGACATTAACATTCTCCCAATATAAAGTTGTGACATAATCTTCTTCTTTAGATATTCTTCATTAACATCAAATTTTAATTCTTGAGATAATGTTTCTCCTTTAGAAAACAATTCTCTTATTCTGTTTATCCCATTTTCTTCTATTTCAATATATAGTTTTCTTGCTAGTTTACTAACATCTTTTGCTTTCATATTTCTCCATTTCTACTCGTGAATTTCTTTATTCTTACTTATCTGCTTACTATATCTATCTTCCTCTGAAAATACACATCCACAATATTTTTGCATATATAATCCTAGTTCTCTAGCTTTTGTTTGTCCTTCTCTAAAGCCTACTCTAAAATCTCTGTATACAAATTCTAGCCCATATTTTTCTGCTAGTTCTTCTCCTACTTGTTTTAGAGCTTCATGATTTTGATATGGACTTACTAGCAAAGTGGTAGAAAAGCTATCATATCCATTTTCTTTTGCAAATTTTGCAGTTTGCTCTAGTCTTACTCTATAGCAATAATTTACGCATCTATTTTCTAAATCATTAATTACATTCTTGCAAAATTCTTTTAGTCCGTAATTCTCTTCAAATATAGCATTTACGCCAATACTTTTTGTATATTCTTTTAAGCAATCTCTTCTTGCTTTGTATTCCATGTATGGATGTATATTTGGATTAAACCAATATACAGTAGGTTCTATGTTTTCACTTCTTAATTCCTCTATGCAATATACGCTACAAGGCGCACAACATGTATGTAATAATAACTTCATACTTTTCCTTTCTTAATTCGCCATTTCTATTCCTAAATGTTTGTATGCACTTGGTGTTGCCACTCTTCCTCTTGGAGTTCTTGCTATAAATCCCATTTGCATTAGATATGGTTCGTACACATCTTCTATTGTTTCTACTTCTTCTCCTATTGTTGAGCTTAAAGTTTCTATTCCAACTGGTCCTCCAGTATAGTTTAATATAATTGTTTTTAGTATTTTTCTGTCTATATTGTCTAAACCTAAATCATCTATTTCTAATTTTTCTAATGCTATTTTTGCAATTTCTTTTGTTATATTTCCATCTCCTAAAACTGCTGCATAATCTCTTACCCTTTTTAACAATCTATTTGCTATTCTAGGAGTTCCTCTAGAACGTTTTGCTATTTCTAAAGAGCCTTCTTTATCTATATTAACTTCTAATATTTTTGCTGATCTTCTTACTATTTCATCTAAGTCTTTAACATCGTAAAGTTCTAATCTATGAACGATTCCGAATCTATCGCGTAGTGGTGTTGTAAGTGAACCAGCTCTTGTTGTTGCTCCTATTAGAGTAAATTTTGGTAAATCTAGTCTAATTGACCTCGCACTAGGGCCTTTTCCTATTATAATATCTAAATTATAGTCTTCTAAAGCAGGATAAAGTATTTCTTCTACACTTCTATTTAATCTATGTATTTCATCTATAAACAAAACATCATTTGGTGAAAGATTTGTTAAAAGTGCTGCCAAATCACCTGGTTTTTCTATCGCAGGTCCTGATGTTATTCTTATATTTGTATTCATTTCATTTGATATAATACTTGCAAGAGTAGTCTTTCCTAGTCCAGGAGGTCCATATAGCAAAATATGATCTAATGGCTCATTTCTTTTTTTTGCAGCCTCTATATATATTTTCATGTTTTCTTTTACCTTTGTTTGCCCAATGTATTCATCTAATGTTTTAGGTCTTAAAGATACCTCTGCTCTTTCTTCTATTTCATCTTGCAAATTTGGAATTAATAAATTTTCATCCATATTCATGTCTCCTCTTAAAATTACTTCTAAATTATATATTTAAACTATAAAAAAAGCAATAGTAAAAGAACTTGTATTTCTCTTTTATCTATTGCTTTGCTTGCATCTAAACTACATAAAATAGTATACAGAAAAAGTGTAATAAACTTCCTAAGACTATAAACAAATGGAATATGGAGTGCATATATTTATGTTTTCTTCCAAGTCCATATAATACAGCACCAATTGTGTATGCTATTCCTCCTGCTACTAACAATATCAGTCCATTTTTTCCAAGAACAACCGGTAGTAAATCTGCTCTAAATATTACTACCCATCCCATTGCTAAATAGCAAATCATAGAAAATTTTTTATATTTTTCTAAATCAATAGCATTCAAAACTATTCCTAGTATTGCAGCAGCCCAAACTACACCAAACATCGTCCATCCTAATACTGGGTTATATTCTCTAAAAGCACATAATGCTATTGGTGTATATGAACCTGCAATTAATAAAAATATTGTGCAGTGGTCCAAAACTTGTAATACTTTTTTTCCCGTACTTTTTCTTGGCGATAGCCCATGATAGACACTAGACATTGTATATAAAATTATCATTGTAGTACCATATATACTACTGCTAACAATTCCATATGTATTTCTGTGTGAAGCTGCCATTACAATACACAAAACGGTTGTAACAATTCCTAGTACTGCTCCCACTATATGAGAAGTCATATTAAATATTTCTTCACCTTTTGTATAAGTTGGTAATACTCTATCTTTTATTTTTGTTCTTTTCATATAAAGTCTCCTCTATTTTTTCCTTCTTAATATCCATCCCTCTTTTACATCAGTTGGTATTTTTAATATAACCTTTTGTCCTTCTTTTCCTGGATTTACATGTGTTATAGGCTCTTTGGTTTCTATATCCCACATTTCTTCTATTACAAACTTTTTAGGTTCTAATTTGTTTGGAATTAGTAATTCCATAGAATCACCTACTTGTAATCTATTACGAATTTCTATTATATCTTTTCCTTCTTCATCTTTTTCTAAAACTTTTCCCCCAAACTCAAAATCCGGATTATATTGTTTACCTTCATATTCTTGAAAGTCTCTATTGTTTTTGTCATTAAAATAAAATGTTGTTAACCCTCTTGTTTTGGTTTTTTCTAATTCTTTCAAATATTTTGTGTAATCATATTCTTCTGGATTTTTTATATAATCATCTATTGCATTTCTATATGCGCTAATTACTGTTGCCAAATAATACTCAGTTTTTAGTCTTCCCTCTATTTTTAAACTATCTATTCCCATATCAACAATTTCTGGTATTTCTTTTATTAAACATAAATCTTTTGAAGAAAGTATATATGTTCCATTTTGGTCTTGCTCTACTGGCATAAGATTTCCCGGATTATTTTTTTCTTCTATATACATATTATATGCCCATCTGCAACTTTGTGCACAATCTCCTAAATTTCCACATCTAGAAGCTAAAAAGTCACTTAAATTGCATCTTCCAGAATAGCTGTAGCAAATAGCTCCATGAACAAATATCTCTATTTCTAAATCTGTGTTATTTTTTATTTCTTTTATTTCTTCTTTATTTAGCTCTCTTGCAAGTATAACTCTTTCTGCTCCGTTTTTCCTCCAAAAGTTGCTTGTATGGTAACTTGTAACATTTGCTTGTGTACTTATATGTATAGGTATTTCTGGCGCTAATGTTCTTGCCATTTCTACTATTCCGCCATCAGAAATAATTAGTGCATCTACTTTTGCTTTTTTCAATATATTTATTTGATTTTCTATTTCTTCGTACATATTGTCTCTTGCATATATATTTAATGCTGCATAAACTTTTTTGTTTATACTATGCGCATATTCAATTGTTTTTATTAGCTCATCATCATCTACTGTTACTCTTGAACGTAGTGATAAGTTAGATGTTCCCATATATACAGCATCTGCTCCATATTTAAAAGCTGTCTTTGCCTTTTCAAGTGACCCTGCTGGAGCTAGTAATTCTGGCTTTTGCATCAATTTCACCTTCCTTCGTCATTCTTTGGCACTTTTGATTCTAAAACATCTTCTTTTAATGGTTCGTCTCTTTCTAGAGTATTGCTCGTCATTGCTATTTTCAAAGTTTGCCAACTTTCTTCTTTGTTAATATCATCATATTCATATTCTGGAATGTATTTTCTAAAAAATGGAAACTGTTCTGCTGTTAGTCTATCATATGTTGAAAATAGTTCTTTATCTTCCATTTCATTATTTTCTCTTCTTTTAATTATATCATCTTTTAAAAATGGCCAGTTTTCCAAAAGAGTTTTATAAAAATCCTGAAGTTTTATTCCTTTCTCTGTTCCCTCAAATTTCCAAGGAGAATTTACACCTCTTATTAATTTTCCTTCTATAAGTTTATTTCTTATCTTTCTTTCATCTGTCTCTTTATATTTTGAATGTGAAGAAGTTCCCCTTATTGCATTTTCTGCAACCTCTGCCGTTTTAAATTGAAATTCTATAATTGGTAAATCTATATTGGTTTCTACTGTTAACATATATTTTAACATTTTTTCAAGAACGGATGTAATTCCATCTAACCTTTGGGGATCCTCAATTTGTTTTCTCAAGTATGGAAATATATCTACATCTTTTACATCTCTCTCTTGGTCAAATTCCTTACTAATTTTCGAACGTTTGTATTCTTGAGTTTTAGAACTTGCTATAATTTTTTTTATTTTTTCTTGTAGATTTTCCAACTTCTTTTCATTTATTTTTAAATCTCCCATGCAGTGATATGCTGTATATCCTGTCTGTTCTTTTCTATGTTTCTTTTCTTTCTTTATTTCAAAAGCTAAGCGGTTAAATAGCATCAAGAATTCTTTTCCTTCTTCTGTTGGTGCTATCAATTCCATTCCAAAAATATCGTCTAGAATTTTTTTATCTGTATTAAGTCTTGAACTCGAAAAATCTTTGATTCTCGCTTTTAGCTTAACATCTCCGATTATTTCATTTCTCTTTGCTATTTTTAAACACTCATTATAGTTTTCTACAATTACAAAAAATCCTTCTCCTAAATCTGATAGAATACTCTTATAACCTTCTGCAAGTTCTCCTATTGTTGGTTTCATTTTTTCAGATTCTTCAATAAATCTTCTAATTTCATCATCATCATTATTGTTTGTTTTTAATGAGCTAATAAACTCTTCTCTTTTTTTACTTCCTTCCATTTTAACACTCAGATTAACACTTTACTTATTGCCAATCCATCCCCCACTTCTAAAATTTTTGTTTCTAAACTCTTATCTTCTGTTGCTTCTTTTATATATTCTCTTAAGTGAGTTACAGCTGTTCTTTGTTTATGTTTATTATAGTCACTCATTACATATCCTTTGTACAAAATATTATCTGCTAATATTATAGTGTTTTTATGTGAAAGTCTTATTGCTTCTTTTAGGAAGATTGGATATTTTCCTTTTGCTGCATCAATAAATATTATATCATATTTTTCTTTAAATGTTGGTAGTATTTCTACTGCATTTCCAATAAATACATTTATTGTATTTGTTAAATTCATTTCTTTTATATTTCTAATTGCTTCATTTGCTCTTTCTTCGTCTAGTTCTATTGTATCTATTAATATAGACGAGGAATCCTCGTCTATACAATTTTCTAATAATATTGTTGCAAAACAAATAGAAGAATAGCCTGTTGCTGTTCCTATTTCTAAAATTCTAGCAGGCTTTTCTTTTATCAGTATTTCTTTTATCACTTCTAATGTATCATCCATTATGATTGGAATATGCTCTTCTAAAGATTTTTTCTTTATACTTTCTATACTCAATTATCTTTCTTCTCCTTCTGTTTCTTTTTCTTCTTCTTTTTCTTTATTTGTATCTCTAAAATATTTGTTTAATAAAATGTTTCTAATCGTTCTTTTTACTGCATCATTTTTTAACTCTTGATACATTTTTTCTAATCCTTTACTGTTTAATACTTTATCTATAGCTAAATATGGTGAAATTCCTTTTTCAATTTCCTTATCTACAAAGTTCTTTACTGGATTATAACACTTTCTAACCTTTTCCTCAAAGGCTCTTTGGTCAGAGTATTTATTAAGTGCCCAATCAACACTTCTTAATTTACGTAGATCATTAGTTGGCATAGTACATTCCTCCAATTAATTATTTTCTTGCAGCTCTTTCTCTATCTTTGTTGTTTAATATTTTCTTTCTTAATCTTATGCTTTTTGGTGTTACTTCTACTAATTCATCATCTTGTATGAACTCTATTGCTTTTTCTAAGCTCATTTGTATTGGTGGTACTAATCTTAATGCATCATCAGATCCAGAAGCTCTTGTATTTGTTAAGTGTTTTTCTTTACATACATTAACTGCCAAATCTTCTCCTCTTGAATTTAATCCAACTATCATACCTTCATATACTTCTGTACCAGGCCCTATAAATAAATCTCCTTTATCTTGTGCATTATATAGTCCGTAAGTTATAGCTTTTCCAGCTTCAAATGCAACTATAGTTCCTCTTGTTCTTGCTACAACATCTCCTTTATATGGCTCATAACATTCAAATATATGATTCATTGTTCCTTCGCCTTTTGTATCTGTTAAAAATTCTGTTCTATAACCAATTAATCCTCTTGCAGGTATTTTAAATTCTATTTTTGTATGTCCATCTTCAGCAGGTTCCATATTTACCATTTCTGCTTTTCTTCTTCCTAGTTTTTCTATAACATTTCCTATGCAGTCATCTGGAACATTTACTACAAGTCTTTCTATTGGTTCACATTTTTCTCCATTTATTTCTTTAAATATAACTTTTGGACGAGATACTAATAATTCAAAGCCTTCTCTTCTCATTGTTTCTATTAATACAGATAAATGTAATTCTCCACGTCCGGCAACTTCAAATGAGTCTGGTGAAGCTGTTTCTTTTACTCTTAAAGATACATTTCTTTCTAGTTCTTTAAATAATCTATCTCTTATATGTCTTGATGTTACAAATTCTCCCTCTCTACCTGCAAATGGTCCATTATTAACAGAGAATGTCATTGTAACTGTTGGCTCGTCTATATCTACAAAGTCTATTTTTTCTGGGTTGTTTATATCGCAAATTGTTTCTCCTATATTTATATCTGTTATACCAGAAATTTCTACTATATCTCCAGCTTTTGCTTCTGGAACTTCAACTTTCTTTAATCCCATATAAGTAGAAACTTTAACTACTTTTGCGTTTTCGTTTTTATCTTTTTTGCATACTACTACTGGCATTCCTTCTTTTATAATGCCACGTTCAACTCTTCCTACTGCAATTCTTCCAACATAATCATCATAATCTATATTTGATACTAGCATTTGCATTGGTCCATTTTCATCACATTTTGGTGGTTCTATTGTATTTACTATTGTTTCAAATACACATTTCATATTGTCTGATTCATCATCTAAATTCATTTTAGCATACCCATCTCTTGCAGAAGCATATATTACAGGGAAATCTAATTGCTCATCATTTGCTCCCAATTCAATAAATAGTTCTAGAACTTCGTCTACTACTTTTAAAGGTCTTGCTCCTGGTCTATCTATTTTGTTTATTACAACAATTGGTTTTAAGTTTAAAGCTAGTGACTTTTTCAAAACTTCTCTTGTTTGTGGCATTGCTCCTTCAAATGCATCTACTAATAAAAGTACTCCATCTACCATTTTAAGAACACGTTCAACTTCTCCTCCAAAGTCAGCATGTCCAGGTGTATCTACAATATTTATTTTTATATCGTTATACATAACAGATGTATTTTTAGCGAGTATTGTAATTCCTCTTTCTTTTTCTAGGTCATTTGAATCCATTACTCTTTCTTGTACTTGTTCGTTTGCTCTAAAAGTGCCACTTTGTCTTAAAAGTGCATCTACTAATGTAGTTTTTCCATGGTCTACGTGTGCAATTATTGCTACATTTCTAATTTTATCATTACTCATTATAATTCCCCTTCTCTCATTATTTTACAACTAACAATTTATTATACATTATTTTTTAGCTAAAAGTCAATACATGTAAGGTGGTTCTAGTGAAAAATTTGATTTTTTTGTAGAAATATGATAAAATAATATTGCTATAAGCATTATTTGAGGGGGTTAAACTTTTAAATTTAAATATGCAGAAAGGAAATAATAGCATGAAAAAGAAAAAGTTTATCCGAATTCTTTTTAGTTTGATTATGATTGGTACACTCGTAGCACTTTCAGTGTTTTTGTTTCAGACTAAGAGTAAGTTGAAAGTAGCCGAAAGCAAGATTGACTCTTTGTCCTTTGTTGAAGGCGAAGTAGTTGAAAATTCCTCTGGTGGAATCGTAACAGGTTCTCTCAAATCTTGGGTGTTTTATACTGATGATTCATTTATAAATGCTCCTAAGATGGGAAAATCTATAAGTTTAATCTTTTGTGAGCTCCATAAGGCTGATTTAATAACAGCTTTCTCAAATGATCTTTTTAAAGTTAAGTATTCAAAAAAAGTAATTGTTAAGTCTGGAACTGCAAGCGAGCAAACTTATTACATGGTAGGTGGATATTATATAGCCCCTGCTTCTGTTGAAAAAAGCTAACACCTTTTCCCCCTCAAACGGCCCCTGTTACGCAAGTAACACTAAGGGGCCAATTCTTTTTTCTATACAACAAAAAAGATATCCTCTTTCGAGGATACCTTTTTTGTTCAGTTAGCTAAGAAGCTCATCAATGCTTTTAAGCAGTTCTGTGTAGTCCATCTTCTGCAAGTAAGCAAATGAAAGATATGCTACTGCCTCATACGGGAATTCCAATCCGCCACCAGTAAAACCAATGTCTTCCAGCGTAAGATTGTTGTTTCCTGCATCTGCTCTGTACTGCTCCCACAAGTTTATGCGTTCTACCTCTTCCTTGTTTCTAAGCATGGCAGCATAAGAATAACTGCGCGGCAAACCTTCATCATCAAACCACGTATAAACTCTGTCTTCCGGTCTTACCTCCGGTTTCCAATTCAGAAGCTCTGCTGCCTCTGGAAACTCTTCAACCAAGTAATACCACTTAGCAAAGGCTTCTTTTGCAAGAGCGAGCCAGTCTACCTGTTCATCACTTTTGCCATTCATAAAGCTCTTGACGAAGTTTGAAAAATCCCGAAGGGCCTTTTTCATCGCTTCGTTGTGCTCTGCTTCTGCTGCTGCCTTTTTTGCTTTCTTACTGAATTTTCCGAACATATTTGTTCCTCCTAAAAATTTTTTTGTGTCTCTGTCTAGCCTAAGATGCAACCTCTGACACTAAGAGGAAGTATCTAATAAAGCTCATTGGCTTTACTAATGTAATTATACCACGTTATGTAAATTTTTGCAAATTTAGCTAGTTTTATATTCTCTCATCCCTTAATTTTACTATTGTTTTCATTAATTCTTCTGTTAGTTTATCCATTACCTCTTTGTTATTTACTTCATCTTTATATTTGCTATAGTAAATTGGTTTACCTATATTTACTTTTACTTTTCTAAATGGTTTAAAGTTGCCCTGTACTCCTACTGGTACAATTGGAACATTTGCTCTTATAGCAAGTTTTATTGCTCCATCCTTTGGTTTTACACCTTTTGCCATACCATTTCTAGTTCCTTCTGGGAATATCATTAATAATTCATTGTTTTTTAATATTTTTAAGGAAACTTTTATACTTTCCATAGATTTGTTGTTTGCTTTTACTGGATATATTCCATACAAATCTGCTAAGAATTTAAAAAACTTATTTCTAAAAAGTTCTTCTTTTGCAAGTGTTTTTATATGTCTTTTGTTCATTGAAATTATTAGTGTAGAGTCTAATGCATGGACATGGTTTGGACATACTATTGCAGCTGTATCCTTTGGCATGTTTTCTCTTCCTACTACTTTTGGCCTATATACAAGTATCATTAAGCCCTTATATATTTTTTTTATTAAAAGTCCTAAAAATTTTTTCATTGTGTTCTCCTTACTAGATAAATTACAATCTGCTGTTTTTGTTTTTAATTATTTCTATAATTTTTTCTACCACTTCTTCTATTGTTAGTTTTGTTGTGTCTATTACTATACTATCTTTTGCTTTTTTTAATGCTCCTATTTCTTTTGCTTTGTCATTTTCATCTCTTTTTCTTATATTTTCTATTACTTCTTCATAAGACATGTTTATATTTTTTCCTTGGTTTTCTTTATATCTTCTTTTTGCTCTTTCTTCTATTGAAGCATCTAAATATATTTTTACGTCAGCATTTGGAAATACATAAGTACAGATATCTCTTCCTTCCATAATTACATCTTTTCCTTCTGCTAGCTTTCTTTGTAGATTTACCATTTCAAATCTCACTTCTTTTATAGAAGATATTTGAGATACTATTTTTGTTACTTCTTTAGAACGAATTTCTTTTGTAACTTCTTTTCCATTTAAAAATATCTTATCTCCTTCTGGTAATGGTTTTATATCAATTGTTATTGTTTTCGCTATTTCTATTATCTTTTCTTTATCTTCCAATGTAACTCCTTGATTTATGCTCTCTAAAGCTACGCACCTGTATGTGCTTCCTGTATCTATATTAATTAGTCCTAATTTATTTGCTACTTGCTTTGTTACTGTTCCTTTTCCACTTCCTGCTGGTCCATCTATTCCTACTATAAAACTCATTTTATCATTCTCCCTTTATTTCTTCTGATACATGTATTCCTTTTGCTATTATATCAACATTTTCTACATTCATTGCCGTCAAATTTTCTATTTCTTTTTTACATTTTTTCTTGAATTCTTTTAATGTATTTACTATATTGAATCCATATTCTACTACTACCTCTATATATATAGATACCCCTTCATTCTCGCCTATTTTGTCTATTCTAACTCTACTTGCTTTATATAATCCTTCTGTTTTCATAACTAAATATTCTATTATTTGTCTAAATACAGTATCTGATATTACAAATTTACCTAAATAACTAAATGTTGGCCTAATTATTGATTTCTCTGATATGTATGGTTTTGCATCTTTTCCTTTTGATTTAAATATTTGAAGTGGATCTAATATAAAACCAGAAAAATCCTTTTTTATTTCAAATGTAGGTACTGGAATTACATGTTTTCCTTGTGTTTGCCTAATTCTTTTAGCTTCCTGCATTTCTTCTTCTGTTGCTACATCTGATATATATATTGTTTCTGTAAGTTCTGGTAACCCTAAATTTTCTCTTATTTTTTTTATCATATTATCAGAAGTTCCTAAAATTAATATGCTCTCTGGTCTATATTTTCTAAAAGCTTTTTTTATTTCATCTGCTTCATCTTGATTATTAAATAATGCTTTTTTTACTGTTTCTATTTTTGTTGCAGCCTTTTTAGCAGAAACTCCTGCAATAACCTCATTTTCTTTTATTAAAAGCCCATCATCTATAATGTAGCTTATTCCTCTTTCATTCGCTACCATCTGTGCTCTGTAACTTTTACCAGTTCCAGAAGGTCCCACAAATGCATACGTTTTTATTTTACTTTCAATTAGTTTATCTATTATCATAAAATTCACTCCATAAATTGAATTATATCATTTTAGATTTGTTTTGTCACTATTTAGTTGAACAAATTGGAATTTGTTTAGTTCCGGATGAATTCAGGACAGTCCCCAAAATCCCCAGGTTTGGTGATTTTGAGGGACTGTTCCTAGAATTCCCCTCACACAAATTATCTGTATAAAACAAAAAAGAGGAGCTTGTGCTCCTCTTTTTCATTTTAATTGTTAGACAATTCATTTACTTTTACGCTTCTTGTGTGTTCAATTTTTGTCCATGTTGTGTCTGGTTTAATTAATGCTTTTATATTTATTAATATCCAAGAACCTAAGAATAATGGATAGCATAATATTCCTTTTAGCATTGGCTTAATTGGTCTTTTATCTAGCCACATTATTAGTATCGCTGTAAGTGGTGGTAAAAGGAATGTTGCTCCTATATATCTTGCATAATTCCATATTAATGCTGCTGTTGTCATTCCATTTCCAGCATATATTGCAAAGTTTACTACTAATAGCCCTAATGTTATTATAAGCATTGGCATTCCCATTAAATATAGGAATCCGTCAAAATTCATTAATGTTTTATGCTCTTTAACACCTTTTGCTAAATCTTTTAAATAATATTTAACACATTGAATATGTCCTACTGACCATCTCATTCTTTGTGTCCATGATTGTTTGTATTCTAATGGTTGTTCATCATATACTATTGCATCTGTTGCCCAACCTAATTTTCTGCCTTCTGCTATGTTTATTAAAGAAAACTCTATATCCTCTGTTAATGTTTTTGTATTCCATCCTTTTTCTTTAATTAAATCATATTTTACCATAAATCCTGTACCATTTAATAGTGGTGATAGTCCTAGGTTATATCTTGCTAAATGATAAAATCTGTGCATTGTCCAATAAAATAATGCATATCCTGCTGATACCCAAGAATCTGTTGGATTCTTTATATCTCTATATCCTTGAACCACTTCTTCACCTTGGCAAAGTTTTTTGTTCATAGCTGTAAAGAAATCTGGCATTACAACGTTATCTGCATCGAATACGCACATAGCATCATAATCTGCCCCTTGCTCATTCATTTTATTTAAAAACCATTGCATTGCATAGCCTTTTGTTTTCTTTTCGCTGTCAAATCTTTCATAAACTATTGCTCCTGCATCTCTTGCAATTTGAGCTGTATTGTCTGTACAGTTATCTGCTATAACATATATATCCAAAAGTTCTTTTGGATAATTTTGATTTTTTAAACTTTCTATCAAATTTCCTACTACTGCTGCTTCGTTGTGTGCTGGAACTAAAGCCATGAATTTATGATTTTTATTAACTAATAATGGTTTATCTTTTAATTTTACTAATGAACATGCACTAATTACTATATTATATAGCCAAAATATTGTTATAATCCAAACTAATGCTTGTTGCAATATATATAAATATTCCATTTTTACCCTCTCTTTGTTTTTATAGTTTTAAAAGATGGCCTAATTTTGATATCAAAGTTATACTCTGTACTATCATAATATTATTATGCCACCTTTTATATTATACTATTATTATAAAATTTTTGCAAGTTTTTAATAAAATCTTAATAAATTATTCTTCTGTTGATTCTTCCTCTATTCCTAATCCTTTTTTTGTTAAGCTAATTTTTCCTTGGCTGTCTATATCTAATACTTTTACTAAGAATTTGTCTCCTTCTTTTAGTACATCTTCTACTTTTTCTATTCTTTTTTCTGATATTTTAGAAATGTGAAGCAATCCTTCTTTTCCTCCACCTAGGTCCATAAATGCTCCAAATGGCATTATTTTTGTAACTGTTCCTTCATAAATTTCTCCAACTTCTATTTCTCTTACTATATCTTCAATCATTTTTTGTGCTTGTTTTGCTTTTTCTGAATCCTGTGTATAAATAAATACTTTTCCGTCTTCTTCTATGTCTATTTTTACACCTGTCTCATCAATTATTTTATTAATTGTTTCTCCACCTTTTCCAATTACATCCTTTATTTTGTCTGTTTTTATTGTCATAGTTGTAATTTTTGGTGCGTATTTTGATAATTCTTTTCTAGGTTCAGCTATTTGTGGTGTCATTATTTCATCCAATATATATTGTCTTGCTTTTTTTGTTCTTGCAAAAGCTTCTTCTATTATTTTGTATGTTAATCCATCAACTTTTATATCAACTTGAATTGCTGTTATTCCGTTTTTTGTTCCTCCAACTTTAAAGTCCATGTCTCCAAAGAAATCTTCTAATCCTTGGATATCTGTAAGCATTACATAATCATCTGGATCTTCTGGATTTGATACAAGTCCTGTTGAAATTCCTGCTACTGGGTTTTTAATTGGAACTCCTGCATCCATTAATGCAAGTGTGCTTCCGCAAATACTTGCTTGTGATGTAGAACCATTTGAAGATAATACTTCTGATACAACTCTTATTGTGTATGGGAATTCTTCTTCTGATGGTATTACTGGAACTAATGCTCTTTCTGCTAAAGCTCCGTGTCCTATTTCTCTTCTACCAGGTCCACGTGAAGGTCTAGCTTCTCCAACACTGTATGAAGGGAAATTATATTGATGAATGTATCTTTTTGTTTCTTCTTCATCTAATCCATCTAATATTTGTTCTTCGTTTTTCATTCCTAATGTTGCTACTGATAATACTTGTGTTTGTCCTCTTGTAAATAGTCCGCTTCCATGTACTCTTGGAAGTAAACCTACTTCGCATGAAAGTGGTCTTATTTCGTCTATTGCTCTTCCGTCTGGTCTTTTATGCTCTTCAAAAATCATTTTTCTTACTGATTTTTTCTCTAATTTATATAAACTATCAGCTATATCTTGTTTTACTTCTTCTGCTCTTTCTTCTCCATATTTTTCTATGAAGTAGTTTGTTACATCTTCTGATAATTTTTCCATGTTCTTATCACGAACTTCTTTTTCTAAAGCTTGTACATCATTATACATTCTTTCTTCGAAGTTTGCTTCTATTTCTTCGTATATATCATGGTCTACTTCAAAAGATTTGTATTCCATTTTAGGTTTTCCAATATCTGCTTTTATGTCTGAAATAAATTTACATACTTTTTTAATTTCTTCATGTCCTGTTTTTATTGCTTCCAGCATTTTGTCATCTGGTAATTCTTTTGCTCCAGCTTCTATCATTGCTATTTTTTCTAATGTTCCTGCAACTGTTAAGTCTAATTCTGTTTTTGCTCTTTCTTCTAGTGTTGGGTTTATAACAAATTTACCATCTACATAGCCTACTTTTACTGCTGCTGTTGGTCCTCCAAATGGTATATCTGATATAGAAAGTGCTGCTGATGTTCCTATCATTGCACAAACTTCTGGTGAGTTGTCTGGTTCTACTGATAATACTGTTGCAACTACTACAACGTCATTTCTAAAATCTTTTGGAAATAAAGGTCTTATTGGTCTATCTATTGCTCTAGATACCAATATTGCCTTATCTGCTGCCTTTCCTTCTCTTCTTGTAAATCCTCCTGGGATTTTTCCTACTGCATACATTTTCTCTTCATAGTCAACTGATAATGGGAAAAAGTCTATTCCATCTCTTGGTTCTTTTGATGCTGTAACGTTTACCATTACAACTGTTTCTCCATATCTTACTACTACATCTGCATTTGCTAAGCCTGCAAATTTTCCTGTTTCTATTGTTAGTGGTCTTCCTGCAAGTTCCATTGAATATGTTTTAAACATAATTCTTCCTCCTTTTAATTTGTTTAAATTTATATAAGAAGATAATTTTTCTATGAATGTAACCTCTAAAATATGTTTATTATTTAAACACATTTTACAAGCTACTCTTCATATATAATTATCTTTTCTTATCTTGTTTGATTTTGTTCGAGTCGCCGAGGGCGACGACTCCCTACAATGTTTAATTTTAGCAATTAAGGGCGGAAAGTATCCATCCGCCCTTAAAATAAATTATTTTCTTAAATTTAATTGTTTAACTATTTCTCTGTATCTAGGTAAATCTTTTTTTGCTAAATAGTTAAGTAAATTTCTTCTTTTACCTATCATTTTGAAAAGACCTCTTCTTGAATGATTGTCTTTTTTGTGAACTTTTAAATGTTCTGTTAATTCATTAATTCTTTCTGTTAAAAGAGCTATTTGAACTTCTGATGATCCTGTATCGTTTTCATCTCTTTTGAAAGTATTAATAATTTCTTGTTTTCTTTCCTTTGTCATTGTTTTCCCTCCTATTTTACTTAATGTGCCTTAAACTGAACTTAAAGTCGGATATTCTTTTAGTTAAGTATAAGGTAAATGCTTTTTTACAAGCATATCTATTCTACTATATTTATAAAAGTTTTGCAAGAGTTTTTACAAATTCTTTTTTCACTTTTATATTTAGTCTCCTAATATGTATTCTTCGTTTTGAGTTTTTCTTACTTTTTTATTCTTTATCAAATATGTTTTTAGTGCATCTAGCATTTCTTCTGGATCCATGCCTAATTTTTCGCTAGTTTTTGCTATAGCTTCTTCTCTACTAAATCCATTGTCTATATAAATTTTTAATGCTTCGACACATAATTCTTCTGGCTGTTTCGTTTGTTTTTTCTCTTCATCTAATATTATGTCTTCTACCTGTTTTTGTACATCATTTTCTTCATCATGTTCAGCATATTTTCCTTTTAAGTTAAGAATAGGATCTCCTTTTTTTCCATCTTTGCTTGCTGCATCCTTATAAATAGAAATTGTTCTTTTTACTTTTTTTATTTCACAAATACATCTGATTTTTATACTCATAAATATTTGTCTTTTTATAATTCTTTCAGCCTTTTCAAAATCATCCCCATAATTTTTTTCTATATCTCCACGTTTTTCTAATATGTAAATAACAGTTTGCATAGCAAAATCTTCTACTTTTGTAGTAGTGTGATAATCTTTACATAAAATTTTACTAAATTTATGTGCGTATTTTAAAATTGCTTTTGCATGATTCTCTGCAAATTTTTTTGTACATTTTGTTTTTCCAAGCCATATCTTTCCTTTTTCATCTAAAAGTTCCTTATACTCACACAAATTTTTCCTTCTATTTTTACAGCACAAGTGTGCAATTAGTTCATCAACTTCTACATTGTATTTTTTTGCAACTTCTTCTAGCTCATCTTTAGAATAGTATCTTGATTCTTTTAACTCATATTTTATTCTTTCTATTTCACTTTGTTTTTTTTGAATTCTAGCTCTATTTCTATTATATTTCATTGTAGTATAATTAGCATACCTTATTCCTAAAACTTTAGCAAACTCTTCTTCTGTTAACTTTTCTTTGTATGGTTCATACATTTCTAAAAACTGATAATAGTTTATTGGTTCTCCAGATATTAAATCTCTATCTATTTTTTCCTTTATTCTCTTAATTTCTTCTGGTTTTCTTTCTTTTAACACCTTTGCTCTTTTATTTTTGGTTTTTATACTGTAGTAACTATTATAAGTTATTCCAATTATTTCTGCAAATTCTATTTCTTTTACTAGTTCTCTATATGGATTATATAATCTTAGAAATTCTTTATAATCTACAGATTGTCCCGCTTCTATTTCTTTTAAAACTTCATCTTGTATACATTTTTTATCTTTTCCTATTATTTTTCCTTTTCCCGCCATAATTTTAGCTCTTGCTGTTTCTAAATTTTTTATTCTTTCATATCCGCCGTAACTCATTCCTAAAATTTGAGCAAATTCTATTTCTGAAATTCTACTTTTATATTCCTCATACAGTTCCAAGAACTCTTTATAATCTATATATTTACTGTATTCTATTTTCTTTTTCATTTCCAATTTAATAACATCTTGTTCAGCTTTTCCTCTATTGCTTAATACTCTGGCTCTTTTTCCTCTTTCATTTCTTATAGATTTGTATCTACGCTCACTAATCTCTAGCATTTCTGCGAAATGAATCTCGCTCATAACTGCTTCATATGGCTGGTATATTTCTAAGAATTTATCATAATCAATAGATTCACTAATTTTTATTAAATTACTTTTTAATAACTCTTCAATTATTTCTTCCATATAGTTTTAGAATCTCCTAACTTTTTAATTTTAACATACTTTACATAATTAATCAATACATCCGTTTTTCCTCCACAAAAGAATAGAAAAAGAAGTACTAAAATATATTTTAGTACTTCTTTTATAACTTGTTATTTTATTCTGTTACTGCTGTGTTAGTAGTTATTTGGTTCTTGTTTGTTTTAGGTTCATTTTTTTCTATTTCTGCCTCTTTTTTCTCATCTTGTTCTACTAATGTTTGTAATTGTTCTATTAACTGTTGAAGTTTTGACATGTCTTTTCCTATCATTTCCCAGTTGTTACTTTTATTTGATTCCTCTAGGTTTTTGTTTGCATTTATTATTTGTTTAATAAGCTCATCTTTATTCTCTGCTTCCACTTCTATACTTATTGCTTCTTGTGATAGTAAATTTGTAATGGCCTCTTCTATGTTATTTCCTATTGCAACTTTATTTCCTGATGCAACTACAACTTTCTTTAGTTGTGGAACTTGTGATTTATCATTTAGCATTATTTGATATATAGGTTCAACATATAGAAGTGTATTATTTATTGGAACTATTATAATATTTTTTTGTATTTTTGTTCCAGTTACATTTAATGAGTTTAATTCATTTAATATTTTTTCATCTTGTTCTACTAGTGAGTCTAGTTGAATTGTTCCAAGTATTGAACTTCCTGTTTTAAATTTATATAATGTTAATTTTTTGTTGTTTTGGCTATCGCATGTTGCCACTAAGTATGATGTTATATTTTGTTTTTCTTCTATTGTGTATGGTAGTACTAATCCTAGTTGTGCTGAATTATTATTTGTTAGTTTAACCATTGTGTAATATGGTTCTATATCTGTTCCTGTTGCAGCACTAGTTGTTCTGCTAGTATTTTCTTTTGCTACATCCCATACGTCATCTGCTCTATATAATACTTCTGGTTGAACATTATGATATCTTTCTAATATTTTGGCTTGAATATTGTAAAGATATTTTGGATATACCATATGTTTTGAAATATCTTGTGGTATTTCTTCTCCATCTTTAAATAGTTCAGGATAAATATTACTATATGCAATTGCTATCGGGTCAGATTTATCTGTTATATAAAAATCTGTTGTTCCATCATAAGCATCTATTATTACTTTTACAGAATTTCTAATATAATTTATTTTTTCTTTAAGTCCTCCATATTCTATAATTGTTTCTTGAGAATATGGATAATCATTTGATGTAGTATATGCATCTAATACCCATACCAGTTTGCCTTCATCTGTTACTACCATATATGGTTCTTCATCATATTTTAAATATGGCATTATTGTTTTTGCTCTTGTTATTATATTTCTTGTTGTTATTATTCTGCTTTCCTTTGTTACATTTCCTGAAAAAGCTATTCCAAGATTTTTTTCCTTTACTCCTAGTATAATTCTATCTAAAAATCCTAGTTTTAATCCTGCTTTTCCTTCATATGTGTTTGTATTACTTGTTGTACTTGTTAGTGGATAATCATATTCTTGTTTATTCTTAGCATTTGTTACTATTGGCTCATTTGTTTGTAAACCAAAGTATATTCTAGGTTGTGTTATTTTTACTTTATTATCTTCTCCTTTAAAATCACTTTGAATATATTCTAAGTTTCCGTTTTCATCCACTGAATTTGCAGAAGAAATAATTGCTCCATATCCGTGTGTATATTCATATGTTTTATTATTATACGTTCTAGTATCATTGCTTACAATTTCTCTTGGGCTAATATATACTAGTTTTTCTTTTCCATCTATATTATATATTTCTGGTTTTGTTGTAGTATAAGAATAGTAACCAGAGTTTGTTTGATATTGTTCTAGATTCTCTAATACATTATCTTCATTTAGTATATTTACATTGTTAATAACTTCTTGGTTTTTATTTACTTCATCTTTTGTTATTGTTCCGCTATTTTCTATTTCTATCTCATCTACATTTATACCATATGCACTTTTTGTAAATTCAATATTTTTTTCTATATATTTCTTTTCTTTATCTAGTTCATTGCTGTTTACATAAATTAGGTCAAATCCTAGCATTACTACAAATAAAATTACTAAGTATCCTGGTATTATACAAATCCATGTCATTATTCTTTTAAAGTTTTCTTTTTTGAAATTTATCATTGCCATTATTGCTGCTAAAAGTATTATACAAGCAAAAATTCTATAACCCCATGTTTTTATTGTTGCTTCTATTAATCCAGCTCCATAAAGGTTTGTCCCATCTGATAATGTTAAAAACTTGCTATTTACTATATCTTGTACTTTTACTAGTGTAATTGTTGCAAGTCCAAGCACTACTAATATTACGTTTACTCCTAATTGTTTTATAAATGTATTCTTTTTTAGTGTTGCTCTATCAATACCTTTTTCGAAATATTTGTTAAATACTATTATATAATAAACGGCTATATATATTGAATAAATAGCAAGAAGTGCTATAAAGTAAATTATTATTGTTTCTATAAATGGTTTTTGGAACATATAATAACCAACGTCCATATTAAATATTGGATCATATACTCCAAACCAAGCCGTATTAAATGCAAGCATAACTTTTTCTGTAATAAAATTAGATGAAATTAAGCTTATTATTACACTTAAAATTAAACTTATTGATTTGTTTGGAAGTTTTGGCATTTCTTTTTTATCATCATCAAAGAATTTTTTTAATCCTCTTTTTATAAATCTTGTGGTGATATATGTTGCAATATATAATATTGCAAAGTTTACTAATGCTACTCCAACTTTGTATTTTATATTTTGTTTAAATACTTCTACATATTGCTCTCCAATTTCTAAAGCTTGTAAGTATTCTCCTCTTACCGTTACTGCAATATAGATTGCTAATAATATTAAAAATACTATTACTAATATTACTCTTTTTTTGTTTTTTGTTTTTCCCATGATTTGCCTCCTTAATTTTATATTATTGCATTTACAAATTCTTCGGAATTAAATATTTCCATATCATCTATTTGTTCGCCAACACCTATAAATTTTACTGGTATCTTGTTTTCTGCAACTATTCCTATTACAACTCCGCCTTTTGCTGTTCCATCTAATTTTGTAAGAACTAACCCTGTTATATCTACTGTCTCTTTAAATGCTTTTACTTGTGATATTGCATTTTGTCCTGTTGTTGCATCTAAAACTAACAATACTTCTTTTTTGGCATCAGGTAATTCCTTATCTATTACTTTTTTTATTTTTAATAGCTCGTCCATTAAGTATTTTTTGTTATGAAGTCTTCCTGCTGTATCGCAAATTAAAACATCTGCATTGTCCTTTTTTAGTTCTTGTATTGCTTCGAATACTACAGAAGCAGGGTCTGTTCCTTCATCTCTTTTTACTATTTTAGAACCGCTTCTTTTGGCCCATATTTCCACTTGTTCAACTGCTGCTGCTCTAAATGTATCTGCTGCTGCTATAATTACACTTTTGCCCTCTTTTTTAATTCTATTTGCCATTTTTCCAATAGATGTTGTTTTTCCTACGCCATTTACTCCTACTACTAGAATAACAGTAGGTTTTTTAGATAAGTCAAGTCCGTTTTCTTCTTCGTCTAGAATCTTTTTCATTTCTTCCCTTAATGCATTCTTTACGTCTTCTTCACTTTCTATTTTTTCTTTTTTTATTCTGTTTCTTAATCTTCCTATTATTTCTACCGATGTATCTACACCAATATCTGACATTATAAGTATTTCTTCTAGTTCTTCTAGTAACTCTTCATCTACTTTTCTAAAATTACTAAATACACTGTTTATTTTATCTCCAAATGAATTTCTTGTTTTTCCAAGTCCATTCTTTAATTTATCAAAAAATCCCATAATTTAAGCTCCTCTTCTCCTTTGTTAATTTTCCGCTAAATAGTATATCACACTTTTATAATCTTTGCAAAATTTTAGTTTGAAAGTTTATTATAACATCAAAAGCTATATAGTTCTTACTATATAGCTTTCATGTCCTATTCAATTATTATTCTATTATCTTTTATTTTATTCTTTATTTCTTCTGCTCTGTATGAATGTATTCTATATTCGTTTTTGTTATCAAATTTTATTATTACTGCTTTTGTATATTCCAAGTCAGAATATTCTTCTATGATAAGACTTGCTTTGCATTGTTTTAAAGTCTCAAATGTTGTCATAAATCCTATTCCACTACCGCCTGCTGATTTATGGGTTGTTATTCTCTTTAAGCCAAGGTTGGATAATGTTTCTATTTCAAATTCTATTCCTGTATCATAAAATTTTATTTGATAATTATTGTCTTCTTTATCTAGAACAACTTTAATTCTTCTATCTTTATTTTCACTACAGTTTATTGCAATAATTGCATCTCTTATATGGTCTGCAAGCATTGTTTCTAACTTGTTTTGTGGAATTTTTGTTTCCAAGATTTCGTTAATATCAAAATCTAGATTTAGTTTAAAGTCTATTTTGTCCTTTTCTGATTCTTACTTCATATATTCTAACAAATTATCTATGCTAAAAATATTTGTTTTTGGAAGTTTAGTTTCTTTTATTACTGATGCTACTTCTTCTTTATATTCTTTTGATAATTTCTTTATTGAAGATAATATATCTCCATACTCCTCTGCAAATTCTTCATTTGCTTGAAGCTTTGTACCTAACTTTGTTACTGCTTTTTCCATTGCTGAAATTCTATGACTGTATTTATGATTTATTTGTAAAACATCTGCTAATTCTGTTTGTAAATTTTTTATTTTCTCATCTTGCTGTTTAATTTGTTCTTGCTGAATTTCAACTGTTCTTTCTTTCATCTTTTCTTTATAGTATTTTGTGATACTTTTCTTGATCCAATATATCATTAGAATTCCTCCAAGAATTAAAATTGCTATCAAAATTTTAGAAGTTGTTCTACTATATGTACTTAACACAAGGCTTATTGCTATTATTATAGAACTAACCAAAATACCTATTTTACTTGTATTCTCTTTATTCATTGTCTCTTTCCCTTGTAAAAATGAAAATCCGTATTTAAATCTTTCTATTTTAAAGAATAAATATATTAATAAAAATTGAATAATTCCTATTGTTACATACTCTATTATAGTTTCAATTGTAATGTCAAAAAACATTAATTTATATATAATAAAATTTATAATTGTTGAAACAAACATTGCAATAAGAGAAAAAGAAACTGAAATTATATTGCTAACTAATCCATGCAAAATATTTGTATTAACTGTTAGTGAAATAGCAAGAGAATATAAAAAGTAACAAAATATAAATGCAATTAATATTTCTAACCTCTGTCTAAGAATCAAATATACTACTGCAAACAATATGTCCATCATTAATAGTAGGCATTTCTGCAATAATGTTATATTTCTATAATTATTTATTTTTATCATTGTATAATTGCTACATATATTTATAAAAAACATTTTTATTATCATTAAACAATTTTGCATTTTGTCTTCCTCATAAAACACTTTTCTTTTTATTATACTTCATCATTAAATCAAACACAATAAAAAGCAATGAAGTTTATCATTGCTTTTTATTCTTACTTTTTTTCTTTTTAATACACTAAAATTTAAATATTTTTCTTATATAGTCAATAAGTTCATCCCACATGGTTACATCCCCCTTTCTATTAACATATTTTTTGTTTTTGGCTTCTATTTTGTTTCTATAGTTCTATGTTAATAAGAAAGGTCGCATACGCGTATTCACTATTGAATTTAATATGTAACCTTTCTTTACTGTACAATGAAAAATGTTGTGCCTAGGGGCACAGGTAAAAGTCGATTTTCTTGTACAATAAAAAAATACTACTAAACTTTATAATTTTTAGTAGTATTTTGGTTTAGAATATTTGATTAAATTTGAGTTATATTGATTTCTTGATTTTTTCAACATAGTAGTAAATTAATTCTGTTGGAGTTGGAACTCCTGTGTTATAATTTACCGCTGCTGTATAATATTTTTGTAAATCTTCTATTGAAGATTTTCTCCACGCATGTTCAATTGCTGTTTGAATTGAACGTCCTATTGTACTATTTCCTTTCTTATATACTTTTGCTAAATGTAAAAATACATTTTCTTTGTCTTTATCATTTTCTATTATATAAATAATTGCATCATGTATATACTTTCTTCCTATTAGGTGTGAACTAATTCCTATCAAATTTAGCTCTCTGTTAATTCTGTCTGAAAGTTTGTCTCTAAACTCACTTTCAGTTTCTGTGCTTATATTTTTGTTTAACTTTTCTGTTCTGTTTATTTTGCAAAGTAATAAAATATTTTCTATTATTAATTCTGGCGAATAGTCATCTTTTAGTTTGTGAAATATTAAATCTGCTCCATTGCTATGTGCATAAACATATACCGTTTTCGAAGATATATTTGTTGTTATAACTATTACTGGTTTTATGTCTAAATCTAGTTCTTTTATTTGCTCTAATACTTGAAGTCCAGAGCCTTCACCATTGTTTAATTCTATATCTAGTATAATTGCATCTGGCACATAAGTTTTTATATCTTTAATTGCCTCCTTTGATGAATTTGCTATTTTTATTAATTTAACATCATCTCTTGTATCTGCATACTCCTTAATAATTTTACAGTCTTGTATGTCGTCTTCAACCAAAAGTATGTTTATTATTCCGTTTTTGCTCATAATGATACACCTCTTTATATTTCAAGGAAAATATATCACACGTTACTCATTTTTTCTACTTGTTGCTCAAATTTAATTGTCGTTTCGTATTTTTATTACTTCAGCAGTTATATTATATGATATATTTTTTTTGTCAGCAACTCAAAAAAAGCTCTAATGCTATGTGTTACAAGTAGTTTGAATTTTTGCAACATTTTTATTTGCTTGTTATTTATTTCTATGCTAAAATAGTTTGTGCAAGGAGGATATTATGAGATTTTTAGTTCAAAGAGTTTCAGAAGCCAATGTTATGGTTGATAACAACATTACTGGTAAAATAGGAAAAGGTTATTTAGTTTTAATTGGAATTACTCACACAGATACTACTACTGATGCTGATTATTTAATTAACAAATTATTAAATTTAAGAGTTTTTTGTGATGAAAATGATAAAATGAATTTAAATATTAATCAAGTTAATGGTGAACTTTTACTTGTTTCACAATTCACTTTATATGCTAATACTTCTCATGGAAACAGGCCTGATTTTCTAGAAGCAGCTAAGCCAGCTTATGCAGAAGAATTGTATGAATATATTATTAAAGAATGCAAAAATAGAAATATAAATGTACAGACAGGTATTTTTGGTGCTGATATGAAAGTGCATTTATTGAATGATGGACCTGTTACTATAATGCTAGAAAAATAGTTTTAAAGAGAAGAATCCTTTTATAGAATTCTTCTCTTTTTTGATTTGTTTTCTAATCCTCTCTTAGTGTATACTGACTAACATCTGGTTCTACAAATATTTGATCATCTACATTGTCAAATTCATATTCTCTAGTTGCTGTTGTATCATCTATAATTGTTTTTATTACTAATCCAGTTTCTTTTTCTATATAGTATTCTGTATTATTTGTTCCGTATAACAAATATGGGCTTAGATAATTCTTTATAACATAGCAATTTTTTTCTTCAATTTTAGCAGTTTTTATTCTTGCTGGAATACTATATAAAAATGTTTGCCATAAATTATCTGTTTGGAAAACGTCAATAATCTGAGCTCCCACCATTGAACTTGCACTGTTTAGTTTAACTGTTTTAAAATCTTTAGTTTCGGTAAATGTGTCTATTCTTGTTCCACTATCATACATTGATAATTTAGTAATTTCACCGATTATTGTCTTTTCTTTCGATAATTATAAGTTGTTTTTTGTCTTTTGCATAATAGTTTGTAGTTATTGTTTGTTTATTTTCTTCGTTAAATGAAACTATTTTCATATGATAATTATTGCTATTAATATAATTTGATAGTTTTTTTTGCGTGTTAGATATAATTATCATGTTTCTAACTGTATGAATTAAAATTATGATAATTATTGCAAGTAAGATGATTCCCAGTTTTTTAAATATTTTTTTCTTATTCATAAAAAGCACCTCATTTCTTTGGTGTAGCCTAGCTATCATAAGCTTTTTTGCTTTTAGACCTAAGGCTTTGCGTCATAAACTTTCACTTATTTTGCCTTTTTACTAATATATTATTATTATACCATATTTTTCTACTTAAAGCAAAAAAGACCAGTTAACTGGTCTTTTGCTACTTACATTTCACATTTCAAATTTTGCTTTTTCTTGCAAAGCTTTCCATGCTTCCTTACACCTTTTTGGATATGCGCTTTTCCCAGAAAGGGGAAAATATATTCCTCTAGGTTGAAATCCTGCATCTTTTAGTAACTTAACAGCCTTTTGAGTATGTGGAGTAATAAATATTTCTCCATTCGTAACATAGAGTATTGTTACTCCTCTTGCCACATAAAATCCTTCAAGATTATATATATCCGGAATATTAATGGCTTCTTCTTTGTTGAGATGTAGTGGTAAAACAACAACATCTCCATTTTCAACTTTGAGTCTTTTCTCTTCTGGTATCGGGTTATCCTCAATTGTAATTTTGCAAGCCATTTTTTATCCTCCTCAAAATTATTTGTTGCAATTTGTATACTGCGATTGCCAACTTGGATCTGTTTAAAAATGGTTACTCTTTATTTTAGCACATTTTATATATTTTTGTCAAAACGCTGGATATATTTTTATTTTGGAGCTTCTAGGCAGAATCGAACTGCCGACCTACGGGTTACGAATCCGTTGCTCTACCAACTGAGCTATAGAAGCATATACTATATTTTAACATATTTTTGTATAAAAACAATAGGGAAAAAACTTTTTGTTGCTTTACATAATATTGAGTGGTATAATACTATTACATATAGTTAAGCTTTGCTTAACAAAATACTATAAAGGAGGCTCGTTTTAACCCACTTGGATAAGTGACATATTTTATTCTATCAATTTTATTGGAGGAAAAAAATATGTTAAATAGGAATTTTAAACCTGCTTTTGTTGTGGTCTTTGTATTGCTTGTCGTTCTTGTTTTATTTATACTCTATAACAGCTGGGAAAATGATTTAAAAGAAAACATTAATTTTGAAAGTATCAAGTCTCATCAAATAAGTCAAGAAGATAGTTTAAAAGATAACATTGTAAATGCAAATAATGTTATTTCATCTATTAAATCAGATACTAAAATTGTTTTATGTACAGTGGATGGAAAATATTATTTGTCACATGACAAAACAAAGAAAAGCAATGCTATATTTGAATGGTTTATGACTTCTCGAATTGATTTGGTTTGTGACTATTCAATATGTTTTGCAATTGACACATCAAGTTTAAATTTTTCTGTTCAGGATGGAACTGTTTGGGTCTACTTTAGTGAAGATGATATATATATCAATTCACTAACCGTTCACAACTCTGTATCTGATGAGATTACAGCTCTATTTGGAAGTAAATACTCCTCTTCTGAAGTTCTCGCTTTGGAACAAATTATAAAAGAAAATATTCAAAGTGATGCTATGATGAAAAGAGAGAATATTATTTTAGCGAAAGCTAATTTAATAGTTTATTTATCAGATTTAGCAGAATCGTTCAATGCAGAAATAGTAATTTGTGAACAATAATTTTAGAGGGTGCACAATAGCTGCACCCTCTTTCTTTTTTCTTTATATTTATTTAAAAATGTCTTCCACCTTTTGGTCTGTCCTCTTTGTTTTGGTCTTCTTCTATTTTTTTGCTGTTTGTTTCTATTTCTTTTTTCCTGTCTTTGTAAATATCTTCTATATTGTTTGGTTCTTCATTTACTGTTATGTTTTCTACTTCTGATGTTGCTTTTATTTCATTGTTATTTAAATTATTAAGTTTTCCTATTTTTCCTAATAAATCTTGATATTTTTTATAGTCTACTATTATATAGATTGATAGTCCTATTAATGCAACTATACAGAACATTAAGGCTCCAAAAACTGCTTTTTCTTGATTATTTGCATACCAAGTAGAAACTCCACCAAATATTCCTTTGAACCAATTTGATATTTTTCCTATTATTGTTGGTTCTGCATTTTTGTTAAATTTTATTGTATATGTTTTTGTTTCTTCTTGTTCTGTTGGTTCTGCTCCTTCTTCTTGAGGTTCCATAGTAATTTTATTTTTAACTGTTATTGTTATTACATTCTCGCCCTCTTTTAGTGAATCTGCCCCACTTATTTCTATTGTTGCTCCTTCTATATTAGCTAATGCTTCTATATCTAGACTTTTTACCCAATATTCTAGAGTCTCTATTGAGTATTCATATATATTAGATGTAAACTCTGGTGTTAGTGGTACTTCTACCAGTTCTCCATTTTGATTTGTATATTTTATAATTAGCTTTTCTAATGCAAGTTCTTTTCTTTGTCTTGTAGCTTTTATTACATAATCAGTTTTTGTTGTTCCATCTTCTGCTGTTACTGATATTGTAATTATATTTTCTCCTTCTTTTAGCTCTTCATATTCTGTTACTGAGACTGTTGCTTTTGAATCTGTTGGAGTTGCTGTTATATTTAATTTTGTTACTTCATTTGGTACTGTAATTGCATATTCTTTTACATCTTTATTAAATTCTGGTGCAATTGCTCCTTCTGCTATACTCAAACTACTTAATGTGCTATCTGTTGATTTTTTTTCTTCTTTTGTTTCTGTTGGCTTTGTTGAGTTATTAGTATTTGGTTTTCTTGTCGTGTTTCCACCATTTGATGAACCACCGTTTGAATTTCCTCCTGTGTTCTTGTTTGGCTGAACAATACTTACTGTTTTTGATGCTGATTTTTGTTCATCATTTTCAGTTGAATAATCAGCAATAACCCCAGAAGCAGATATTGTAACACGTCCAGAACTTCCAGCAGTACAGGTAAATGATTTAGATGCATTATCTAAAAAAGTACTTCCCATGCTTCCGCTTCCATTAGAAGCTGTTGCACTAACATAACCAGCTCCACCGCTCACAGAAACTGTTACTGTAAAACTTTCTCCTGGTGATACCGATGATTTTGAAGTACTTATACTCAAACTTGCTGCATTTGATTTGATTGTCATTGCAAACAAAATTCCAAGAATTATAGCTAATTCAAATATTATTTTTTTCAATAAATTAGTCTTCATTTTTTAATCTCCTATCTCTATAATGTGATTTTACTAGCTTGCATAATATGATTTTTTACTTTGACGTAATCTGCTGGTGTTATTTTTCCATCTCTGTTTACATCAGCTGCTTTTTCTGTAATAGCATCCATTGTTGTTGTTCCCATTATTTTATTTTTTATTTTAACATAATCTGATGGCGTTATTCTTCCATCTCCACTAGGATCGCCAAGTTTTACTATTGTATATTTCTCTACTCCGTCAATTTTTACTTTTGCCCCTGTTCCAACTAATGTATCTCCTGTTATTTCATTGCCGTTTTTGTCTACAATTACTGCATTACTATATTTTTTCTTTATTGTATTAGCTGTTGTTCCTGGTTCTGATGTAATTATATTTTTTTCGTCTGGTTCTGCTATATTATCATTTTTATTTGAGCCTATTACAACTAAATATGTTTTAGATCCGTCACTTGCTTCTCTTGCCATGTATCCTGTACCTCTTGGAGTTGAAACTTTATCCCAATAATATCCTCCAACTTTTGATGTAGCTCTTTCAGTTATTAATACTTGTGTTCCTTCGCTTATTATTGCAATGCTATTTCCATTTGGTGCATCTTTAAGTTTTAATCCTCCATTTGCATTGATATATGCCAATTCACCTGTTTCATCACCACTTATTGATGGACTTTTACATGCTGTAGATGGCATACCTGTATATAGCGGAATTACAAATGTAAAACTGCTCTCTAATAATCCCGCATCTTTATAATATCCTTTTAATATTGATCCTATACTTTGTGCATCAAATAGATTTTGTGCATATTGATTTACATAGTATGGTTTATATGTAACATTAAATTTTTGATAGTATAGTGTATCTTGTCCTCTCTTAATATATCTTTTTACTAATCCAATTCCACCCATTATTGATTTTTTAGGTGTATCCCATCCTTGCGATTTTGCATAAGCTAGTCCATTTAATATTACTGCTTCTTCACCTTTTCCAGATGCTCCAACATTAAACAAATTGTAGTAACCAACATATTGTCCTTTGTATCCTTGACCTGAGCATAATGCTGAAGCCCCGCTTCCTTGCTCTTGCAAGATTTTTCCTATTATATAAAATGGATTTATATTATATTCTGGATCATTTGCTACTTCGTATATTGCATCTATAATTGATTGATTATTTAAATATGATATTTTACTTGCCATTTGTGCAACCTGGCCTTTTGTTATACTGCTGTCATTTGATAATTGTAAATATTGAAATAAATTTGCATCATTTAAAGAATTTCTTGGATCCATTACATGTTCTATAGCTTGTCTTGAAGCACAATACCATCTTCCTGTATCTTGTTCTTCTCTTCCACATATTGAACATATCCATGCATTTGAATAACTATTTGGTACAACATTTTTTATTGAGTCTGCATGATTTTGATATTCGCTATTTATTGTTGCTTCCCAACTTAATCCTGTTTCATATAATTTAAAAGTCCAATTTGGATGTGAAGCTACAAGTGCTTGCACTAGTGTTACATATCCTGGGTATTTTTGTTCAAAATCTGATGGTAAATTGTTTGAATTTTTGGTATATGTATATGTTGCTCCATAAGATATGTTTAGAGTTTGTGGTACAAAACCAGCTGTTATATATATTAAAACAAAAAGAATTAAAACACATAAGATTTTTGTATTCAATTTATGAATTAAATTACGCTTTTGCATTTATCTCTCCTCTTTCGTATATTCTAAAATTTATACATTTAAAGTATATCGTATTAAGAAATTCAAGTCAAGGAATTTAAGGAAAAATAAACTGGTATTTTGTGGTTTTTTGGTATATTTTAGGTACATAAGTTCACGCATATATTATTTGTTTTACATAAAATAAGAGTCATCCTAAAAATAGAATGACTCTTATTTTTAATTAAGTACTAGTTACAGCATCCTCTGTTTCCGCAACCACAGTTTGTGAATAATAATAAGAAGATTATTATAAAGAATAAGATTGAGCAGTCATCTCCTCCACATCCACCAAACATTCCATTGTTACATCCACATCCACAATTTCTTTCATCTGGCATGTTACTTTACCTCCTTGTTTTATGTTATATCGTATAATATGCAGATTAAAGATTTTGTGTTACATTTTAATTTACTCTGTTTCTATTTTTATTTCTATGCTTCCTTTTTCTTCCATGTTGTCCATATTAGTTGCCTTTATTAAGCCTTCTGACAATGTATATAAATTATTATCTATATATATTATCCTTTCTACTTCTTTTGTATAATCATAATCATTATATCCTTCCGTTATTTGCATATGTGCAATTTTTCCTTTCAAATTAAAGCCACTTTCTAAGTCTAATCCATATACTATTGCACCTTGGAATTTTAAGTTTGAATGATAGTTTTCTCCTTCTGATATTGAAATTGGAAATGCTATTATGTTTTTTTCTTTTGAAAATAGCAGTGCCTTGTGATTATATAATAGCTCTGAATATGTTCCTCTCTCTCCTATATCCATTGAATACATTTCTTTTGGAGATGTTGGATTTGTTACGTCAAATAAAGCCATTTTCATTCCTATTGTTACAACGTTTCCGTCTTCTTTGGTTTCGGTATTTTCTCCAAATCCTATTATGTGATTTTCATCATATGGATGCAAGTAAGTGCTATATCCTGGTATTTTTAGTTCTCCTAATAATATTGGATTTGTAGGCTCTGATAAGTCTATTACAAATAATGGATCTGTTTGGACAAAAGTAACCATATATGCTTTATTATCTAAAAATCTTACAGAATATATTTTTTCTCCTTTTGCTAAATTTTCTAAACTTCCAATCATTTTTAGGTTTTCATTTAATATATATAAGTTGTTTGTTCTATTTTCTTCTTTTAAATTTGTACTATTAGTTGTTGCTATTCTGAAATTTCCGTCTTTTTCATCCATAGAAAATTGATTTAATACTTCACCTGGGACAGAGCCTGTACTAGTATATTCTAGTTTTGAGTTTTCCAATTTAAATTTATATATATATGTGTTTATATCATAGTTATCATAATATCCATATAATTTTTCATCTTTATATTCATATTTTACTTTTGCAACATATAAGTTGTTTTGGCTTGCATATACTTCTGTTCCTGCTCCTAAGTATGTTTCTATATTTGCAGGTTCATTATTATTAATATTAAATCCTGCAACATTTAAAAATGTATTATCTCCACTTTCTGGAAAATATGAAATATCTGAATATTCTATACATTTTGTTTCTTTAGAGATTGCTGTGTCTAAATATTTTGGTTTATAATCATTTTCGTTCAATTCTTCTTTGTTTTTTTCAAGCAATTCTGAATATATATATTTGTTTGACAACACATATACGTTTTCTCCAACCATTCTCGAAGATAAATAACTACCTTCTATTTGTATTTCTCTCTCCATTACAGGTTTGTTTTTATCCTCTATGTTATATACTTTTATATTTGTGTATTCATCCGAAGGATATATCATATCATCCATAACTGAGTTTTCATTTATTTGGCCATTATACTCGTATTTTTGTTCTACAATTATTAACCTGTTTCCATTAATAAAAATTTCTTTTGGTTCTATTTGTTCTTCTTCATATTTGATTTCTGAAGCTATTTTCATATTGGTTGCCTCTACTGCATTTACAATAACTAGTTTTTTTCCTGTTATGTAATAAATGTATTTACCATCTGTTTTTACTATATCTGCTTCCTCTACTCCTTCAACTTGATTGTTTGTTTTTGAATAATCATTGTTTTCTCTAAGCGTGCTATTTACTGAATCTTCTAGTAAGCTTACATTCTTTTGAGAGTCTTTATTTTCACTGCTTTGTTTTCTGACTATATTATATAAATTCTCAAAACTTTCAACTTTAGGTAATCCATTTTCTTCTTTAACTTGCTTTATTGGGTCTGCTGTATTTTTATTATGGTTTATTGGGACTGCTATTGAAATTGCTATTATAAATACTATTGTTGCTAAAGCTAAACTATATATTAGATTTGGTTTCTTCTTTTTCTTTTTGACATCTTTCATTTTTTGTAATGCATTATTTTTTAAGTTTTCATCTGCATTTATTTCGTTAATTGCTTCTATATAATCTTTTTTACTCATTTTCTAGCCCTCCCTCTAAATCCTGCTTTAATTTTTGTCTTGCTCGTGCAAGTCTTGATTTTACTGTATTTTCGTTTACTCTAATAATCTTGCTAATTTGATTTATTTTATAATCTTCATAGTAATATAAATAGATTATTGTTCTATATTTCAGTGGTAATTTTTGAACTGCATAATATATGTCGTGTCTTTCTTTTGTTTCGAATATTATATCTTCTTTTAACTCAGATGTATTTTTTAAAAAGCCTGATTGTAACAAGTTTTTGCTACAATTTATTGTAACTCTAATAAGCCATGCTTTTTCATGCTCTTCGCTTTCAAATTTTGGCATCTTTTTTGCTAATTTTAAAAAAACTTCTTGATAAATATCTTCACTGTTTTCTTTTGAATTTGTCCTTGTTAATGCTAATCTATATACCATACTAGAATATTTATTTATAACATTTTCTAAATATTGTTCTTGGTTTGTATATTCCATTTATATCACCTTTATAAATAATACCATATAATTGCAAAAAAAGTTGCATATTTTTTACTTTTTTAGAAAATTTTTCTATTACATGAACAAAGCGACTTTAGTCGCCCTTTGTTCTCGCCGATTTTAGTTTCCGAATGTAATGAGGAAATCTCAAAGGCAATAGCGATTATAGCATTTTTTATATACTAGGAAATGAGAAATTTCCTAGTATATAAAAAAGACTCTACTTTTATAGAGTCTTTAAGGTTTATTTTTCTATGCATTTACTGTTTCTTTTTTTGCAGATTTTTTTGTAGTTTTCTTTTCTTTTTTTGGCTTGTCTTCTTCTGATTTTTCTGTTGGTAAGCAAAGATTTAATATTATACCAACTATAGCTGCTAAGCTCATTCCTGATATTGTTACTGCTAAGTCTCCACTTACTATTGATATTGTTGCTCCACCTAATCCTAAAACTAGCATTGCAGATGCAACTATTACATTTTTTGTATTGTTAAAGTCAACTTGGTTTTGTATTAAAACTTTTAATCCGTTAACTGATATAAATCCATATAGAAGTAAAGATACTCCACCTAAAACTGCTGTTGGTATTGTAGATATTAGTGCTGTAAATTTAGTAAAGAAGCCTAATATTATTGCAATTATTGCTGCTAATCCTATTACCCAAACTGATGCTACTTTTGTCATTCCTACTACTGATGTGTTTTCTCCATAAGTTGTATTTGCAGGTCCTCCTATTGCTCCTGCTACGAATGTTGCAATTCCGTCTCCTAATAATGTTCTATCTAATCCTGGATCTTTTAATAAATCTCTATTCATTATTGCACTTAATGCTGTATGGTCACCTATGTGCTCTGCTATTGTAACTAATGCTATTGGTGCTATTGTAAGTATTGCAGAGAAGTTTGGTGTATAGCTTATGAATGGTATTAAGAAGTTTGGTACTCCTACAATTGCAGCTTCTGTTATTGGTGTGAAATCAACAATTCCTACTGCAACCCCTGCTAAATATCCTGCTACTATTCCTATTAAGAATGGTATTACTTTTAAAAATCCTTTTGCTGCTACTGCAACTATTGCTGTAGTTAAAAATGCTACTAATGCAACTACTATTGGTTGCCATTCTAATGCTGTTCCACTTGATAATCCTATTTGGCTTATTGCTGATGGTGCAAGTCCTAATCCTATAATCATTATCATAGGTCCTATTACTACTGGTGGCAATAATTTATCTAACCAGTTTTTTCCTATAAGTTTAATAATTATTGCAAATATTACATAAATTAATCCTACTGCCATAATTCCTGTCATTGCTCCAGAAATTCCACCTTTTAGGTATGCTGCAGTAATTGGTGCAATAAATGCAAATGAGCTTCCTAAATATACTGGTGATTTTCCCTTTGTACATAGTATGTAAATTAATGTTCCTATTCCTGATGCAACTAATGTAACTGGTATTGTAAGTACTTCTGCTCCTGCCGCTGAATTAACTAGTATTGGAACTAGTATTGTTGCCCCAAACATAGCAAAAACATGCTGAAATGCAAGTATTATCCATTTTCCAATGCTTGGTTTTTCATTAACGTCTAAAATTAAATTGCTTTTTTTCTCCATCTTTTTCCTCCTATATATTTTTTATTTTAAGTGCAAAAAAAACACTAAAATTATTATTTTAGTGAATTACTATACTTATAAAATTAAATAAAAATACTAAATAAACCAAAAATACAGTTGTTTTTGAGTACTTCTTATTTAATTCAGTATTTAATATTTTCATCATTTTTTTACACCCTGCGAAAAATAATACTATATTAATAATATTTTTGCAAGTCTTTTTTTGATTTTTTTTAATTTTTTATGATATTTTTCCCTATAAGTTGGCACAGATCTGCCAAACTTAAAGGATTCTAATATCAAAATTGTGTTCCCAATATTAGTTTTATACTCTATAGCATAAATATGTATTCTTACTTGTATAAACCTTTTGCTTTTTTATATTATTCTTTTCTTTTTTCAATTTTTTGATTTCTTGTTGTTTTTCCTCCAACTCTATCATTAATTTTTGAATTGCTAAATTTATTTCTTCTGCACTTATATATGTATAACTTTTTATGCTTGGTTCTGTTATTACCGCATTATTTAATATTTCTGTTGCCTCTTCTATACTCATAGTAAAATCCCTCCTTAATGTATTTGTATAGAAAAGTCTATTTTTTCATCCTTTGTTTCTTTGTCAAGCTATCCCTCCTAGTGAAATTATTTTTTTTGGAACACAGGTTTTTTATTATAATACTTTAATGCAACTATTGCAAGGGAAATTTTTATTAAATTTTAAAAACAGAAAAAAACTAATGGGAACAGACTCATTAGTTCTTTTTTTCATTTTTTGTTGGCGGAGTGAGTGGGATTCGAACCCACGGGCCAGTTTTCACTGACTAACTGTTTTCGAGACAGCCTCGTTATGACCACTTCGATATCACTCCATACATTTATAATATATCAAATTTCTCAAAATATCTATAACTTTTTTTATTTTTTTGCATATTATGTTTTAGGTGATAATTATGTATAGAATTGTAACTAATACTTTTGAAAGAAAACTTTATTACAAGAATACTGTTGTACTTAAATATAAAATTGAATATCCTCAAATTTTAGGAAATAGCTTTGGTATACATAGATTCAACAGATTTAATTTTATAAAAGCAATTAAATTAAAACAATATTCTGAGAAAAATTTATTTAAAGAAGCAAAAGAGTTATATGATTTTAACGTGAGTAATGGTTACCCTGTAATGGTATATGAAATAGTTTCAGATTTTACTGTAACTTTAAATAAAAAGCCATGTATAAGCATATATTCTGATGATTACATGTTTACTGGTGGGGCTCATGGAACTACTACTCGTACGTCTCAAAATTGGAATATTCAAACTGGCAATCAAATAAATTTAAATGAATTGTTTGATTGCAATTGTGATTATGTTTTGTATATTTTAAAAGATATAAATAATCAAATAGAAGAACAAATTGCAAATGGAACCAACTATTATTTTGATAATTATTGTAATTTGGTTTTGAATAGCATTGATTTAAATAGTTTTTATTTGGATAATAAATATGTAAGTATTTATTTTCAACAATATGATATAGCACCTTATTCCAGTGGAATACCTACATTTCAAATAACAAGTTTGCCATATAGGGTTAATTAGAAAAAATTGAGAAAAAAGGGGTCTGACCCCCTTTTCCCCAATTTGCTTAATTATTCTTATCTTTATATACTTTAATTATATCTTTTATAGTCATTTTTGTTCCATAGTTTAGTATTGCATTTGAGTATATTTTTATTGTTACTTTTGCTATTACTAGTATTGTTACAACTAATATTGCTATTGATATTAATACATCTGTTGGTTTTGCAAGTCCCATCATTATTCTAAATGGCATACAAAATGGTGATGATATTGGGAATAATGATGCAAATATATTCATTTCACTAGTAGGGTTCATCATTGTAAAGTATGATAGGTAAAATCCTATTACTGCAAGCATTGCAACTGGTCCATTTGCTGATTGTATGTCTTCTGGTTTACTTACTGTTGAACCTGTTAATGCATATAGTAATGCATATGCAAAATACCCAAGTATAAAGTATATAATTGTAACTATTCCTAAATATGGTGTTATTGCTGACATATCTAATACTTGTTCTATCATTCCTGGTTCTAAAAATACTTTTGCACTAATTAATGCAGTTCCAACTAGTAGAATCATTTGTAATAATCCAACTATGCCTATTCCTATTGTTTTTCCAAGTACAATAGTTTTTGGTGATGTTGATGTTACAAGTGTTTCTATAATTTTTGATGTTTTTTCTGTTGTAATAGAGCTTGATACTTGATATGCACAGAAATATATAGCATAAAATAGTACTATTGAAAGTAGCATCATTGCAAATACATTTCCATTGGCTTTTTCATCTGTTTGTTCCAATGAAAATTCAAAATTTGGTGTTATTGATTTTAATTGCTCCTCTGTTAATCCTAATTTGCTTATTTGTATATTGGTATATAAAGTATTTATTGTAGAAATTATGTCTTCTGGTATTTCTTCCATCATTGTTGCATCTTTTACAATATATTTAATTTTTATGTTTTCTTCTTGCTTTTCAACAAATATTGCAGATTCAATTTCTTCATTTTGTATTTTTTCTTTTACTTCATCATATTTTAGATTTGCTATTTCTATTTCATAACCTGTATCTAATTTTTTTAAGCTTTCTAAAGCTCCTTCAAAAACATTACTCTCATCAACTATAAGTAGTTTATCTACTGTATCTTCTCCTTTAATTGATTTTAATATTTTTGGAACATTAAATCCTACAATTATCATTACTAAAAATATTATAGTTGAGATTATGAAAGATTTTCTTTTAACCATATCTTTCATTGTAAATTTCATTACTGTAAATAAATCCTTCATATTACTCACCTACCTTTTCTATAAAAATGTCGTTCAATGTTGGTTTTGTTATTTCAAATTTATTAATTGTTTTTCTGTCTTTTACCAACTCATTTAAAAGGTTATGTGCTTGTTCTTCATTATCAATTTTTATAGTATATTCATTATTTTTTTCGTTTTCTATTTCTAGTCCCAATTTAGCAATATTTTCTGTTATTGATTCGTTTGTTTCTATTTGTACTCTATTTGCTGGATACTGGTCTTTTATTTCTCTTAAATTTCCTTGTAATACAGTTTTTCCTTTATTTAGAATTAAAATGTCGCTACAAAATTCTTCTATTGTTGACATTTGATGTGCAGACATTATTACATATTTTTCCTCTTTTACTAAATCAATTATTATATTTTTTAGTAATTCTGTATTTACTGGGTCTAAACCACTAAATGGCTCATCTAATACAACTAACTCTGGATTATGTATTACAGCAGTCATAAATTGAATTTTTTGTTGATTTCCTTTTGATAATTTTTCTGCTGGCATTTGCATATATTCTTCTACTTTTAATTTCTTTGCCCAAGTACCTATTGCACTATCTGCTTCTTGTTTTTTCATTCCTTTCAATTCTGCAAAATACATTAGTTGATCATATATTTTTACTTTAGGATATACTCCTCTTTCTTCTGGAAGGTATCCAAAGTTAACTGATTTTCTATCAACTTTTTTTCCATTCCATGTTATTTCTCCACTATCTTTTTTTATTATCCCAAGTAACATTCTTATAGTTGTGGTTTTTCCTGCTCCGTTAGTTCCTAAAAGCCCAAAAACTCCTGGTTTATTTAAAGAAAACGAGATACCTTCAACTGCCTTTTTCTCAACAAATGTTTTAGAAACATTTTCTAAGATTAGTCCTATACTCATCTAATATCTGCACCTCCAAAAACACATGTTGCATTTATGTATATTGTATGGAACTCTTCTTTTTCTATTTTGTTTTCCTTTTTGTCATCTACTCCTCCAAATATAGAAGTTGACTTTACTTTTACTTTAACATCATCTGGTACAAATATTTCTACTCCACCAAAAATACTAGTTGTGTTTATTACAATATCATCTTCTATTATAGCTTTTCTTAAATCGCATTTAATTCCTCCAAATATTGCAGTTAAACTTGTTCCTTTAAATTTCTCTCCCTCGAAATTTAAGTCTTGGCCTGAAAAAATTGCACATCCTCCATTGTTTTTTACATTATTTTTATTTAGCTCTTTTATTTTTCCGTTTAATTTGCTGTTAAATATATCTTTAAAAACAAGTGATATTCCTATTATTACTAGAATTACTGGTAGTGCCAGTTTCCAAATCAAATCAAAGTCTATTACATCTTGGCAAGCTAATAATAAAGCTACTCCTACTAATATTCCTATTATGCTTCCTGTTTTTTCATCATCTTTAAATAGACCTATAAAGCATGGTATTATTATAAATAATGTCCACCATCCATCAAAAAATATGTCTATGTGAGTTATTCCGCAATGCGTTTCCTCCTATTATTAGTCCTATAATAATTAATATTATTCCTAATAATATATTTCCAGCTTTTTTCATTGTTTTATCCCCTTTCATTTTATTTGCTCTTATAATATCACTTTCAATGATATTTGCCAATATAATAAAAAAATTCTCAATAAAAATCCTGTTCTCTCTGTTAAGCTTGAGAATGAGTTTTTTGCTGATGGTATTAACCCATACAAGCAAGTAGCACTTTCTGCGCAAGTACTACTCTTGGCAACCTCCTTTTCGCGTCCTACTTTCTTAAAAGCATAATAAAAAGTCCATTTGAAATGGACTTTTTATTATGGCTCGTTTAACACTTCCGTGTGCGAAAAATACGAGCTCAAAATTTACAATTATATTTTATGTTTGATTCTATGGTTATAATTTAACATAAGATAAATAATTTTGCAAAAGTTTTTTTGATTTTATTTTTTAAAAAATATATACTATCTTTTTTCTAATGTATTATCAATCTTAGCACCTAAATAATAGCATTATCTATGTTTATATTGTAAAAGAGATGAGAAATTCTTCTCATCTCTTTATTAAGTTATTCTATTATAGAACAACTTTTTTTGTTTTAACCAATTGCTAATCTTCTCATTAATTCTTCATGTTTGATGAACTCTAAACCTCTTTGCAGTAAAGCATTGTACCTAGTTTCATCGTAAAGATACGCATAGGTATCTTCTGTCTTTTTTTGCCACTTGGTAACAGCTTGCTGTTCTTCCTCATCATCATATGCGTCTTCATCGCAATAATCGAATCGACCTGTCCGCATATAATACTCATAAGAATCTTCAGATTTTCGATTGTTATGCGAATTACTTCTTTTGCTTTTCATTTTCGAATCATTTTTGATTAAATCTTTGATAAGCTGAGAAATTTGAGCATTAGTAAGGTCATATACATTGCTATCACTTATAGATTTCGATGTAAATTTCCCTGTATTCTGCTGCAATGTTGATTTGTGTTTTTTAATGTTGTAAATCTTCCCTTGAGACAACATCAATTGATACACTCTTTCAACAGACGCATGACGATTCATTCTGTCCATCAAAATTTCGCTCATAATTCTGTCCACCGTTGTTTTTTTCTTTTTAGGTGTTAAGTTTACCAAAAAAGAGGTTACAGCTGGTTCTGGGAAAAAAGCGGAACTTGGAATAGCACAATCAATCTCAACATCAAGATACGTTTGACATATCGCAGAAATGAGACCAAATTCAGCATTAAAGTGTCTACTTTTCCCTTCAGTTACTTGAATAGGGGCTACCATTTTTCTTACAGAATTTTGTGATACTACAAGAGTAATACTTTTTATACAAGAACTTTTTTTGTCCTTGTTGTCTTTGTATAATGCTCCTGTTTGAGCCATGCCTACCAATAATGGTTCTGTTATCGTATAAGGCAAATTTGCAATAACTCGGTCAAACTCCAGATAAGTTTGTTCAAGTGCATTGCCCTCAATTACGGTAACATTAGAAAAGTTCTTAAACTTTTCTTTAAGCAACTCTGCATAATAATGATCAAGTTCAATGACAGTTAACGGATTACCACTTTTTGCTAAAATCTCCGTCAGTGCTCCAGCACCACCGCCAATTTCAACAATTCGTTCTCCTTCGCATATATTTGCTTTATTGCAAATATGCTCAATCATTTTCCGATCAACCATAAAGTGTTGGTCTTTTGTTGGATTAGGATTTTTTTTAAATTCAGTCATAATAAATTCCTCCTGTATTATATATAATAATTGTGTGACTGTAATTGGTTAAAACAATAAGCAAACGTCCATGTTTACATAACAATTGTATCACTAAAATTAATAATTGTCAAATTTTTCTAGTCTTTTAACACTTTTATCAATTTCATATTATTTAATATATCATTATATATAATAATAGGTATAAATTTTAATAATTGTAAAATTATAATTGCATATATTACACCGATTATATCTGCTAATTTTCCCAAAAACAAAGCAAATATCGAAAATAGTATGTTTTTCACAAGTGATTTTATAGATCCCATACTAGCCCTATATTTGGAATCATATAGTTGTTGTTCCATATTCATTTGTATAGCTTCTGTCGAAAACGCAGAATTAGTTACCATAATCAATGGCGAAATATGGCTTTGTATGATAACTCCTAAACAATTTGACAATATGCTATATAAATTCGAAATACTATACCATCTATTTTCACCTGTTCTTGCTATAATTTTTCCGTGCAAACCAGTTTGACACAAATGCTCCTACATTCGATAAAATTCCTGGAATTCCCAAAGCCCATTCTGGCCATACCATCGCATAAAAGGTACTTCTAAATTGATAACATGCTTCTCCAATTCCATCATTTATGCTATCTGCTATAATTTGTTTTTTTAAATTATTATTTTTAAGCACTTTTTCTGAAGCTTCTTTTATTTGATTACTTACTTTCTCAGTATTATTAAAATTATTTATATTTTCTAAATTAAAAGCAATAATTACTTCTATTATTTTTGGTATAATAGAAAGAATTATTACAAATTTATATGATGTAAAATACACAATAATTGTTCCAATAAAAGCAGCAATTGCTCCAGCCAAATAAATCATTGAGTTAACTTTTCCTGCATATATCTCATATTTATTTTCCATATTACTATTTTTTAAATTTTCATAAATATACGCTTGATTATTTCCACTAAAAAACGCTATTTCAATGCCATTAAATATTGCTGCAACAATTAGCCATATATAATTAACTGCAAATGAAAGAAGTAAAACATATATTAACGAAGATATAGCACCTGCAATAATAGTCATCCTTCTACCTATTCTATCTGAAATTATTCCTGTTGGAAATTCAGCTAAAGATGAAACTATTGTTGCTATACTGTAGATACTCATTCCTAACATCATTGACTGTGTTATTTCCGTATAATACAAAATTGCTATAACACCAAAAAATTTCATTTCAGAAAATAAATTCAAGCAATACATTAATTTAATATTTTTATTAGCCATAATTATTTTTCTACTATAGATAAAAACTCTGTTTTAAAATCCATATCTTTCTTAAATTTTCCTCTTAGTGTATAAGTATTAGTTAATACTCCAGGTTTTTTTATTCCTCTTGCTGTCATACATGAATGTTCACCTTCTATATATACAGCAACATCTTCAGTGTCGCAGGCCTTGGAAATAACTTCTGCAATGTCACTTCCTATCTTTTCCTGTAATTGAAGTCTTTTAGTTACCATATCAACTATTCTTGCTATTTTTGATAATCCTATTACTTTTCCATTAGGTAAATAGGCAACAGTAATTTTCATATTATACATTAATGCTAGATGATGCTCACAATAACTGAATGCTGGAATATCTTTCATTATAACAATATCATTTCCATTATATTCAAATGTTTTATTAAACATTTCTGCAATTTCATCGTTAGTATATTTAATTCCCTCAAAAACCTCTTCATACATTTTAGCAACTCTTTTTGGAGTTTCTTTTAATCCTTCTCTTTCTGGATTTTCTCCTATAGCGATAAGAATGTTACGAATTGCTTCTTCTATTTTAACTTTATCAATTTCTTTTTTCATTATTCACAACTTCTTTCTATACTTACTAGTTTATACACCTCTCATATCTGGATTCCAAATTATCTTATGTAACTGTACTTGCATTCTAACTTTTGACATATCAATTCCTTTTTCGTTGCATTTTTTCATAAATTCAACAATATCAGGCAAATTAATTTCATTGAATATTGGACTAATATATATATAACTTTTTATATTAAAATCTCTCAAAATCTTTTCGATACAATCAAAATCCTCACTATTTATAACGAATTTTAATACATCAGTTTCACTTAGTTTTTCTAAATTACTTAGTAACATTGTTTTTTCCATTAAACTTGATTTACATTTATAATCCATTGTTATTAAACATTTTCCAATGTATGGTTCTATATCTATACTCCCATTTGTTTCAATATTAACAAAGTAATTGTTTTTTATTAATTCTTCTATTAATTTATTTGTTTCCTTATGAGCAAGAGGTTCGCCACCAGTTAGGGTAATATTTCTATTTTTATATTTTTTTACCTCGTTTAATATTTCGGTTATATTCATTTCACTTCCAGAATTATTATCTAATGCATATTCAGTATCGCAATAACGACATCGTAAATTACAACCAGCTAACCTAATAAATGTAGCTAATTCTCCAGTTCTTATTCCTTCTCCATCTATGCTTGAAAATATTTCATTAACAATCATGCTTAATCCACCTCATATACAGCAATATTATTTTGACTTTCTTGTACGCTAACTTTATAACATTTCGGACCTAATTGTTCTGTAATCCATTTTGCAATATTTTCTGCTGTAGTATTAAATTTTAATATTTCATTTAAATTTTGATGGTCTAATTTGCTAGTTATCTTTTCTTTGATATGTGTAAAATCCATTACCATTCCATCCTCGTTTAATGTTTTGCTTTTCATAAAAATTTCAATAATCCAATTATGTCCATGCAAGTTTTCACATTTACTTTCGTATGATAATTTTAATTGATGACTTGCACTAATTTCTATTGTCTTTTTAACATAATACATTTTAGAATCCCCCTTTTTTTTGCATATTTTATCATATTTTTCGTTTTTCGTAAAGAAGTTTTATGTTAAAAATATGGAAAATATAGTAAATAGCAGCCTCGCGTAAAACGCGAGGTTTTGCTTTGACCCTATAAGGGTCTGTTGCCAGCGTCCCCTCAAAGGGCACGCTGTTCCGCCAACTGCTCACAACACTCTAACGACCCTTAAAAGGGTCCTCGAATTCTTTTACACTATTCTTATCATTCATTTTTTCTCCTATTTCTTGTTCTTGTATATATTTTTTTATTGTTGCTTTATTTAATCCTACTGTACTTACAAAATATCCTTTTGCCCAAAAGTGTCTATTCCCATATTTGTATTTTAAGTTTGCATGCTTATCAAATATCATTAAACTACTTTTTCCTTTTAGGTACCCCATAAAACTTGATACTGACATCTTAGGCGGTATTCTTAACAACATATGTATGTGATTACTACATGCGTTTGCCTCTACTATTTCAACATCCTTGTACCTGCATAATTGCCTTAGTATCTCTCCTATGTCTTTTCTGAGCTTTCCATATATTTCTTTCCTTCTATATTTCGGTATAAATATTATATGATATGTGCAATTCCATCTGATATACTATTTTCGTCCATATTGGACAACTCCTTTCTGGTTTTTATTTGAGCAGTCTGCGAAACTACTTAAATTATACCAGATGGAGTTTTTTTATTCTATTTGTCGCTTATCGGCATAGCCTCTTTGGTTCTCACCCGCTTAGCGGGTGGTTTTAACCCCGAGAGACCCTTGGTCTCTCGCGTAATAACAGAGGAGATACTCAAAAATTGAGTATCTCCTCCCTAAAATTAATTATGCACTTTGATAATGAAATTTCCAATTGCTAAATAATCTAATTTCATAGCAATTGCACTTTTCAATGCTTCCTCCGGCGTCGCAACAATCGGCTCACCTTTAATATTAAAAGAAGTATTAATCATCACAGGAATTCCTGTGATATTATAAAATTCTTTTATAATATCACAGGAATTCCTGTGATATTATAAAATTCTTTTATAATATCATAGAAGAGAGGATTATATTCTGTCGAAACAGATTGAATCCTTGCAGTTCCATCTACGTGTGTAACAGCTTCAATTTTTGCTTGTACTTCTTGTAATACCTCACAATTTATTGTCATATACGGTGAAAATTGTGATGTACTAAAAAAGTTTTTCTGCTTATCAAACAAAACTGCTGGTGCTAATGGTCTCCAAACTTCTCGTCCTTTTAAAACATTAAGTCTGTAAAGCATATCACTTTTTCTAGGATCTGCTAAAATGCTTCTGTTTCCAAGTGCACGAGGGCCAAATTCTAGTCTTCCTTGAAAATTAGCCACAATCTTCCCTTCAGATACCAATTTAGCAATTTCTTTACAGATACATCCAGATTTACTATAAGAAACCTTTTTTTCTTTTAAGAAATGCTCAATTTGCTTATCCGTAAAACAATTCCCTTGATATGGAATCATTTCAAAATTAATATTCTCATTACAGTCTTTTGCAACTGCAAGAGCTGCTCCAAGAGAAATCCCCCCATCATTTGCTGCAGGCTGCGTAAACACCTTGGTTACACAAGGGAGTTCAGATATAACTCCATTAGCTGCACAATTAAGTCCAACACCGCCAGCAATTGCAACATTTGAGATTTTATACTGGGTACAATAGTAAGAAACTATATTAACCAATATTTCTTCTAAAAGTTTTTGAGCTGAGGATGCTAAATTAGCATAGGGTAATATTTCATCAGATACTTCAGAAATTTTACCAGTTCTCTTTGGAAGTATTGTCGATAAAATTTCTGACCATTTTGCTATAGTCTCATCTTCCTCATCTTTACTCTTTTTATCAATGATAAAAGAGCACTGAATCTTGCCTTCATTATCTGCACTAATAAATTTTCTTAAAGTATCAAGATATACAGGTTTGCCATAGGATGCTAATCCCATAGTCTTTCCTTCTTGCCCAGAATAAAAACCTATATGCTCTGTTACCGCTGCATAAAAATATCCAAGCGATGTTTGAGTTTCATAAACTTTTTCCAATTTATTCTCCGCTCTTTTTCCTACAAAAACAGATGTAGCAATAAGTTCACCTTGTCCATCAATAACTAATACAATAGCATCAGTAAAATTTGAGGGATAAAATGCACTACATGCATGTGCAAAATGATGGTCTACATAGACAATTTTATTTGCAAAGTGCTCAGTATTAAAAAGTTTTTGGGACATTTCTTCTTTGCTGATAAACTCTTTACCAAACATTTTCCAAAGTACTGGATAGTTCCATCCAATTGCAACTTTGTCTATGTTGTCAATACATACATTTTCTTCCTGACAAATCATTTTGATAGATTCATACGGAATTCTATCATATGCATGACGGATACCAATTAACCGTTCTTCCTCGATGGCAAATTTAAGTCTACCATCTTCAATTAAAGTAGCACCTCCGTCGTGACCTCTAACTGTCCAACCATTAATACCTAAGATTTTCATGATAGTTGCCTCCTTATAATTTTTTTCAAAGTACATAGTGTTTCCATTATGCCTATAATAATAGTCATAATATTATAAATTGAAACCCAAAAAATTATATCACTTTCGTATTTTTATGTCAACTCGCTTTTCTGAATTCTGTATTTCATTTATTCCATTGGATATTTCCTTAATATCTTTTCTGAAATATATTAAAGAAATTAGATTTGGAATTATTATAAACCCTACTGATATATCAGCTAATGCCCAAATTGCATCAATTGGCAATAAAACAGCAAAAATAATAGGAATATAATATATCCATTTTAAATATTTGAATTTTTCTTCACCAAACAGATATGTCATACTTGTTTTGAATTCAGTAAAAAAACCAATATATGTTGAATATGCAAATAAAGTTATAATTACACATAAAATTATTTTTCCTAATTTACCATATATTGTTTCAAAAGCATTCAATACAAGAATTGATCCTGTATTTCCGGTGTTAATAACTCCTGTTGACATTATTAATAATGCAGTAAGAGTACAAGTTCCAAAACTAACTAAAGCTACTTCCATTATTCCCCAAAGCCCTTGTTTTAATGGGATGGCTTTTGGATCTTTAGAATATATAGTTGATGATGTCCCCAAGCCAGCCTCGTTTGCAAATATTCCTCTCGCTGCTCCCTTACTAATTGCCATCATAATAGTTGCACCAGCAAATCCTCCCATAACAGGAGCAGGATAAAATGCACACTTTATAATTAAACATATTGCATTTGGTATATTATTAATATGCATAGCAATGACAATTATTGTTGATATTAAATAAATCACCGTCATAGTAGGAACAACTTTTCTCAATATATTTGATGTTTTATCAAATCCTTGATTAATAATTATTATTGATATAAACATAACAACTATTCCAATAATTATCAATGGAATATTAAATGTTTCATTGATAGTTGTTGCCAATGTATTCATTTGGGCAAAGCATGAATCAGTTATTACATATATCAATAATGCTATACTATATATTAATGCGAGTAATTTTCCAAAATTACCAGTAATGTGCTTTATATAATACATCGGACCACCTATATACGATCCATCCTTATTTTTTTCTCTATATTTTACAGCTAAAGCTACTTCAGACATCTTTGTTGCCATGCTAATAAATGAGATTACCCACATCCAAAAAATTGCACCTGGTCCTCCAACTGCTATTGCCGATGCAATTCCTGCAATATTTCCAGTTCCAATTGTTCCAGCCAAAACTGTACTAATTGTTTTCCTTTCGCCTTCTTCAATTTCGTTCTTTTTAAATATTTTCTTCAATGTATTTCTATAAATTGTTTTTATCTTTGTTAATTGTATTAAATTACAACAATATGTTAAATACAATCCAACAGTTACGACAAATAATGTTAAAGGTGTTCCCCATAAAAAATCTGTAATTTTTATTATGTTTTCAAACATAATTATACTCCCGCCTTTATTCCAAATAATTTTCTTTCTAAAAGTATTCCTTTTTCTGATTTATTTTTTTCTACATACTCATTAAACTTTTTGTAATCCAATTTTTCTTCTCCAAAATTTGGTATAATAGGTGTATTTTTTAGCAAAAACATCAAATCATCATCTGTCTTATAATATTCTTGTTGTACTATATCAAAAAATTCTATACTTTTAAAATTATTTTGTTTAGCTTCTTCTTTTAATTTATCAATTAATTTTATTTTTTCATTATACCCTTGTCCTCTTCCAAATAATTCTTTAAGGCTTTTACAATCATCTTCATCAATTTGTTCTGAGAAAAATGTTCCATTATTATTTAATAATCTAAAAATTTCCTTAAAATTAAATGGTGTATGTCTCGCACATATAATATCAAAAAAATTATTTGGAAACTCTAGTGTTTCAGAATTCATCTCGAAAAATCTTATTCTATCGTTTTTCTTATTTTCATTAGCCACTTTTATCATTTCTTGTGAAAAATCTGTTCCGATTTTTAACAAACACTCATTTGAAATTAAACTGCTTAATTTTTCTCCTCCACCTGTGCCTATATCTAGCAAAATACTTTGATTGGTTACTTTCCTATTAATTTCATCAAAATATTGAAAATTACTATTATCAACTAACTCATACTTCAACATTGAAAAATCCCATCCAATTAAGCTCCCTATTTTATCATAAAATTCCTTTTCATTTTTTTCATCCTTGTTTATCATAGTAAAACCTCCTAAATTTTTTTTATTTTACCACACTACATATTTTTTTTCAACTTTTCATTTAAACAAAAAAAGAAAGCAGTTGCTTTCTTTTTTTGTTTATTCAAATTGGTTTACAAGTGAAATATCCAATGCAATATATTATATTCCAAATGACATAATATACACCGGATAAAAGATTTTTTCTCATAATAGGTAGGATTAGGTTCCAGTTTGCTGTCGGTCTATGTTTGTGTAAATTTTTACTTGCAGCTATTCTTACTCCATATCCATATCTATATGCAGATTTTAAATCTTGTTTAAATGTCAAATTGTCATGTACACAGGTTATTGATGTTACTTCACCTACTTTTATCTTAGCTTTAGTTGCTCTGATATTCAATTCAGAATCTTCTATCCATTGAATATCATTATCAAAATAATAATTTCCTACTAGGTGCTTAATTTTTTTATTAACTCCTATTGCAGGACATAAGGCATATCCAGGAATCCCCATTTCTCTAGTATAACTTATAATCTTGCTTTGAAAAGTATCTTTTTTAAAGAAAACCTTTCCATCTACTAGCATATATTCGCTTAAGAGATTATGGAACTTTTTCAATGAACCTGGCACAATAATACAATCACTATCATAAAATACAACCTTATCATAATTCGCATATTCTATGCCAATATTTCTTGATTTACTTAAGTTTCTTTCAGGAATTTCCAATGTTCTTAAATAAAAATTATTACTTTTTTTAAATTCATTGACAATATTTTTTACATCTTCAGTAGCACCATTTAGTACTACTATTACTTCGCAATATTCATCAATACTTTGTAACATTGTCTTTATCCGAACATCATCTGCAACACAGATAACCAATGTTAATTCTAATTTGTTTAGCATAAATCATCTCTCCTTTTTGAATAAATAGACAAAGGAGGTCACTTTCTTATTTCAGTTTCCTCCTTTGTCTTTTGTGTTAAATGAACCTTTTTACTTTTTAAAGGCAGGATCTTGCAATCCCAAACTTTCGAAAGCTTCTTTTCTGTTTCTACATGGCTGACAAATGCCACATGGTTTTTCCCCATTTGAAACACATGTCCATGTATGCTCTAAAGGTACTCCATATTCAAAGGCAGTTTTTATAATATTCTGCTTATCTTTATAATTTAATGGAGCTTCAATAGAGACATTAGGATTATTTTTAACAGCAATGCTAATCAACTCATTCATCATCTTGATAAATTCAGGTGAGTTGTCTGGACAAATCCAAGGGCCAGCTTCGCTTCCAATAAATATTTTTTCAATATTCTTATCAGTTTCAGCCCACGCAATTGCAGCCGTTAAAATGCATGCATTTCTGAAAGGAACATAAATCAAATCGTCTTCTTCGCTTGCCTTAATGTCGGAATCTGTAATCATTGAAATTCCCAAATTTCCGAGCCATTTCATGTCAATTATTTTATGCTCTTTTGCTGCATAATAATTAGCAAAAAAATTGGTGTTGGATATTTCTCTTTCAATGTTTTTCTGTCCATAGTTAACCGTCAGGAAATACAATTCATATCCCCGGGATTTCGCTATGGCTGCACAAGTTGTGCTATCAATTCCACCGCTAATTGTTATGATTGCTTTTTTCATAATGATTCTCCTTTCATTCTTTTTGCAAAAACAACTATTGGTTCCTCTATCACAAACAAGTCTCATTTTTTTAGTATAAAAAAATGATAATGAATTATGACGCTATTATGTTAACATCTTTTTTCATGTTTGTCAAGCTAAGAAAATTGAATTATGCTATATTATACTTTCTTATCAAGTTTTAAGTCCTCATAAATACTATAATATTATTAGTGATTTTTAAAAAAAACACATTTTTTGTGCACTTTTTGTTGGACTCGGCAAGCCGCGTCGGTAAAACAATCCAAAGAATATCAGACTGAAGTTGAAAATTTTAAAGAGTCCTTTAAATATTCTCTTAATCGAGATTACTAAAAACCCTTAATATAATCAATGGCTCTTGTTTATTTATAATTATATCCTATTTTACTATGTATCTCCTTATGGCAATTAGAACATACTAAAATGCATTTTAATGCTTCTTTTTTATATTCTTTCCATGACATAGTGTTTCCTGAACCTAATTTAAAGTCTTTTTCTTTTGGATTTTCATGCTGAAATTCTAGTGCATCAACACATTTATTATAACCACATATACTGCATTTTCCACCCAACAACTTTATCGCTTGTAATTTCATACTTCTTCTTAAAATAGTTTTTTGATGTTTTCTTGTATCATTATTGCTTCTTGTTGATTCTCCACTACAATTATAGCAATATAGTCTTGATTTAGACTCTGTTTCAAATTCTTTATCACATATTTCACATAATTTTTTCATCAAAATCACCATAAATATTATATAGCATCAGCAATTTCAAAACAAGTGTTTGTACTCAAATGTAAAATAAAAAAGTCCATTTTCAAATGGACTTTTTTATTTTGGCTCCCCGTGTTGGACTCGAACCAACGACCTATCGGTTACTTTACTACATTAACTTTCATTAACATTGCATTACACAATTTGTAGTCTGGACTTTATCTTTACCATGTCTTTCGATTTAGGTAGGTGGTGTAAAGTCTCTACACATAGCTTTCGCCTTGCTCGGTATTGTCGTATAACCTAAAGTTACTTACGAGTTTCACCGACTTAGCCACCTTATCATTTATAGATCTCTCTATAAAGCTGCTAACATTCAACAGCCGAGCGCTCTACCAACTGAGCTAACGGGGAATATATATAAAATCTGGCAACGACCTATCTTTCCAGCAGGGTAACCCGCAAGTATTTTCGGCACTGACAAGCTTAACTTCTGTGTTCGGGATGGGAACAGGTGGGACCTCGTCGTAATTGTCACCAGAAAAATTTAGTGTGTTAGCACACTGAAAAATATATAGACAAAGAATTGATAATCTTGATTACACCGTATCTACTTAACTTTTTATGGTTAAGCCCTCGATATATTAGTATTGGTCAGCTTAATGCATTACTGCACTTACACCTCCAACCTATCAACCACATAGTCTTTATGGAATCTTACTACCTTAC